>Ga0214473_10003803_pt1 | contig 18203 bp, 11 predicted proteins | sample RVTome_7_FD_203509 | JGI IMG/M metagenome (GOLD analysis project Ga0214473, IMG submission 203509) | Soil microbial communities from uranium-contaminated site in the Upper Colorado River Basin, Wyoming, United States - RVT98D197 | ecosystem: Environmental > Terrestrial > Soil > Contaminated >... | reverse complement strand
CGGTCATCGTCGGATTTAATCCAAAAGAGGCCGCAGAAATCTGCCGGCTTTCCAATGATGACAACTATACCCTGTGCAAGGCGTACCCGAAGAAGTTTGTGAATATTTGCTTCATATCCCTTCAGGACATGAAAAGCGCCATGAAAGAATTGGAGCGGGCGGTTCAAGAACTCGATTGCCGGGCAATCACTCTGGGCTCTAATCAGAATGGGAAGGGACTGGACTCGGAGAAATTTTACCCGTTTTATGAGAAGCTGATTAAATATGATTTGCCAATTTTCATTCATCCTGTCCAGTGGGAATCCTATCCTCTCGTCGATACCGTAAAGGGTTGGCGGAATATGCTGGTACTGGGCTGGCCTTTTGATACCACTCAGGCCGCCTGGCGATTTGTCTTGAGCGGCACCCTTGACCGCTTCCCCGAACTAAAGATCGTTTTGCACCACTACGGGGCCATGCTGCCTTTTTTCTCGCGGAGAATAGAGCAAAACATCCGATTAACTATGAAAGATAGGTTGAAAAAGGGAAAGGATATCAAAGAATACTGGAAGAATTTTTACGGGGATACTGCCTTGGACGGGGCGGTGGCCTCCTACCCATGCGGCTATGCTTTTTTCGGCCCGGATCGAACGGTCTATGGCACGGATTACCCCTTCGGTGCTGAATCAGGCGAAGACTTCTACCGGGAGAACCTGGCTGGAGTAAAGGCCATGAAAATACCGGCTAAAGCCATGAAGAAAATTCTGGGAGGAAATGCTAAGAAACTTCTAAAAATACGTTAAAGCGGCGGAGAGGCCAAAAACAGCATAAATTACAGGCGTCTTAAAGCCGCATATTGGATACTCAAGATTGACAAAAGTTATTTGTCCAGTACGTCCCTCACCTTCCTTGTCAACCCTTGAAGGGTGAAAGGTTTCTGGATAAAATCCACTCCTTTATCCAGGACCCCGTGGTGAACGATAGCATCATCCGTATATCCAGACATATAAAGAACCTTAAAATCCTGCCGCACTTGTTTAAGGTTTTTGACCAATTCACGCCCGCTCATCTCCGGCATCACAACGTCTGTTAAGACAAGATGGATAGGGGTTTTTCGTTCTTTACAAAGACTGAGCGCTTCATACGCCTGGTGTGCCTCTAAAACAGTGTATCCCTGTTTTTCCAAAATAAGGGCAGCCAGCTTCCGGACCGGTTCATCATCTTCAACGATGAGGACGGTCTCATTGCCTCGTGGAACTGCTTCATCTCTCACTTTGTCCAGTAATCCCTCTGGAAGTTCCTCCACTCGTGGAAGACAGATTTTGAAGGTGGTTCCCTGGCCGGGATCGCTGTAGACCCAGATGTTTCCTTCACTCTGCTTCACAATGCCATAAACCGTTGAAAGCCCGAGACCCGTTCCTTTGCCCTTTTCCTTGGTTGTAAAGAACGGCTCAAAGATCCTTTCTTTGACTGCATGGGTCATCCCATACCCTGTATCGCTTACTGACAGCATCACATAGGAACCGGGGTTGACACCGATATGCTTGCTGGCAAATTCTTCATCGAGCGTAACGTTTACCGTTTCAATGGTCAGTTTCCCACCCTTGGGCATCGCATCTCTGGCATTGACTGCCAGGTTCATCAGAACCTGTTCAATCTGCCCCACATCGGTTTTGACCCTTCCCAGATCATCCGCGAGTGCAGTGACCAATTGAATATCTTCGCCAAGGAGGCGAGATAGCATTTTTTGAAAATCCTGTATGATGTTGTTCAGGTTCAATACCTTCATTTCAAAGATCTGGCGCCGGCTAAAGGCAAGCAGTTGATGGGTCAGGTCAGCTGCCCGTTCAGAGGCTTTCTGGATTTCAGCGATGCTTTCTCTTAAAGGGTCTTCTTTTCTTAATTCCCCAAGTGCAAGCTGGCTGTATCCTTTGATGACAGTCAGTGCATTATTAAAGTCGTGGGCGACACCGCCTGCTAACCTTCCAATGGCCTCCATTTTCTGCGATTGGCGAAGCTGTTCCTGAAGGTCTGCCATCCCTTTCTCGGCCCGCTTTCGCTCCGTGATATCAAAGAAGGAAGTCACGCTCTTTTTTGTTCCGGGAATCATGGAAACGGTGATAATGAATTCTTTTACATTGCCCTGTTTGTCGATAAAACTGGATTCATAGCTTACCGGAGCAGAATTGGGATTGACCCTACGCACATGGTGATACTCTTTTATCATTGTCTCCAGGAAATCTTTATCAACAAATTCTGTCCAGCTTCTCTTCCCTTCCACTTCTTCCCTGGAATAACCTGATAGCTTTTCAAATTCCGCGTTTACAAGTGAAATGGTTGTATCTTCTTCGAGAATAATCGTTGCTGTCCCGGTCGTATTGAATATCGTCCGGTATCTCTCTTCCGATTCCCGAAGAGCCTCTTCCATCCGTTTGCGGTCCGTAATATCAATGACAATTCCTCTCAATCCTGAAGGATGGCCGTCACGGAGGATTGGAGTAGCATGGACGATTCCGGGAAACATGCTTCCGTCTTTGCGCAGCAAGGTGTGTTCATGATTTAGTTTCTCTTCATTCAGGGCCTTCGACAACTTCTCCCTTGCAATATCACGTTCCTCAACCACAATCATCTGAAATATGTTCAGCCCTTGCCTAAAATCTTCTTCGGTGTAACCCAATGCCCCGAAAGCCTGTTGATTAACAAATGTGAGATTTCCTTTCTCATCTGTTTCATAAACCACCTCCGGCAGCAGGTCAGTTAATTCCCTATATTTTTTTTCGCTCCTACGCAGTGCCTCCTCTGACTTAATCATCTCAGATTCACGCCGTTCCAGGGACGTGGCCATCTCATCAAATGTGGAGGCCAGCTGATTCAATTCCCCCTTTCCATGAGCTATGCCTGTGCGGGCACTGAGGTGTCCAGCACCTAATCTCTTCGACACCTGAACGAGGTGGTTTAGTCTCTGGAAAACCAGCAGATCTGCTCCAAACCATATGGCTCCCAGAACAATCAAACCGATTGTCAATAGAACCAGGTTTCGGATCAAAATTCTGTTCACCTCAGCGTAAGCAACCGACTTGGGAATGGCAATGCTTACATAAATGTTTCCCGCGGCAGCCGTGCTTCCAAAGGGTGCAAAGGCATACAGGGAAGGTACTCCATCAATTCCAACACCCTCTGCCATACCCTTGCCTTGAGACAGGATGGTCCGAACGATGGGTGCCTCTTGCATGGTCTTTCCCGCCCATTTTTCTCCGTCAGGGTGTCTGGCCAGGACCGTTCCATCTTCATCAATCAGGGTGAGTGTTGAGCCCTGAGGCAACTGCGTTTGTTTGGCAAGATGATTGAGCCAGGTGAGGTCCAATGCAACGAAGAGAACAGACTTGAGGTTCCCTGATCCGTCAGTCACTGGATAGGCGAAGCTGACGATTGGCTTGCCCTCGATCGGGCCGATCACAAACTTTCCAATGGAGAACCTGCGGGTCTGGAGAGCCGACCGGAAGCAGGAACAATTACTAACGTTCACTGGTTTAGTCAGAGGATGAGCACTGGCAAAGATATTCCCGTCAGAGCTTGCCACTGAAATGTTGAGATACCGGGGGTATTGCTTGAGAAAGATGGCAAAGAGGGTGCGGCACTGTCTGCGGTCACAACTTCGGACCTCGGAGACTTGTGCCAACATGTAGAGAAAGTTTCGAGCTTCCTCAATCAACTGGCTCTGGCTGCTGGAAACGAGCTGAGCCATGCGCATGGCTTCCTCCTTTGCGCGGATGGTTGCCAGCTGTTTTTGCTCCAGGTAAGTGTATAGCCTCAGTCCTACGGTGGGGATGATAGCCAGAAGGAGGAGCAAAAATAGACGGAACCGGAGGTTAGAGAAGAGGCGACTCATAAATTCCTCCAATTGTCGGCAACTTGTTGACTGCAAAAAGCAAGCAGAAGAGATGGCAACACGATGGCACTCAACTCCTTTTTTTACCGCTCAGGAGACTATCGAGCTCTGATTTAAGGATCCTCCAACCGTTTCCAATTTTGACAGCATTTATTTTTCCAAGGTGGATCAACTTCAAAAACGTGGGTTTTGAGATCTTCAGGTATTTGATCGCCTCATTAGTAGTTAGTACTTCATCTTTTAGCTGTTCAGGCATCACTTTTCTCTTTTGTTACGGTTTTTTTCCATTTTGTTTGGTTTTTCCTCGTTTTAATACAAGTTTTATGCCAGGAATGGAGGAGACCTTTATTCTGGAAAATGACTAATGATTTTAGGCTATTAGGTTTCAGTTCATATCTTTCGTCGGGGATTCAAAACACAAATCTAAATGACATTTTTTGGCGTTAAAGGGTTCAATTTTTGGAAAAGTAATGAGTCGCGGGTAGGCTTTAATTTACATGAAGGTGTTTGTACCCAAGAAGAAAAAGCCCTGAAACTAACGGGCTTTTTCTTCTTGAATTGGTGGAGGCGGCGGGAATCGAACCCGCGTTCCTTTTTCCAAGGTGTTGGGATCACAACACAATTTTTCTAAAAACTCATTACGGATACCGACTGGATATCGTCTGCCATGATGAGCTCAGGCAAATTTCGGAGAGGTATCTTCTTTCAATCAATCTGGCGGGGCCACCCCGGCTGGCGCGAAGCCCAAGATATCCTCTGGACCGTTGAGGCCGGTATAACAACTCATGGACATGTGCGGACCAACTTGATTAGAAGAAGATAAATTAGTGTGGTATAATTGTCTAAAATTGAGGAGGGGGTCAATGAAAACGGTACAGACTAAAATACCCGACAAGCTTTACAGGGAAGCCGAATCCCTTGTCAGGGAAGGCTGGTTTCGAGACGAAGGAGAGCTTCTTTCCGAAGCCCTGCGACGATTCCTGAATACCCATCGCCCTGAACTGATGGAAAAATTCATTCGTGACGATGTGGAGTGGGGCCTTCACGGAAATGAGTAAGTCGCCCCTTAAAGCGGTTTGTGATGCTGGCCCCATCATCCATCTGGACGAAATCGGTGTTCTTCCCCCCCTTCACTTTCCCCTCCCCTCTTAAAGAATTTGTCCTTGTGGAAGTCAAAGACTATAGCCCGAAGACGGTGGTGGCTTCGAGTTGGCATCGGTTTTGACTTTTGCCAATTGGCGTCATATAATGCCAACACAGGAGGCCTTATGGCAACAAGACTGGATAAGTATGGACGAGTTGTCCTTCCGAAGGATATTCGTGATGATCTCGATCTGAAACCTGGCCAGATACTGAAGGTTGAAAGCATTGACGAAAAGGTCATTTTGAAACCTGTGAAGAAAGAACTGCCTCTGCATATCAAAAATGGGGTCCTGGTTTTTTCAGGTGCCGCGACAGGTGACATCGTGGACGCAGTGAAACAACATCGCGAAGGTCGTCTGAAAAAAGTGTCCTTGCAGAAATGAAAATCCTCTTTGACACATCGGTCCTTGTCGCCGCAATGGTTGAACCACACCCGATGCATTCTCATGCGTTCCCGTGGCTTGTTCGCGCCAAATCCAAGGAACTCGACATGGCTGTTTCAGCTCACACGTTGGCGGAACTTTATGCTGTCCTGACAACCCTTCCTCTCATTCCCAGGATAAGTCCAACTGCGGCTCGCCGCCTCATCCACGATAACGTTGAAACAACAGCAAGGATCGTATCCCTTTCAGCACAAGATTATATCTCCGTGATTAAGAATTTATCCGATTCAGGGTTGTCTGGCGGTATTATTTATGATGCACTCATCGTAAGGGCGGCCCAAAAAGAAGATGTTAAGAAAATATTGACATTAAATACCGATGACTTCAAAAGGGTGTGGCCCGAAGGCGAATCAAGGCTCGTTGCTCCATAGCAAGCCCGCATGATATGAACTGAACCTTTAGAATATGTTATGAGTAATCATGCGTAAAGATGCTCTGATTAATACAAACCCTTACCTTCGAGATCCAAAACAGCGGGAAACTTTACTCGCCAGGACAATCATCTCTTCAACAGCCATAGAAGGGGTCAATCTCAATTCGGCGGAAATAGAAAAATCGTTGCCGGGCTCCGGTAAACATGTCAGGCTTCGCGCTTCCGCAAGGTCTTCAAGATCACCTCGCTAAAGATTCTTTCCATCGCTCTGTAGTCCCGGTCCAGCCCCATCCTTATGGCTGTAAAGTACTCCTTCCTTTTCCGTCCCTTCAGACCACGGAAATCCAGGGGCGGCAATCCTCCCTGCAAGGCCATCCCAATACCGAGTTACCGTTGCCTGACCCTATAGCTCTTTGGAAGGCAATCGCAGTCTTTATCCCTCCAGGATTTGTATTTTGAGGTGTGATAACATCCCCCGGAGTTATGTGATTTCAGACGGGATTCAAGGTCTTCCGTAAAACCGGTATAGTATCTTTTCTGATCGATCTCGGATTGCAGGATGTAAACATAATAAAACTCCATCCGCCTCCGCCTAAACGGCTCCGTCGCGACAGATAGCGTGAGCCGTACATGGAACTCGGGCTTTGAGGTCCAAGGACTATTTGGCCTGCCGGGACGCAGCTTCAGTATGCTCAGCAACAGAGCTGATTGTCCGCCTTCGCCCAAATGGCTACGGCGCGACAGACTTCGCTCCCTTCCATGTTCTTGAGCGGAATCTTATTCATCATGGCGTGCCGAGACGTAGCTACGGCTTTCGTCCCCGAAGGCCGTAGCGAAGTCTGATGGAGGCGGCGGGAATCGAACCCGCGTCCGGAAACCTTCCGACAAAACATCTACATACTTAGCCTGTATTTTAAATTCGCCCCTAGAACCTCCCACAGGCAGGATGCCCGAGAGACTATCCTATGAAGTTTCGCTCCTCCCTTATAGGCGTCGGGGAGGAACTATCCTGCTTTGGTGACATCCTGATCCTGCCCTACAGGCGAGGACAGGGAGGACGCCTAGCTGCCCTTAGGCAGCCAGGGCATAATCGTAGTTGTTTGCGATTATGTTTAGTTCCCATTTGTTTAACGAGCCAATGGGACCTCGGTATGCAGCCCTGCCGTCAACGATCCCCGTCGAACCCTTTTCGCCCCCTTTCCATTTCCCGTTCCATGGTTTTTTTCTTAAGGGTCTCTCGCTTATCGAAGAGCTTCTTTCCCTTCGCGAGCCCCAGGTCCACTTTAACCTTGCCATTGGCAAAGTACAGCTTGAGCGGGATTAACGTGTATCCTCTTTGCTCAACTTTTCCAATCAGCCGTTTGATCTCTCTTTTATGAAGAAGAAGCTTCCGGGTCCTTAATGGATCATGATTCAACCGGTTCGCCTGGGGATAGGCGCTGATATGTGCATCAACAAGAAAAACTTCGCCCCTTTTAATATCCCCGTAACTATCACCCAGGTTCACTTTTCCATCACGTAGGGACTTGACCTCCGAGCCCAGAAGAGAGATCCCGGCCTGACAGGTCTCTTCAATGAAATAATTAAAAAAAGCCTTCTTATTTTGACAGATCAGTTTTTCTCCCATCTCTCAAAACCACGCAAGGCGCATAGCGCTAAGCGCATAGCGAAAATAAAAATCCTCGTAAAGTTATCTGCAAGAGTATTTCCCGAATTGTCCCATACTTATTTTATCGAATCGGACCAACTAAATCAATGCGGCATTAAGATCGCAAGATTTATTTTTCCTTCTCTTACGCTATGCGCCATGCGCTATGCGCGCTGCGATTTTTTGGTAATTAGACCCGGACGGGCAGCTCGATGAGGAAGGTGGTTCCCCTGGGTTCGTTGTCACGGACCCGGATATAACCGTGGTGGTCCGCAATGATGGTATTTACGATGGTCAGACCCAATCCCGTGCCGCTTTGCTTCGTGGAAAAATAGGGTTCGAAGAGCCTTCTTTTATTATCGTCCGTGATCCCGCATCCATTGTCGCTCACCTCAAGACGAACCATTTGCAATTTGGGATCATAATCTGTTTGAATCTTGACCTTTCCACCCTCTCCAAGAGCCGTAATACTATTGTCAATCAGGTTGATCATCACCCGTTTTATCTGCTCCCGGTCAATGTTCAGGACAGGAAGGTCATGAGGGACAAATTCAAAGTGGATATTCTTGTGGGCCTCTTGAAATAGAATCAGGGTCTCCCCAATCACCTCATTGAGATGATTGGGGGCGGGCACCGAGGCGGGCATCCTGGCGAAGCTGGAGAACTCATTCACCATCCTTTTCAATTCTTCCACCTGTTTGATGATCGTCCGTGTCGACTCATCGAAGACCGTTCCGTCCTCTCGAAGCTTCTCCAGATATCTCTTCCGAAGCCGCTGGGCAGAGAGCTGGATGGGGGTCAAGGGATTCTTGATCTCATGGGCAATCCTCCGGGCCACCTCTCTCCAAGCCGCCATGCGTTGGGCCTTAATGAGTTGAGTCAAGTCATCAAACACCGCCACCACACCCAGGGGAGATCCTTCCTCATCCTTCAGGGCGGTCAGGTTGATCAGAAGGGAAAGAGATTTCCCCTTCAAGTTCAACGTGATCTGTTTCTCGATGGAATCTCTCTGGGAGGATTTCATTTCCATAAACAGTTCATCCATCTGCCCAACAAACTCTTTATCCAGAACCCCCGAAAACTCCTGGTCCAGAAGGCTTTCCCCTTTGACCTCCAGCATCTGTTCGGCAGAAGTATTAATCGTCGTAATCCGGCCTTTCTCATCGATCGAGACGACGCCTGCTGCCACATTCTTCAAGACAATCTCCATGTGCTTCTTCCGCTGTTCCAACTCCATCCGGCTCACATGAAGATCCTGGGTCATCTGATTGAAGGATTGGACGAGCATTCCAATCTCGTCGGAAGCTTTCATCTGGATCCGGAAGTTGAGGTCTCCCGTGGCAATACGATGGGTTGCTTCAGCCAATTCCTTGATGGGAACGGTGATGTCTTTGGCCAGATGGAATCCAAACCAGGTGGCTGAAAAAATGATCAGCAGGGTGACGATGAGAAGAGCCATCATGTAACTGAACTTGATTGGCTTTTTCAGGACCTTCAATTGCTTATAGTCCACAAAGGCCTGTGAGATCTCCCGCATCTTGGCAGTCAAACTTTTTGGAATAAAATGAGAAGCGACGACCACCCCAGCGATCTCCCCTCCCAGCGCACTTTCAATAGGAGCCATTCCAATAATCATCTCCCCTTCCCCAAGGGTCAGGGTTCTTGAGGCTTCTTTTCCGGAAAACCCTGCCTCTAACAAGTCCTGGGGAGGCAGCGGGAAAAAGGTTTTGAGGTGGGGGTCCTCCACTTTTGTGGAATCCTTATCCCCTCTGAAAAAGAGTCCGAGAGCACTCAGGTGATACTCCTGGCGTTTTGCTTCAAGCTGCTCCTTTAAAAAATGGTTTCCATTCCCTTCTTTGAGAGAGCCCTGTCTGGAGAAATATTTGCCGATCTGTTGAGCAGAAGAAACAACACCATTGGCATAATCCCGGTAGTAGGTTTGGGAAACCTCTAACGCTCCTTGAAGGGACTGCTCCACCTGCACACGGAACCATTGATCCACACTGTTCGTAATAAATCCTACTGCCACGAAAAAGAGAAGAATGGTCGGAACAAGGGAAAGGCTGATAAAAGCCACAACCAGTTTGGTTCGCAGTCTGGCTCCCAAGACCTTTCGTTTCCGTTCAAAGACGAGCTTGACCAGGTTCCGAATCACCAGAAAGATGAGGAGGAGGAGCAGAATAATGTTGATATTGATCAAACTGAAGATGATGATGTTATTGGCAATCGGAATCCTCGCTCCCAATTGGGGAATTTTCATCTCAACGGTCGTGAGGATGATGATCAGGATTGAAGTAATCCCGATGATCAGAAGCTCATTGCGTCGCCTCCGGGATTCTGGAGTGAGTTCCTTGCTCATACTTATTCCACAAAAAATTCAAAAAGGGGAAGCACAAAAGGGCCCATAAGCCGAGTTCTGTATCCCTTCCCCTTCCGTCCGAAAACGGAAGAGGTAAGGGGGATGGTCATTTATCTGGGGCCTTGATTACTCAAGGTCTCAAGCGACCTTACCCGCCCTGCCTTCATCCCGGGGCAATTGCCTCAGAACAAATTTGAATGGGCTCTTCTCATCCGGCCCTATGGAATAGGCGTGCCGCCATTCCATGGGGCCGGAAGCAGGGTCTATTTGGTCTTGCTCCGGGTGGGGTTTACCAAGCTACCCCGATCGCTCAGGATACTGGTGAGCTCTTGCCTCGCCCTTTCACCCTTACCCGGCGAGGCTCACGCCTCGCAGTTGAGAGTTAGAAGTTCGGAGTTATGAGTTATAAGCTCCTAACTCACCCCTCATCACTCAAAACTCCCCGCAAATGCGGGGCAGGCGGTATCTTTTCTGTGGCACTTTCCTTTTCCCCTGTGAAATAAGATCTTTGCTAACCCTGCAAAAGAGATAGCAGTATGCTCACCCCTTCACATGAATTAACTCGTTTTACCTATTTCACAGGGGGCAGTCCGGGTTACGGACCACCCTGCCCTGCGGAGCTCGGACTTTCCTCCCCTCATTGCCGCGTGAGCGGTTCGATCCCGCGCTTCGCGGGACTCACCGGATTTTATGAGGAGCGACCATCTGTTCCCTTTTGTGTTCCTTCTTCTCTCCTTTCTTTAGCTATCTTTCTCTGAATGGCCTCGTTGGCCAATCGGTCCGCTTCCTGATTCTTCTCCCTCGGAATGGAATCGATCTCAAACGAAGCAAAGGCCTTCAAATCCTGGAGGGCCTTTTTGTACAGGGCCCTTAATTTCAAATCTTTAACCCGATAGAGACCCTTTACCTGCCTTGCGATCAATTCTGAATCGGTAAAGACTCGGATCGAGACTCCACCCAGCCTTTTAGCCTCCCTGATTCCCAGAAGAAGAGCCCAATATTCCGCTTCGTTGTTGGTCTTGTTCCCAAGATACCGGCCTAACGCAACCCGTCTCCTTCCTTCCCCGTCCGTAATCCATATCCCCGCCCCCGCCCTGCCAGGATTTCCCTTGGAAGCCCCATCGATATAAACGGTAAGCCACGATCCTTTTTCGGTGGAAAGCCTCTCCGAGCTTTTCATCTCTTTTTCTCATTCCCTTCCCAGTAGAGAATTCGATTGCAGTTGGGACACCGAACCAGTGAATTGTTCTTTTGGACCTCAATGTACATTTGGGGAGGAACATTCACAAAGCAGCCTTGACAGGTTTCTTGTTTGACTATCACCATGCCTACTCCCTGTCTCTTCTCCTTAAGAGTGCTATAAAGCTTCAGCAATGTCGAATCGAGCTGCTTGGATAGCATTTCCCTTCGCTCGACCTTTTTTTTCCAAAGGACCTCGCTTTCGGCGACCCCCGTTTCAATCCCGCTTCTCTCGGCCTCAATCTTACTCAACATATTCGAAACTTCTTTCTCCCGTTTGGATAGGTTCTTCTTCAGTTCGTCGACTTCATCCATGATCTGAAGGATCTCTTCTTCCTCCCGGTTATTGGTCTCTTTAATCGTCTCAATCTCTTTCAAGAGGGCCTGGTACTCCTTGTTGGTCTTTACCTCGAACATCCTTCCCTCCGCCCGCTTGACCTTTTCCTGTTCCAAACTGAGATGCCCTTCCTTCTGTCTACGTTCCTTTTCCAGCAACTCGATCTTCTCTTTTTCTTTCTTCATCTTGTCTTTCTCGATACTCTGTTTTTCATCCAACCGTTTCATTTCCTTCGGATACCGCTCTCGCTCCCCCTTGATTTCCTGAAGGGCGAGGTCGATCTTTTGAAGCTCCCAAAGCAATTCTAATTGATCCCTCAAGGGTTGCCTCCTGCAAAAAAGATGCTAGATGATAGAGGATCAAGGCAAGAAGGGGGTTGCCCCATAAGTAACGCCTGATCCAACAGATTGTAAAAGGCTGCTCAAAAATGCCCAGATGCAAGGCGCCCGAAATCCTGAGGAATGAGGCGTACTTGAAGTACGCCGCAATGACGAAGGATGAGGGCAACGCAGCAGATGGGCGTTCTTGAGCAGCCTTCCAAAAAAAAGAGTGCACCCGGGGGCGCACTCTCTATTTCCCAACGCCATATGAGGATTTTCTTTTCACACTTACCCGGGGGATTCATCTTTCTCTCTATTTCTTATGGGCCCACCTGGGTTCGAACCAGGGACCTACCGGTTATGAGCCGGTGGCTCTTCCAGCTGAGCTATGGGCCCATTGTTATTATATGCCATCCGGTTCAGGTGTCAACCCCATGCACTACGAGACTGTGTCGTATTGTCATTGCGAGGGAGTGAAACGACCGAAGCAATCTCACAAGGCTTCGAAAATAATGAGATTGCCACGCTCCCTTCGGTCGCTCGCAATGACAAAACAAGGATTGTGACACAGTCTCCACGCGGGGTGCATGGCTACGCCATGAATCCCACGTGGTGCATGGCTACTCCCTGAACCACAATGCATTCAGGGCCAAATTTTCAATCTAACATGGTTCAGGGTTATGTTTCCACAAAACTCTTCAACTTCTTGGCACGGCTCGGGTGTCGCAGTTTTCTTAAGGCCTTTGCCTCGATTTGCCGAATTCTTTCCCGTGTGACATCGAAATCCTGTCCCACTTCCTCGAGTGTATGGTCATATTTCTCCCCGATTCCAAACCGCATTCTTAAAACCTTTTCTTCCCTGGGGGTAAGACTGGACAAAACCTTTCTCGTTTGTTCGGAGAGGTTTGCGCTGATCACCGCCTCCTGGGGAGAAATCACTGTTTTATCCTCAATAAAATCGCCTAGATGACTGTCCTCTTCTTCTCCGATCGGCGTCTCAAGGGAGATAGGTTCTTTCGCAATCTTCAAGACTTTTCTCACTTTATCCAGGGGCATCTCCATCTTTTCGGCAATCTCTTCAGGGGTGGGCTCTTTGCCGATCTCCTGAACCAAATATCTCGAAGTCCGGATCAATTTGTTGATGGTTTCGATCATATGGACTGGAATCCGGATGGTCCGGGCCTGATCTGCAATCGCCCGGGTAACAGCCTGACGAATCCACCAGGTTGCATAGGTGCTAAATTTGTAGCCACGCTGGTACTCGAATTTATCGACGGCTTTCATCAATCCTATGTTTCCTTCTTGAATCAGGTCGAGGAATTGGAGACCCCGGTTGGTATATTTCTTGGCAATGGAGACAACCAGTCTTAGATTGGCCTTTACCAGTTCGCTTTTAGCCTCTTTCGCAATCCTCTCTCCTTCCATAATCGCCTTCACGGCAGCCTTCAATTCTTCGGGAGAAAGACCGATCTCTTTTCCCAATTCAATCATCTTTCCCAGAACCTGTTTCACGGTTCGATTCATTTCCTGAAGATTCGCTTTACTTCGTTTCCGGCTATTCGGGTTCGATTTTCCCTTTATCTTCTTCTCTTTCAATCTCCCCCGTGCCTCTTCGATGGACATTCCATATTGCTCCTCGATCTTCTTGATCTTGTTCTCGCCCTTTTCAATCCGGCCCAGCATTTGCTTCATTTTCTGGACGATCCGATTGATCTGAGTATCTCTCAAGTTCAATTGCTGCGAAAATAGGAGGACCTCGTCTTGCTTCGTTTTAATCCCTTCCTGTTTCTTATTGACCCTCTTCTGTTTCTTCTTGCTCTTTTCCCGAACGATTCTCTTCCCCTTGGCCTTTCCCTTTTGGAGTTCCCGAATTTCTCTATCTTTCCTCCTTATTTTTTCGATGAGCTCGATGATCTTTTTCTTTACCTGGTCCTGCTCTTCTGGGCTTGCGTCCTCTTCGTCAATCTCATCGGTCACATCCCGTATTTCCACTTTTCCGGAATTGATTGCCTGCCCCAGACTAATGATCTCTTTCACAGCCATGGGGCAGTTCAAGACCACCCGTAAAAGATTGGCTCTCCCCGTTTCAATCCGTTTCGCAATTTCAACCTCACCCTCCCGAGTCAGAAGGGAAACACCCCCCATTTCCCGGAGATACATCCGAACCGGGTCCGTAGCCTTGACCGCAGTTTCGACCTCGATCTCTTCGGTCTCCTCATCCTCTTTTTCGAGAATCTTCTCGTCCTCAATCTTCAATCCTTGCAGTTCATCGACCTTGTCGATGTCCATTTCATCGAACATCATGAGGACATCGTCGATTTGGTCCGAGGAGACGATATCATTGGCAGGGATATCGTTCGACTCGTCAAAGCCAAGGAATTCTTTCTCTCCCTCGATGGAGATCAATTGCCCGATTTCTTTGATCTTCCTCCGCTTACCCATTCGGCCCTCCCTTTACTCTTTCTGAAAGCTATTCCTATTGAGGCTTTTTTCCATTTTGATCAGTTTTTGGCGTTCCATCAGAAGAGTCTCTACCCCATTCCCCAAATCCTTTTTCTCCGCCTCTCTCATCTTTTTGAGCAGCTCATTTTTGTTCTTCTCCAGCTTCCTTTGACGAATTCTCTGGATGCAGTCCTTAAGCATCTTTTCCCGGGAACTCTCCCCCAAGCCTTTCTCTTGGAAGGCAATTCCGCACAGTTCAGCTTGGAGGTCTTCCGACATGGAACTCATGATCTCCCTCAGGTCAAGACTCCTCTTCTTGACAAAAGCCTCCTCAAGTTCCTTGGCCATTCTTTTTAAAACCGGGCTGTCAAAGACCTCCACAATTCCCTCCTTGGAAACCATGGGAATCAGTTCGGGAGAATGGATCATAAGACGAACGACCATCTCTTCCGATTTTGGAAATCCCTTCCCGAGGAGGGGCCTCTCGGGCTCTTCTTCCCCTTTTGGCGGACCCCTGTGCGAGGGCCGAAGCATCTCATGCAGCAAGGACTCCTTAATGTCCAGGCGGTCTGCCAGGTTTTTAATGTATAAGCTCTTTCGGATCTTGTCCGGGATCTTGCTGACCAGAGCCATTCCCTCCTGGGCAATCCTTACCTTCCCGTCGATCGATTTAGGGTCCTGGGTTTTCATCAGCCGTTCGAAGAAGAAATCGATGAGGGGGGCGGCTTCAGCCACCTTCTTCTCAAATGCCTTCAGATTGCCTTTCCTTAAAAAACTATCCGGATCTTCTCCCTGGGGGAGCAGGATCGCCCTGGCTGAAACCTCTTCTTCCAGAAAGAGGGGGAGGGACCGTAGAGTGGCCTTGATGCCTGCCGGATCAGCATCGAAGAGAGTCACGATATTCTTCGTGTACCGCTTTAATGTTCGAATGTGCTGCGGGGTCAAGGCTGTCCCCAGGGTGGCAACGCTCTCTCTTATTCCATGCTGTTGAAGGGTGAGAACGTCAAAATAACCTTCGACGATGATCACACAATCCTTTTCCGAGACCTCCCGTCTTGCCATGGGGAGACCATATAGGATTTCCCCCTTATGATAGATGATGGATTCCGGAGAGTTCAGGTACTTGGGCTGGCCCTCCTTAATCAACCTCCCCCCGAATCCGGCCACCCTTTGATGAAGGTCAAGAATAGGAAAAAGAATTCTTCCCCGAAAGGCGTCGTACCATCCCTCTCGTCGAGTCGAGTCTCCGACCTTCTTTTTGGGAAAAATGAGACCCAGCTCCCACGCCATCTCAAGGGGAACCTTCTTCTCCCGGAGATATTGAGTCAACCCATCCCACCGCTCCGGGGCATAGCCCAACCGGTATTCCTCAATCACCTCCTGTTTCATCTCTCTTCGGGCTAAATATTTTCTTCCTTCCTCTCCCTCCCCCCGACGTGTGAGAATCTCATGGAAATAGTCCATGGCAGTTTGGTTGATCTGGAAGAGGGCCTCTTTTTTGGCCATCTCCTTCTTCTGAAAGGGAGAGGGTTCTTGCCGGGAAAGCCTCACGCCATATCGCTTTGCCAGTTCTTCGAGCGCCTGCGGAAAAGAGAAGTTTCCTATCTTCATCAGGAAGGCAAAGACATCTCCCCCTATCCCGCAGCCAAAGCAGTGGAAAATCTGTTTCTCTTCATTCACCGTGAAAGAAGGGGTTTTTTCAGAATGGAAGGGGCAGAGGCCTTTGTAGTGTTTCCCTGCCTTTTTGAGACTGACATAGTCTGAAATGACTTCCAGGATGTTGGAACGGTCCCGGACCTCCGAAACCTGAGTTTCTGGGAAAAAGACGTTCGTCAAACGGTCTACTCCAGCTCGACGATGGTCACCCCACCGCCGCCTTTCAACACGTCGCCAGAAGCAAACTTCCTGATGGCCCGGTGTTCCTGCAGAAACTTACCGATGGCGCTCCGTAATCTGCCGGAACCTACCCCATGAATGATCTCGACCTTCTCCAATCCATGGAGGAGGGCTTGATCGATAAAATGGTCCACTCTGGGCAACGCTTCTTCAACGGTCAGGCCAATAACGTTTAATTGAGGAGAGACTTCTCGTGTATCCTTCCTGGAGAGATACACCTCTTTCGGACTGGCTTCCTTCTCCTGGTCCTCTTCCTTCACGCGCCGGATATCGGAGAAAGAGGTCTTCACCTTTGCCTTCTCTGTTAATACCTCGACCTGCCTCAGCGGTTCATCGACATTCGTCAGGACGCCTTGGTTTTGGAGGCTCACAATTCTAACACGTTCCCCCACCTTTAAGCCAGCCGCTCCCCCTTCCCTTTCTTTCTCTTGGACCGGCTGGAAGAATTTCCCCTTTATTTCTTGCAAGGTTTTCCGGTGGAGATTCATACGGAGAGAGGTGATGGAAGCTCTTTCCTCCTTCCGATCACGGATCCATTCCTTTAATTCCTCCTCCACTCCCCGGACCAGCTTTTGGGCCTTTCCCTCAGCTTTGGAAAGAATCTCCTCCCGCTTCTTCCTGATCCCTTCTGCGATGTCCTTTAGCCGCTGACGCTCCCGGCTCACCTCTCCCTTCATGTCCAGGAATTGCTGCCGCTCTTTCTCTGCCTCCGCCTTCAGCCTTTCCAGGGTCTCCAGGGCGCGTCTCACTTCCTGTTCGCTCCCGTCCAAGTAATGGCTGGCGCTCTGAAGAACCTCATCTGAAATGCCCAGCTTCTCGGCAATCAAGAAGGCATTGCTCCATCCCGATGAGCCGTAAGAAAGGGTATATTTCGGTTCCAGGGTCTTCTCGTCAAATTGAACGGCCACATTTTCAACATCCGGATGAAGGTATCCGTAGACCTTGAGACGGTCGAAATGAGTCGTCACGACCACAGAAACGCCTCGTTCCCTGAACCGATCCAAGAATCCCATGGCCAGAGCGCATCCCTCCGACGCGTGAGTTCCCACTCCCACTTCATCCAGGAGAATGAGGGATTGAGGCCCTGCCTTCTCCAAGACTTGATTCAGGTGGAGGAGATGGCCGGAAAAGGTGCTCAGGTTCTCCTCGAGATCCTGCTCATCACCAATGACCGCGAAAATGTCGCGAAAGACAGCCGCCCGACTCCCTTCTGCGACAGGAATGGGAAGCCCGCATTGGATCATCAAGGTCAGGAGGCCGAGGGTCTTTAAGGCAACGGTCTTTCCTCCTGCGTTGGCTCCACTCAGGATCAGAACCCTGATCGCATCTCCCATTCGGAGATGAATGGGAACTACGGGGGCCTTTTTTTGAAGGGCGAGAAAGGGATTCCTCGCCTCTTTCATCTCAATCCTTCCTTCCTCATTCAAATCAGGACGGACGCCCCTCAGCAGGATTGAAAGCTTTGCCATGGCATAGAGAAGATCCATTTCCCCCAGAAGTTCCTGGTCCTTCCGCAGGGCGGGAATTTCATCTCTCAATTTGCCGGAGAACTCTGCCAGGATTCGGTACTCTTCCTCCTTCTCTTCTCCTGCGAGGATGTTGATCTCATTATTGAGGGAAATAACCTGGAGGGGTTCAAAAAAGAATGTCATCCGGCTTTGAGACTGATCATGGATGATCCCTTCAAGGTGATGCTTGCAGTCCGACTTGATGAGGACCACATATCTTCCATTACGAAGCGTGATGAAGTCCTCCTGAAAAATTGTCCGCAGATCCTCCCGGTGGAGAAGGTGCTCCAGGGCTCCCTTTGCCTTTTCTCTTGAGCTTCCCAATCGTTGACGGATGCCAGAAAGGGTCGGACTCGCCCCATCCAGAATGACTCCATTCGGGCTCACCGATTGCTGGATCTCTTTCTCAAGGTTTTTAAATGAAGAAAGTCTGGACACTTTTTCTATGAGAAGGGGGAATCTGGATTCTTCTGTTTTCTGGAAAAACCGTTTCAGACTTTGGCACAAGGCCAATTGTTGAGACAAGTCGAGGAGCTCCGGAATGGTCAGGACGGCTCCTTCCACTTCCAACCGTGTCAAGGGCCCTGTGAGATCTAAGAGGCCATGGAGAGGAATATCTCCAAGGGT
>Ga0214473_10003802_pt1 | contig 18203 bp, 16 predicted proteins | sample RVTome_7_FD_203509 | JGI IMG/M metagenome (GOLD analysis project Ga0214473, IMG submission 203509) | Soil microbial communities from uranium-contaminated site in the Upper Colorado River Basin, Wyoming, United States - RVT98D197 | ecosystem: Environmental > Terrestrial > Soil > Contaminated >... | reverse complement strand
ACTCGAGCACCGACAGCCCCTCCTTGAAGTTGGAGATGATCGGCGTCTCGATGATCTCGCCCGACGGCTTGGTCATCAGACCGCGCATGCCGGCCAGCTGCTTCATCTGGGCGGGCGAGCCGCGCGCACCAGAATGCGACATCATATAGATGGAGTTGATCGGCTTCTCCCGGCCGGTCTTGGCATCGCGCTCCACCGCCGAGATGCGCTTCATCATCTCCTTGGCGACCAGCTCGGTGCACTCCGTCCAGGTGTCGACCACCTTGTTGTACTTTTCGCCGCGGGTGATCAGGCCGTCATTGTACTGCTGCTCGTATTCGCGCACGAGGTCACTCGTCTTCTGCACGATGGCGTCCTTGGTCTCGGGGATCACCATGTCGTCCTTGCCGAACGAAATGCCGGCGCGGCAGGCATAGGCGAAGCCAAGCCCCATGATCTTGTCGCAGAAGATCACCGTCTCCTTCTGACCGCAGTGGCGGTAGACCACGTCGATCGTATTGGAGATATCCTTCTTGGTGAGTAGCCGGTTGACGAGATCGAAGCTCACTTCAACATTCCTCGGCAGCAGCTCGCCGAGCAGCATGCGGCCCGGCGTCGTGTCGTAGATCTGCGACACGGGCTTGCCCTTGGCGTCGACCGTGATGAAGCGGCCCTTGATCTTGGTGTGCAAGGTCACGGCCTTGGCGTCCAGGGCGTGATGGATCTCGGCCACATTGCCGAACATCATCCCCTCGCCCGGCTCCTTGTCCATTTCGAGCGACAGGTAATAGAGGCCGAGCACGATGTCTTGGCTCGGCACGATGATCGGCGAGCCGTTGGCCGGATGCAGGATGTTGTTGGTCGACATCATCAGCACGCGGGCCTCGAGCTGCGCCTCCAGCGACAGCGGCACGTGCACCGCCATCTGGTCGCCGTCGAAATCGGCGTTGAAGGCGGCGCAGACGAGCGGATGCAGCTGGATCGCCTTGCCCTCGATCAGCACCGGCTCGAAGGCTTGGATGCCGAGGCGGTGGAGCGTCGGCGCGCGGTTGAGCAGCACCGGGTGCTCGCGGATCACCTCATCGAGGATGTCCCAGACCTCCGGCTTCTCCTTCTCGACCAGCTTTTTCGCCTGCTTCACCGTGGCGGCATGGCCCTTGGCGTCGAGCCGCGCATAGATAAAGGGCTTGAACAGCTCGAGCGCCATCTTCTTGGGCAGACCGCATTGATGCAGCTTGAGCTCAGGCCCGACCACGATCACCGAACGGCCCGAATAGTCGACGCGCTTGCCGAGCAGATTCTGGCGGAAGCGGCCCTGCTTGCCTTTCAGCATGTCGGCGAGCGACTTCAGCGGACGCTTGTTGGCGCCGGTGATGACGCGGCCGCGCCGTCCGTTGTCGAACAGCGCATCGACTGCCTCTTGCAGCATGCGCTTCTCGTTGCGGATGATAATGTCGGGCGCGCGGAGCTCCATCAGCCGCTTCAGCCGGTTGTTGCGGTTGATGACGCGGCGATAAAGATCGTTCAGGTCGGAGGTGGCGAAGCGGCCGCCATCGAGCGGAACGAGCGGCCGAAGCTCCGGCGGAATGACCGGCACCACGGTCAAGATCATCCATTCGGGCTTGTTGCCCGACTGGATGAAGGCCTCGACCACCTTGAGACGCTTGGCCAGCTTCTTCGGCTTCAGCTCGGACGTCGACTCGGCGATCTCCACGCGCAGGTCGGCGGCGATCTTCTCGAGATCGAGTCCTTTGAGCAGCTCGCGGATCGCCTCAGCACCGATGGCGGCGGTGAACGAGTCCTCGCCGAACTCCTCCTGGGCCTTGAGGTAATCTTCCTCGCTCAGGAGCTGGAGCGGCTTGAGCGTGGTCAGGCCCGGCTCGAGCACGATGTAGTTCTCGAAATAGAGCACGCGCTCAAGGTCCTTGAGCGTCATGTCGAGCAGCAGGCCGATGCGCGAGGGCAGCGACTTGAGGAACCAGATATGCGCGACCGGCGCGGCGAGCTCGATATGGCCCATGCGCTCGCGCCGGACCTTGGCGAGCGTCACCTCGACGCCGCACTTCTCGCAGATGACGCCCTTGTACTTCATGCGCTTGTACTTGCCGCACAAGCACTCATAGTCCTTCACCGGACCGAAGATGCGGGCGCAGAACAGCCCATCGCGCTCCGGCTTGAAGGTGCGATAGTTGATCGTCTCGGGCTTCTTGATCTCCCCATACGACCAGGACAGAATCTTCTCAGGGCTGGCAATGCCGATGCGGATCTGATCGAAGTTCTGCTGCTGGACCTGAGGACTAAAGAGGTTGACGATTTCTTGGTTCATTCTCTTGTCTCCCAACGGGCGGTCTTGCCGCCCTGCGGTTGGTCGCATTTGCTAGTCAATTCGCTCAAGCGGGTCTGGCTCACTCGGCCGCCGGGCGCGGCAGTCTCGCCCTCCCCGGCTGTTCCTCGGGCTTGGGCTGCACCAGTTCGACATTCAAGCCCAACGCCCGCATCTCCTTGACGAGGACGTTGAAGGACTCGGGAATGCCCGCCTCGAAAGTATCGTCGCCGCGGACGATGGCCTCGTAGACCTTGGTGCGCCCGGCCACGTCGTCTGACTTCACCGTGAGCATCTCCTGTAGCGTGTAGGCCGCGCCGTAAGCCTCCAAGGCCCACACCTCCATCTCGCCGAAGCGCTGGCCGCCGAACTGCGCCTTGCCGCCCAGCGGCTGCTGGGTGACGAGGCTGTAAGGCCCGATCGAGCGGGCATGGATCTTGTCGTCGACGAGATGGTGGAGCTTCAGCATATAGATGTAGCCCACCGTCACCTTGCGCTCGAACTCTTCTCCGGTACGTCCGTCAAACAAGGTCACCTGGCCCGATGAGTCGAGGCCGGCGGCCTTGAGCAGCTCGGTGACGTCGCCCTCATGCGCTCCGTCGAACACAGGCGTTGCCACCGGCACGCCGGTCTTCAAGTTCTCGCTCGCCTCGATGAGCTGATCCTCTTTCAGCGCGGCCACGGTCTTGTCGTCGCCGTAGATCGTCTTAAGCATCTCCTTGAGCGGCTTCGCCTTGTGGGTCTGGTAATAGACCTCGAGCGCCTCGCCGATCTTGCGGCCCAGGCCCCGGCAAGCCCATCCGAGATGGGTTTCCAGAATCTGGCCCACATTCATGCGGCTCGGCACGCCGAGCGGGTTGAGCACGATGTCGATGGTCCCGCCATCCTCGAGATAGGGCATGTCCTCGATCGGCACGATCATGCTGATCACGCCCTTGTTGCCGTGACGGCCAGCCATCTTGTCGCCGGGCTGGATCTTGCGCTTCACCGCGACGAAGACCTTGACCATCTTCATCACGCCGGGCGGCAGCTCGTCGCCGCGCTGCAGCTTGTCGACCTTGTCGACGAAGCGCTGCTCGAGCCGCTTCTTGGCGTCTTCGTATTGACGGCGGATTGCCTCGACCTCGGCCATCGCCTTCTCGTTCTTGAGCGCGACCTCCCACCAATGGCTGCGCGCCACATCGTCGAGCAACGCCTCGGTGATCTTGGCGTCCTTCTTGATGCCCTTGGGGCCCTTGGCCACGACCTTGTGCATCAAGACGTCCTTGAGACGGCCATAGACGTTGCGGTCGAGAATGGCGAGCTCGTCATCGCGGTCCTTGGCGAGACGCTCGATCTCTTCCCGCTCGATGGCCATGGCGCGCTCATCCTTCTCCACGCCGTGACGGTTGAACACGCGCACCTCGACCACGGTGCCCGAAACGCCGGGCGGCAGCTTGAGCGAGGTGTCGCGCACATCCGAGGCTTTCTCGCCGAAGATGGCGCGAAGCAGCTTCTCCTCCGGGGTCATCGGGCTTTCGCCCTTGGGCGTAATCTTGCCCACGAGGATGTCGCCGGGATTCACTTCGGCCCCGATATAGACGATGCCCGCCTCGTCGAGGTTCTTGAGCGCCTCCTCGGAGACGTTGGGAATGTCGCGGGTGATCTCCTCGGGCCCGAGCTTGGTGTCGCGGGCCATCACCTCGAACTCCTCGATATGGATCGAGGTGAACACGTCGTCGCGCACGACGCGCTCGGAGATGAGGATGGAGTCCTCGAAATTGTACCCCATCCACGGCATGAAGGCGACGAGCACGTTACGGCCGAGCGCAAGTTCGCCGAGATCGGTCGACGGACCGTCGGCGATGATCTCGCCCGCCTGAACCTGGTCGCCCACGCGCACCAGCGGCCGCTGGTTGATGCAGGTGTTCTGGTTCGAGCGCTGGAACTTGCGCAGATTGTAAATGTCGACGCCCGACTTCGACGGATCGGTCTCTTCCGTCGCCCTGACCACGATACGGGTCGCGTCCACCTGGTCGACCACGCCGGTGCGGCGGGCGCCGATGGCGGCGCCCGAATCGCGCGCCACCACCTCCTCCATGCCGGTGCCGACGAGCGGCGCCTCCGCGGTGATCAGCGGAACCGCCTGACGCTGCATGTTGGAGCCCATCAGCGCGCGGTTGGCGTCGTCATTCTCGAGGAACGGAATGAGCGCGGCCGCGACCGACACGAGCTGCTTCGGCGACACGTCGATGAGGTCGACCTTCTCCGGCGGCATCAGCTCGACATCGCCGGCATGGCGGCAAACGATCAGGTCCTCGGTGAAGGTGCCGTTCGGCGCCAACTTGGCGTTGGCCTGGGCGATGATGTAGCGCGCCTCCTCCATGGCCGAGAGATAGACCACCTCGTCGGTCACCTTGGCTTTGACCACGCGGCGATAGGGGCTCTCGATGAAGCCGTATTTGTTCACCCGCGCATAGGTCGCGAGCGAGTTGATGAGGCCGATATTCGGACCTTCGGGCGTCTCGATTGGGCAGATGCGGCCGTAATGGGTCGGGTGCACGTCGCGCACCTCGAAACCGGCGCGCTCGCGCGTCAGGCCGCCTGGCCCAAGCGCCGAAAGCCGGCGCTTGTGAGTGATCTCCGACAGCGGGTTGGTCTGGTCCATGAACTGCGACAGCTGGGACGAGCCGAAGAACTCGCGCACCGCGGCAGCGGCGGGTTTCGCGTTGATCAGGTCCTGCGGCATCACCGTGTCGATATCGACCGAGCTCATGCGCTCCTTGATGGCGCGCTCCATGCGCAGCAGACCAACGCGGTACTGGTTCTCCATCAGCTCGCCCACCGAGCGCACCCGGCGATTGCCGAGATGGTCGATGTCGTCGATCTCGCCCTTGCCGTCGCGCAAGCCGACCAGGGTCTTGATCACGGCGAGGATGTCCTCTCTACGCAAGGTGCGCACCGTGTCGGGAGCGTCGAGGTCGAGACGCATGTTCATCTTGACGCGGCCGACGGCGGAGAGGTCGTAGCGCTCCGGGTCGAAGAAGATGCCGTTGAACAGCGTCGCCGCGGCGTCCGGCGTCGGCGGCTCGCCCGGGCGCATCACCCGGTAGATGTCGAGCAGCGCCTCCTCGGGATTGGAGTTCTTGTCGATGTGCAGCGTGTTGCGGATGAACGCGCCGACATTGACGTGATCGATGTCGAGGATCGGGATCTCCTTGAGACCGAGATCCTTCAGCGTGGCGAGCAGCTTGGCGTCGAGCTCCTCGCCCGCTTCGCCATAGATCTCGCCCGTCTCCATGTTGACGATGTCCTGGGCGAGGTAGCGGCCATGAAGGTCCTCGTCGCTGACCAAGAGCTCCTTCAGCCCCTCGTCGGCGAGCTTCTTGGCGAGCCTTACGGTCACCTTGCGGCCGGCCTCGATGGCGACCTTGCCGGTCTTGGCGTCGATCAGGTCGCTCGTGGGCTTGATGCCGCGCAGCCGGTCGGGACGGAACGGCATGCGCCAGCCGTCCTTGGTCGACTTGAGAGGGATGCGGTCGTAGAAGGTCGACAGGATCTCCTCGTCCTCGAGCCCGAGCGCATAGAGCAGCGTCGTCACCGGCAGCTTGCGGCGACGGTCGATACGCACATAGACGACGTCCTTGGCGTCGAACTCGAAATCGAGCCAGGAGCCGCGATAGGGAATGATGCGCGCGGCGAACAGAAGCTTGCCGGAGGAATGGGTCTTGCCGCGGTCGTGATCGAAGAACACGCCGGGCGAGCGGTGCATCTGCGAGACGATGACGCGCTCGGTGCCGTTGATGACGAAGGTGCCGTTCATCGTCATGAGCGGCATGTCGCCCATATAGACGTCCTGCTCCTTGATGTCCTTGACCGAGCGGGCGCCGGTCTCCTCGTTGATGTCGAACACGATCAGCCTGAGCGTGACCTTGAGCGGCGCGGCGTAGGTCATGCCCCGCTGTTGGCACTCCTCGACGTCGTATTTCGGCGGCTCGAACGCGTAGCGGACGAATTCGAGCTGGGCGCGCTCGCCGAAATCCTTGATGGGGAAGACGGAACGGAACACGGCCTGCAAGCCCTCGTCCTGACGCCCGCCTTCGGGCTCCTCCACCATCAGGAATTGATCGTAGGACTGCTTCTGAACCTCGATCAGGTTCGGCATTTCGGCAACTTCATGAATCTTGCCGAACATCTTCCGCAAACGCTTATGACCATTCGAAGTCTGCTGCGCCATGTGGTCCTCTTAGGCTCGTCGCGACGGCTCGCCGGAAACTCCGCTCAAAGCGGAGACTCTGGGGAAGCGTCACGTCATACGATTTTGGTGGGTTTTGGCCCGGGCGAACTCCCCTATATGGGATCCGCCCGGGCGTCTTTCAACCCACCTGACTATTTCAACTCGACGGTCGCTCCAGCGGCCTCAAGCTGCTTCTTGATCTTGTCCGCCTCGTCCTTGCTCACGCCTTCCTTCACAGGCTTGGGCGCGCCTTCAACGAGATCCTTGGCCTCCTTGAGGCCGAGGCTGGTGATAGCCCGTACCTCCTTGATAACATTGATCTTCTGCGCGCCGGCCGCGGTGAGCACAACGGTGAACTCCGTCTTCTCCTCGACGGGAGCGGCGGCTGCGCCACCGCCTGCGGCCATCATGGCCACCGGCGCTGCGGCGGAGACGCCCCATTTCTCCTCGAGCAACTTCGCCAGATCGGCCGCCTCAAGCACTGTCAGGCTTGAGAGCTGATCCACTATTTTCTGCAAATCTGCCATCGACTTATCCTCGTAGGTTTGACTCTCGTGTTAGATTTCAATGGGCTCACGCCGCTTCCTTGTTGCCATAGGCCGCGAAGACGCGCGCAAGCTGAGCCCCGGGCTCGTTCAAGATGCGGGCGATCTTGCTCGCCGGCGCCTGGAGGAGACCGATCAGCTTGCCGCGCAATTCATCGAGCGACGGCAAATCGGCAAGCGAGTTCACGCCCTTGGCATCGAGTACCGTGGTGCCCATCGCTCCGCCAAGGATCACGAACTTCTCGTTCGCCTTGGCGAATTTGACGGCAATTTTCGGCGCCGCTATCGGGTCCGCGGAATAGGCGAGGCAGGTAGGCCCCTTCAGCAAATCCGCAATGCCTTTAGCGTCGGTGCCTTCGAGCGCGAGCTTGACGAGCCTGTTCTTCGCCACTTTGACCTGGCCGCCAGCGCTCCTCATGTCGCTGCGCAGTCGGGTCATCTGGGCGACGGTCAGGCCCGCATAGTGAGCGACGACGACCACGCCGGTTTTGGCGATGACATCGTGAAGCGCCGTCACGACGTCGCGCTTCTCTGCTCTCTCCAATGCTCACTCCGTCTGTTTCCGGGCCACGAGCAAATGCTCGAGGCCCCTTCGGCTACACCGTGCCGCAAGACGCGAAGGGCAAGGCAATAAGCCGCCCCGCTTGTACCAGCGGCGCTCTGTTGCCTGTCCCGCCCGCGCGCGAAATTGCGCAAGAGCCACTTACGAGGTTCAAACCGATCTCCAGGTTGCGGCGTAATCCGCCACCGTAGAACCGTTCGTCTCCCGTCTCATGCAGGCCCGAAAGGCTTAAGCGGTCACCCGCACCTGCAATCTCGGACAGGTTTGGACCGCCTCGATGGAAGCGGTCCTTCGGGACTGAAATCTCAGTCCCGAAACTCTTCTCTATCCCGCCCCGCCTCCGACGAGGCTCGCGGGCTCGATCTTGACGCCGGGCCCCATGGTCGAGGTCACCGCGACGCGCTTCAGGAACGTACCCTTGGAGCCTGAGGGCTTGGACTTCATGACCGCATCGGCGAAGGCGCGGATGTTCTCCACCAGCGCCTGCTCGGTGAAGCTCGCTTTGCCGACACCGGCATGGATCAGGCCCGCCTTCTCGACGCGGAACTCGACCGCACCGCCTTTCGCCGCGCGTACCGCAGGCGCGATGTCAGACGTGACCGTTCCGACTTTCGGATTGGGCATCAGCCCGCGTGGGCCGAGCACTTTTCCCAGCCGTCCGACGAGCGGCATCATGTCCGGGGTGGCAATGCAGCGGTCGAAATCGATTACGCCTTTTTGCACCTGCTCGACGAGATCCTCGGCGCCCACGACGTCGGCGCCCGCTTTCTTGGCTTCCTCGGCCTTGGCGCCCTTGGCGAACACGGCGACCCGGAGTTTGCGCCCCGAGCCGTGCGGCAGCGCACAGACGCCGCGCACCATCTGGTCGGAATGGCGCGGATCGACGCCGAGATTCATCGCCACCTCGATGGTCTCGTCGAACTTCGCCTTCGCCCCGTCCTTGACGAGCTTCACCGCCTCTTCGAGCGGGTAAAGCTTCTCGCGGTCAATGGTCGAGAGCGCGTTACGGAACCGTTTGCCGGGCTTGCTCATGGCTTACTCCTGCACCTGTAGGCCCATCGAGCGGGCGGAGCCGGCGATGATCTTCATCGCCTGCTCGATGGAATTGGCGTTCAGATCCTTCATCTTGATCTCGGCGATTTCGCGCAGTTGCGCCTGCGTCACGGTGCCCGAGCTGGCGCGGCCGGGCTCTTTCGATCCCTTGCCGATCTTGGCCGCTTTCTTCAGGAGATAGGACGCCGGCGGCGTCCGCATCTCGAACGTGAAGGAGCGGTCGGCGTAGACCGTGATCACCGTCGGAATTGGCGATCCGGGCTCGAGTTTTTGCGTCGCCGCGTTGAACTGCTTGCAGAACTCCGGGATGTTGACGCCGCGCTGACCGAGCGCGGGTCCGATCGGCGGCGAGGGATTGGCCTGCCCTGCCGGCACCTGGAGCTTGATGTAACCGTCGATCTTCTTCGCCATCCCTAGACTCTTCCCGCGCCTTCCCGCTTATCGCTTACAGTTTCTCAACTTGCGCATATTCGAGTTCGACCGGCGTCGCTCTGCCGAAAATCGACACCGCCACCTTGAGCCGCGCCCGCTCCTCGTCGACTTCCTCGACCAGGCCGCTGAACGAGGCGAACGGACCGTCGGCGACGCGCACCTGCTCGCCGATTTCGAAGGTGACCGAGGGCTTCGGCCGCTCCACGCCTTCCTGCACCTGCTGCAGGATGCGCCCGGCTTCCTCGTCGGTGATCGGAATGGGCTTGTTCTCGGTACCGAGAAAGCCCGTGACCTTCGGGGTCGACTTTATGAGGTGATAGGTCTGGTCGTTGAGGTCCATCTTCACCAGCACGTAGCCCGGAAAGAACTTCCGCTCGGAGCTCACCTTGCGGCCGCGGCGCATCTCCACGACCTCCTCCATCGGCACCAGGACCTCCTCGAACAAATCGGCAAGCCCAGCCGAGGCGGCGCGCTCCTTGATGGATTCGGCGACCTTCCGCTCGAAATTCGAATAGGCGTGGACGATGTACCAGCGCTTTGCCATCGGACTAAAAAATGACCCCTACCGGCCCAGACCCAAGACGAACGTGACGAGAGTGCTCAAAACCCAATCGGCGGCGAGAAAGAAGAGTGCGGCGGCGATCGACATGAGCAGCACCATGGCCGTGGTGATCATGGTTTCACGTCGCGTGGGCCAGGTGACCTTGGCAACCTCGGTCCGCACCTGCTGTATGAATTCGAAGGGATTTGTCCTCGCCATCTCTAGTCCTTAACGCGGGAAACCGCCTCCCGCCTCATGCCGCCCAGCTCGCGCCTCAGTCGTGGCAGGAGTGGAGGGACTCGAACCCCCAACCCCCGGTTTTGGAGACCGGTGCTCTAGCCAGTTGAGCTACACTCCTAACGCCTGCTCCAAAGTTTGAACTCGAACCGCCATTTTCATCGCCATATCAAGCACTCGACGGCCCAACCTGCTGGAGCGGGTGAAGGGAATCGAACCCTCGTCCTCAGCTTGGAAGGCTGCTGCTCTACCATTGAGCTACACCCGCATCCATCCCGCTTATAAAGAGAGTGGTTGGTGGAGGGGGTAGGATTCGAACCTACGTAGGCATAGCCAACGGGTTTACAGCCCGTCCCCTTTAGCCACTCGGGCACCCCTCCTTGAGCGAAGATGGATTGACTGGTGATTGTAACCAAGCAAAAACGCCCCGCCGTCGGCCGGCAGGGTCCGCCATGACTGGTTTATGGGTAGCGCTTTAGGCTCTGTCAACTGTAAATCAGGGCCTTAGCGGCAAATTTCCCCGAGCTTCCCGCCGGTTTCGGCCCCACCCCTCAGCTTTCGAGAAAGTCTCTCGTTCCATGCGGCGGCAAAGACCAAGACCCACCAAGCCCGGAAAGCCTGCCTGGCGTGGGATGCCGAGGCACGCGCCCCGCCGCGAAGGCGCCGACCGCGTCATGCTCTTTGGACTGCACGCGGTCGAGGCCGCGCTCGCCAATCCGAAGCGGCCGGTCGTGAAGGTCATCGCCACTGAAAATGCCGCCCACCGGCTCGGCCCGCTCCTCGCCAAGCGCGGCCTGACGCCCGAGCCGGCAAGTCCACGCGATCTCGACCGGCTCTTAGGAGCCGACGCCGTGCATCAGGGTGTGGCGCTCGAAGCGGAGCCCTTGCCGCCGGTCGCGCTGGACGAGGTTGACGCGCGAGGCATTTTGCTCGTGCTCGACCAAGTGACCGACCCACAGAATGTCGGCGCCGCGTTGCGCTCGGCGGCAGCCTTTGGCGCCTCAGGCCTCGTCATGACCGAGCGCCACAGCCCTCCCCTGCACGGCGTGCTTGCCAAGGCTGCCAGCGGCGCGCTCGACATCGTGCCGGTGATCCTCGTCAAGAATCTCGCGCAAGCGCTGGCCCTGCTCGGCGAGCGCGGCGTCTTGCGGGTGGGGCTTGCCGAAGAGGCGGGCGAAACTCTGGAGACTGCCCAGTTGCAGCGCCCGCTGGCGCTCGTCCTAGGCGCCGAGGGCAAGGGCTTGCGGCAGCTCACGCGGGAGCATTGCGACCTGATCTGCCGCATCTCGACGCAAAGCGCTTTTGCCAGCCTCAATATCTCGAATGCGGCCGCCGTCGCGCTGCATTGGGCGAGCCTCAACGCGCGTTAGCAGACGAGGCGCAATCCGCCAGCTTAGTTGCAGAAGCGCCGGCCGAAGGAATCGTACCAGCAGTCTCTCCGCCAGTAGCAGTTTCCGAGTCCGGGGTAACACGCGGTGTAGCCGGGCTGCTTCCAAAAGGCATAGAAGCGCTTCGGAAAATAGACGAAGGCCGTGCCACCGCAGCCTCCCTGGCCGCATGGCGGACCGGCGTACGCGGCAGCGGCACTGACACAGCCTGGCCCGCACGGTGCCGGAAGGGGAGCCGGAGCGGGACGAACGACTAGGCGTCGCAACGGGATCGGATTGGGCGCGGGCACGAGGACAGCGCCACAAGGCGAGCCGACACACTGTGCGTTGGCTCCGTCGACCGCTGTAACGCTAAAGCCGACCGCCAGCGCGAGGACGGCGGCGAGACTCAACACGACTTTCATCTTGCGACTCCACTAGAGACTAACCTCCGCCCCGAATCGTCGGGGAAGGCGGTCAAAAGCTACGCCTTTCAGGTATCGGTAGGGTTAACGCTTGCTTGTCGGCCGCGACGTCCTAGGCGCGCAAGCTCACGCGTTCGGCACGGTCTATTTGATATACCGGTCGCGCCTGGCCCCACCCCCGTCGGGATAATGGAAGTAGGGCATGCAGCGGGCGTGGCCATCGAAGGCCGTGGTGTAGGGCCGGTAGAACCACCAGTAATTCCGCGGATAGCAATAGAAGGATCGCGTCTTTTTGAAATGGACGGCGAGGCGCGGGCTCGCGAGCGGAGCCTCGGCCCTAACGATCGCGCCGGCGCGGACCGCCGCAAGCACGCTTGCCGCGCTCGCGGGCTCGGGCTTGAGGGAGGCGAAGAGGCACAAGGCGGCAATGACAGCCAAGCCAAGCCTACAATAGCCCATGCTCAGTCCCCCCTCGAGCAGCCGCCTCGGCAGAACCAAAGTCTAGAAGGCCGATATGTCCGAGGCAAGCCTCCGGCAACCATGCAAGCGCATGGACTGTGTCTTCCACGTCACGCCACTTGACAGCGAAGGGCCGCGGCCCCTCAAGTTGAGCCGAGCAGAGCCGTTCCCGCCCGAGCGCGACCTGGAACGAAGCTCGCCCGATTAGAGTTGCCTATGTCTCGCTACCCCCGACGACCCTCTCCTGGAAGGAACGACTGAAATGTCATCAACCGATAGCGATATCCGCACGGGTGCCGCCAAGCGCGGCGCGGGTGGCCGCGACGCCGATGAACTCGCCAACCAGATCGATGCAATCCGCGCCGACCTTCAGAACCTGACCTCGACCGTTGGCCGCATCGCCAAGGGCCAGGTGAACCGGGCGCAGGACAAGGCGATGGAGACTGCCTATGAGGCGGAGGAAGCCATCAGGCGCAATCCTCTCCAAGCCGTCGCCATCGCCGCTGGCTTAGGATTCCTGTTTGGTGTCTTCACGCGTCGCTAGGCCGAAGCGTCCATGCTCCGCTCGGCGCTCGCGCTGCTCTCATCGCTCCAGATCGGACTCCGCATCAAGGAATCGGTCGAGCGCTCGCTCAGGCAAGCGATCGTCATTGCCGTCGCGGCGATCGTCCTGATCGCCGCCGCGGCTTTCGGCTTGCTCGCGGCCTATCACGCGCTGGTTTTGTCTTACGGCTTCACCCCGACAGAGGCGGCGGCCATCCTTGCCGCCGCGCTTGCTCTGCTCGGGGTTCTTATCCTCGCCACGCTTCCCCTCTTCGCGCGAAAGCGAAAGCCGCCGGCGCCGAGCATAATGGCCGCGACCGGCGAAGGCGCAGGCCTGCTCGATCAGGGCGTCGGCAAGGCAATGCAGCAAGTCGGTCCTGTGACCTTGCTCGCCATCGCCTTCATCGCCGGATTGTTGGCGAGCCGCCGCAAATAGCGGCCCTTGCCGCCCCGCCAGAAAAGCACTTGGCTCCATCTCCAGCCCGGCGCTTGCGTTCCGCGCGCTTGGCGCTTAACTCGTTGGGCTCCAAGAGATGCCGGGTTAGCTCAGGCGGTAGAGCGGCTGATTTGTAATCAGTAGGTCGGGGGTTCGAATCCTCCACCCGGCACCAGCCTCATCAATAGTTGCTCTGGCCGTCCGTGCCGGCGCCGAGCGCCCGGTCGAAATCCCTTCGCTTCTGCTCCTGGATGGCAGCCTGTTGCGCCCGCGCCCGCGCCTCGGCCAGCTCCTTGCGGCAGGCATCAAAAGCCGGCGTGCCCGGCGCGCCCTCCTGCCGGCACGCTTCATCGTCCTCGCTCTCCATCGCGGCTTGCTCAGCGGCCCGGGTTGCCTGGCCTTGAGTGGCGCAGCCCTGGCCGGCCGCAGCCGCCACGAGCAAAATCGAGGCAATGAGGTAAGACCGCAAGCCGAGGCTCCTTTCCCGAGATCCGCTCAACCTCGCTCGTCTTTTTGGCCGTTTGGTGATGCGGAACTTCGGCGAGCAAGTTGGGCTTGACGGACTCGGCCATCTAGAGGGACGCTCTTTCAAGGCGACGCCGCGAGCATCGGTGGGGGGACGCGAAATCAACATGACCAGATTTGTGCTCTTGGTCCTCGGGCTCTCGCTCTTTCTTGCCGCGGGAGCCGTGCAAGCTCAAAACGGAAACCGGGCTCCGACCGGAAACCCAGTTCCCCCCGTGCAGTCGCTCCAGCCCCCCAAATCGCCGTGCAGTGCCGGCAGTCAAAGCGTGCGCGTCTGCAACGACGATTTTCGCTCGTGCAGCAGCGTGTGCACCGCCACGGCCTTGGACCCTTCCGCCGTGACGGCCGGCTGCAGCTTACGGTGCTGCAGCCAGTTCAAAGCCTGTCTCAGCATCAGAGGCTGCGCCTCACCTTCGCTCCAATGCTTCTGAGGTCCCGCTAAGATCCCTTGGCCTCGGCTTGAATCTCGCTCAGCTGGTCCTCCAGCAGGAGCGGCGGCAAATATTGGATGAAGGATCTCTGTTTGCCGGCGACCTCATAATGGACCTTGAGCGTCAGGCCACCGGAGGCCGTGAGCACTTCCTCCGGCGTCATGCCGCCGGTGTCCGCCGCGGTGGGGAAGAGGAAGATCAGCTTGAACGGAGCCTGCGGCGGGATCGATTCGTCTGACAGCGCGGCGGCAACCTCAGCCTCGGAAGGTTGCACACCGGGGGCATCGTCTCCCGGTTGTCCGACGATTACCGCGAGCTTGAGTTCTTGACCGTGAAGATCCGGCTTGATGACTCCTCCGAGCGAGCCGAGTGGTTCATCCGACACATTGACCGCGCCGATCGAGAAGCCCTTGATGCGCACACCCTCGGGCGTCACCGCGAAGTCGAAGAGCGAGCGCTCGTCGATCGGGAAATTCTTGTGCTCGAACAGCCAGGCGATAGGCTCCGAGGGTGAGGCTGCGGCAAGCGGTGACGATGGCGTGCTTGCGCGCAAGATGAGGCCACCGCCCAGCATCAGGCCGCCGCAGACCAGCAAGAGAGCTCCCGCGATAATGAGCATCTGGCTCAGATCGATCCTCCCTACGCGCTGAGGCAAGGATACCGCGTTTTCAGCGTCAACCCGAGGGGCCTTGGCGGCCGCCAAGAGTCCCCTTGCGCGCGCGACGCCTCCCCTTGCCGCGTGCCCGGCGACCAACCCTGCCTTGGCGATCCGTTCGGAGAGCGAGGGCGCAAGCGCGTAGGCCTTTGCCGAGATAGAGGCGAAGGCCGGCGCGAGCGCCTCGCCTGCCGAGCGCGTGAGCATGTCGGCTTTGGCCGAGAGCCAGGAGAAGCCGGTCGCCAATCCTCTGCCCATTGAGCGCGAAACGTCGTGGGCCCTGGCCGCAAGTCCGCCGAAGCAAATGGAGAGAAAATTCCCGACCCGAGGCGCCATAGCGTGCGCCTTGGCAGCGATCCGCGCGAAACCGGCAGAGAGCAATATCCAGATGGAGCGAGAGAGCGAGCGCGCCGTTCTTCCGGTCAAGAGCAAGCCGCGCCAGACAGCCCCAGCCACATCAAGCACGAGGTCGCGGAGCCGGAAGGCCACCGAGGCCGCGCCGCTTGCAGTCAATCCATCAATGTAGTTCAGTCCGGAGATGATCTTCGCGACCAAGAGCCAAAGGACCGAACGCACGGCTGCGATCCGCGAGACGCCGGCAGAGAGCAATATCCAGATCGAGAGGGCGAGAGAGCGCGCCATTCTTTCGGCAATGAGCAAGCCGCGCCAGACAGCCCTTGCCACATGAAGCACGAGGTCGCGGAGCCGGGCGCCCATCCAGGCCGCGCCGCTTGCAGCCAATCCATCAATGTAGTTCAGTCCGGAGATGGTCTTCGCGACCAAGAGCCAAAGGACCGAACGCACGGCCAAGACTGCAACCGATACCCCGTCCCTGACCGAACGCGCCGCTGCCTGGCGCATAAGCCGGCGCCTCGCCCGCTTCTGCTCTCGCCGCTTGAGGGCCTCTTGGCGATCCCGCTGGCGTTGCAGCCAGCGGTCATGCCGTTGCCTATCCGCCTGAACGGCCGCAGTTTGAACTTTGAGCCAGCGCTGGTGGTCGTTGAGCTCCTCCTTCGCCGAAACAAGAACTTCGCCCGACCTGACCACCGTCTCCTTGACGACGGCGACGGCAGCCTCGAACGCAGCGACGGTCTCGCCATCGGAATCCTTGTCCTGCGGCGGCCATACGCGTTTCTCACGCATCGGACTGACCATGCGGAGCGGTTCCCCTAAAATCCGGGTCCATGGCGAGCCTCATTTGGCACAAGACTCATAAAAGCGGCGCCTCCAGGGGGACCTTTGCACGCTGCCGGACGAGGCTTCCGCTCCCCCGCCGTGGAAGCCTCAAGGCCGCACAAGGCTGCCGAACGTCCTTGCCGCTATCAAGAGGCGCGGCGCACGACCGCTCCCGGCGAGGACACGGAGACGGGGAAACGCCGGGAAACCAGGCGGCAATGCGTGGCTGACAGCTCTGCGCCAGCCGTCACATTAACGGCCAAACCCCTAACGGCCTATCATTTTATCTCCTTATCCGCCGAACGGCGAGGGACGTGGCGTCTTTGCCACGCCTAGCCGCCCCCCTGGTTTCCAGCGCCCCGCGCTCCCACCTTTCTTGCGACATACCCTTTCGGCACTCTCCGCAAGATCACCCTGGAGCAGATCACGTGACGGAGCCTTTGCACCTCCTCTGCCGCGCCTTCAAGATCGGAGCGCTCGTTGCGCTACTCGTCCTCCCCGTAGGCGCACGCGCGGAAGACGGAGTCCATGCGCCGCAAACCGGGGCAGCCGAACAGCCGGCCGCCAGCGAGCCGAACCCGCAAGCGAAATCGAACGACGGAGAGGCCGCGGCCGTTCGCCTCCCGCCAGTCTCGCTCACCCAACACAGCGTCAACCTTGCCGGCGCGGATTTCCCCTATAGCGCGAAGGTCGGTACGCTTCCGCTCCGCGACGCGCAAGGCAAGGCGCTCGCCAGCATTTTCTACGTCGCCTATGTGCGGCAGCCGCAAGAGACCAAGCGGCCAATCACGTTCGTCTTCAATGGCGGCCCGGGAGCGGCCTCGGCCTATCTTCACCTTGGCGCCATCGGGCCCAAAGCCGTCGACGTGAGTGCCAAGGGTGAGCTGCTCGGCCCCCCTCCCCGCCTCGTCCCCAATGATGCGAGCTGGCTCGACTTCACCGATCTCGTGTTCGTCGATCCGGTCGGTACCGGCTACAGCCGGGCAAGCGACGGCAAAGCCGAGGGCGATTTCTGGGGCGTCGAGCAGGACACCGACTCGCTCGCCGATTTCATCAGGCTCTATCTCATCGATGCCGGACGCATGGTTTCGCCGGTCTTCCTGACCGGCGAAAGCTATGGCGGCTTTCGCGCCGCGACCATCACCCGGGCGCTGCAGAAGACGGGCGGCGTTTCGCCGAGCGGGCTCGTGCTCATCTCGCCCGCGCTCGAATTTGCCCTTCTGCATGGCGAGGATTATGACCCGCTGCCCTGGGCGCTCGGCCTCCCCTCATATGCGGCGGTCAATCTCGAGAGCAAAGGCGTGACGGGACGCGACGCGCTGTCCGGCGCGCTGCAAGAGGCCGAGCGTTATGCGCTGTCGGACTACCTCGTGGCGCTGGCATCGGGCGCCGCACAGGGCGGCGAGGCCGCGAGCGACACCGTGGCGCGGCTGACCGGACTCCCGGTCGAAATCGTGCGCCGGAATTTCGCGCGCATTCCGCCCCACCTCTTCATCAAGGAGTTCGACCGCGCCAACCGCCAGGTGCTGAGCCGCTATGACGGGAGCGTCAGCGGGCCCGATCCCAATCCGGCGAGCGCCTGGCCGCACGGACCCGACCCCGTGCTCGACTCCACCGTCCCCCTCTGGACCAGCGCCTTCGTCCAATATGCGCAGCACGAGCTTGGCTATAAGACCGATGCGACCTACCGGCTGCTCAATCGCGAGGTGCGCTCGAAATGGGATTTCGGCACGAGCCCGACGCGCCAGGGCTATGCCGGGGTGCTCGAGGACATTCAACAGGCCCGCGCCGCCAACCGGGCGCTCGAAGTGTTCATCGCCGCGGGTTACACCGACCTGATCACCCCCTATCTCGCGCCGGCCTATCTCGTGAACCAGCTTAGTCCGCTGGACGGCGCAAGCCCGATCACCATCGAGGATTACGCCGGCGGCCATATGCTCTACCTCCGCCCGGACACCCGCCGCGCGCTCAAGAAAGATGTCGAGGCCATGTACGAACGGGCTCTGAAGTCATCCCCGCAAGGGTAAGGCGGAACAGGCGCCACTCGGGTGAACCCTTGCGCCGGATCGGCTAAGATGCCGATTCGGGCAGAACACGAAGGGGACCCGGCGATGTCACTCCGAGGCGCAACGCTAGGCTTGCTTTTGCTCGCGGCGGGCTCGACCGCGTTCGCGGAGGACCAACCCGCGACGCCAGCGGCCCCGGAAGAGCCGCAATGGGCGGAGTTCCAATCGCCTGAGCGGGGCTTCGCCATTTCCTTCCCCGGGACCCCCAAGGCGACAAGCGCGCCGGTCGAAG
>Ga0214473_10003801_pt1 | contig 18205 bp, 12 predicted proteins | sample RVTome_7_FD_203509 | JGI IMG/M metagenome (GOLD analysis project Ga0214473, IMG submission 203509) | Soil microbial communities from uranium-contaminated site in the Upper Colorado River Basin, Wyoming, United States - RVT98D197 | ecosystem: Environmental > Terrestrial > Soil > Contaminated >... | reverse complement strand
CAATCTCACATAGCGGCATAACTGAAAATGGAAAATTTAGAGAATTGAAAAACAATAAGATAAGTAAAAACTGTTTTTGTATAATACTATCAAACAGCAAAATAAATTAAGTGCGAAACATTAATAACTAATTATAACGGCGAAAATTATTTTATTCTGAATTACCCTCAAAAATCATGCAAAATATCCCATTGATTTTCTAACGAATTACATTGTCATATCCCTGATTGCCTATAATCGCACTATGTTTAATAACTGAAATGTGTTTAGTAAAATATGTTATTTATAAAGAATCTTAATAGGCTTATGTAAAATTACATAAATATTTCAAATTTTGATCTCAAGCAGCCATATAACTAAAGGTTCTCTTACATATGGTTGTTCCATAATCTATAAGCCATAACGTTTCAAATAGCATAAAAAATGGCACTTTTAGGAAAAAATCATCACAAAAGTATGGGGATATAAAAAAAATACACTAAAATTGCTGCTTAAATTAAAACCTAAAACTAATCGTATGAAGAAACTATTTCTACTGATTGTTCTGTTTGTGTATGCAGGTAGTTATACCTTATTCGCACAAACAACCGTAATTACGGGAAGGGTCACCTCTTCAATTGAGGGGGAAGGGCCGATACCCGGGGTTACTGTAGTAGTAAAAGGTACCACTATCGGAGCAATAACCGATATTGATGGTAAGTATTCTATTACAGTACCTACGAGTGCAACTACCTTGATTTTTTCCTATGTCGGGATGAAATCCCAGGAGGTTCAGATAGGAGGAAGAACTGTTATTGACGGTGTCCTGGAATCTGACATCCTTGGTCTCGATGAGGTTGTAGTAACAGCTATGGGTATTTCAAGAGAGAAAAAAGCTCTTGGGTATTCAGTACAGGACCTTGGAGGTGAAAGCATCGAAAAGACAAAAGTGTCTAATATCGTTAATGCTTTCCAGGGTAAATTGGCTGGTGTTCAGATCAGCAATTCTGACGGAGGTGTCGCCTCTGGTGTCAGGATACTGATCAGGGGCGTTAACTCACTTGCTGCCGGTGGCAACAACCAGCCACTGTTCATTATTGATGGAGTGCCTATAAACAATTCCACTTCTGATGCCGGAGCCTATGGTGGAAGGGACTACGGAAATGCTGCCAGCGATATCAACCCTTCAGATGTTGAGAATATCAGTGTTTTGAAAGGTGCAAGCGCAGCTGCATTGTATGGATCACGTGCTGTTAACGGTGTGGTTCTTATTACCACAAAAACCGGTAAATCCCGTTTGGGTAAGCCGGGTCTTGGTGTTACCATCGAACAGAATATAATGTGGGAGAACCCTCTGGTATTACCGAAATATCAGGACCTTTATGGACAGGGATCTGCTGATGATGCTGAAGCCGGGGAATATTCATTTGAATATGTCGATGGCTCCTATGGTGGTGTTAATGATGGTGTAGATGAAAGCTGGGGCCCTCGTCTTGACGGAAGGTTGCTCCCTCAATTTGACAGTCCGTATGACCCTGAAACCGGAATACGTACACCAACTCCATGGATCGCACATCCTGATAACGCCAAGAGTTTCTTTGAGACCGGATTAAAAACAACCACTAACGTTGCTGTTGCAGGTGCAAAGCAGGGATCTAATTTCAGACTTTCATTGTCAAACCAGAAAATCACTGGAATTATTCCAAATACGGATCTTACAAAAAATTCGATTAATATAAACGGTTCAATGGATGTCACCAGTAAGATTACTGTTGGAGCTTCTGCAAATTATATAAGCAATAAAAGTGACAACATTGTAATGAACGGATATAACGGGGGAAACCCTCTACAGTCTATTGGACAGTGGTTCGGACGCCAGGTTGATATGAAATACCTGAAAGACCATATGAATGAAATTGATCCTATTACCGGTTATCCTGTAAACTGGAACCATAGTTATCATGATAACCCATACTGGAACGTTTATCACAACACCAATTCCAGGAACCGTGACAGAATGATTGGAAATGTTAATCTGGCATGGAGATTTACTGACTGGCTCTCTTTCAGGGCTATGGCCGGAACAGACTGGTATATTGAAGACATCATGCAAAAGGGAGCACAGGGTACCAATGGTGATATGCTCGGAGGATTTTCCACCTATTCAAACCGCAGGCAGGAGATCAATGCCAATGCCCGGCTTGAGATAAACAAGACTTTTGGTCTGCTGAATTTCAACGGATCTTTAGGAACTGAGTATAACCATTATAACAGCCAGTACCGTTCAACTAGTGTTGCCGATCTTATTGTGCCTGATCTCTATGCTACAAGTAATGCTGCTGTTGCGGCCACAACAGGCCTGAGCGAATATCATACTGAACTACAGAGTGTTTTCGCAACAGCCAACTTTGGTTTTAAAAGCTTCGTATTCCTTGATTTCACAGGAAGAAACGACTGGTCCTCAACATTGCCGGTGGATAACAACTCTTATTTTTATCCGTCAGTATCACTCTCGTTCATTGTAACCGATGCTCTTGGTATAAAGTCAAATGTTTTATCCTTTCTAAAGCTGAGAGCTAGTTATGCCGAAGTAGGAGGAACAGCTAACGCTTATGAACTTATGGGTACTTATGGTGCAGCTAATCCATTCGACGGAAACCCTTCACTTAATTTTTCAAGTACTATTCCTCCGCTGGGACTGAAGCCACAAAGGAAGAAATCGAAGGAGGTTGGACTTGAACTGAAACTATTACAGAACAGGTTGAGCTTCGATGCCTCATACTATAAAGAGAACACTATTAACCAGATCATGAACATCGCTATCTCACGTACCACCGGATTCAACAGCAAGACCATCAATGCAGGTAACCTGCAGAACTCGGGAGTTGAGTTACAGATATTGGCCACTCCGGTTGAGACGACTGACTTCTCCTGGGATGTTGCTCTCAACTGGTCAAAGAACCAGAACAAGGTTGTCGAACTTTATGGCGACATGAAATATATGAACCTCTATAATTTAAGCTGGGGAGGTTATGTATATGCCATCCCCGGTCAGGATTACGGAACAGTATGGGGTTATGCTATTGTGCGCGAAAATGCAACCCCGGTCTATTATGATGAAGCAAATACTCAGCTTTCACATTATGTCTATTCCGGAAGACCTCTCGTCAATACAAGCGGAAGGTATATCCGTTCAGGACAAAGAACGGTGCTCGGCAATGTTTACCCCGACTGGTTTGGAGGAATTAACAACTCCCTTACATATAAAAATCTTAATGTAAGCTTCCTGGTCGACTTCAAGAAAGGTGGAGATATATTCTCTGTTACCCACATGTTCGGCATGTACACCGGTCTCCTTGAAGAGACTGCTGCCATTAATGCAAATGGGAAAAACGTCAGGGATGCACTTGCTGATGGAGGAGGTATCCTGATAGATGATGGTGTTTATGGCAGGCAGAACTCTGATGGTACAATTACCTTCCTTGATGCATCAGGTACAGTAGTCACCGATCCGGTTGCAAATACGACTTACAATGATGCAAACCAATATGGTTATGACCATTATGGCAAGCATGAATTGTCATTATTCGATGGCAGCTTTGTAAAACTGCGTGAAATCTCAGCAGGTTATTCATTTGACAACATCAGTTTTCTGAAAAAGGTGGGAGTAAAAAACCTTAACCTCTCCTTTGTCGGCCGTAACCTCTGGATCATCCATAAGAATATTCCGGATCTTGACCCGGAAGTCAGTTCCAGTGCAGGTAATACAAGTGTTGGTATGGAAACCAACGCCATTCCGTCAACCAGGTCTTATGGTTTCAATTTAAGACTTGAATTCTAACCTAAATCTATCTGAGATTATGAAACACTTAATTAAATCACACAAAATTATACTGAGTTTGTTCCTGGTAATTGCTTTTCAGTCATCCTGTACCAAGGATTTTGAGGAGATGAACAAGGATCCGAACAACCCGGTGGACGTTCCTGCTATTAACATCTTCACCAACGCCGTGAATTCTACTTTTGGCGCAGAGTTAGGCGGATGGATGCAACACACCTATCTTGGTGTCTGGTGCCAGCAATGGTGTAAAGTTCAGTATATTGATGAAGACAGATACCAGCCCAGAGACATGTCGGGCTATTTTGAAGGGCCATACACAAGTAGTCTGAAAAACCTTACCATTGTAATCAGTAAGACTACAAAGAGTGGCGACGACAGACTTCGTGCAGCAGCCAAGGTACTCAGAGCACAGAATTTTCTCTACCTGACAGATTTGTGGGGCGATATACCTTACTCGGAAGCCCTGCAGGGTTTCAGCGCTGATGGTACAATAACTCCCAAATATGATTCCCAGGAGAGTGTATATAATGCTCTGCTTACAGAGCTAGAAGAGGCTAATGTTTTGCTTACCGGGACTACTGTTAACTTCGGTTCAGGCGATATTTTATATGGTGGAGATCCAGTCCTCTGGAGGAAATTGGCGAACTCGTTGAAATTAAGGATGCTTAACCGTGCTGCCGGTACTCCATGGTCATTCACTTATGACATGGCCGGCTCACAGGCTGATGTAGTAACAACAGCTGGAGCTGCTGCGCTTTCAGGTGCTGATGCACAGATAGCTGCTATCCTTGGAAATCCCTCGCAATATCCTGTTTTTGATTCCAACGACGATAATGCGGCTCTGGTATATCCGGGTCTTCCATACAGGAATCCTATCTATAACACTCTCTATTCCAGAACCGACCAGGCTATCTCGGAGACGATGGTGAACTGGCTTAAGGCAAGGACTGATCCAAGGATTCATATCTATGCTCAGCCGACACCAAACTCTGTTGCCACACCTCCTCTTGCTTATGTTGGTTTCCAGAATGGACGGGAGATCACATCGGCCCCTTTCCCTGCTGTCTCTCTTCTTGGCACGGAAGTCGCCTATAATGAAACCGCACCTCTTTACATGATGTGTTATGATGAGGTTCAATTCATTAAGGCTGAGTACTATCTGCGGGCAGCCAACGATGCCGCAGCCAAGACTGCATATGAGGCGGGTATTGCCGCATCTATGGAGAGATGGGGACTTAACAACGGCTCTACTGTTTACCCTACATGGGGTAAATTAGACATTACAACCGGTTCAACGGGTTATCCGGTTAATTATGCTACCTATCTTGCCGATCCTCTTGTTGCCTGGGGCGGAACCAATGCAAAAAAGTTCCAGCTTATCTGTGAACAGAGATGGGCAGGAATGTACGGACAAGGTGTACAGGCTTACTGTGAAGTAAGAAGAACTGGTTTCCCTGAGAGAATCTTTGAATATGAACTTGCAGGAGCATATTACCAGAACCTTGGACTGCCGATAAGACTTCAGTATGCACTGACTGAGGATATCTATAATACCGACAATGTTGTAGCAGCCAAGGGCACTCAGAACATCGAGTCAATAAATGAAGGTATGTTCAGTACAAGTGGTACTTCAAGCCAGATGTGGTGGCATACAAGGAAGAATCCTGTTCCTACAGAACTTAACATTCTGAAATAATTTTAACTATTTGATAATACTAAAGAGTCCCGCGAAAGCGGGATTCTTTTTTTATATATAAATATGTTGTAATTTTATTCGATGGGAAAATCATAAATCCGCTTAGCCATGAAAAAAGCAAACATGATAATTGGGTCACTGATTTTTATAATCAGCATTTCATCATTGAACGCACAAACACAATGTAAAGTCTTAAAACCTGAGATTTCAGGATCATATGTTGGCGAGTGCAAGAAGGGTCTGGCCGATGGATTGGGAGAGGCAACAGGGACTGATTTTTATAAAGGTGAATTTGTAAAAGGCTGGCCTGAAGGTAAGGGGACCTATTTATGGACGAATGGTGCCACCTACCAGGGTGAATGGAAGAAAGGAATGAGAGATGGCATAGGAACATATTTATATAAAAAAAACGAGATAGATTCTGTTCTGGATGGCAAATGGAGAAATGATAAATACATTGGAAAGGTACTCAGCGCTCCTTATGTTATTGAGTACAGGAATAACATTGGTCGGGTCTCTTTTGTCAGGGTCAGCGACAGGCCATATGTTAAATACAAGTTCTCGCGAAACGGAATAGAGGCAAATATTTTCAGTAACGTTCTGATGCAGGGAAGCTCAGGCAATGAAAGCAATAACGGGTCATTTACAGGATTTGAACAGGTAAAATTCCCCTTCGTTGGGAAAATATCATTCACCGCACCAAATTCCTTTAACTCAGCAACACTTAATTGTGAATTAAGATTCACTATCAATGAACCCGGATCGTGGGTAGTTACCATGTTCTATTGATTTTCTGTTATCTGAAGATTAAAGTACCTATTCTATCTTCAGATTAACCAGCTCAAGCCTGGTAGTTGTGGTTCTCAGCACCTTTATAACTAAATTTCCGATCCTGATTACATCATTATGTCCCGGGATGCTGCCATGATAATAGAGTATCATGCCTGCAAGTGTCTCATAATCATCTTCCTCAGGCAGATGGAGGTTGTATTTTTCATTTAAGTAATCAATTTCAATCCGGCCGGATAGAATATACTCTCCAGGTCCTATAACCTTTTCAACGAGCTCATTAATATCATGTTCATCTTCAATATCTCCCACAATCTCTTCGAGTACATCCTCAATAGTAACCATTCCCGAGGTCCCGCCAAACTCATCAACAACCAGCGCAATATTTTTCTTTTCATCGACAAATAGTTTCAGCAGCTTATTGGCAGGCATTGTTTCAGGCACAATCGCAAGCTTCCTTAAGGATGTAAGTATGTCTGTAGGATTCTTGAAGATATCTGTCAATTCGAAATAACCGATGATATTATCTATGGTATTCTGAAAAATCAATATCCTTGAAAATCTTGTTTCTATGAATTTCTCTTTAAGCACCTCAATAGAACTTTTCGATTCAACCGCCTCAATTTCAGTACGGGGAACCATACACTCCCTGAGTTTTACATTGGAAAAATCAAGCGCATTCTGAAAGATCCTGATATTGTGGTGATCATGCTCAGAATTCTCCATGCTCTGTTTACTGAGGTTCACAAAATGATCCAGATCTACCTTGCTGAAAACCAGGTTTTCCTGCCTCTTTTCTCCCGGACCGACCCTGAAAAATATCCTCATGAACAGGTTTGACGCTGCCAGAGTAACTTTGCTTACCGGGTAGAAAACGAAAAAGAAGAATAATGTTGGGATACTTAAAAACTTAAGAAAAAGATTTGGAGAAATTATGAATATGGTTTTCGGGAGAAACTCTGCCACAAAGAGAATAATCGCAGTGGAAATTAATGTATTAAGTATTAGTATAACCAATTCTGAATCAATGAATTTTGATAATTCAGGTCCCAGCAGATTTGAAAATACAAGACCATAAACAACAAGTGCAATGTTGTTGCCAACAAGCATTGTTGCAATATACTGACCGGGGTTATTTGTGAATAGTTTTAAGATATCCGAACCGAATACACCCTGTTTCCTGTCAAGCTCAATCCGTAATTTGTTGGATGCAATAAATGCTATTTCCATACCGGAAAAGAATGCAGAGAGGATAATTGCAAGAATTATTATCAGGATCCCGTCCATAAATCAAAGTTAACTCTTTTTCCTTTGTTTGTGCCTCAGCCATGCAAATAGAAATGAGATAAGAGCCATTAAGGCAAATATAACAGATCTGCCACCACCAGCAGTAACTGCTATCCTGATACTTGCTGCCAGGCAAAAAACACCTGTAGCAATCCATATAATTTCAAGAATTAACAACGTACTATTCCTCATCCGGTAAATAAATTGTTGCCTGCACTTTTTTGATTTTGTATTTCTTCAGACGGGAATCAGATTCAAAACCAATGCCATGGATCACCTGGTCCTCGCTGGTTATTTTGACATACCTGTCGGTATAAATAAGATCTTTCTCCTGACTCCAGTTTAATAATTCAGTTTCAAGGGTTTCATTCATCTCATTGATTACCACTACACTGTCCCTGAGTTCCCATATTTTATTGGTTTCAGTGTATTTTGCAAATTTTGCAATTACAGATGCAACAGGTTCCTTATGCCCGTCATAAAAAAGGACTTTTATCCCCAATCTGAACTCTGAATAGGGAAAGCCGGCATTATCATATTGTTCCATTAAGGATGAAGAGAGAACAAGCTGTCTCTTACCGGAATCGATGAAAACTGTCTTAAAATTCCTTACTGTGAGAGATGGAAGGGATTGGATGTCTGATTTTGGAATGACATCAATTTTATTTTCGCAGGAAAGCAGTAGAATGGTAATTAGAATTAGGAAAGCAATTTTCCCATTATTTATGATTTTTATTATGGAATGTTTCATATCTCTAAATTGAAATCCATTAACCGCAAAGGTCGCAAAGGTTTTACGCAAAGATCGCAAAGGACTGGAAACCATAAATTAATCTTTGCGTTCTCTGCGGTTATAAAGGTCCTTTTAGATAACACTCCTGGGTGGGGTTTATAAAAAACAATTTGTAACTGGTAACTAGCATAGTTTAATCTATTCTTACAAAATTAATTCTAATCAAATTTACGCTTCAGAAACCAGCGGTCGTATATGTTCAGGCTAATCCCCATTGTATAATAATTTTCATTATGGAGATTATTGGTAGATGATCCTGTTTTTTTTGTGAAATCAAAAAACAGATTAGTCTTTGACAGAGAACGTCGCAAAGGTATGCCGAGACCCAGGCTGACGCCGTATTCCTTTACCTGCTCTCCGTTTATTATCAGGTAATTATCTTCGATGTGAGCACCAATACGATATTCAACACGCTTAATAAAACTGTAATTCGAAAATTTATCGGGAATATATTCAGCCCCTGCGAGAAATGATCTTGTGTCAGCAGCGTAACCTGCAGATCCAGGAATTTTTGCATCTGACCATTTTGTTGTTATGAAGTCAATTCCGGTTGTAAATTTGTTTTTCTTTCCTATTGATACGCCAAGCCTTAACGTCCCGGGGATAAAAGTTTTGGCAGAACTGTTTGATATATAGGAAATAGTATCGCGATTACTGTACGCAGTATATTTGAACGAAATATGATCATAGTTCGAGTTATAATCTTTACCGGAACTCAAAGAGATACCTGCATTAAAATACAGATCATTTTTAAGAGGGGCAGAATACTGGAGCCCATAATCAAAATTTGCACCACCAATTTGCAGCTTTTCCGTGCTGTTATTACTATAGACATTATAGAAATCGGCAAAATCAAACTGATTGGTTCTTTTTATCTGTCCGAAAAGAAAAGCAATATTCATCCCTGCTGACAAACGCCTGGTAATATTAACTCCGGTACCAAGAAAAAAGGTGGAAAAACCTCCCTCTCCGGCATGATAAGATGAATAGCCCCCGGTAATCGCATCATAGTCAGGATCTCCCTCTGTTACTTCATCAGCCATCTTATAATATCCATTACTTAAAGGTAGAAGTCCTAATGCAAATCCCCATCGTTTAGACAACGGAAATCCAATCAGCAGATGATCAAAATTCATGTCATCCGATGAAAAATCTGATGCCCCGTCAGAGATGAAGTTCATTCCATAATCAATTCCAAAATCAAAAACAAACGAGTTTGAATCGAGACTCGAGTAGGAGGCTGGATTTGAGAAATATATGGAACTGTTATCTCTTAACGAAATTCCAATTCCTCCCATTGCCATACTTCTAAAAGATCCTGCAGGTTCCATTGAACCAATATTAAATCTTGAATAAGGGGAATTGATAAGTTTTTGACCCGAAGCCGTAAATGAAAAAGAAAAAAGAGAAATGGAAATGATTAATATGAGTTTATGTCGCATTGTATTCCAGGATATTATTTAAGCCATCGATCACAATATCAGGCATATAAGTGTGATGATGATTGATTTTATCTTTAAGGTAACTGCCCTCTCCACCTGTCAATATTATTTTAAATTCAGTCTCCTTTTTCTCAAACGTGCGAATATACTCATTTATTTCATATATGACCCCGGTAATCACTCCGGCTGTTATGGCATCATTAGTATTTCGGCCGGGAAAGGAAAAATTATCAGTTAATGTAAGAAGGGGCAGTCTTCCTGTAAACTTGTTTAATGCCTTGAATCGCATTAAAATACCAGGAGATATATTACCCCCCTTATAGACGCCCTCCGAAAGAAAATCATATGTAATGGCTGAACCGGCATCGATAATAAGAACCTCTGCTTCCGGAAAAAGATTGTATGCTCCTGCCACAGCAGCTATCCTGTCTGTCCCAAGAGTTTCAATCGTCTCATAATCAAGCTTGAAAGGAAATCTGGATATATGGGAAAGAATATGAACTGAAGGAATGTTGGCAGATATCAAATCCAATATGAAGGGTGGCAATTTCTTAACAGAAGAAATTATGGCTCTTTCTATTTTTCGACCCGTTAGATTTTTTTCAAGTTCATCACAGCTTAGCTCATTGATTCTTAAAACAGATTCTCTTTCTTTGCCGTTATAAACTGCCAGTTTTGTGGAGGTGTTACCGATGTCTACTATTAGATTCATACTATTTATAAATATGCAAAGGTAGTAAAAAGTGACCAAATTAATCCAATGTTGCCCCCCAATGCTCCTAATAAACCCCCCAACCCCTCCTAATTTGCCAACCAATCCCCTAATAAGCCCCCCAACCCCCCTGAAGGGGGGCTTATCCCATTCCCAAAAGAAAAAATACTACAAAATCGAGAATTAACCCCCCTTTAGGGGGGCAGGGGGGCTAATAAACTAGAGACTGATGGACAAACGTAAACTACTGATATTCAGATATTTCATTGAGGATCCGAATCGCCGCCCTGACAGATCTTACATCATTAACTGTCAGACTAAGTTTTAATCCTTTCTGTTTCATACTCATTTGTTGTTGCTTCCTGTTAACATAATTCATAATTGAGACAAATTTGGAGCTTCGATAAAAGTGTGAGTTATGATCTGAAATGAAGTATGCTATCATAAGATTATTCTTGAGCAGAACTTTTTCAATCCCTATTCTGACTGCGATCCATTTGATCCTTACAATATCCAGAAGGGCCTCTGCCGGTGGAGGCATATTTCCAAACCTGTCCTTAAGCTTTTTTTCAAACAATTTTAAATCTTCTTCTGAGGCAATCTCATTAAGCTCCTTATATAATCTTATCCTTTCCGAAATATTTGAAATATATTCATCAGAGAACATAATTTCCAGATCAGTATCAATCTGAAAATCATGCACGTATGATTTTTTTGTGTCAGTTATTTCCGCTGGGGTATCCTGCTTTTCTTCTGCTGATGACTCTCTGAACTCAGATTCCCTGAGTTCATAAAGTGCTTCATTCAATATGCGCTGATAGGTCTCAAATCCAACATCGGCAATAAATCCACTCTGTTCACCTCCCAGAAGATTACCGGAACCTCTGATATCAAGGTCCTGCATTGCAATATTAAATCCGCTGCCCAGATCTGAAAACTCCTCGATTGCTTTAAGCCTTCTTCTTGCCTCATGTGTCAGGGTCGTTAAAGGGGGTGTGAGAAGATAACAAAATGCCTTCTTATTGGACCGGCCTACTCTTCCCCTTAGCTGATGAAGTTCTGACAGACCAAAGTGGTGTGCATCGTTTATGAAGATAGTATTGGCATTTGGAATATCAAGTCCCGATTCAATTATCGTAGTTGCCAGCAAGACATCATAATCGCCCTGGATGAAATCGAACATCACATTCTCAATCTTTACTCCCTCCATCTGACCATGTACAATGGCGATTTTGACATTAGGGCAGATACGGCTCAGATGAGCCTGTACCTGTTTAATATTTTCAACCCTGTTATGAATAAAGAATACCTGCCCGTTCCTGGATACTTCATATTCAATTCCTTCCTTTATTATCTCTTCATTATAACCATGCAATTCAGTTACAATCGGCATCCTGTTGGGTGGAGGTGTATTGATTATGGAAAGATCGCGTGCTCCCATCAATGAGAATTGCAATGTCCTTGGTATAGGTGTGGCTGTTAATGTCATTGTATCAACATTTGCCTTAAGCTTCTTAAGTTTCTCCTTTACTGAAACTCCGAACCGCTGTTCCTCATCAATTATTAAAAGGCCCAGGTCTTTAAACTTAACATCCTGCCCGACAAGCTTATGGGTGCCAATTATTATATCTATTTTTCCATCTGCAAGTTGAGAGAGTATCTTCTTCTGATCTAAAACTTTTCTATGCCGGCTTAAATATTCTATGTTACATGGAAATTCTTTAAGTCGCGATGAAAATGTCTTGTAGTGCTGAAGGGCAAGGATAGTTGTTGGTACCAGGACAGCAGTCTGTTTGCTGTCAGAAGCCGATTTAAATGCAGCTCTGATAGCAATTTCAGTTTTTCCGAAACCCACATCACCGCATATCAACCTGTCCATTGGGTGCGGGGCTTCCATATCCTCTTTTACAGATGCTGTTGCAGAGATCTGATCCGGAGTGTCTTCATAAATGAATGAAGCTTCCAGTTCACGTTGCATGTATGAATCACGAGAAAATGAAAATCCCTCTGAAGCCATTCTTTTTGCATAAAGATGGATCAGATCTTTTGCTATGTCCTTTACTTTGGCCTTGGTATTTTGTTTTAGCTTCTGCCAGGCTCCCGAACCAAGTTTATAAATTTTCGGTTCACTATTGTCTTTCCCTTTATACTTCGATATCCTGTAGAGTGAGTGAATACCTACATACAGGATATCGTTATCCCTGTAAACCAGTTTTATAGCCTCCTGTATCTTCCCGTTTACCTCTATTTTCTCGAGTCCGCCAAACTTACCTATACCATGATCAATATGCACAACATAGTCGCCGGGATTAAGTCCGGTAAGTTCTTTTACCGAAATACTCTCTTTTCTGGTGAAGAATCCCCTGATCCTGAATTTATGATATCTGTCAAAAATCTGATGGTCAGTATAAACGGAGATTTTCAGATCGTGGTCGGTAAATCCGTTGTGGAGATTTACCAGGAGAGGGACGAAATTTACTTCAGGATTTATTTCAGAAAATATATCCCTGAGTCTTTCGATCTGCGATTCGCTTTCAGAGATGATATACGTTATGTAACCTTCGGCATCATTGGAAATCAGTTTCCCTGATAATATTTCGAAATTCTTATTAAAAACAGGTTGAGGCTCAGTATGGAATTCAAATCTTGCTTCAGGTTCAAACATGCTTTTATTCCCCAACTCAAGAATTTTGAATTGTCTGCAGTGCTCAATAAAATTGGAACCTGTCATAATAATCTCTTTTTTGTCAGAGATCTGACCCAATTCTTCCCTTTGAGTTGTCTGATTGAAAATACTATTGATCTTATCCCTGATATAATCTGCATCCTCTATCCAGATAACTGATGAGGGGGGCAGAAAGTCGGTAAATGAATCATTCACCTCTTCAATTGATATATCCTGAATGTTTGGTATGACAGATATCTGTTTATGAATGCTCACAGAGAGCTGATCATCAGTATTAAATGATCTTATCGAATCTACCTCTTCACCAAAAAAGTCGATGCGGTAAGGAAGATCGGCCGAGTAAGAGAAGAGATCTGCAATGCTGCCTCTGATAGAATATTGTCCGGGTTCATACACGAAATCGGTCCTGACAAAATTATATTCATGAAGTATCTCTTCCAGGAACTCCATAGAGATCTTGTCTCCTTTGCTTATGTTGAATGTGTTCTTCTTCAGGTTTTTTTTGCTTACAACTTTTTCCATAACCGATTCCGGGTAGGTAACAATGATCCCTTTCCTTTTACCTGATGCGAGATGGTTAAGCACTTCCGTACGAAGAACAATATTTGCCGGTTCTGTTTGTTCGTACTGAACCGAACGTTTGTATGTAGACGGGAAAAAGAAAACGAACTCCTCGCCAACCATCGAAACCAGATCGTTGTAGAAATAGGCGGCATCCTCTTTTTCTGGAAGAACTGCCAGATGGGTGGTTTGTGTCTTGTTAAAGACCAGTGCCAGCACTAATGCCTTCGACGATCCGGAAAGTCCTTCAATACGGATTCTTCCTGTCCTGTCTGCATTAATTGTCTCTATCAGACCAGAGATGAGAGGATGGGTATTAAAATAATCAGTTATCTGGTTTTCTTTCATTTTTCAGACCGTGCCGGCAAATTTAGTAAAATGAATCCTAAAAGATATGTTTAGAAACAGAATTGAAGTGAGCCCCTTAATTGTTAATTTTATGGCAAAAATTATTAAATGAAAGTCTATAAGTTTGGCGGTGCATCAGTAAGAGATGGAGACGGGATAAGGAATCTCGCCGACATTGTTTCTAAAGAGGCTGGTAATCTGGCAGTTATCATCTCTGCTTTTGGAAAGACAACCAATAATCTTGAGGAAGTTCTCAAATACTGGCTGGCAGGGGATGACATATATAATAGATTATTGGAGGAGATACATGGGAGCCATCAATCGATAATTGAAGGTCTTTTCACTGGTAAAGTATCAGCAAGATCAAAAATCGATCTCTCTTTTTCCATCCTGAAAGAGTATCTTTTATCAGAAAAGAGCAGAGAATATGATTATGTATATGACCAGGTAGTATCATATGGTGAAATATGGTCAACCATGATCGTTGATGAATATATGAAGATGAATTCTTCCGAGGTTGAATGGCTTGATATAAGGGAGAATTTGATTACCGACGACAGGTACAGGGATGCTAATATATTATGGAGTGAAAGTACCAGGAGGATAAAGAGCGTTTTTGACTTCAGCAGGAAGAGGATTTATGTTACACAGGGATTTATCGGGGGTACTGTTTCAGGCCAGACAACAACACTGGGCAGGGAAGGATCAGATTATACTGCAGCCATTATAGCAAATATACTTGACGCAGAAGAAGTGGTGGTATGGAAGGATGTCCCGGGTATTCTTAATGCCGATCCTAAATGGCTGCCTGATGCCGTGAAGCTTGAAGAAATTTCTTACCGGGAGGCTGTTGAAATGACCTTCTCAGGTGCAAAAGTAATCCATCCGAAAACCATTAAACCCCTTCATAACAAGAATATACCTCTTCATGTGCGATCTTTCCTTGTATCGGGTGATGAAGGAACTGTTATCAAAGCTGATGCAACTCTGAAGAAAATTCTGCCGGTATTCATAAAAAAAGAGGACCAGATTCTTATCTCAATACTGCCCAAAGATCTCTCCTTTGTTATGGGAGATAATCTGAGCAGGGTTTTCCATTATTTCATGATAAACGGCATTAAAGTGAATATGGTTCAGGCAAGTGCAATTAGTATCATTGTATGTGTCGATGATGAAAGGCCAAAAGTAGATGCACTTATTGATGAGCTTAAATCGGATTTTTCTGCAGTATATAATGAAAATATTGAAATGCTTTCAATCAGGCATTATACACCTGAAGCAATTGAAAGAATTACCAAAGGAAGGGATATTCTCCTTGAGCAACGGACCAGGAGTACAGTGAGGTTTGTGGTGAGGGCTGTGTAAGGGGACTCTGATAGGATGTTTCGTAAATTGAGCAGGAGATTGCCTCGTCTCCGCCTTCTGGCGGATCCTCGCAATGACTCTATATGTAAGGTAGGTAGCGTTTGGTACTGGACAGTACATGGTAAAGTACACAGGTCATTGCGAGCGAAGCGAAGCAATCTCCTGCTCCCATTAACCGCACTTTCTAATAAGCAAGCTGACGGGTATCTTTTTATCTTTCAAACATAAGTCTTTGCCCGCGGAAATCCTCATTTATTATACCATTATCAAATACTACTGTCCCATTTACAAATGTTTTTACCACTTTCGACCTGAAAGTTGTTCCTTCGAATGGCGACCATCCACACTTATATAGTATATTCTCCTTTGAAACCTCCCACGCCAGGTTGGGATCTACAAGACACAGATCGGCTTTGTAACCCTCCCTGATAAATCCCCTGTCTTTAATTTTGAACAGAATAGCCGGATTATGGCACATCATTTCAACTATTTTTTCGAGGCTGAAAACTTTTTTGTGCCAGAGTTCCAGCATTATCGTCAGCGAGTGCTGAATCAACGGTCCGCCGGAGGGGGATTTGAAATAGCTGTTGCTCTTTTCCTCCAGGGTATGAGGAGCATGGTCGGTTGCTACAACATCAATAATATTATTATTCACTCCGTTTATAAGGGCTTCCCTGTCAAACCTGGTTTTTATTGCCGGGTTCCATTTTACCAGTGCTCCAAGATTATCATACGAGGTATCATCGAACCAGAGATGGTGAACGCAGGCTTCGCCGGTAATCCTTTTCTGATCAAGGGGAAGCTGGCTTGAGAATAGTTTAATTTCATCTGCAGTAGAGAGATGCAGGATGTGCAATTTCGTATTAAACTCCCTGGCAAGATTAACAGCATGTGAAGTAGAGAGAAAACAAGCTTCCCGGCTGCGGATAAGGGGATGCATTTTTACCGGGACATCCTCCCCGTATTTTTCCCTGTATTTCTCGCTGTTTTTCCTTATAGTAGCTTCATCTTCACAATGAGCTGTTATGGGCAGGGTCGCCCTGGCAAACAATTCTTTCAAAGCTGTCTCATTGTCGACCATCATATTGCCTGTTGATGAACCCATAAAAAGTTTAATGCCACAAACCTCAGCTGGATCAACTCTTATGACTTCGTCGAGATTGGTATTTGTGGCGCCTATATAAAAAGAGTAATTTACCAGGGAGTTTTCAGAACCTATGAAGAATTTTTCATTAAGTATCTCATTCGATAATGTTTGCGGTAAGGTATTTGGCATATCCATAAAAGAGGTAACACCACCTGCAACAGCAGCCCTTGATTCACTGTTAATATCTGCTTTATGTGTCAGTCCGGGCTCTCTGAAATGCACATGATCATCGATTACACCAGGTATCAGTAATAATCCGGTTGCGTCAACTAAATTTGTATAGTTATCTATGGTTTTCGGGTCAATATTGCCAATTGCTGCTATGAGTTCATCCTGAATAAGAAGGTCGCTTTTAAAACTTCTCCCTTCATTTATAATTATTGCATTTTTAATAAGTATGGTGCTCATAATAATTGTCTTGCTCTTTATCTGTGTCCCGTTATTCCCTTATTCAATTAACACTGTATTAAAAGCCGGCTTTTAATACGGTGTTAATTTTAAAGAATATCCGGTTTATTGAGTGTCCAGATTTTAAGGTTCAGAGTTGATATCGCTTTTTAGTTCTGTATATAAGGTATCACTTTCACCGTGGATATTTGGTAAAGATGCTTCTTGATTTCATTCTCAATACTCCCCATAATGCCTCATTGAATATACCTCCGGTCATCTTTGAAGATCCCAGTTTCCTGTCGGTAAAAATAATGGGTACTTCGACTATTTTGTAACCAAGCTTCCATGCAGTAAACTTCATCTCAATCTGGAAACCATATCCCACCGATCTGATCTGTTCCGGTCTGATATTCTCCAGTACCTCCCTCCTGTAACATTTGAATCCGGCGGTAGTATCCATAATTCGCATACCAGTTACTACTCTTACGTAGATTGAGGCTATATAAGACATCAGGACACGTGATAGTGGCCAGTTAACAACATTAACCCCGCTTATATATCTTGAACCTATTGCCAGATCGGCTCCATCTTTATTACATGCGTTATAAAGTCTGATCAGATCATGCGGATCGTGCGAGAAATCCGCATCCATCTCATAAATATAGTTGTATCCCTTTTCCAGAGACCATTTAAATCCTTCAATATATGCTGTCCCCAGACCCATCTTACCTGCTCTCTCTATCAGGTGCAGGTTGGAAAAAGAAGGTTTAAGGCTTTTTACAATATCTGCAGTTCCGTCAGGAGAGTTGTCGTCGATAATTAATATATCGAAAGCTACAGAAAGGGAAGAGATGGCTTTGATTATTGCCTCGATATTCTCTTTCTCATTATAGGCAGGAATAATTACAATATTCGACATATCAGTTAAATATTTACGAAAATACTCTTTTTCATTTGACAGTTATAAAATTCTGAAACATTATTTCCGGAATCGGCATAAAAAACAGACCAAATTCTTTGGAAGAAATGTTTGAAGCGTTATCTTTGTCGTCCCAAAAGTAAAAAGGGGAACCCATAGGGGTTTTAGGATATAGAGCGAAAGTCCTCCTTCGCTAATCCCTCCCGATAATTATCGGGAAGCTATCGGGACGGAGGACGCTGTTCTTTGA
>Ga0214473_10003800_pt1 | contig 18208 bp, 15 predicted proteins | sample RVTome_7_FD_203509 | JGI IMG/M metagenome (GOLD analysis project Ga0214473, IMG submission 203509) | Soil microbial communities from uranium-contaminated site in the Upper Colorado River Basin, Wyoming, United States - RVT98D197 | ecosystem: Environmental > Terrestrial > Soil > Contaminated >... | reverse complement strand
TGAGGATCGATTTTGCGACCTACGAAGTTCTGATCGCCGACAAGACCGTGCGTCTCACGTTGAAGGAGTTTGACCTCCTGCGATTTCTGGTGCAAAACCCTAACCGTGTGCTGACCCGCGATCAGCTTCTCGACCGGGTCTGGGGCGGCGAAACCTTCGTGACGCCGAGGACCGTGGACGTCCACATCAGACGGCTGCGTAAGGCCGTCGAGAAAAACGACCGCAAACCGAAATGGATACTCACGGTGCGCGGCGTCGGGTACAAATTCGATGAAAAGGCCGTGGAACAATAAGCTCATTTATAAGTTCTTTCTCTCCCATCTCGCCATCGTCATCCCCCTGGCCGTCGGTTTTTACTTCTACACCGGCAATCTGCTCAAAGACTTCCATGTTTCGTCCCTCGAGACAGCCATGGATCAGAAGAGCCGTGTGCTCGCGCGCGTCCTGCCGTGGTCCGATGAGCCCGGTTCCCTGGACGCGCTTTGTCGGAATCTCTCTCAGGAACTCGGCGTGCGGATTACGGTGATTGCCCGGGACGGCCGCGTCATCGGCGACTCGGACGAACCGGCGGTTCATCTGGAGAACCACGGCACACGGCCGGAAGTCGCCGCCGCGTTTTCCGAAGGCACCGGCTCGTCGGTGCGCTACAGCACCAGCGTTAAACACGACCTCCTGTACCGGGCCTTCCGCCAGACCCAAGGAGGCGAGCACCGGGTCGTGCGCGTTGCGGTTTCCTTCAGCGAGATCCAAAATGTTACCGCATCTTTCGGTCGCGCGCTGCTGGCCGGATTGCTATTGGCCTTGGTGCTTGGTTTAGGAGTCGCGTATTTCTTTTCGCGCAGGCTCAGTGAGCGGGTGAACCGGCTGGTGGAATTTTCCCGTGCCCTGGCGCAAGGAGACTTTTCCCGGCGGGGTTTTGTCCCGAGAGGCGGTGACGAACTCGATCTTTTGGAGCAGCGTCTCCAAGAGATGGGCGGAAAAATCAGAGATCATATCGAAGCGCTCGTGAGCGAAAAAGAAAAAGTCGATTCGATATTGCGCTGCATGATCGAAGGACTGTTGGTGATCGACGCCAAGGGGCGCTTGCTGCTGATGAACGATCAGGCGAGAAAGATGTTCCAGGTCGCGGCGGACCGCGATGTCACGAATGCGACGCTCGCCGAGATCTCGCGCCATCCGGAGTTGCACCGAGTGGTGAGCGAGCTTGCCCGCGCGGATCTTTCGGCGGCGCACTACTCGGAGGAGATCGCTCTGAGCGAGGGGCGCTGGTTCCGCGTCAACGGCGCGCCGCTGCAAGACGGGCACGGCCACCTTTTAGGATTTTTGCTGGTGTTCAACGACATCACCGAGCTCAAGCGTCTGGAAACGGTCCGCTCGGACTTTGTCGCCAACGTGTCCCATGAGCTGCGCACGCCGTTGACGGCGATCCAAGGGTTTGTCGAAACCCTCTTGCGCACGCCCCCCACCGATCCCCGGGATACCGTGAGCTTCCTCGAGGTCATTGAGCGTCATACCGAAAGGCTCGGGCGCTTGACCGAGGATTTGCTCACCTTATCCGATCTCGAATTCGGCCGAGCCCTCATCGTTCCCCAACCGGTGGAAGTGAAGGATCTCATCCAGCGGGTCCTGGAAGTCTTCACGGACGGAGCCGCCAAAAAGCAAGTCGAGCTGACCCACTTTGCGGAATCGGATTTGCCTCCGCTTCGCGGCACCCCCGACCGGCTGCAGCAACTCCTGATCAACCTGACGGACAATGCAATCAAGTATACGCCACCGGGCGGCAAGGTGCATGTATTCGGACGACTCTTGAAGGAGAACGGTGAACCCAGGATTGAACTCGGAGTTTCGGACACGGGTTTAGGAATCCCCGAAAAAGACATCCCGCGTTTGACCGAGCGCTTCTACCGGGTGGACAAGACCCGTTCGCGGGAATTAGGCGGCACCGGCCTCGGCCTCGCCATCGTCAAGCACATCGTCCAAGCCCACGGCGGCGAGCTTAGAATCGAAAGCGCGCTCGGGAAAGGCACGACGGTGCGGGTCTTGTTGGCTTGCGCAGCGGTCGATCGACGGCCCCGAGGAATCCTGTTTTTGTGCACCGGCAATTCCTGCCGCAGCCAGATGGCCGAAGGCTTCGCGCGCCATCTCGCCCCTAACGGATTCAACATTTATAGCGCCGGAACCCTTCCGAAGGAGATTCACCCGCTCGCCGTGCGGGTCATGAAGGAGGTCGACATCGACATTTCGAGCCAACGCTCCAAAGGGATCGAGGCGATTCCCGTTGAGACGGTCGATCTCCTGATCACGCTTTGCGGCGAGGCCGAGGAAGCCTGTCCAGCGCTGGCGGCTCAGGTCGAGCGACAACACTGGCCGCTGCGCGATCCAGCGGTGGCGCAAGGCAGCGAAGACGAAGTCCTGAAAATTTTCCGCGAAGTCCGCGACGAAATCCAGCGCAGGGTGGAGAATTTGCTGGCGGGTGACAGAGTATTACCGAGACCGACGGGGAACGATGGCGATCCCAAGCGGAACATCGTTCTGCGGTGAGGCGCGCAGTTTCTATTTGGCGGTAAACGAATAGCTTCTTACCGTATTGTCTTTGTTGAAAACCACGTAAAGCTCCTTGGAGTCGCGGAGCTGGGCGAGTTCGTAATACTGATAGGAATAGGTCCAAGTCTCGTAGCCGTTTTCCAGCCCCTTGCGAATCGGCTCGCCGAAGTAATTGAAAATTTCTCTTTGCGTCGTCACGTTGTTCTCGATGCTTCTCACCGGGGTCGTGACGAAATCCCGTCCCATGAATAAGCAACCGGAAAGAGCCAGCGAACCTATCATTACAACAATTGACCGGCGCATAAGTTTTCCCTTAGATTTCTCTTCGCCCTTCCAGGGCCTTGCCGAGCGTGACCGCGTCGATGTATTCAAGATCCCCGCCCATCGGCATCCCGCGCGCGATCCGGGTCACCGCGACGCCCAGAGGTTTGATCACCTTCGATAGATACAACGCCGTCGCCTCGCCGTCCATCGTCGGGTTGGTGGCGACGATCACTTCGCGAACGGAGCCGTGGCGCAGCCGCTCGAGCAGCTCTTTGATCCGCAGCGCTTCGGGGCCGATGCCGTCGAGCGGTGAGATCGTTCCGTGGAGAACGTGGTACAGGCCTTTGAACTCCTGGGATTTTTCCACCGCGATCAAGTCGCCGGGATCTTCAACGACGCAGATCTTGTCCTGCTCCCGTTGGTAATTGCGGCATACCGAACAGAGCGGGCCTTGGATCACCCCGGGCAAGCCCGGAGCACCGCTTTCGACCCCTCGATTTTCAGGCGGAATCCCGAGCGTCTGGACCCCGGCCATGGCTGAAGTCCGAGTCGAGGGGTCCCCGTTCTGGGCAACGAGTTCGCTGAAACCGAAGCACTGCGGGCACAAGCCTATCTGCTCGCGCAATTTCCCGATACTGTCGGCAAGGCTCGCGACGTCGTCCAAGTTGCCCTTCAACAAGTGAAACGCCAAGCGCGCCGCGCTCTTCTCGCCGATGCCGGGAAGCTTCGACAACTCTTGAATCAAACGGGCCAGCGGTGCGGGGTAGGTCATAATAAACTCGATGATGGAGAATAGAAGATTGAGGATAGCGATCCTCGTTCTCCTAACGCGATCATCTATCCTCCATCTTCAATTCTCGACGATCTTCCCTACGGCATCAGTCCGGGAATCTTGAATCCGCCGGTGATCTTGCTCATCTCGGCGGATACCATGTCGCGCGCCTTGCGCATGCCGTCGTTCACCGCGGCGAGGATCAGATCTTCGAGCATGTCTTTTTCTTCGCCACTGAGCGCCGCCGGTTCGATCTTGATCGCCGTGAGATTTAGGTGTCCGTTGACCGTGACCTGAACCATACCCCCGCCGGCCGATCCTTCGACCGTTTTTTGGCCCAGCTCTTCCTGAATCTTGGATATCCGCGCCTGCATATCCTGGGCTTGCTTTAATAGATTTCCCATTCCGCCGATGCCTGTCGCCATAGCGCCTCCCTTATACGGTTTGTTTGCGCACGCTGCGCACCGAGCCGCCGAAGATGCGCAGCGCTTCGTTGACCATTGGACTGCGTTCCTCACCCTGGCCCGCGGGCGCGACCGCGCCGGCCTGCGCTTCGGCATCGGCCGCCAACGGCGTCAGAGTAAGCGACATGTCGGCGGAAAAGAATTGTTTGGCCAAGCTCTTCAGCGTGGATAAATTATCCGCGTCGTCAAGATAGCTCATGTGATGCCGTTCGCTGACGCCGATTTTCAACCGGCCGGGGCCGAGCTCGAGCACCGTGCAGGGCTGGAGATGCGAAGCGAGAAATTTCTTCTCCCGACCGACGAAGGCAACGAAACCCTGCCAGGCATCATCCTTATCGCCGCCAACCCCAGCCTCGAATTTGGCGGACGGCGCGGCGGCCGGCTGAACCGGAGCGGCCGTTTCCTTCGGCCTCGTTGCCGCCGGTCTCGCCGTCCCGGAAAAGCGTCCCTCTAATTTTTCCAGTCTTTCGAGCAGTTCGGATACCGGCAAAGTCTTGGGCAACGTGGCTAGCCGGATCAGCGCCGTTTCCAGCGCGAAGCGAGGATGGGCCGAGCGCGCGACCTCTTCGTCGCCGGCTGCCATGAAATCGAAATAGTCGAGCAGAGTTTCCAGGGAAAGTTCTTGCGCCTGAGTGACCAAATCCGCGATCTCCTGGTCCGGAAGATCGAGCAGGGATCCGGTGGCCGCCGCTTTTTCCCCCGACAAGCGCGCAACCATTAAATTGCGAAAGTGTTCCACCAGATCCCGCGACAACCGGCCGAGATCGCGTCCTTGAGCAGCGGCCTCGGCGACGATTTCAACGCACCGTCTCGCATCACCTTGAAACACCGCGGCGGAAAGATCGTAGAGGAGCCGGCGCTGGGCGAGCCCCAGGATATCTTGCAACAGAGACTCATCGACGGCCGGCGCCCCGCCCGTTTCACTTCCGGGAGCGGCGCACGCCAATACCTGCTCCAACAGCGACTGGGCATCGCGCATGCTGCCGTCGGCCTCGCGCGCGAGCAGGACCAGCGCTCCGGGAGTGATTTTAAGTCCTTCTTTCTTGGCAATATCGTCGAGCCGCTGCACGATCTCGCGCAGCGCGATGCGGCGGAAATCGAAGCGCTGGCAGCGCGACAGGATCGTTTCCGGCAGGCGATGCGGCTCGGTGGTCGCCAGGATGAACTTGACCGAAGGCGGCGGCTCTTCCAACGTTTTCAAAAGCGCATTGAAGGCGTCCTTGGTCACCTGGTGCACTTCATCGATGATGTAGATTTTAAACCGGCACTGGGCCGGCTGGTAGCGCACATGCTCGATGATCTGGCGGATCTCGTCAATGCCGCGGTTCGAAGCGCCATCGATTTCGAGCACGTCGATGGAACTCCCGTTGGTAATCTCCTGGCAATGGCTGCACTCGTTGCACGGAGTCGGCGTCGGACCCTTTTCGCAATTCAAGGCTTTGGCGACGACGCGCGCCGCCGTGGTCTTGCCGACGCCGCGCACCCCGGTGAAAAGATAGGCGTGAGCGATGCGCTTGGTTCGAATGGCGTTCTGAAGAGTCCGCGTGATGTGGCCCTGCCCGGCGATGTCTTCAAAACTCTGCGGGCGCCATTTACGCGCGAGAACTAGATAACTCATAAATTTCAATCGAGGATCGAAGATGGAGGATGGAAAATGCTATGCGATCCTCGATCCTCTATTCTCGATCCTCGATCTTCCTAAAACGGGGTGCCCATTGCTGACAGCCAGGTTGCCCCGTGGCACAGGGGATGATCCGTTACCGCTGCTTCCTCCCGGACCTGACGGGGTTCACGGTTCCGCCTTGCACGGGACCTGACTATCAGCAATCGACATCCCAGCGCTTCGCTTCAGTACTGAGTGCTGAGTAATGAGCGTTGAGTCCCCTCCCCAACTCGGTCCTCGTTACTCAGCACTCATGACTCAGCACTTCTTCATGGCGGAGAGGGGGGGATTCGAACCCCCGGTACCCTTATTAGGGGTACACACGATTTCCAGTCGTGCACCTTCAACCGCTCGGTCACCTCTCCTCACAAACAAATGACTCCGCGATATTTGAAATTTCAGGTGATTTGAAACTACCATAGAGTTTTGGGTTTTTCTACAAACGACGCTTCGATTTGGATGGTCGGAATGACCGGAATGCTGTTTTGGATACCGAAGTGATTTACCGACTTATTTACCCTCCTTCGCAGAAAGCCACGGGTGTAAACCCGTGGATGAATGCGAGGTAGGTACACTCCCCGTAGCCTTGGCGAAGGCGGGGGTGCGCTTCGGAGGGTTCCCGCCCTCCGAAGCGTGTGGAGAGGTGCCACGGCCGTAAGGCCGTGGAGATCCACCTATTTCAGGCGATTCTTTTTAGCTCGAAAGGGGGGAACCGGGGCTATTGACGGCGCCTTTATGCGCTGATATGTTCGCGCCGATTATTGATCTCGATTCGTCGTTCAGAGGGAGCCCTGGACGGTCGGCAACCGAGTAGGACAAGAATCACGGTGTTTCGAAACCAGCGGCGCTTATTCATACTTTTGTCGCTGAATCGTACGGAGGGCTTCTATGAAGCAATCATCGAGTAAAAGCAACAAACCCGCCAAAACCAACGACCCAAAAGTCGCCGACGCTTACAATCGAACCATCGGGCCTCCCGACCTGGCGCGCCTCAGAGCGAATTTCGAGGACATGAAGCTGATTCCCTGGCGGACTATCTGGAAATCCTTGAGCGTGGCAAGAATCCGCGGCGACGGAAAAATGATCGAAGTTTTTTACGATACGCTTTTCAAGGATGCGGTCTTCGACGACCGCGGCGCCTGGTCGATCGAGACAAAAAGACCGCACTGACCCCTCGTCTCATTTGCCTTGACGCGAGCAAAATCTCGTAACGCGAAACAACCTCCTTAAGCTTCCGGCTAACCCCACCCGTCATTTCCTCCGAGGGCGTGGATGCGGCGCGGCTCGCGCTTCGATCACCAATTTCAATAGGTCCGCTTTCGCGGGGCCCATCGCGCCGGTGCCATTAGAGCGGCAAGGATGGCTGATTATGCGAAAACCGTCAGCGTTAGGGAAAATTTGTCTTTCCCGTCTCATTGTCTACCACGGACCGAAATAAACATTCAATTTAATTGGCTATGTCCGCTTTCGAGCCGTCAGGAGACCGCTCCCGTCAGCCAGCAAGAAGTTCACGCGTTCAATATCCACGAATCCTGCCTCACTTAACCAATCTCGGTGCTCCTTTTCCGTGTAAAACTCGCCCGCATCGAACAAGTTAATAAAATTCAGATTGAATCCGACCGCGCACCACGTCCGCCGCGACGACTTTGACGCGCTCTGATGCTCCTTCCTCTTTCACTATCTTTTGAGCAGTCGGCGCCACCTGAGGCAAGTCAATCGCAGTCGCCTTTATGTGGGGGCAAGCCTTAGTTATTCTTATGGCAACCCCTCCACCTCCACTGCCCACGTCCACAAGCTTCTTGGCGGGGCCGCGTCCCACTCCGCGAGCGTTGCCCGGCATCTGCGCCGACCGGTCAAAGTCGGGGACTACAGCTCTCTTTTAACCGCGTGAGACTTTCTGGGTTTTCTCCCCTTAGGAGACTTGGCTGCATTGGCTTCGCTTCTCGGACGATGCTCTTCTAGCCATATTACCTCGGCTTTCAGCCAGTGCTGAAGCTCGGCTCCGTTTTGGCACCCCTCCTCCTGCCAGTATCTGTACGCTAATTGCCGGATTTCCTCGTCGCGATTGATCTCCGCACCTTGCATGGTTCTCCCTCCTTTCAGTTTGAATTCAAAACATTTCAAAGCCCTCTAGTTTCTCTGTAAAAAAATACTCGGGCCGTCGTAAAATCTATTTTGGGCCATGCGCCGAGGTTCATTCTAGATCGGCTTCTTCGACGATTTGAACAACGACGGCAGTGTGTCCAAAAATCGGCCCGCGGTGTATTCGGGCGTACAAACACCGCACCCTCAAGATTGCACTGAACGACGCGTCAATATAACTGGAAGACGATACGCGAATAACCCCAACTGAATTATTACCCATATTCAGGGAGCAAAAACGGCAACCTAATAGAAGCCGCAACACGATCTGGGACGGAATTTATTTCAACGGGTAACGCGGCACTAAGAAAATGAGAGCGAACGGGGGACAATAAGGCAATTAAGAAGCCGACAATCCTCGCGCAGGACTTGGCGACTCACCTAAACCAGAAATTGCCACGGATTATTTTTTCCCGGCTTTCTTCGCCGCCCAGTAAGCCTTTAATTTGGCGGACAACTTCGCTTTGGCTGCCGGACTCATTCTCTTCTTCTTGGCCTTCGCAGCGAGTTTGACTGAAAGCGCCGCTGGTTTGACGCCTTGAATCTTCGCCCATCTGGCTTTTTGAGCAGCGGCAATTTTCCTTTTCACAGCAGCGCTCATGGTCCGGTTTTTCTTTGGCGCGGCTCCCGATATAGCTGACGCACCGAGGATAGCGCGCAGCTCTTTGTTCAGATTCTCGATTTGTTCTTTAATCGCGGCAGCCCGTTTGAGTTGGTTAACTGTCAGTTCGAGTAAATTCATGCCGCTACTTAACATTGAAAGCTGGTGAAAATCAAGTGGCGCAGAGACTATTATATCCAATATAATATAGTGACATTTGTAAGTAGTTGAGATAATGTTTTGTCCATGGGAAATCCACTGGGAGTTAAGCGAGACTTTAGCGCATTGGAGAGACGACGGTTGCGTGCGGCAGTGCTGTTGGAGAAAGGAATCCGCGAGGCGGAAGTTGCGCGCCGGGTGGGGGTCCATCGCCAATCGGTGAATCGTTGGAAACAAGCGTTAGAGAAATTGGGGCGAACCGGACTCAAGAAAGCAGGTCGAGCCGGTCGTAAGCCGCTTGTGAGCGCGGCAAAGTTCAGGACCATCGAGGCCGACCTCAAGCGGGGACCCCAAGCCTTGGGATATGAAACGGGACTGTGGACGACGCAACGCGTGGCGGAGCTGATCGAAGAGCGTTTTGGGGTTCGATACACTGCCGAACATGTGGGCTCGCTGTTACGGCGGCTGGGATGGAGTTGCCAGAGGCCGATAGGCCAAGCTTTGGAAAGAGATAGGTAGCGGTGACGCTGGAAGAGACAGCGCTGGCCCGAGCTTAAAAAAAACCCACCGGGAGGGCCGTACGATAGTATTCATTGACGAGAATGGACTGAGCCAGCGGCCGCGGCGGCGGCCCGATTGTTGTGGAAGTCATGTACCTCCGGCAAAGCCGGAGGCTTGATTTGTGAACCGCTCAAAGCGGTTTGGCCGGCTACGCCGGCACGTTTCCTATTCGAACATCTTCAGTTGATCGAGCCGGCGATCTTCTTTCTGTCCTGCTCGCTGATGTACTAGCGTACTTGCGCTTCCTCCCACCCCACCCTCAACACGTAATATCCCCTCGCCCAAAAGTTCAACCCAACAAAATTCTTCGTCCGATCCATAAATCTTCGGGCGATCGCTATCGCACTCGTCCCCTTGATGTAGCCCACCACCCCTGAGACCGAATACTTCGGCGGTATCGACAACATCATGTGCACATGATCAGCCATCAGATGCCCCTCCTCCACCTCGCTCTCTTTCTATTGGGCCAACTCCCACATGATCGGCCCAAGCTCTTGGCGTATCCACCCGTACATCACCTTGCGCCGATACTTCGGGATAAATACCACATGGTACTTGCATTCCCACTTGGGGTCGAGCGGCGCGAGCCGCCCCACTACCCTCAAATTCGAAAGTCCCAAAGTACTAAAGCAGGACGACTAACTCTTTACTCCTTACCTTCTTTCGGCTGTTGAGGCGGGATTAAACTCCGTGTAATAAAGAAAGGCCGAATCGATTTCATGAACAACGAACGGAGGGAACATTAGCATGAACGCTGAAGCCGAGTATGCGGCGATTCCCATAAGCGTCACGGTCAACGGCGTGAGACATGAAGCTGTCGTCGAGCCGCGCACGCTGCTGGTTTATTTCTTGCGCGATCATTTGAATTTGACCGGCGCCCATGTGGGGTGCGATACCAGCCAGTGCGGCGCGTGCACGGTGCATCTCAACGGCCGCGCGGTGAAGTCCTGCACGATCCTGGCGGTGCAGGCCAACGGCGCGGAAATCAAAACCATCGAAGGGCTGGCCAACGGCGACGCCTTTCATCCGGTGCAGGAAGGCTTTCGGGAAAAACATGGCGTGCAGTGCGGCTTCTGTACGCCGGGGATGATCATGACAGCCGTCCAGTTGCTGGAAACCAATCCCAATCCGACCGACGACGAAATCAAGCACGCGCTCGAAGGCAACCTCTGCCGCTGCACGGGCTACGTCAACATCGTCGAGTCGATTCGCTGGGCTGCTAACAAAATGAGGGACGTCAAGTTTCCGACTGGCTAACCGCGGAGGCGCTGAGGGCGCGGGGAAAATCGAATGAGGATATCATCTTGAAGAAAACCTCAGCGAACTCTGTGTCTCTGCGGTGAATAAGTATTCACGGGAGACCCGGAAGAGCCAAATGAAGGCATGCGAAAGATCGAGGATGGAGGATCGAGGATGGGAAATACCAATAACCGCGGATTGAGTAAGCCTACCGGCACGGAGCGAGCGGCGAGAAAGATGGAGGGCAAAAATGTTTCCGGCTAACTTCGGCTACGTTCCCGCCAAGTCTGTGGATGAGGCGCTTCAGCTACTAAGCAAGCACGGTGAAATGGCCAAGCTGCTCGCCGGCGGCCATAGTCTGATTCCGGCGATGAAACTGCGCTTGGCTGTACCGCGCACGCTGATCGATCTCGGCACGGTGCCGGGACTAAGCGGCGTCAAAATCGATGGAAACATTTTGATCATCGGCGCGCTCACGGTGCATGCGGACGTCGCTTCATCCGATCTCGTGCTCAAGCGCCTACCCGGACTCGCCGACGCGGCGGCGGTGATCGGCGACATGCAGGTGCGCAATCGCGGCACCATCGGCGGTAGCATCGCCCACGCCGACCCCGCGGCGGATTTCCCCGTGATTCTCACCGCGCTGGATGCGTCATTCGTCGCGCAGTCATCGTCCGGAAGCCGGAGCATCGCCGCGGACGACTTCTTTACCGATTTTTACACGACGGCGATCGCAGCCAACGAAATTTTGACCGAAATCCGCATCCCACTGCCGCCATCCGGCAACGGCACGGCTTACGTCAAGCTGCCGCACCCGGCCTCCGGTTACGCAGTGGTGAGCGCGGGCGTTCTCGTCACGCGTCAACCATCCGGCTCCTGCGCTTCGGCGCGCATCGCGCTTGGCGGCTTGGGCAGCGGCCCCGTGCGTGCGTTCGCTACGGAGACGGAGCTGCAAGGAAAACTGCTCACGCCGCAAGTAATTGCCGCCGCCGCGGCCAAGGCTGCGGAGAACACAAACCCGATGGACGACACCTACGCCGACGCCGAGTACAAGCGCCATATGGCGGCGGTGTTTGCCCGGCGGGCGATTGAGAAGGCGGTGGAGAGGGCGGCAAGGTAGGAAAGGTTGAAGGATGACAGCAAAAATGAAAACGCTTTGCGCCAAGCGCTTAGCGCATAGCGAGGGAGTGTATGACAACTGAGCACGTTCCAACGGGACTTATCGGGGCATCGATTCGCCGGGTCGAAGACCCGCCGTTGATCACCGGCAAAGGCTGCTACGTCGACGATATCAAGCTGCCGGGGATGCTGCACATGGCGGTGCTGCGCAGTCCTTACGCGCACGCGAAGATTCGCTCCATCGACACCAGCGTGGCGAAGAAAATCAAAGGCGTGGCCCTGGTGGTGACCGGACCGGAATTGCCCGAGCGCCTGAACATCAACGTGTCGCCCGCGGTGCGCGGGCAAAAGATTCCGCCCCATCCGGTGCTGGCGCGCGGCGCGGTGCATGCGCCGGGAACGCCGGTGGTTGCCGTCCTCGCCGAAAGCCGCGCAATCGCGCAGGACGGGTGCAACGCCATCGACGTGGATTATGAGCCGCTCCCTTCGGTTCAGAACGCCGAGGAGGCGCTCAAGCCCGGTGCGCCGCTGGCGCGCGAAGAGCTTGGCACTAACATTTCCTTCATCGCGACCAAAAAAGGCGGGGACGTCGCGAAGGCCCTCGCCGAGGCCGACCATATCGTGCGCATGCGCATCGCCAGCCCGCGCCTGGTGGCGCTGGCAATGGAGCCGCGCGGCATCGCCGCGAGTCCCGATCCGATGGGGCAGATGCTTACCGTCTGGCTTTCCACACAGAGACCGCACGGCGCTCGCGCAGACATATCCAGCATCATCGGCATACCGGAAAATAAGATTCACTTAATCGTACCGGATGTGGGTGGCGGCTTCGGCAGCAAGGGACCGGTGTACGCCGAATATCCGCTGGTCTGTTACCTCGCGCTCAAGCTGCGTCGGCCGATCAAATGGATCGCCACGCGCAGCGACGATATCGTAACGACGATCCAGGGACGCGATCAAGTGATGACTTCGGAGCTGGCGCTCAAGAAAGACGGCACGATGATCGGTCTCAAAGTCCGGGTCGTCGCCAATCTCGGCGGGCGTTTCCATGCCAACACCGCCACCCCGCCGCAGCGCATGATGTCGATGGCGCCGGGCTGTTACCATATTCAAAACTGCCACGTCGAAGTCGTCGGCGTTTTTACCAACACGGTTTCCACCGGCCCCTACCGGGGCGCGGGCAGGCCGGAGTCGGCGCTCAACATCGAGCGGCTGATCGACAAGGCGGCGAAAGATCTCGGCATCGACCGCCTGGAGATCCGCCGCAAGAATTTTATCCGCCCGGAACAATTCCCGTATCGGACCGGGGTCGGAGTGGAGTATGATTCCGGCGACTACTTCAAGTCCCTCGACGAAGCGCTGAAGGTTTCCAACTATCAGGAGCTCATGCGCAGGCGCGATGAGCGGCGCGCGCGCGGCGAGATCGTCGGCGTCGGCCTGTCGACCTTCGTCGAGCCCAGCGGCGGCGCGGGCTTCGAGAGCGGCACGGTGCGGGTGGAGCGCAACGGCGACATCACCGTGCTTACCGGCTCCAGCGCCCACGGTCAGGGGCATGAGACCGTGTGGGCGCAAATCGCCGCCCAGTTGATGCGCACGACCATGGACCGCGTGGCGGTCCTGCACGGCGACACGTTCATCTCGCAGCAGGGCACGGGCACCTTCGGCAGCCGCAGCGCCGTGGTCGGCGGGGGTTCGTTGGCCGTCGCCGCCCAGCGGGTCGTCGACAAGGCCAAGCGCATCGCCGCTCACCTGGTCGAAGCGGCGCCCGAAGACATCGTGCAAATCGACGGCGGCTTCGCGGTCGCCGGTGTGCCGGAGAAAAAAGTCACCTGGCGGCAGGTCGCCGGGGCCGCCTACAGCGGCAAGGTTCCCAAGGGCATGGAAGTCGGCTTGCAGGAAACCTGCTTTTTCCTCCCGGGACGCGACGCCTGGGGTTTCGGCGCTCACGTCTCCATGGTGAGCATCGAGCGCGAAACGGGCAAGCTCAATATCGAGAAGCTCGTGCTGATCGACGACTGCGGCGTGATCCTCAACCCGATGATTGTCGAAGGGCAAATTCACGGCGGCGTGGCCCAGGGGCTCGGCGAAGTGCTGCGCGAGCAAATGCTCTACGGCGAAGACGGGCAGGTGCTCACGGGAACGCTGATGAACTACGCCGTCATGCGCGCCGCCGATATGCCGCCGCTCACGCTCGGCGAAACCGTCACGCCCAATCCCTTCCATCCGCTCGGCGTCAAAGGCGTCGGCGAAGCCGGTACCAACGGCGCGCCGCCGTCGGTGGCCAACGCCGTCATGGACGCGCTCGCGCCTCTCGGCATCGATCATATCGACATGCCGTACACGGCGCCGAAACTATGGGCGGCGATAAGAAAGGCGGAAGGATGAGGGTTGAAACTTTGATTCAGATGACGCGTTTGTTGACTCGTGGCAACGGATCAATTTGCCGCGGCAGATTCTGTCGTTACTTCGGTGACCCATATCTGGCGGTAGCATAGCATGCGACCATCGTTGATCTTTCCTCTCGTTTTGATGCTCGGCGCATTCGTGGGTTGTGCTGGTCCCATGTCTGAGCCGATGCAACAGCCGTTTTCTGCTGCGAAGCACCGGATGATCCGTATCCAGAGCTGCGCCGACCAGTCCGCCGATAGAGGGAACTGGGACCTGGCGGCGGAGGCCACGCGGGCTCTAACGGAGAGAGTGTCGGCGACGAGGCACTTTGAGGTTGCAGCGGAGCCGGGGCTGGTATTCAGCTGTAATGTTGAAGGTGTCGTCGATCGAAACAGCTTTCAACGCGGTCCTGCGCTGTTTAGGGATCTCTCGGAAGTCAGAGTCACGGTCATCGTCTGGGAAAGGCCGGGCGATAGAATCGTCGCCACGTTTCGCGGATTCGCCGCCTTGCCGGGCGGTAGCATGGACACCATCGACGCGACGCGCCGCCTCGTTGCCACCGCGATGAACGAGGTCGCCAATCAGTTGGAGGCGTGGGTGAAAGGGAGTGGAAAAAACGAATGATGAGTCTTTGGTCGCATTTGCGTTCCTGGAGTCTTTTCGCGACCACGACGAAAGTTCAAAGCGTTCAAGCCGTTCAAAACGATCAAACCCCCTCCTTCGTCCTCCCCCGCGTCGCGGGGGAGGAAAGAGGTGGGGGTTGAACCACTTGAACGGTTTAAACGGTTTGAACGGCTACGGGTCATCCCGCCAAGGGCGCAAAGGCAGCAATTAACCGCGGGGTCATGTTCAGCGATAAATAAGCCGCGGCAGTTCTCCGATCAAAACGTCCGGCTACCCTCCGGCGCCTTTACGTCCAAGGCATTCACTATATAACCTACGGTGGTGTAATGGCCGACGAGGGCGATGGTTTCGACGATCTGTTCGTGGCTCAGATCACGCTGCGCTCGGGTGAACAACTCTTTGGACAGCGTGCGCGCGCGCAGAAGACTCCTGGCGATTTCTACGAGCAACCGTTCTCTGGGCGTCATTTTGTCCACCGGGCCGTTGGCGCGCAGAGTTTCGAGCAGCTCCGGGCGCATGTTCGCTTCGCGCGCGCGCCGTTCATGGCGCGTCCACGGATAGTGGGCGCCCATCTCGCGGGCGACCGCCAAAATCACGAGTTCCTTTTCGACCGTCGGTAGCGACGAGCTGAAACGAAAGTAGTCTTCTACTGCCCCCACCTGGTCAGCGAGGACCGGCGCGTGCATAAACACGCTGTACGGTCCGCCCCCGCCGGAACGATGGGCGGTGATGCGGTCCCAGATGACCTACTTCTCCTGCGACAGCGACTCGCGATTGATGGCTGGTAAGCGGCTCATAGTTCCTCCGAAAGCTCGCTTGCTGCAATTTTCGGTCAACCGGGAAATATCTAAATTCGATTAGGTCGTCAATAGCAGGAAAAGACGAAAGGCTCTTTACGCTTGGCCTTGGTCCGTGGTAGGTTCCAGGACATATTTCTACAGCGCGAGGAGCATACAATGCGGATCATCGAGCGAGCATTCAGCAAGGAAAAAGACGGCGTGGCGGGTTTCCTCTGTTTTCCGGAGCGCTCGGAGCCCGGGCCGGCTTTGTTTCTGATCCATCCGAAGGGGGGTCTCGGCGAGTACATCAAGACCGAGACGCGGAAGTTTGCCAAGCTCGGCTACACGACTTTTGCCATCAACGTCTTCGAGCAGCTTGGTTTTCCGGCGGCGACCCATATCGAGACCGGATCGCAAATTCAGGCCAAGACTTCGGACCCGGAGTTTACCCGCGTGCTCACCGAGGGGTGGCGATTCTTGCTCGCGCAACCGAACGTGAACAAGCAACGGGTGGCGGTTTGCGGTTACTGCATGGGCGGGCGCATTGCGATTCATTTCGTCGCGGCGACGCCGGAGGTGCGCGCTTTTGTCGCTTACTATCCGACGGTGCGCAACGAGCCGGAAACGCCAATGCGGCCGATCCATCCTTCGAAGGCGGTGCGGAATATCCGCTGCCCGTCGATCAATCTTTACGGCGCCGACGACGTGACGACGGTGGTGCCGGTGCAGGAAATGATGTGGCAGGCGTTCAAGGAAAACGGCCAATCTTTGGAATGGCACTTTTTTCCCTTCGGCGGCCACGGCTACGTCGATCCGGGGGCGCCGGGCTACAATGCCCACGCTGCCGATCTGTCATGGCCGTTGGTTATGGATTTCCTGGAGCGCCACCTGAAGTGGACTTCGCCGGAAGTCAAAAATCCGAACCTGCCTGCTTAACGGACTCGCCCCCTCGACTCGGGCCTCCGCCATGGGCGGGGGCCACTCGCTAGGGATTCCGCGTGAAAATCGAGGGGTCGAAAGTGGATCCCAGGGTTGTCCAGCGGCTCCATGATTTGAAAACAAAATCAACGGTAAACTGCCTTGGCCGCTGGCGGCGGATTTCAGGGACCGCGAGCTTCAGTGGGAAGCGCGGTCAACCTGACGACCTCAAGATTTTACTATCGGTATTCTTGACCCAGTCCGTTTCCGTGATACCTTAGCCTTAGATTTTGACGCGCCACGAGGGAGGGATCGATGATGTACAAGGAGTCGCTACGGAGACTCAATTTCCCGATATTCCTGGTTCTGGCCGTTTTTATTTCCGCAAACGTCTACGGCCAAACCGACGACCGCGCGAAACAGATCGAGGCGGCCAAGAAGGAAGGCAAATTCCTTTGGTACACCTCGACCAACCTCACGGAGTCCAAGCCGCTCCTGGATGATTTTGAGAAACAGTACCCGTTCATCAAAGGCGAGATATTCCGTGCCAGCGGCGAGAAAACGCTCAATCGGATCGCCACCGAAACCCGTGCCGGCCGCTGGGACTTCGATCTCGTCACGATCAGTGAAGTCGACGCCCTCCAGGACGCCAAGATGCTGGCGCCTTACAAGTCGCGCGAAGCGAAAAACTTTATTCCGGAATTCAAAGACCCCAACGGTTACTGGACGGCGATATATGTCAACTACGCCACCATCGGCTACAACGTTAAGCTGGTCGCCGAGAAGGATGCGCCGAAGCAATGGGAAGATCTTTTGGACCCGAAATGGCGCGGCAAGATTTCCATCGACCAGGAGCAGTATTCTTGGTTCGGCACGCTGCACAAGGCCTGGGGCAGAGAGCGGGCGCAGAAGTACATGCGCGCGCTGGCGAAGCAGAATATCGAGTGGCGCAAAGGCCACACTCTGATCGCGCAGCTTATGTCCGCGGGGGAGTTCCCGGTGTCGGTCGTTTACGCGCACCGCACCGAGGAGATGAAGCAGCGCGGCGCGCCCATCGAATGGGTGAATACCGTCAATCCGCTGGTGGTGACGTTGAACTCCGCCGGCTTGAGCGTGAAACCGCCGCATCCGAACACGGCGCGGTTGTTCATCGACTTTCTTCTGTCCAAGCCCGCGCAACAGCGCTTGCGCGCGCTCAGGCGGATTCCCGCGCGGCCTGACGTAGAGCCGTTTTCGCCGCGGATGGAACAATCGAAGCTGAAACTTACCACCGCGCCGTCCGAGACCGGGGCACAGTACCGAGAGGTCGTTAAGGAGTTTCGCGAAGTTTTCGGTTTGTAAACGGAGCACTACAAAAGAAAAAACCTCGGTTCCTAAAATGAGCAGGGGCTTTTTCTATTCCGATCGCAATCGAGTCCGCGTTTAGCCGCGCAGCGTGCTTTTAAAACCCGCAAGGTGAGTTTTCCGGCAACCATTCTCTTCCGGGAGACGCGCTTGCCGGATGATGGATGTCACCGGCCTTTGTCGCTTCCTCAACGCTACTTCGATCTGGCTGGCCCCTTACGCTGCCCCAGAGTGAAGTTTAGGCATCGGTCTCAGGTTTAGGCCCTATCTAGCTGAAATTGCACCGATAGTGTAATCACGAATTGTCCGCGTTCGACTCCTGCGGTTTTTTCGTCTAAAGAATGAAGGGGAAAATCGGAAGAGGAGAGAAGACGATGCCCCCCAAAATCGAATGCATGACCTACCCAAAGAAACCGAGGAAACGGCGGGCTCGTAATATTATACAAAACCTACGGGAAAGCCGGTTCTCCCTGAAGCGCAATTTCGTTGAAGGGGCTTCACGCAAAACTAAGCAAAGCCAGCGAACAGGAAGGCGAAACTCCGCCCCACATTCAGCGCGCAACGCATACCGGTAATTCAGGCAATCAAAAAAACGCCAACGTGCGCATTTCGATACTTTCGCGCGGCGGC
>Ga0214473_10003799_pt1 | contig 18210 bp, 18 predicted proteins | sample RVTome_7_FD_203509 | JGI IMG/M metagenome (GOLD analysis project Ga0214473, IMG submission 203509) | Soil microbial communities from uranium-contaminated site in the Upper Colorado River Basin, Wyoming, United States - RVT98D197 | ecosystem: Environmental > Terrestrial > Soil > Contaminated >... | reverse complement strand
ACCTGGGTCAGGGCAACGACCGAAAACAAGAACAGCAGCCCGTAGATGCTGAAGATCAACACATAACCGAAACCCGGCACTTGCGGCACCTGGGCGGTGACGAAATCGGCAATCGGACCCCCGATATAGGCACCTACCGCACCGGCACCGGCGCCTGCCAAGTTTGAGATGCCCAGGTAACGTCCCGCCTCCGCTTTGGGGACCAGGAGTGTGCCGAGGGCCCAGTTGGCCGTATAGAATAAACCCGCAGCGATACCAATGATGCAACCACCCACATAGATGACGGGTAAGCTGGGGAGGCTGAGGGCGATGATGGTTCCCACCACTGCCACCAGCCCGGCGATCGTCACCATGCGCTTTTCACCGAAACGATCGGTAAGCCAACCGGCAGGCAGGGTGGAGATGAGGATGAAGACTCCCACAATCAAGATCAGCTGGCTGGCTGGGGAGGCAGCCGCTTCCCGCTCATAGCCCAAACGCGCTTGAAGAAAATAAACCGCAAAGGTGGAGAGGTTGACCGCACCCACCAGGAATGCCAACCGGTTCACCACCCACCAGGTGAAGGATGGATTCTCACGCGCCGAATCACCCAAGCTAATGCGCACGCTGAGCCAGACCCCCAGGGCAACAGCCACCAGCATGCCTGCCAAGCCAAACAAACCCATCACGATGAACAATGTAGCGGGTGAGGTGATGTCCTTTAATAAACCACTGACTAGCTTGACCGCCTGCCCTGAGCCCAGAATGATCAAGGTAAATAGGACCGTCATACCCACCAGGCGCCGAATAGGATCCCAATCCATCGGGGGAAGAGACTCTTTGGGTGGCTTTTCGGGGACAAGCATGGTCAATAACATTGAAATGACCAGTACGCCCACCGCAACCAACAACCCAGCCCACATATTCCCTTTACTGACCAGCCTGCCCACCGTGAACGCCACCAGAATCAAGGGGAGGGGGATCTCCAGCAAGGCTTTAACTCCGGAGAAACGCCCGCGTTTTTCATCCGGAACCAGATCGGGGATAATCGCCTGCTCAGCCGCCTGGGACATGTTGGAAGCGACCGGCTGCACAAGCCCGATGGCGAAGAGCACCCAAAAACCAAGCATGCCCTCCATCCCGGCTGTGAAGCCAATCAGGATGGTCAATATTGCGGTGATTACGGTACCCACGAGGATAAATGGCCGCCGCCGCCCCCAGGCAAACCTGCTGCGGTCAGACACCATCCCCATCAACGCCTGGGCGAGTAATGCAACCATCAAGGTGAACAGGCGAAATGTGCCATAGTAGGTGGCTTTTTGCGTCTCACCGACGAATTGCTGCACCAGCAGGGGTGTAATCAGACCCATGGTCTGGGAAAGTGTGGTGAGACCAAAAAAGTAAACGTTAAAGGTGAGGTAGTCGTACCAGCGGATAAGACGGGTCATGTATGGCTCCTTTGGAGATTAAATGGAATAATTACCCAGCAGATGTCTACCCAGCGAGAACACGTTTTAAAAAATCGATGGTCAAATCAGCAGCGAGGTCATGCTCCTTATCCAGGATGACACAGTGAGTGGAATGCTCGAGCCAGTGCAGCTCCTTGATGGGCGAGCTGACCTGATCATAGTTGATTTCGGGGGATTGGGGGTGGACGGTCGGATCCAACCTGCCTTGCAGGATTAAAATGGGTTGGTGAATGCGAGGCAGGAGAGGGTAGATCACCTTTTGCAGGCGCAGGAGCTGGTAAGCACCCTTCAGAGGTTGGACTGCATAACCCTGCCAGGGGTTATCATCGGTGGATGGAGCTTTGGGAATCGAGGTGACGAAAGGCGCCAAGAGAGACAACAGGAAATTGGTCGGACGCCCAAGCTTGAGGCGCAGCGCAGGGGCGTAACACAAAACGCTCGAAGCTTCGGGATGTTGGGAAGCCAGATATAAAACGAGCAAGGCACCGGTCGATTCACCCCCAATCACCATGCGTTGGCATTTTGCCGCTAATTGCCGGTATGCCAGCTCGACAGAAGCAGACCAATCCTGCCAGGTATACCGGTTGCAATCCTGGGGCGTCGTGCCATGCCCAGGAAGCAGAGACGCAGCAATGGTGTACCCCTGTGAATGCAAGGCATTGGCTAAGAGACGTACTTCGGCAGTGGTGGCGGTGAAGCCATGGCAAAGCAGCACCCCGACCGGACCAGCCTCCCAGTAGAAGGGAGAGCCATCAAGATGAGGGTTGCGGAGGGCTGAGGCTTTGACCATGGGAGAAGGTTGGGTGATTATCCGATAAGCAATTTCCTCAAGACCCAAAAGACTGCAATGATGATGGCAAGCAGGATGAGGCCTGCGATGATGAACATGGCTGTCTTGAGGGTATCCACGGGCTTTTTACCACCCACCTTACCAGTTTGACCGTTGACCAAAAGACGAAAACGCTTACCCTGAAAGGGATAATTGCCAATATAGATCGGCAGGAGGGCAAGCTTGTAGGTTAAACCACTCCATTTACCCGCCCCGATACTGAAATTGCGCTTGGGATGATCCAGCACAACCGAGGAAGGTATTGAAGATCGCACTTTCCGAATGACTTGCTCACGGGCTTGTAAAGAGGCATCAGCTAAAGGTTTATCATAGGTAAGTGCCACCCAGCCTGGCAGGAAATCAGGCGAAAATTCCACCAAATCTCCCAGATTGAATGGCTCAATCCCTGCCAGCTCACCCGGGGACAATTTGCGAAGACCTGGAACGAGGATATCCTTGAAATTCTCAAACTTCGACCCACTGCGTGCTTCCCAATCAGCTGCTTTACCAGTACCTACATTGACATCACAGAACCACGGGATTTCGAGGGTGCCATCAAAGATCCAAAACGGGTAATAAGCTGGATGCAGCTGCATGCCTGCATGGTGGGAAGCCAAATTATCCGGCGCAAACAGACCCTTACCCAGGAAAGTTTTAATGCTACTGGCTGCTTTTGGGGGATCGACCTTAAACAGCCCAATCACTTGCGGGTCGATCGATTCCATTAATGAGGTGGAGCTAATAAAACGGTTGGAGGCACAATAAGGGCAGCTATCGGCAGTTTGACCGGCTGGGAGCAAGATGACCGAACCGCATTGCTCACAAGTTACGCGGGTTTGATTCTCAACCCAACGGTGGGCAGGAGTTGTGGGAAGGATGGCATCCAAGACCTGATCAGTACTTTGACTTTCCACTTGTCCGTCAACCTTGCGCTTAAAACCACAAAATTGGCAGACCAGAGTAGTCTCATGGATGTTGTAGGAAATTGCAGCACCACAATTGGGGCAAGTATAGGTCTTACTTACCGCTTCTTCCGGGGAAGGTGCCGCTTGAGGGACGTAAGTCTCACCTTCAGGCATGAGGCGAGTCTTATCCAGCTGTTCATTAAGGATCAACAAACCCCGTTTGGCAGTCGTGTTTGCCGGGTCAACTATGACAGCATGCTCCAGAAAAGTGCGCCGTTCTTGCAGATCATCGGTGGTCGCAGAAAGCCAGACCCATACGCGTGCATCGGCGCTGTTGATTTGAGCAGCCTGGTCTAATAGTCTTCTGGCATGCGAGCGGTTGCCATTCTTGATAGCGATGATGCCATCGTGAATTAGCTGTTCAAATTCACGAGCATCGATCGAATTGGGTGAACTGGAGAATGCAGGGGGAGGCATTCACAGATTATATATCGAAATTAAAAAGTCGGTGGCAGTTAACCACGTTCAGCTTGAATGTAATTTGATCCTCACTCTGCATGGGTAAAAAAACCGCTCAGGAAGCGGCGGAGCGGAGGAATTCGCAGCATTAACAAGAATACGACCAAAATCATCCATAGGTAGGGTTCTGTAACGCCTTGTTTGACCACCAGGATAAAATGGATGGCGGCCAGGGCGGCGATTAAATATACCAGGCTGTGCAGGCGTTTCCAGTTCTTACCAAGCCGTTTCGGCCAGGGTGGGAAGGAAGTAATCGCCAAAGGGATCAATAATAACCCGGCAATCAATCCAATCAGGGCATAGGGTCGCTGAAATAACTCAGTGCTTAGAAATTGAAAATTAAAAGCGTAATCCAGGGCTACGAAGATGGCAAAATGCAAACAGGTGTACAGGAAGGAATAATCTCCCAAGGCACGGCGGACCCTGAGAGCCGGTTTAAAACCAAAAATGGTATTTAAGGGTGTACACGCCAGGCTTAGCACGAGCAGCTCCAAGGCAATCATGCCAGTGCGTAAGATCGAGCCCCGGATGGGATCGGCGGTTAAATTTCCGCGCCAGGCATCGAAGATGAGCCAGGGAATAGGGAGCAGGCAGGCAATATGAACCAGGATTGCAAACCAGCGATCGAAGAACCTGTTTTTTATGTTCAAAAGTCCTTTTTTAAATCCATCCCTTCATAGAGTGAAGCTACTTCTTTTTCATAACCATTGAATAACAGGGTTTTTCGCCGGCCAACCTCTCCGATGCGACGTTCCGTCCCTTGAGTCCAACGTGGGTGATCCACATTGGGATTGACGTTAGCGTAAAAGCCATATTCGTCCGGTGCAGCCAGCATCCAAAGCGTGGCAGGCTGGTAATTCACCAGCTCAATCCTGACGATCGCTTTGATGCTTTTGAAGCCATATTTCCACGGTACCACCAAACGGAGCGGCGCTCCATCCTGGTTCGGCAAAGGCTTGCCATACAATCCAGTTGCCAGGATGGTCAAGTCGTGCATGGCTTCATCCATTCGTAACCCCTCAGCATAGGGCCAGGTGAGGAAATCTGAGCCTTGCATGGGCAGATTTTGGGGATCATAGAGGGCTTTGAACACCACATGCGTCGCTTCAGACGTGGGTTGAACTTCATCCAGTAATTTGTGCAATGGAAAACCGATCCAGGGAATGACCATCGACCAGGCTTCCACACAGCGCAGGCGGTAGATGCGTTCCTCCGGCTCGAACTTCTGGAAATCCTCGATTGAATACGTCTTGGGGTTATTGACCAGACCCGAGACTTCGACGCTCCATGGGGATGTGGAGAAATTTGCAGCCAGACGTGCCACCGCTTCCTTGTTGGTGGAAAATTCGTAGTAATTATTGTATGAGGTGACAACCTCGAATGGGGTCAAAGGATCGCCGAGCTCGTCTGTAGAAGCACCGGCACTCGGCGTAATGCCAGTATCACCGGTAGGAACTCCAGCAGCGGGAGTTGGGCTCGTCGCGACGGTTGGTACATTCCCTCTGCATGCCGCCAGCGCCAGGGCAGCCGCAGTAACCGCAGCGGCATTCCCAATAAATTGGCGGCGTGAAAGGTAGAGCTGCCTGGGGGTAATCTCAGAAGGATCAATCTTGATCATATTTTCCTCTTCAACTTTCTATACGATACTATTTTATACATATTACCTTTCACGAAGATAACAATAAGATTAAGGAAAGGATAGTCTACTCAAAATGCAACCACAGATTGCAAAGTGCGTATTAAATACCAGAGATATAATAAGGAGTGCAACATGATCGACAGCAGAAAAACCTACTGGCTATTTAAGCCATTAGTCTGGTTATGGAACCTGATTGCTTATATCGTCATGCTTACTGGGCGCATGCTGGCGGTAGTATTAGGGCTGGCATTGATGTTGGTGGGAGTTATCCTGACCATCACAGTCGTGGGTGCGATTGGTGGCATCCCACTGCTCATCATTGGAGTGCTTTTAGTCGTCAGGGGATTGTGGTAGCCTGAATTAAATAAGGATTTTAATACCAAGGGGCTGACTGGTTATTACTTTTCAGTCAGCCCTTTGATTTATCTTGCCCGTAAATCAAACCCTTACGTGTAATCAACCTCGACAGGCTTGGTTTTGGCAGCGCTTACAATCTGTTCTCCGACCATCCCAAGCTCAGAATTGGTTGATTTATCAGCCACAACAGATTTATCTGCAGAGCGGCCATCCTCAAAGTGCATAATGGCGGGGATGAATAAGCTGGTGATGCCCATCAAGCCAGTCACAATACCACCGATAATGAACCATGTCTGGACGCCGAGTTTATCGGCGATAGGACCGGCGATGATCAAACCGATGGGTGACATGCCAGCTGCCATGCTGTTGATGAGGGTAAACACACGCCCCTGCATCTCAGGTGCAACGGCTGCCTGGACAGCGGCGAGCAAGGGTCCGTTGACAATTGGATTTATGATGCCGAGATAGAGCATAGTGCCAACGGCGAAAACAAAGGCGGAGGGAGGCAACAAGCCCATCACCAGGCAGCCCAGTCCCGTGGCGACCAGACCCACCAGGCTGGTCAAGATACGCCGCTTGAAACCTCCCCAGGCACTGAGAACCAGACCACCAACAATGAAACCGATACCAGAAAAAGATTCAAGCGTGGCAAGCTGGATAGCCTGACCGTTAAAGTGTTTGGTGACGAGAATGGGAAGCAGGGTAAAGGCCGGGGTAAGCAGGAAATTGATCACCGTCGCCATGATACCAATTAGCATAAGACCCGGCCAACCCCAAACGTAACGGAACCCGGCACGTAAATCCTGCCAGATGGATGATTTGGCCAGGTTATCTGCCTGCAAATCGAGGCGCTCTGGTTGGGGCACCTGGAAGAAGAACAAGGGGGTGATGGCTAATATGGCAGTGACCACATCAATCGCCAGAATGCCTGCCATGGGGAGCCATGCCAGGAGCAAGGCACCCAGTGGAGCCGAGGCGATGCTCATGCCTCCCTGCAGCATCTGGTTAAGTCCTTGAATGCGGGATAGATGTTCCTTGGGAACCATCAGTGTGGTTGAAGCCTGCATGGCAGGCCAATGGAAGCCACCGCAGACCGAGCGGATGAAGAGCAGCGCGTAGACCTGCCAGATTTGCACCTTGCCTAAAGCGAATAAAACAGCCAATACAATCGTAGCGAAAGCTATCAGCCCGTCAGCGACGATCATGGTGATGCGCCGGCTCCAGCGATCCACCAAGGTGCCGGTTAGTGGGCCAAGCAAGACCTGAGGCAGTAACCCGACCAAGGATGCGGTTGCCAGGACAGTCGCCGAGCCTGTCGTTTGGGTCAGCCACCAGATGACGGCAAAAGATACCAGCTGGCTACCTAACAACGAAAAAGCCTGCGCAGTCCAAATGGTGAAAAAGCGGGGAGCCCAGGGTTGAGGTTTTAGGGGAGCAGTACTCGAGTTCATCTTGAATTCCTCAATGAAACATTCGTTTGGCGAAACAGTATTTATATTATACATAATAATTCTAATATGTCAATGAAGATTATTGAATAATTCATTAAAATTATTGAACTTATTCAATTATAAATATATTTTTTCAACAAGGGACATTGTCTTTAGCATTTTACTCTTAACTCCTTCATCCAGCAGATGGCGTCCTCAAACCTCGGGTATAATCACATCGAACAGCCAAATAATGTATGCGGAGGTCTTCAATATGGTCATGCCAGTGATGCAGTATGCTCCAGAAACTTGCGCCTGGTGCGAAGGTGCAGGTAAATATGGGCAATATGGCGATATCTGCCTGGTATGCAATGGGCAGGGTAGCGTGCTGGTTGCTCAGCCATCGCGCAAATGCCCGCATTGTGAAGGAACGGGAACGCTGGTTTCGGGTGAATTTCAAGACCGGTGTAAGATCTGCAGTGGTGCAGGCTGGTCGCACGTCTTTAAAACGGCAAGCTCCACACGATGAGTGCTGGTATGCGTTTAGAAAATAAGGTGGCATTGATCACCGGGGGGACATCCGGGATCGGGAAAACAACTGTGGAATTATTTGCTGCCGAAGGGGCAAAAGTGGCATTTACCGGACGCCGCTCTGAGCTTGGGCGCAAGCTGTCAGAACAAACCGGCGGGTATTTTATCCAGGCTGACCACCGACGGATGGAGGAGTGCCAGCGCTCAGTGGCGGAGGTTGTATCCAGATATGGGCGGATCGATATCCTGTTTAACAATGCCGGCATCGTCGTCAGCGGTACAGCAGAATCCACAACCGATGAGGACTGGGATGATACCATGTTGCTCAATGTAACCGCAGTATGGCGCATGTCCAAGCTGGTGCTGCCAGTGATGCGGGCGCATGGCGGCGGGGTGATCGTCAACAATGCCTCTGACTGGGCTTTTGTCGGGGCTCCTGCGGTGGTTGCCTATTGCACGGCAAAAGGGGCGGTCGTGCAGCTGACGCGGGCAATGGCGATTGACCATGCCGGAGAGAATATCCGCATTAATGCCGTCTGCCCTGGGGATACCTTTGTGGACCGCTGGCTGAAGGAAGGATTTTACCGTGACTCAGGGGGAGTGAGTGAGACCGAGGCACGCAAAACTAACCTGCCCATCGGGCGGGTGGCGGAAACGATAGAGATTGCCCGGGCAGTATTATTTCTGGCATCGGACGAGTCCAGCTTTATGACTGGCGCAGCTCTGGTAGTGGATGGGGGAAATACGGCGCGATAGATTGTTTTCAAAAAAAATTACATTCTGCTCAAGACTGTATATAACATCACCCCAGTTGCAATCGCCAGGTTGAGAGAGGTAACGCGCCCCCTCATTGGCAGACTAAGCATGGCCTCACAGACGGCAGATTGAGAAGGTGTTAACCCCTCTCGCTCGCTACCCATCAGCAGGATCATTGGGGTTTCATACCGCTCGAGCGTGCGATAATCCTCGGTTGCATGGGCAGAGGTGCCATATACGTGGTATTCAGGGAAGCGTTCCCATTGAACGAAGCTCGAAAAAGTGGTCGACACGATTGGATACCAAAAAATCGCCCCCATACTGGCACGCACTGAGCTGGGGTGATAGGGGTCGGCGCTAAACTGGCTACTGGCAGGGTCATCCAGCAGCAGCAAACCACTGGCGCCTACTGCATCGATAGTACGCAGGATGCTACCGATATTCCCAGGGTCTTGCGGGGCAACCAGAGCAACACCCCATTGGAAATTTTCTATAGAGAGGCTATCAAGCTGCTTATGTGGCTGCCGGACGACGGCTAATATCCCTTGGGGGTTATCCTTGCTTGCCAGAGCGGTAAAAGCATCTTTATCCACCGGAATACAAGGAATCCCAAACCCCGACTGCTCCTGAACCAGCTGATGAGCGAAATCACTGGTGAGCATATCCGGTGCATAGCAAATATAATCCACATCTGCATGGGCGGCACAGGCTTCACCCACGTGGCGGATGCCCTCCACGACAAATAATCCGGACGAATGGCGTTGTTTTCGCTGGCTGAGCAGTTTATGGATCTGTTTAATTTTGGGATTGTTGCGGCTGATTAGATTCGTCATCCCGACTCAGTGGTGCCCAGGCAAGAATCGATGTCCCTTTTCCGCTTTCAGTATTGATCTCAATATCTCCACCCACTTTGCGGGCCCGCGTGACCATGTTGGCTAAACCATGCCCAAGAGCCATGCGCATCTGGCTTAGATCAAAGCCCACCCCATCGTCAGATATTTCCAGTAAAACACGTCCAGGTGCAGTCCACAGGTTGATTTTTACTAGTTGTGCCTGGGCATGCTTGGCGATATTCGCCAAGGCCTCCTGGCAGATATGGAACAGGGCAGTGGCAATCACGGTAGGCAGGATGATCGAGCCGTCCTCCGGTCCGTTCAGGCTGATTTCCAGCTTGGTATTGGCGCGGGTTTCATCGATCAGGCGCTGCAGGCTTTCCTTGAGGTTTTCACCGCGGAACTGACGCGGGCGCAAGTCCATAATATACGTGCGGATATCGCGAATGGTGCTGTTCAACCCCTCAATGGCTTGTTCGAGCTTCCCCAGGGCTTTGCCAGGGTTGGTCTCGACTTCCATACGAGCATAATCCAGCGCCAGTCCGACCGCATAAATCGACTGGATGATGCCATCATGCAAGTCCATGCCAATACGCTCGCGCTCCTCCACAACCGCCAATCTGCGTCCTTGCTGGTTCAAGCGCACATTTTCGATCGCCGTGCCTGCCCAGGTGCCGATAGCCGTTAGCAGACTGGTCTCGCGTTGGTCCGGGCGTTGCATATGGCGGGTGGCGATCCCCATCACACCCACCACATTTCCCCGGGCGATCAGTGGGATGCAGGCAAGGCTTTGGAACCCGGCTTTGACCACCTGCCGGCGCAAAAAAAGCATATCCTGCTGCAATGTGTTGCTAGCCAAAGGTTTCCCACTTTCGGCAACCAGACCTATAAAGCCTTCGCCCAGTCTGAACTGGTCCTTGGTCCAAAATGCCTCAGCATTCTCACCGCGGTGCATCGCCATGCGCAGCGACAATCCATCTTCCTCGGTCAAAAAGATCTCGCCTGCCTCGACCTCCATATAGGACATAACGTAGTCGAGGGTTTGCTCAAGGATCTCATCCACCTGGTTGGCGTTGGCAAGCATCTCACCGATATTATTAAGCAACCCCAGGTCTTTGTTGCGCTGCGAGAGAGCCATATCGCGCGCCTTCAGGTCCTCGTACATGCGGGCATTAAGGATTGCCACAGCAGCATAGGCAGCCAGAGTTTCGATCACGCGTTCATCATCGCGCGTGAACTCGGTATAATCTTCCTTATCCGTTAGATAAATTTGACCCAACAGCTGGTTTCCGGAAAGGATTGGCACGCCCAGGAAGGAGCTCATGGGTGGATGGCTGGGTGGGAAACCTATGCTGCGGTTATCGCCTGAAATATCCGGGACGCGAATTGTGCGGTGCTCCCTGGCAATGGCACCGATCAAGCCCAGACCGATGGGCGGGTGAGCCATTTGGCGTATCTCATCGGCGGTCATTCCAACCGGGATGAATGTGACCAATTTCCCTTTTTCATCCAACACCCCCAAGGCGGCATAACGTGCCCCGGCTTGTTCGCGTGCAAGATGGGCGATACGCTCAAGGACAACTTCAAGGGATAGGTCACTCACGAGCTCGAGGCTGGCGCGATGCAGAGCCACCAGTCGGGCTTCAATTTGCTCACGGGTTAACAATACCATCCAGAGTACCTCACCACGTTATTATTTTACCTTAATTGGTGATGTTTGGTGAATATGGGATTGTGAACTATGGAACACACTCGACAACCGGCAAAAAAGCAGTAAAATACCTGCGGAGGCGACCATGGGTAAATACGTGCTTGTTTTCAAAGGCAGTCCGAGGGAACACGGGAATAGCAGTACCCTGGCAGAACAGGCAGCCTCAGGCGCAAAAGCCGCCGGGGCAGTAGTGGAGAGCTTTGCCTTGCATCAGCTGGACATCCGCCCCTGCGATGCGTGCGACGTATGCCAGGAAACCGGGGTGTGCGTGCTTAAGGATGACATGCAGAGGCTTTATCCCAAACTCAGGCAAACGGACGCCATCCTGATTGCCAGCCCGATTTACTGGTTTACCATAAGCGCCCAAACCAAGTTATTCATAGACCGGTGGTACGGCATGGAAAGCCCGCAAGGGAACGCCCTCAAAGGAAAACAGTTCGGCATTTTACTGACCTATGGAGACACCGACCCCTACAACTCGGGGGCAATCAATGCCATCCGCACGTTTCAGGACATGTTGCGCTACATCAAGGGGGATATCGCCGGGATTGTATATGGAACTGCCATGGACGTCGGGGATGTGCAAAAGCAACCTGAGCTTATGGAACGTGCCTACAAGCTGGGTGAAAAACTCGGCGCGACTGTCTGATCATTTTCAGGTCTCCAATCATTTAAAAACCTAGGTTCTTCACCCCTAGGAGGGTTGGAATACTCTTCATCTTTCCAAAAAAAGTGCGGGAAGCAGCAGCTTTGAACGTTTAGCTTTTAGGGCAAGTATTTCTAATGTAATTTAATGCACGGTTATCCGATTCCAGGAGGGTATGATTAGTGAGCGATGGTTCCGAAACAACGGAATTAGCCGGAGGCGCATTGAGTATACTTTCTGGAGGGCATGCGGGTGGAGGTCAGTCGCTATATGTGCCTGCCTGGGCAAGCCACAGCCTATTACATCGGTTATACTAAAATCCTGGAGGCTCGACAGCACGCCATGGCCGAGCTTGGAGTACAATTTGATCTAAAAGAATTCCATAATCTCCTGCTTGGCAACGGGGCGATGCCCCTGGATATCTTTGACCAGGTGATCACCGGCTTCATCCAATCCAGGGTAGAGGGAGGCTAAATATTGCATGAAAGACTTGATCTTCGCATTCGTGTTAGGCTCTGGCGAAGCTGAAAATGATGCCCTGAGACTGGCACGCAGCATCCGCACCTTTGGAGGGGAATTCTGCTTCAGTCCCATCTGGATGATAAGCCAAAGGAGTGAAGAGGACCTACCTGTCGCAACCCGCCAGGAGCTATTCTCCGTGGGAGCACGCCTGGTCACGTTTGACATGGACCCGGGTGCGGTGAATTTCCCATTTGCAGATTACGTGACGGCGGCGGGCATCACCGAGGGATTGGCACAAGGGGTGGCGAGTATCCTGGTCATGCTGGCGGCAGACACATTGGTTTTACAAGCCCCAACTGAATTGATTCTGCCACGCGGTAAAAGCCTAGGAGCCTGCCCGGTGCACTTGAAATTGCTTGGATCCGGCTTTACTGACCCTGTCGACGATTTTTGGGGGTTGATCTACCATCACTGCCAGGTGGAGGTGGGGCGGATCTTTGCCATGCAGACCATCGTGGATGAGCAAACGGTGCGCGCTTATTTCAATGCGGGGTTACTGGTCGTCCGACCTGAACGGGGGTTACTGCGCGCCTGGCAGGCGGACTTCGATGCCTTATACCACCTGGCGGAATTTGAGGCATTTTACCAACAGAGTGAGCTTTATAAAATTTTCATGCACCAAATGGTCCTGGCAGGCAGTATTTTATCCTTATTGAAAGCGGAGGAGTTCCAGCAGTTACCCTTCGAGATGAACTACCCGCTGCACCTACATACCAGGGTGGCGGTGCATAATAGCCCGAAGCGCCTGGACCAGCTCATCACCTGTCGCTATGAAGATTATGCGGCTTTTTTCGGCGACCCTCACGTGGATGGATTGATCCAGATCAGCAATCCGCTGAAAGACTGGCTGCACGCGCAAATCAAGCAAAATTAACCACAATACCTGATGTATGAGTGGAAAACCAACCGGCAAGCTGCCCTCTTTATCCATCCGGGGGATGCGGGTAAAGGATATTGGCTTTGCTGCCAGATGTACTGCTGGAGAAGGCTGGGGGAGTGAGAACCGGGCTACTTTGGAAGGATTCTTTCTCAACGACCCTGAAGGTTGCCTGCTGGCAGAGGAAGCCGGGCAACCCGCAGGTATTTGCATTGCCACTTTCTATGGCACCAGCGGTTTTATTGGTGAATTGATCGTGCACCCGGAGAAGCGCGGGAGAGGTGTGGGCGCGGCATTACTTAACCATGCCATGCTGTACTTAAAAGCCCGCGGAGCCGAGACGATTTACCTCGATGGTGTGGTCAAGGCAGTGCAGCTGTACGAACGGAATAGGTTCCATAAGGTTTGTAGGTCGTGGAGGTATTCAGGACACCTGGCTGGAAAACCAGGTTCGCATGTACGCCGGAAGGCAGAGAGTGACCTGGAGCAGGTTATTGCGCTTGATAGGTTCTCCTTTGGGGCCGACCGCGGCTTCTTCCTCAGGCGCCGCCTCATACAATTCCCCGAGCTGAGCTATGTGTTGCAGGAGGGTGATCGGGTAAGCGGATATATATCAGGGCGAAGTGGCAAAGATTGGGTATCGGCAGGACCGTGGGTGGTGGAAGGGACGGTCGAAAGCCCGGTGGAATTATTGCAGGCCTTTGCGCTTGAAGCAGGCGACCGGCCGATCAGTATTGGAATATTGGGCGCCAATCAACTAGCCTGTGATCTGGTGGGATCTTTGGGTTTTACGCCCCGCGCAGATAGCCCCTGTCGGATGGCATCCGGAAGGTCAGATGACCTGGGTGCATCACCCAAGTTTTTTGCAGTGGGGTCGGCGGCAAAAGGGTGAAAGGTTTCCAAGCGATTACAGATAAAACAAAATGGACAGCCATTTTCATTATAGCTGTCCATTTTAATCTTGTCTCGCCCTTGGAGGAGGCGATGAGACCGATGGAATAATTAGCGCAAGCGATGACTTATGCGTGAGAGAAGGGCTTGGTGTACGGGTTGAGGGTTGGTTTGAACGTGATTTTTAAGCTCGTTCAAGCTATATTTAAATTGGGCATTCTCCAACGCCTGCACAACGACAGTGCCGGGTTTGGTCACCCAGAAGTTTTGCCCAGCCTCAAGGACATAATCTTTCAAGTCACCATCCTGGGTTACCCAGAGAGTGCCGCTCAAACAGCTGAGCATGTCACCGCGCCGGTCGCCTTCGATATCCCAAAGCTTATGTTTGGCAAGGTTGATATTGGTAAGAGTATGTAGATCCATTTTAGTGTTTAGCATGTCATTATCTCCTTAATTGTTGCAGTTCATATTATACGGAATTTCAAATATAATAACAGATGCAAATAATCGATATTGTAACCATAACAGTTTTGGAATTATGGAACTGTACTGCTTTTAAGTAATAATAACTGTAACCTGATGAAAGGCATAAAATAATGAGCCAGCGAAAAGGAGATACCTTTTTATATGAGCAAGTGGCGGGAGAATTGGCTGACCTGATCCGCCAGGGGACGTTCCGGGCGGGCGAGCGAATCCCATCCGTCAGGCAGCTGAGCCGGCAGCGGAGAATCAGCATCACCACGGTCTTACAGGCCTACATGCTATTGGAGAACCAGGGATTAATCGAAACACGTCCCCAGTCGGGGTATTACGTGCGTTCGAAGCTGCCTCAACAATTACCAGAGCCGGAGATGTCTGCCCCGTTGCAGGACCCTACCCTGGTCAGCGTGAGGGAGCTGGTGATGATGGTACTGAAGGATTCGACCAACCCAGACCTGGTCCAGCTGGGCGCTGCTATCCCCAACACCGAGCTGGTGATCCCGACAAAGTTGAACCGGATCATGGCCTCCTTGCCCCGCCAGGTCGAGCACCAATACAATTACTATGATATTCCACCGGGTAACGAAGCCTTACGCATTCAGATTGCCCAGCGGGCGGGTGGTATAGGCTGTAATATCACCCACGCCGATGTGGTGACGACCTCGGGCTGCCTGGAAGCCTTCACGCTATGTTTGAGGGCAGTCTGCCACCCAGGAGATACGGTGGCGATCGAATCGCCCATGTATTTTGGTGTGTTGCAGGTATTGGAATCGCTCAGCCTGCGGGCACTTGAGATCCCCACCCATCCACGCGATGGTATCAGCCTCTCAGCCCTGAGATTTGCCGTCGAGCACAACTCCATCCAGGCCTGTCTGGTGTTGTCAAACTTCAACAACCCGCTGGGGAGCTGCATCCCGGACGAAAATAAACAGCAGCTGGTGGAGCTTTTAGCGCACCATGAAATCCCGCTCATCGAAGGGGATGTATGCGGCGAGTTATATTTCTCCGGTGTGCGCCCGAGCGTGTGTAAATCATATGACCGGAAGGGATTGGTCTTGTTGTGCTCGTCCTTCTCCAAAGACCTGGTGCCGGGTTACCGGGTTGGATGGGTGGTAGCCGGCAGGTTCAAGCCGACCATCGAGTGGCTGAAATATACGACTAATGTCGCCACTGCCACCCTGCCGCAGGTAGCGATTGCCAAATTCCTCGAGTCGGGGGGATATGACCACCACCTGCGCAGCATCCGCAGGCTGTATGCCAGCTTCGTGTCGCAGCTATCGCATGCGGTGATGCGCTATTTCCCGGAAGGCACACGCGTCACGCGGCCAAACGGTGGGATCGTGCTGTGGGTGCAGCTGCCTGATTACGCCGATTCGCTGGTGCTGTATAAGCAAGCCTTGCAATCCGGGATCACCCTGGCACCGGGATATATGTTCTCGGCAACCGAGCAGTACCGCAATTTTATCCGCTTGAATGCCGCCTGGTGGTCGTATGAGACCGACCGGGCGATGCGGCGGTTGGGGGAGTTGGTGGCAGAGCAGGGAAACTCAAAATAAAATAAACCCTGGGTCAGAGTTAGCGTGTGTCCTGCCAAATCAGCTGCTCATCCGTACGCTGATCAAAGAAATCGGGGCAACGCCCATCGCCATCACCGGTGATGCCACCATCGGGCGTACAGATGTCGTTCCCCTCAGCATCATAGACGACGCTGGGTATATCACAACAATGGGCGGGGACGAAATAGACTACCTGACCATTGTATTCATAGCGCAAGATGGACAGGGGAGGATTGCCGACCGGGTCACTTTCGAACTGCTCGATCAATCTATCCACCCAGGCTGGGTTCGCCGTCTGGGTGGTCTGTGAGCAGCCTGTTAAAAGGATGATCATGGCGATGATTGCAAGTAAATAAGTCTTCATAGTTCTCCAATAAAAGTTTCTACAGACCGATGGCGAAACAGAACCAACTATTGCGTGAACGTAGTTTCAAGTGGAAATGTTCCCGAAGACAATAACTGATAGCCTCTTAGCGTGAGATCAGGAAATAAAGATATATTTCAATTAGCCGCTATTATGGTAACCAGATGGCCTGGTTTACACCCTCACCCAGGCTGCCCATTAAACGCGGAGTAAAATCAGGATACGAGGCAGCATATATCGACCCATCCTCGAGGGCGATCAGCAAGGTTTTCCCCTCTACCGGGTCCCAAATCAATTCGTCGACAAAACCGTTCAGGATGGTCATCCAATCACCAGTGGTAACTCTAACCACCACCCGCCCTTTCTGATTTTCGATGACCTCCCAGGCTTGATAACCCTCCATTGAGACAGCAGGCACAAATGACTTATCATAGACAGGTGGATCGTAGTATGTTTGCCCATCTGAGGAAAAGAGCCCTTCAGGATATGCATCAAATACGTTACTTTCGGGCATCCAATCGATCTCCCAGGCTCGTTTATCATGGAGCAAGGTTGGGGTGGTTTGACCTGGTAAAAGGAGGAAAATTCCTTCACCCAATGAATTCTCACATCCTGGTGCACTAGAGAAAAGGAACGCTCCATTCTCAGGGGATTGGTCGATATAGTAATAAAAACCTGCATTCATGATAGGCATGGTCTCACCACTGACCACATCTACGCTGCGAAGGTTCTGCGCTGAGCATTCACCATCGTCGTAGGTAATATAGTGTGAGTCATCCTGCCAGCCAACGAAATGAGGATTAATGCCTTCATTCTTGGGTAAGGTAATCACCTTGCCATCTGATACCCGTACCGCCCAGACACCGTCGAATTGGTTAGCCCCGATAATAGCCCCACCGAATGGGGGCACCCAGCTGACGCCAAAGTGCAGGATATATTGCCCATCTGGTGACCAGACCGGCAGGATAGCTTGAGATGGGCCATCAGTCAGCTGGGTGATTTCCCTGGTCCGCGTATCGAACAGGTACAAATCCGCGGTTGGACCGTTGCTCGCCCCGATAAACGCCAGCAGCCGCCCATCGCCTGGCTGCCAGGCAACACTCTCGTAGTCACGGATGGCATAAGTGGCGAACGAATTTGGGCTGGTGGGATCATTTTCCTGTTCACGGGTACGATCGATCAGGTGGGCGATTGTTTCCGTTTCACCGCTGGGTATTTTTATAATCACCAGATCCAGCCCCTGATCGTTGCTGACCACCAGCGCCATATGGTCGCCGGTTGGAGAAATATGGCGGTGCAAATCCAAAACACTGTAGATGTCGGATTCTAAAAGCCGGGTTGGGAAGCTGCCGTCGGGGTTATTAATCCAGATACCGTTATGGGCTTCGAAAATGACGAACGGTCCGATAGGATTCAGACCCATTGGGGCAGACGTCTGGGTGGGTGTGGGTGGTAAAGGTGTATTAGTAGATGTGGGTGGAGCCGAGGTATTCGTTGGTTCAGGGGGGACGGGACTTGGACTAAGTATAGAGGAATGTGCTGCCACCTCTCCGGTGGAGATGGTTTCAGAAACTGGTATGGCGGGCGTGGAAAGAGAATTGCAGGACGATAAAATAAGCAATGTAAGTGACAGAAGAATAGCTTTCAAATAATCAGGCATAAACGACTCCTCCAAATACGAGCGGACGAACACCATTCAATTTGCCCCTGCTGAAAGCAAGACAATATATATCTATGAAATCTTTTGTAAATTAAGCCAGCAATTGTTTTATGCAGAATCGTTCTACGTCATCAAATTCGACTGGAATAGAGGGTGTTGAAATAGGTAGAAAATCTTGACAATTCCAGCTCATAAGCAGGCATTTTACCGTAAAACAGCTTCAGGTGATGGTTTCAACGCTCAGAAAATGATCTTT
>Ga0214473_10003798_pt1 | contig 18212 bp, 15 predicted proteins | sample RVTome_7_FD_203509 | JGI IMG/M metagenome (GOLD analysis project Ga0214473, IMG submission 203509) | Soil microbial communities from uranium-contaminated site in the Upper Colorado River Basin, Wyoming, United States - RVT98D197 | ecosystem: Environmental > Terrestrial > Soil > Contaminated >... | reverse complement strand
GAAGCAGGCGAAGGGCTTCGCGGAAGCCGTCGAGCGGATCGTCCCTTCAAGCGGCGTTTTCAGCGTCCGAGAAGCGTCGGCATCAGCGCCGCTGCTCCTCGCTCCTCAGCATCGTCGCGGGGCGGGAGGGGGCGGCTGCGCCAGGATCAGGGAGCCGGGCTCGGCTCGTCTTCCTCGATGAGCTGGCCCAGCCGCTCGCAGAGCGCCGCTCGGGTGAACGGCTTGCGGAGGAAGGCGACGCGCCGTCGTTCCTTCGAGTCGACGCCGACGTCGCCCTCGCCGTGACCGCTCATCAGGACCACCGGCACGTCGCTGCGCAGGGCGCGGAGTGCGTCCAGCGTCTCGGGACCATCCATCTCGGGCATCGTCAGGTCGACGAGCACGGCCGCGAAGGCCTCGGGCCCGGCTCGGAAGAGGCGCACCGCCTCGCGGCCGGACTCGGCGCTCGCGACGACGTAGCCTTCGCGCTCCAGCATGCGCGCCGTGGTCCTGAGCACGAGCGGCTCGTCGTCCACGACGAGGACGGCCCCCCGACCTCTCGGCGCGGAGACCGCCGCCGCGTCCGGAGCGCTCCTCGCCGGTGCCTGTATCGAGCGAGGCAGCAGCACGCGGAAGGTCGTCCCCCGGCCCGGAACGGACTCGACGCGAATCGCCCCCCCGTGGCCCCGCACGATGCCGAGCACCGAAGCGAGGCCCAGGCCCCGGCCATGAGACTTCGTGGTGTAGAACGGGTCGAAGATCCGCTCGAGGGAGTCGGCGGCGATGCCACGGCCGTCGTCGCTCACCTCGATGAAGGAGAAGCGGCCGGGGACGACGTCCGCCGCGAAGCGACAGGCGGCGAGGTAAACAGCCTCCGCTTCGAAGACACCGGTGCGCACCAAGACCGTCCCGCGGGGTCCCTCGACTGCTTCGGCGGCGTTCATGATCAGGTTCATCACGACCTGACGGACCTGCGTGGCGTCCGCGTGGATCCACGGCGTCTCCGCGCCGGGCTCGAAGCGCAACGTGGCGGTGCGAGCCACGCTCGCGCGCAGGAGCTGCGCCATCTCCGCCACGAGCTCGGAGAGGTCGAGGGTGAGCAGGACGAACTTTGCCCGGCCGGCGTAGGCGAGGAGCTCCCCGATCAGCTCGCTGGCGCGCGCGCCGGCTTGCTGAACGTCCTCGAGCAGGGGCCGTAGCCTCGAGTCGGGATCGAGGTCCGCGCACACGAGGTCGAGGTTCCCGCGCATCCCGAGCAGGAGGTTGTTGAAGTCGTGGGCGATCCCGCCCGCGAGCACGCCCAGGCTCTCGAGACGCTGCGCCTCGCGCATCCGGGCCTCGAGAGCGAGCTGCTGCTCCTGCGCGCGCACTCGCTCCGTCACGTCGTGGGCCGTCCCGCTCACCCGGACCGGCTTCCCGAGCTCGTCGAAGGCGATCTCGGCGCGGGTGTGAACCACGCGCTCCTCGCCGCCAGGGCACCGGATCCGGTACTCGGTGTCGATCGAAGTCCGCTGCTCGAGCGCGTGGCGTACCGCGGCGGCGACGCGTTCGCGATCTTCCGTGTGAATCGGCGCGAGGTACGCCTTCGCGACGGGCGCATCGCGCTCCGGATCGAGACCGAAGACTCGGAAGGTCTCCTCCGACCAGTCGAGCGCGTCGTTCGCGATGTCCCACTCGAAGCTTCCCACGTGGGCGATGCGCTGCGCCTCGCGGAGCCTCGACTCGCTGCGGCGCAGAGCGAGCTCCGTCTGGACCCGCTCCGTGACGTCGCGCGCCACGGCGATCGCGCGGAGCACGCCGTCGGACCCTCGGTACGCGGAGGCCTGCGTCTCGAACCAGCGCCACACCCCGTCTCCGCGGCGCAGGCGCAAGACCACGGTGCCGAGGCCGGCTTTCTCGAGCGCCGCGATCTCGGCGGAGCTGCCGAGGGGGTCGGCGTCGATACCGAGTTGCTGCCTCACCTCGGCGATCGTCCGCCCGACGATCTGCTCGGACTCGAGTCCGAGGATCTCGCGATGGTTGGCGCTCGCGAAGAGGATGCGGCCGGTCCCGTCGATCTCCGAGATCAGGTCGCGCGAGCGCTCGCCGATGCGGCGCAGACGCTCCTCGCTCTCCCGAAGCAGGAGCAGCCCGCGCTCGAAGCCCATGACGATCTGGAACCCCGCCACGGGCAGGCAGACGACGATCCACGCCGACCAGGGCACTCCCGACTCCGGACGCAGCCAGTAGAGGATCGCGTCGAGGGCCCCCACCGTGGCTACCGAGAGGAACCCGGGGGCGAGCGTCCGCTCGGCCCAGGAGGGAACCGAGCGGCGCGGCGCGCGGTGCACGACCCACGCGGCCGCGGTGAGGGGAAGGCGGACGACGAGGACGGCACGATCGGCTTCGCCAAGGACCTGCGCGAGATCCTGCGCAAGGACAAGCTGGCGACGCTGGGCGAGGTGGCGATCGGGCTCTCGCACGAGATCAACAATCCGCTCGCCGTGATCGTGAACCAGCTCGATCTCCTCGAGCAGGACATCTTCCGTCTGGCTGGGGAGCGGGACCGCTCGGTCGAGACCGAGCGCACGGACGCGGTTCGGCGGGAGGGGCTCGGCGAGATCGTGCGCGAGGAGAGCTACGAGACGGTCGAGTACGCGGGCCCTGCCAAGATGATCGATCTCGCTCCGCGCGACCGCCGCAAGCGAGCGTGTGGTGGACGACGACCTCGGCATCTGCCGCAGCCTGGCGGAGATGCACGGGCGCCGTGCTCGCGCGCCGCTCAGGAGAGCTCGTCCACGAGAGCCCCCAGGAAGAGGTCGAGCTCCCGCTCGAGCCGCGACAGCAGGAGCTTCGCGGGGGCGGCCGCTCCGCTGCGGCCGATGCCCTCCAGCTCCTTGCAGACCTGGGCGAGGCGCGGACCGCCGAGCTGCAGGGTGCTCGACTTGAGCGAGTGCGCAGCTCGTGCGAGGGCCTGCAGGTCTCCGGCAGCCACGGCCGCGCGGATGCGCTCGACGATCGGCGCGGCGTCCGTCTGGTAGGTCTGGACGAGGGTGCGCACGAGTTCCGCACCCGAGTCCGTCGAGAGGCGGCGGAGCTCGTCCCAGACGCCCTGGTCCAGGAGGGGTTCCTCGCCGCCGCCGGCGAGCGGCAGCCCGGCCTCGGGGGTGGCGCTCTCGCGCGCGGGGAGCGGGGTGGACTCGGGGGTCTCGGGACTCGCGGCGCCGGACGCGGCGATGCGGTGAGGAACCCAGCGTTCGAGGATCCTTTGGAGATCCCGGCTCGAGACCGGCTTCGAGAGGTAGTCGTTCATTCCGGCCTGGAGACACTGCTCCCGGTCGCCCTGCATCGCGTGGGCCGTGAGAGCCACGACGGGGAGCCGTGGGGCCTCGGGCGGGAGCTGCGCCTCCCACGCGCGGATGCGCGCGGTGGCCTCGAAGCCGTCCATCTCGGGCATCTGGCAGTCCATGAGGATCACGTCGAACCGGCGACGCTTCACCGCGGCCACCGCCTCGAGCCCGGTCTTGGCGAGCTCGACGCGGCACCCGATCTCCTCGAGCATCCAGACGGCGACTTCCTGGTTCACCCGGTTGTCCTCGGCGAGGAGCACGTCGGCCGCGATGGCGGGCCCGCGGGCCGTCGCGGCTCTCCCCTCCGTCTCCGCCGCGGCTGCCCTTCCGCCGAGCGCCTGGATGAGCGCGCGCTGGAACTCCGACTGCCGCGCCGGCTTCGGAAGGTGCGCCACGATCCCGAGGTGCCGCTGCTCCTCTGCTCCGATCTCGAGCCCGATCGAGGTCAGCATGACGATGGGCAGCGCCCGGAGGCGAGCGTCGGCCCGAACCGCGCGGACCAGATCGAGTCCGCTCATCTCGGGCATCGCCAGGTCGAGCACCGCCAGCTCGAAGGGCTCGCCGCACTGCACGGCGCGCGTCAGTTCCTCCAGGGCCTCGGGGCCGTTCGTCGCCGTCGCCACGCGCGCTCCCCAGCCCGCGAGCTGGTGGCCCACGATCCGGCGGTTCGTCTCGTTGTCGTCCACCACGAAGACGCGTGCGTCGCGCAACCGTTCGGTGTCGGGCGAGTCGTCCCCCTTCTGGCGGACCACCACCACCGGCACGGTGAACCAGAAGGTGGACCCACCACCCGGCTGCGAGGAGAAGCCCATCTCCCCGCCCATGAGCTCCACGAGCTGCTTCGAGATCGCGAGGCCGAGCCCCGTTCCCCCGAAGCGCCGCGCCATCGAACCGTCGGCCTGGCTGAACGCCTGGAAGAGCCGCTCCCGGGCCTCCGGCGGGACCCCGATCCCCGTGTCCGAGACGGCGAAGCGCAGGCGTCGACGCTCGGTTCCGTCCTCGGCCAGCTCCATCGCCTCGGCAGTGAGGTCGGCCACGACCTCGCCTCGCTCCGTGAACTTGACGGCGTTGCCCACCAGGTTCGTGAGCACCTGGTTGAGACGGCTCGAGTCCGTCCGCGCGAGCACGGGAACCTCCTCCGAGATCGCGTAGGCGAGCTCGAGGTCCTTCTGATGGGCGTGCTGCGCGAGAAGGTCCATCACGTCCTCCACGATCTCGCGCACGTTGCAGTCCGTGAGCTCCAGGGTGAGCCGGCCGGCCTCGGCCTTCGAGATGTCGAGGATGTCGTTGATCACGTTGAGGAGCTGGTGCGCCGACTGGCGCACGGTCTCCGCGAAGCGCCGCTGGAGTTCGGTGAGGTCGGTTCCCGCCAGGAGCTCGATCATTCCCAGCACCCCGTTCATGGGCGTGCGGATCTCGTGGCTCATGTTGGCGAGGAACTGCGACTTCGCGCGGCTGGCCGCCTTGGCCGCTTCGGCCAGATCCTCGGCCTCTCGCGTGCGGCGCTGGAGCGCCTCGGTCCGCTCACGAACGCGCTCCTCGAGCACTTCGTGCTCCTGCTCGAGCGCCTCCCGGGTGGACCGCAGGCGCTCGACCATGCAGTTGAAGTGCACGGACAGCTCCGCGACCTCGTCGCTCGAGCGCACGTCGACGGCCTGGGTCAGGTCGCCGTCGGCGGTGCGCCGCGTGGCCTCGGTGAGGGCGCGGATCGGACGAGAGATGCGTCGCGCGACGAGGGCCGTGACGAGCGCCCCTCCCGTTGCCAGGAGCCCCACGAAGCCGGCCGTGGAGAGCAGGACCCCCGAGAGCCGGCTTCGCATTCGCGCGTCCGTGACACCGATCTGGACGTAACCGACGACGCCCCTCGGGCCAGGGCTCATCGCGAGGGGGTCCAGCGGGTCCGACCCCGCGTCGCCCGTCCGGGAGACGATCGGTGCCAGTATGTGGAGGTTGCCCTCCCCGGCCTCCGCCACCGTCGCCTCGTGGACGAGGGGGCCGCGGTCCTGCAGGTCGTCTCGCAGCAGCGGGAAGCGCGGCGGGGCGGCCTTCCCACCGAAGCGACGCGAGGCCAGCTGCCTCCCGTCCGCGGCGTAGACGATCATGTAGGTGACGTCCGGGCTGGTACCGACGCCTCGCAGCATCTGGTCCAGCTCGCGAGCGTTCTCGGTGTACGCCGCGTAGAGCCCGTTGTACGCGGCCATCTCCGCGAGCTCGGTACCATGCTGCCGCAGACCCGTGCGGTTCTCCCGCACCAGCTGGTGGCCCACGAAGCCCCCGATCCCCAGGCCCGTTCCGACGACGAGAGCCGTGGCGAGCAGATTGAACTTGGTCGAGAGCCGCATGAATCCTCCTCGCCGTCTCACTCGTACGTGCGCTTCGCGCCGCTCACGAGCGATGCCGGCAGCTCGAGCCTCATGTATCGTGCCGCGCGTAGGTTGAGGGTGTAGGACACCTTGCGCGGCGGAAGCGCGACGAACGACGCCGGCCCGCGCCCCTCCAGGGTCTGCGCCACGCTCTCGCCGCACTGACGTCCGATGTCCTCGTAGTCCCGATCGAGCGCGTAGAGCGCGCCCGCCTTCACCCAGGACTCCGAGAGTCCCACGAAGGGGATCCGGTTGGAGTAGGAGAACGTGAGCACCGGCTTCGCGGTGGCCGCGGTGAGCACGACGGGGTCTGCCATGCCCCACAGCACGTCCACCCGGTCGGCCAGCGCCTCCAGGGCGTCGGGCAGGTCCTGGGGACGCGGGACTTCGCGCGCCATCAGGGAGAGGCCGTACCGGCCGACCACCTCGCGCGCTCGCGCGACGCGCTCCGCGTTGGTCCGAGGATCGTAGAGCACGCCCACCGACCGGGCGTTGGGGAGCACCCGCTTGAGCCACTCGAACTCGAGCGCCACGGGGAATTGGAGCGTCACCGCGCTCGAGTGCGGGCGGCGAGCAAGCCCCCCTTCGTCGAGGACGAGGCAGGCGACGATCGGCGTCTCGGTCGGGATGTCCGCGGCGCGGGCCGCGGCGAGGCTTCCGAGCGGCACGACCACCGCGGGCCGCGCCGCTGCGAGGTCCGTGAGCACCACGTCGAGCTTCTTCGCGTCCCCGCCCATCCGATACACGCGGATCCGCGCGTTCGTGCCCGTGGTCCGAAGCTGATCCTGGAGCCCGGCGGACGCCGCCTCGTAGGCGCCTCCCTCGTCGCTCAGGAGGACGGCCACTTCGGGGTCCTGCTCCGCCCCCGTCCCGGCGGCGAGCGTCAACGAGAGTGCGACGCACATGATCCGGATCGTCTCGTGCACATGGTTCCCTAGAACTGCCGCTCGAGTCTCACGAAGAAGGTGCGACCGTCCTGCTCGATCTCGTCTTGGGTGTGCTCGCTCGACACGGGATGTGTGTAGCGCGCGTCGAAGAGGTTGCGTACGCCGGCCGAGGCCTCGAGTCGCGGCAGCCACTCCCGGGCCAGGAGCGTGAGATCCGCGACGAGGAAGCTCCCCGCGTTGTCGCCGCTCAGGGTCCTGCGCTCGTCCACGTAGCGGAGCTCGATCGAACCGAACAGCGCCTCTTGCCACAGCGGTACGCTCAGGTTCAACTTGGCGAGATGGCGCGGAGAGTTCGGGACGCGATCGCCGGTCCTGGCATCCTCTGTGCGCTGGATCGCGTAGCTGGCGCGACTCTCCACGGCTCCGAACACCCGCCCCTCGAGGCGGGCTTCGAATCCGACCGACTTCACTCCGCTGCCGTTCCGGTAGACGAGGAGGTCGTCCGCGGGGTCGAGCTCGAGCGAGATCAGGTCCTCGATCTCGGAGTAGTAGACCGCACCCACCAGGCGCAGCCGGTCGACGAGCACGCGCTCCATGACCAGCTCGAAGGCCTCGATCGTCTCCGTATCGAGGTTCTCGGCCGGCTTCTGGGAGAAGTTGCCGTCGTGATAGAAGAGCTCGAAGGCGCTCGGCGCGCGGAAGGCGCGGCCGTAGAGGAGCTTCCAGGTGGTCGCCTCGCTGGGACTCCAGACCAGCGCGAGCCGCGGGTTCGTGGATCCGCCGAAGAAGGTGTTCTCGTCGTGGCGGATGCCCGCGACCAGAACGAGGTCGCTGCGCAGCCGGAGCTCGTCCTGGAGGAAGACGCCCCAGTCCGTGGCGCGCTCCCTCGAGTCTATATACTCGAAGGCAGGAGCCTCGTCGAAGTTCCGTTGGTCCAGCCTGAAGTGCTCGGCGACCTCCATGCCCCAGGTGAGCTGGTGGCGGTCCACGCGCCCGCGCACGTCGAAGCCCGCGCCCAAGCGCTCGGCGCGGAACGCGTCCACGTTCATCACGGGCCGCGGAATCTCCTCGTAGAGGTAGTTGCCGCGCTCCTCGAGGCGGTTGTATTGCGCGCGTAGGTCGAGGTGCCAGCCGTTCCGCAGCTCGTGGGCCCAGCTCGTGTTCACGAACGTGCGCGCGTCGCGCACGAGCGTTCTCGAGGTGTCGAAGAGGGTCTCGTAGGTCGCCGTCGGGATCCCCTTCTCGCGGTCCACGTGTCCTGTCTGGATCGTGAAGTCCCGATAGGAGGCGGCGCCGTAGAAGCTCGGCGCGCGCTCGCGGTCGGCGTCGTGGGCCACGCCCTGGCTCGTGACGCCGTCGTCGAACTCGCGAAAGTAGAGGCGGCGCATCCCATCCGAGCCGTCGTAGCTCGTCGAGAGCAGAACCTCCGCTCCGCCCGCGTACCGGTCGCCCCAGCTCAGGCGACCGCCGTAGGTCGAGTGGCTTCCCCCGAGCGCCGCCACCTCCGCGCGCTGGAGGTCGCGGCCGCGCTTCGTCACCACGTTGATCACGCCGAGAAAGGCGCTCGCGCCGTAGAGCACCGAGGCCGGCCCACGCACCACCTCCACGCGCTCGATCAGGTCGACGTCGAGCGGGAAGTCGAGCCCGATCGGCGCCTGTCCGTAGAGGCTGTCGTTCATTCGGTGGCCGTCGACCAGGAGGAGGACGCGATTGTTGACGTCGCCGGCGACACCGAAGCCGCGCATGGCGACGTAGTGGAACGTGCGGTCGTAGGTGGTGAAGAGCCCCGGCAAGCTGTCGAGGATCTCCGCGAGCGTCTGGTAGCCATACCTCCCGATCTCGTCCGCGGTCACGATGCTCACGGCCGCGGGGGCCTCGGTGATCTTCTGGTCGTACTTGGAAGCGCTGGACACGGAGGGGATCTCCGCGAAGAGGGTCTGCTGCTCGTCGAGCGCCACGCCGTCGGCCGCGGGCCGCTCCACGTCCAGGGGCGAGTCCGGGCTCGAGCCAGCGAGAGCGGGGAACGCGAGGAGGCCGCTGGCGAGCAGACCCGCTGCGAGGAGCCACGAGGGACCGCGCATGAGATTTCCCTCCCGCATCTCGTGTGGAACGAGAGACGTATCGCCTCCTTCGCACAGCCGCTTGAGGAACGCGTGCTCCGGTGAACCCGACCGCGTCGCTGCTTGGGTGCACTCGGCGAGCGCTCGAGCGGATTCGCAGCGATCGCGTCGGGAGGCGTCGTGTCGCCGCGCTCGAGGATCTGCGGGGAAACCCGGAGGAGCGCCTCGGCAAGACTCGGGATGCCTCGGGTCGAGGAACGACCGTCGGGTTCCTAGCCGACGCGAAGCGTCCGTGCGGCGCAGAGCGCGATCACGCGTCGCGCGCCGTCTCGGCGTGTCGCGCACCCGCTCGAGGACGCGCGCCGCCAGCTCAGGAAGCGCCGCCGGGGCGCGCTCCGGCAGGAGGGGCTCCGTCCAAGATCTCGCGCACGCGCGCCGCGAGCTCGCGCGGCGTGAAGGGCTTCGCCAGGAAGGGGTGCTCGCCCCCGCCCGGCCCGCTGGTCACGGGGGACGGGGCGTACGGTCACGGCGGGAACGCTGCTCCACCACTGGAGGACGATCACTCCGACGGAGTCGCCGCGGCTGCTCGCCGTGAGGAAGGCGCCCGCGGGCACGGGGTTGGCCCACGACTCGTGGTCGGTGCGGGCTTCCTCGGGAAGGCTTCCGAAGTCGGGCACGAGGAGGATGCGCTTCGTGAAGATCTGCGGCGCGAGCCACGGGAAGTCGTCGAGCCGGTACTCGTCGGGACCGACTCCGCCGGGCGGTTCGGCTCCCCAGGCGTGGGTGCGGATCAGCTTCCTCGACCCGTCCGTCGGGTCCAGCGGAGCGACCTGCTCCCTCCCGCCGCTGCGGAGAAGTAGACCGCCCGGTCGGCGTCGAGGTGGCGCGCCAGGCTGCCCAGGGCGTGGACGACCGCCTCGTCGACGTCCTCGGGAGCCAGATCCACGAACCGGCTCGCCAGCTCGGCGACGAGCGCCTCCGCCGCAAGGCGCCCGGCCAGGGCGCGGCCGATCGTCTCGCGCTCGAGCTCGCTGCGCCGCACCTGGATCAGGTTCGAGCAGCAGACGAGGAAGGGCTCCAGGAGCTCGACCAGCTTCGCGTCGTAGCCGCCGGGCCGGTTGGCGACGCCCACCATCCCGACCAGCCCCGCCCGCCCGTGGAAGGGAACGCCGAGGAACGCGCGGAGGGCCGGATGGCCGGGGGGGAGACCCCCGCGCCGGGGGTCCGCGCCCGGAGAGTTCGCGATCACGGGCTCGGTCTCCGCGAGCGCAAAGACCCCGGGCGGCGGCGTGGTGGAACGCTACTCGCAGCCCGGGTGGTGCGCGCCGAGGCACTCGGAACAGATGCCGTGGGTGAAGTCCGCCTCCGAGTGGCGGCGGAGGTAGTCTTCCACGTCCGTCCAGGAGCCCTGAGCGTCCCGGATCCGCTTGCAATGGCAGCAGATCGGGAGTAGGCCGCTCAGGAGCTTCACCCGAGCGAGCGCCTCCTGGAGGCGCGCCACGAGGCTCGCCTGCTCCGCCTCGGCGCGGCGCCGCTCCTCCGTGCTTCGCAGCGTCACCACGAAGGCCTGGCGGTCGCCCCAGGGAGCCATGGCGGCCGTCAGGTCCATCCTCGTCACCGTGTCGTCGGCGCGGCGAAAGCTCTGATCGGCGAGGACCGCGTCGTGGGCCCGCAGCCGCTCGAGGAGCATCGATACCGTCTCCGGTGGGAAGAGCCCGGAGAAGGGGGCGCCGACGAGATCCCGCGGCTCGTGGCCGAGCGCGGTGCGCGCGGCCGCGTTCACGTAGTGGATCCGGCCGTCGTGCGCATCCACGACGAGGACCACGTCGAGGAAGCGCTCGACGATCGACTGAAAGCGCTCTGCGCCAGCGGGGCGCTGCTGCACCGCATCGTGCGACGACATCGTCCGTCTATCGGTCCCGAAAAACCGGCGCTTGAGCGGCTTCGACCGCCGTCGCCACGCGAGCGTGTCGAGATCGGTGGAAAGAGGTCGGGAACTCGGGGATCTCCCCGATGCGCCTCCCGCGCCCACGCTCCGATCAGGGTCGAGGCGAGGGGACACGCGTGAAGAGAGAGAGCGAGAAGAACCTGCGGCTGGTCGTCGTGGAGGACAACCAGACGCAGCTGCGGTTGCTCACCGCCATGGTCTCGAAGCTCGACGGGGTGGAGCTCGTCGGCACCGCCCGGGACGGGATCGAGGCTCTTTCCGTCGTGCGCGAGGCGTCCCCGCATCTGGTGCTGATGGACATCGTGCTGCCGCGCCGAGACGGGATCGCGGCGACGCGCCTGCTCGCGACCCGCCACCCCGGCGTCCGCGTCATCCTGGTCTCCGCCCTCGCCGCGTCGGACACGATCACGCGGGACGCCTATCGCAGCGGAGCGGCTCACGTGATCCGCAAGCCTCTCCAGCTCGAGAGTCTGCGTGCCCTGTTCGAGGTAGAGCGCGCCGCGCTGATGATCCGCAGGAAGATCCTGATCGCGGATGACGATGCGGTGTGCCGGAAGATGCTTCGGCCCATGCTCCAGCTCTGGGGCTACGACGTGCGCGAAGCCCTCGACGGGAACGAAGCCTTCGACGCGCTTTCCGGAGCGGACGCACCCCGCCTCGCCATCATCGACTGGGTCATGCCCGGCATCGAGGGAGTCGAGCTGTGCCGGCGGCTCCGCAGGCAGGCGCCCGATCACTACGTATACGTCATCCTGCTCACCGCCAAGTCGGATCGGGCGAGCGTCGTCGAGGGTCTGGGCGCCGGGGCGGACGACTACCTGGTCAAGCCCTTCCACCGGGACGAGGTCCGGCAGCGCCTGCGCGCGGGCCAGCGCATACACGAGATGCAGGAGCGGCTCATCGCCGCGCAGGAGGCCCTGCGGCTGAAGGCCAGCCACGATCCACTCACGGGCGTCCTGAATCGAGAGGCCATCATGGAGCTCCTGGAGCGGGAGTGCGCCCGTTTCCAACGGAATCCCGAGCTCGCCCTGAGCCTGCTCCTCGTCGACGTGGACCGCTTCAAGGAGGTGAACGACGGTCACGGCCATCCCGTTGGCGACGAGGTCCTGCGCCACACCGCGCAGCGGATGGCGCGTGATGTGCGCTCCTATGACGCCGTGGGCCGCTACGGAGGCGACGAGTTCCTGGTCGTCCTCGCCGGCGCCGACGCGAGGGAAGCTGCGGCGGTGGCCGAGCGGATCCGGGACTCGTCGGCGGCGAGCCGCTGGCCGGTCGAGACCGGCTCGCTGCGCGTGACGCTGAGCCTGGGCGTGGCCTCGGCCAGCGCAGGCTGCACGGCGAAGTCTCTCATCCACGACGCCGATCTCGCGCTGCTCCGCGCGAAGCGCGACGGCCGGGACCGCGTCGGCCGTTCGTAGCGCTGGTGCAGGACGTCGTGGACGGTCTGCCGACTTCCCTCTTGCGCTTCACGCCCGCGACGCTGGAGTGGACGAGATGCCGAGGCACCGCGAGCTGACCCTCCAGAGCCGGCTGAGCGAGCTGTCGCAGCTCGGTCGAGAGCTTCGGCAGTTCTGTGCAGAGTGCTCGGGGCCGGCCCTCGACGAGCAGGGGGTGTCGGAGCTCGAGCTCGCCGTCAACGAGGCAATGTCCAACGTCGTGAAGCACGCGTACCGCGGCCGCGAGGGCGAGACGCTTCGGGTCCGCTTCGAGGAGTGGCCGGATCGCGTCGTGGTGCGTCTCTTCGACCGCGGGTCGGCGTTCGATCCGAGCGCGGTTCCGCAGCCGCGCCTCGACGGCACCGAGGAGAGCGGCCTGGGCCTCTTCCTGATCGCGCGGCTCGTCGACGAGCACCGCTACGATCGAAGCAGCGGGGGCGAGAACGCGCTGACGCTGGTGAAGCGCGGCCGGGCGGGAGAGACCCGTTCGGGCTGACGCGGCCGAGCCGCCGTCGGCCGAGTGGCGGAAAGACGATTGAGGAGGATGTCATGAAGCTCGACGCGCGCGACCTCGATGGAGCGACGGTCGTCTCCATCGGCGACAGCCGACTGGATGCAGCCCGAAGCCCCGAGTTCAGGAACGCTCTGAACGGTCTCCTCGAGGCAGGCAAGACGCGCATCGTCCTCGACCTCGAGGGGGTGCGTTTCATGGACAGCAGCGGGCTCGGCGTCCTGGTGGCCGTGCTCAAGCGTCTGGGCCGCGGCGGAGCGATCGTGCTGTGCGGCCTGGGCGAAGGGGTGCGCTCCCTCTTCGAGCTGACTCGCATGGACCTCGTCTTCGCGATCGAGCCGGACGTCCCGGCGGCGCTTCTGCGGCTGCCCGAGTAGCCGAGTGCGTCCGCCGGCGCGACGTCCGCGGCCGCTCAGCCCGCTGCCGCGTTCAGCGCCTCGCGCACGCGCTCGAACTCGAACCGGATCGACTCGAGCAGCGCCGGCGCCTCCTCGAGCCGCGAGTCGCGCGACGACTCCTCGAGGCGCTGGGCCGCCTCGCGCAGGGCGTGCGCGTCGAAGTTCGCGCTGCTTCCCTTGAGCGAGTGGGCTTGCACGCGGAGGCTCTCAGCGTCGCGCGCTTCGATCGCACGCTTCATCGCTGCGAGCAGCTGCTCCGCGTCCGCGAGGAACATCTCGATCAACTCGAGCACGAAGTCGTGATTCCCGCCCGCGACCTCCTCGATGCGAGAGAGATCCACGAGGGATTCGCTTCGATCCGTCTTCATCGTGCCCTCCCGCTCGTGACCCTCCCGATCGGTGGCTTGCGGATCGAGCTTGAGGCTGAGGTTGCGCGCGATCGAGCAGGCGGTGGTTTCTCCCGAGCCACCCTCGGACGAACGACGCAGCCCATCTGCGTGAAAGCGCTCGGTCGCGCGACGCACGTCAAGATCGTCTCAACTCGGGCCGATGTTCCGGTCATGCTCGAGACGTGTCGTCGCCTCACCGGAGTCGAGGACGCGTCGCGAACGCCGCACCTCCTGGTGGCCGACGACTCCACCGTCGATCGGAACATCGTCTCCCATATCCTGAGCCGGGCCGGCTACCGGGTGACGGCCTGCGCCGACGGACGCGAGGCCGTGACTCACGCCCGACGGGACCTGCCGGACCTGGTGATCCTCGACCTGGAGATGCCCGTGCTGGACGGCGTCGGCGTGTGCCGGGAGCTCAAGTCGCTGGCTGCGTTCGAGAGTGTTCCCATCTTGGTCGTCTCCGCGCACGAGGAGCTCGGCAAGCGCGTCGAAGTGTTCGAGGCAGGAGCGCTGGACTTCATCCGAAAGCCCTTCGAGCCTCTCGACGTGCTGGCGCGCGTGCGCGCCCACCTGCGCGTGGGACAGCTCACGCGCCTGCTCTCCGAGGCGTATCAGGGTCTCGAGGCGCGCAGTCGCCTGCTCGACGAGGATCTCGTGGCCGCGGGCGAGATCCAGCGCAGCCTGCTCCCCAAGCGGGCACTCTCGACGGCTCGGCTGCGCACCGCATGGCGCTTCCAGCCCTGTGACCGCGTGGGGGGCGACCTGTTCCAGTTTCATCGCCTCGACGAAGGCCACGTGGGCGCCTACGTCCTCGACGTGGAGGGGCACGGCGTCCCGGCGGCCATGGTGAGCACGAGCCTGTCGCGCAGCCTGGATCCCCGCGGCGGCGTCACCAAACGCATCGTCGCGACCGAGCAGGGCGAGCGTCACCAGATCGTCTCGCCGGGCGAGGTCATCGCGGCCCTCGACCGCGAGTACCCCATCGAGCGCTTCGGACGCCACTTCACCCTCTGCTACTGCGTGCTCGACCTGACGCGGGGCACCCTCTGCTACAGCGGTGCAGGCCATCCCCACCCGCTCCTGCAGCGCCGATCGGGACCCATCGTGCCCCTCCAGGTCGGGGGGCCGATCGTCGGCCTCGACCTCGGAGCGGTCTTCCCCGAGGAGGTGCTCCAGCTTCGGCGGGGCGATCGCATCTTCCTGTTCACCGACGGCGTCTACGAGTTCGAAGACGCTTCGGGAGTGCCGTTCGGAGTCGATCGCATCCGTGGGATCGTCGCCGAAGCCGCGCAGGAGACCCTGGACCGGGTCTGTGAGCGGCTCGTGCAGGCGGCGCTCGACTACCGCGGCGCTGCTCGCGCGCAGGACGATCTCACGGTGGTGGGGCTCGAGTTCACCGGGGAGGACGCGGGACCCGGGGCGGCGCAGGTCGGGAGTTGAGGGGAAGCGCGTAGTGCTGAGCTTCCACGCGGCCCAGGGGATGCAGCTGTGACGGAGCGAGCCGACTCGGAAGAGATCCAGCGGCTTCGCGCGAGAGTGCGCGAGGTCGAGGCGCGCCTCGAGACCCAGGAACGCGCCGCCTCCGGACAGGCCCACGATCTGAAAACCGCGCTCGCGCGCGCGCAGCGCGCGGTGGCCGCCACCGTGGTCAAGAGCGCCTTCCTCGCCAACATGAGCCACGAGATCCGCACGCCGCTGAACGGCATGCTCGGCACCGCGGAGCTCCTGCTCGGGACCCCGCTCGACGCCCGCCAGCGCGACTACGTGGAGACGCTGCGCAGCTCCACGGAGTCACTCCTGGGCGTCCTCTCCGACATCCTCGACCTCTCGAAGCTCGAGGCCGGACGGCTCCAGCTCGCCCCGACGCCCTTCGATCTCCTCGAGACGGTGCGAGAGGTGATCTCGATCCTGGGGCCGCGCGCTGCGGACAAGGGGCTCGCGCTGCAGGTCACCTACCCGTCCGACGTCCCGCGCCACTTCGTCGGAGACCGCGGTCGCATTCGGCAGATCCTCGTGAATCTCGTGTCCAACGCCATCAAGTTCACCGAGCGGGGCAGCGTGCGCATCGTCGTGGACGGGCGTGCGAACGCGGAGGAAGGCGCGTGGCTCGAGCTCTGCGTGGCAGACACGGGGATCGGGATGGGTGCCGAGGCACTCGAGCGGATCTTCGAGAAGTTCGGCCAGGCCGATCCCTCGGCGACACGGCGCCACGGAGGCGCCGGGCTCGGCCTCACCATCTGCCGGCACCTCGTGGATCTCATGGCCGGAAGGATCGAGGTGGAGAGTCACGAGGGGAAGGGCGCGAGCTTCCGCGTGGGCCTGCCGCTGCGGGCGGGAGCCGGCCACGCGCTCGATGGGGTGAGCGTCGAGCCGCCGCCGCCCGATTCCTTCCCCGGTGCTCGCGTGCTCGTGGTCGAGGACAACCTGGTGAACCGGAAGGTCGCCCTAGCAATGCTGGAGCGGCTCGCCTGCCGGGTGGATCACGCGTGCGACGGAGCCGAGGCCCTGGAGCGCGTGAGCGCAGGTGACCACGACCTCGTGTTCATGGATTGCCAGATGCCACGCATGGACGGCTACGCGGCCACGGAAGCGATCCGGGCGCTTCCCGATCGGGTCCGCGCCTCGCTGCCGGTCGTGGCGCTCACGGCGAACGCCATGGAGGGCGACCGGGAGCGCTGCCTCGAGGCCGGCATGAACGACTACCTCGCGAAGCCCGTCCGCTTCGACGCGCTGCGCGAGATGCTCGCTCGCTGGCTCCCGCGTGGAACCTGAACACTGTTCGGTGCGGTGAAGGCGGCGCAGCGCTTCGGAGCCGCCTTCGCCAGCGGTTTCGTGCGTCCGCCTCGCTCATCGCGTGGAAACGCGAAGAAACGTGGCGTTGCCGTGCACCGGGCTGCCGCCTAGACTCCCGGCGGCAGAGGTTTCCTGGGGGGGGCATGGATCTACTTCTGGCCGACGACCACGTGATGGTCCGCGAGGCCCTGCGCAGGGTGATCGAGGGCCGCGGGGACATCACCGTCGTGGCGGAAGCCAGCGACGGCCGAGAGGCCGTCTCCCTCGCACGGCAGCACTCGCCGAACGTGGCGGTGCTCGACCTCTGGATGCCGGTCCTCTCCGGCGAGGAGGCGACGCGCCAGATCGTGAGCAACGGCTGCGGGACGCGGGTCCTCATCCTCAGCATGCACGAGGAGTGGAACCACGTCCGCCGGGCGTTCGAAGCCGGGGCGTCCGGCTACCTGGTGAAGAGCGCCGCCTCGCGAGAGCTCTTGGACGCCATCGACGCCGTCAGCGCCGGAAGGTCCTACGTCTCTCCGGCGATCGCCTGTCACGTGGTGGCGGCGTTCGGCGAGGAACAGGGCCGCACGGATCCGCTTTCGCTCCTCACCCCCCGCGAGCACGAGGTGCTCCAGCTCGTGTCCGAGGGCCTCTCCTCCAAGGAGATCGCGACCCAACTTGGCCTCTCGATCAAGACGGCCGAGTCGCACCGCGCGAGCCTCATGAAGAAGCTCGGCGTCCGCAAGACCTCGGCGCTCGTGCGTCTCGCGCTGCGCGAGGGACTGATCGCTCCCTAGAGCCTCCTCTTCGGTGGAATCCCGGAGATCGTTTCAGGGAATGCACTTGGAGAGAGGGCGCGAAAGCCCGAGCCGTGCCTCCGCGAATCTCCCCGCCAGGCTCCGGCGAAACAGTCCCGGGATTGATGGCCTTTGCGGATGTTCCTGCTCGCCGTTTCCGCCGATCCCTCCCACGCTCGAGAAACGGGGGAACCTCAATGAGCACGCGCATCCTCCTGGCGGACGATCACGACATCGTCCGGCAGGGAGTCCACCGGATCATCGAAGGCTGCACCGATCTGCACGTCGTAGCCCAGGCCTGCAACGGTGAGGAGGCGGTGCAGCTCGCCGTCGAGCTTCGCCCCGAGGTGGCGATCGTCGACCTCTCCATGCCTCGGCTCTCGGGGACGGAGGCGATCCGTCGCATCCGCCAGCAGACCCCGACGCGCTGCATCGCGTTCTCGATGCACGACACGCAGGGGCACGTGACGCAGGCGTTGCAGGCCGGCGCGGCGGCCTATGTGGTGAAGAGCGCCGACGGGAGCGAGCTCGTGGAGGCCATCGAGGCGGTGCGCTCGGGACGCTCCTACCTCTCGCCCTCCATCGCGCACTGGGCGGTGGAGGCGGTGGCGCGACCGAACGAGCGGGCCGCTTCGAGTCTGGGCGCGCTCACGACCCGCGAGCGCGAGGTGCTCCAGCTCGTCGCGGAGGGTCTCTCGAGCAAGGAGATCGCGGCGAGCCTCGGCGTCTCGACGAAGACCGTCGAGACCCACCGGTCGAACCTGATGAGCAAGCTCAACATCCGCAAGGCGTCCAGGCTGGTGCGCGTCGCGATCCAGGAGGGTCTCGTCGCTCTCTGAGCTCGGAAACGGCCGAGCCACGCCGATCGCCCCCTCGAGGAGCGCCGGGCCCGGAGCCAGGCGCCAGCTGCTCCCGGTGATCTCGCCTGGGTGGATCCAGGCATCCCACCCGTCGTTCCGGAGACGCCCGCCCCGCGTGAACGAAAGGTTCCCAACGGGGAAACTAGTGTAGTGGCTCACCCTGATGTGACCTTGACCAGGGCCGCTCGTGCGCGGCCGACCTTGGCGATGATCGCCTGGAGATCGAGTTCGGGGGGCGTCTGCTGGTCGATGAGTTCGAGGAAGCGGATCCACTCGCGATGGCGGTGCCGGGGCATGCAGGTGGCGATGACGCGGCCTTCGAGCATGTCGATGGCGGCAAACAGCGTGGTCGTTCCGTTGCGCTTGTAGTCGTAGGTCATCGTGCCCAGGCGACCCGGATGGAGCGGCAAGCTGGGCTCGGTGCCTTGGGAACCAACCGCCACACGGTGGCCTTGTGGCGTCGGCGCTTCCGGGAGC
>Ga0214473_10003797_pt1 | contig 18213 bp, 17 predicted proteins | sample RVTome_7_FD_203509 | JGI IMG/M metagenome (GOLD analysis project Ga0214473, IMG submission 203509) | Soil microbial communities from uranium-contaminated site in the Upper Colorado River Basin, Wyoming, United States - RVT98D197 | ecosystem: Environmental > Terrestrial > Soil > Contaminated >... | reverse complement strand
GAACATGTACAATTTTGCCATCCTGGGTTATAGCAGGGATATCCTTTCCTGAAGCAATAAATATTTTGGGATATAATCCTTTGGTGGTATTTGCATCTTCAATCATCACATCTTTGTGAAGATTAACAGGATAAGTTGTGGGAGTAATGGATAAATCATTACCAACCTTTTTAAGATCGCCGGAAGCCGTATCTTTTATAACAGTGAAACCAAGCTCAGCCCATTTATCTTTAGAGTCCATGAAGATGGATACCTTTTTCTGTCCCACTTTCTCCAGCATTACAAACGCCAAAGCTGATTCTTTTGTTAATCCCGATCCTGAAATTACAACTGCTTCATCAGACGCATTGATGCCGGACCGACCCAGAATTTCACTCAGCCTACCTGGATTGGTAATATTACTTTTAAATAGATCCGTAGGAATGTTAAGCGCAAAAGGCAAATGTCCCTCACTGAATTCTTCTGAAGTTCGTACATCTACTATGCTGACTTGAGAGACTCCATACATTCTCATTATCTTGCCTCCCCAGGTCTTCAACCAGTTTGTTTCTCTCATGAGAAACGGGGCATCGTACGTCCAATAAGGCAGTTCTCTTTCATCCTTCAGCCACCCCATCTCGGACTCGCTGTAAAGTTTAACCTTGGGGAAATTAAGAATAAATTTTAGTGTGAAGAACGATACGCTGGCGGCTATTCCGCCGCCGCAATAGGTATAGATCTGCTGTTCCGGCTTGACACCTAAGTAGTTCAGCATCTTTTCGATTTCTTCAACGGACTTGAAGGTTTTGTCCGGATTGTAGAATTCATCGCTGGGCAGCATTATACCATTTGGGATATGCCCTGGCCGATCAAAGAATTGGAGTTCCCCGAAGTGCCAATTTGCCTCCAGCGCCTCTAGCAAAGCATAGTTCTTTTTGTCACCGGTTGCAGTAAGAAATTCCGGCAGCTTGACTCTTGCATCTTCGTTAAGCTTCTTGATTTGGAAAGAGCCTTTTTCCGGAAGAGAGCGTACTTCAGTTGTTACCGGGAGCTTTTCCTCCTGCCATTTGAAAAGTCCGCCGTCCAGAATTAACAGGTCACTTGTAGGGAAGCCGTGGTAATATAGGTCAAATAAAAGCCGGGTTGCCATTATTGAACCGCCCTGATCGTATATGATGATCTTTTTCCCGGGACTGATTCCCCAGGACTGGAAACGCTGTTCCATCTCAGAGATCGGAATATCCTGGATCCCATAAGTCATAAAGTCAACACTCACGGCACCAGGAATATGTTTTTCCTTGTAGATCTTAGTGGGGGATGCGTCGAGTATTAGAACGTCGGCATTTTTAAGATTTTTCTCAAGCCATTTAACTTTTATAAGATTGCCTTCGATTCCGTCTTGCGCGATTAAAAGTGGCGTAATGAGCAAGCAGAATGCAGCGGCAAGAAGAAAACAATGGCCAAAAATATTTGACATGGCTGACCAAAGATTTATTCTTGAGGTTATTATAGTTGTGTTCATTTTTTCTCCTTTATAATTATCTTTTATTTAGTTCTGAAGAACTTTCAGTTCCAAACAATTCGTATGGTCTTTTACTAAAATTTTCGTTGAACAAAAAAACTGCAAGGAAGATATATGCAATAAATCCGAGAATAATAAGCATCTGAACCATGGATGTTTTTTGAATCTCCTGCTTTGTTTTTACAGCACAGACTTCACCAGGGCAGTATTGAGCTTTTTCTTTATAAAACAGTGAATAAAATTTACATCCTAAACAAATACCAAACGCCGTTTCAAAGAATAAGAATGCAAGGCAAATCAGGCAGATAAGACCTGTTATTGGGCTATAGGCATTTATTACCACCAGAAGAATGAACGTTGTAGCTGCCAAAACTACACCAATTATCCAGGCAAACTTTTTTTGCTGAGCCCCAACATATTCGGGGACTTGATTCCTAACGATCAAACGTCCAATTATTAAAGAAGGAGAAAATTTAGGATTGACCAACACACGTATTAAAATATCTGTAAGGAATATTGTAATAGCATACTTTAGCAATAAAAAATCCCCTTTAAGAACGACTACCAGTATCGAGATAAACATCATTAAGAACAGTATTCCTGCTGCTGCTCTTATTTCCCGTTCATTTAAAACGGGAATGTTATATCCCGCAACATCTTCTCCAAAGTTTATTATTTTATTCATCAGGTTATATCCTTTCCAAATTCAGTTTTGCAATATTCATAATAGAATTTTTGATTTAAGTTTATTTTAAAAGCTATTTTCTGGTGCAAGAATATGTAATCTAACAAATAACTGAAATAGAGAGTCAACATACAGCGGGTTATAGTAAACCAACGGCGCAATTATGTCAACAGATAAAGATGTAAAGAGTACTAAGTAATTATATTTAAGGAAAACAGCTTTCAATTTATTTGACTGACCTCCTTATATTTGTTCATCAGAAACTAAATACGAAGAGTGCAAAATAAAAAGGTAAGAATTTGCCGAAGCATATAAATAGCAGGATGAAGATATCAATCAATATAGAACGTTTTAAATTTTATTTGTGGGTTGGGTTTGCTTATCTATTACTTTGGTTGTTCATAGATTTAGTAAATTATACCGGTCCGTTGCTGGCAGAGGTTTTCAATAATATTTGGCGATTTGTTTACATTGTTATTGCCAATTTTATTTTTTTCGAGTTCACTCTCCCTTTTATAAATCGGAAAAGGAAATATTTCCTTTACAATATTCTTCTATTCCTTTTAGCTTTATGGTTTCAGTTAATGTTATGTTCCTTTGGCTTGTTTGCATGGAGATACATTGGGATCCAGCTGCATATTTATACTGCCTTACTAACATTCTCCTCACCGTCACACGCAGTTTCTGCTCAAGCTGCATATGGCGTGATGTCAATTTTCTTTTTTGGAATTATTAAACATGTTTATGATTATAAAAAATTAAAACTGGCAGCCCAGCAGCTGCGCATTGAAAAACAGCAGGCAGAATTGAATTACCTCAAGTCACAAACAAATCCGCATTTTTTATTCAACACGTTAAATAATATTTATTCATTGGCAAGGGATAAGTCAGACCGAGCTCCGGAATCAATTTTACGTCTGTCAAAAATATTACGTTTTATGTTATATGAAACCGGCGGTGAGTATATAGCTATAGAAAAGGAACTGAAAATTATAAGTGATTATATTGCTCTTGAAAAACTTCGTTACGATGATTCTTTACATATCAATTTTAACAATGATATTGAGGATATGAACCAGGCGTTACCGCCTCTGCTGCTGATACCGATAGTAGAAAATGCCTTCAAACATGGTGTATCTGAAACAAGGGGTCATCCTTTTATTGATATTCATCTTTCAGTTAAAAACCGGCTTTTAGTATTTGTTGTAAAAAATTCCACCGAGAAATTTTCTGAGGAACAGAGTGTAAAAGAGAATATCGGCCTTTCTAATCTGAGACGCCAATTGGAATTGCTCTATAAAGATTACAACCTATCTCTTCAACAGGGCGAATCTATGTTCACAGCTTCTTTAAAAATTAATCTCGCAAGTCATGTCTAAAATCAAATGCATTATCATAGAAGATGAGCCGTTAGCTGTAAAAATTTTATCAGATTATATTTCGCAAGTGCCGTTTCTTGAATTACAAAAAACATTTAAAGATGCTATTCTTGCAACTGATTACTTGCGTACTAATCAGACTGATCTTATTTTCTTAGATATTCATCTTCCCAAATTAAAAGGCATGGCATTTTTAAAAACAATTACACAACCGCCTGCTGTAATTGTTACAACCGCTTATCACCAATACGCTGTGGAGGGTTTTAACCTGAACGTTACTGATTACTTGCTGAAGCCATTTGAATTTGAGAGATTTTTAATAGCAATTAATAAGGTGAAAAAAGCACACGCTGAAGTCAATAAATCTAATGTAAGTGCGGAAGTGAAGGATTATATTTTTCTAAATGTACAAAAAAAGAAAGTGAAAATTTTTTTTCACGACATTTTTTATATTGAAAGTCAAAGGGAATACATCAAAATCGTAACAGCCAAAAAAGCATATCTTCCTAAAATGAGCACAAAGGAAATCGAGTCCCTCTTACCACCAGATCTCTTCAAGCGCATTCATAGATCCTTTATCATTTCATTAAATAAAATTGAGTCCTATAATGCCGAAACGGTCGAAATTAATGGCGTGTCGATACCAATCGGTAGAGACTATAAAAATATTATAGAAAACTTGTAGCTTTTCATATCCCCCCCTTTTTTTCTAATTCTCAAAGGGTTTCCTTTTTTATTTCTGATGCTTACCGCTAGCGACCCGCGGCTTTGTGAGGTCGCGGAATTTTTAACCGAAACTCTCTGCGTTTTTACTAATGTTTATTTGATAACCGAACTTTAAATTAAGCCCGAAACCCGAATTCTCACAAAACCGATGTGGGCAGAAGTTATTTTATTCGCTTTTAATTTTGTCTTTTTGAATTGGCGAATAATCTGTTCTAGTTTGTTCGTTTACATTCAATTTGTCGAAATAACATTTTACTCCGGTTGCTGTATTTATATCTTCAATATTCTGAATGTGAAAATGTAAATGTGGTTCTGATGAGTAACCCGAATTTCCACAAAGGCCTAACAATTCTCCTTGTTTTACATTTTGTCCTTGTTTTACTCTTATTGTGTTTTGTTTAAAGTGTGCAAAGAATAAGTATTCATTGTTGTCTGTCTTTATGATTACCGTATTTCCAGGAGCGTACATTGGATTTAGTTCACCTGGTTTATTGTCTTTAATTCCATCAACCACCAAGACTATTTCTCCGTCACAAGGGGCAATTAATTCTTTACCAAAAGCATAATAATCTTCATTAGTTATTCCATCTGTTTTGAATGAATTTCCTTTTTCGTCCTTTGTAACCATGTCAAAAGCATTTTTTTGTGCTTCATTTTCTACGTGATAGTTTAATTCTTTAGTGTCGCCGCCCCAAACAACTGTCCATTCACCGTCAAATGGTAATTGCAATTTTGTAATATTCCGTTCAATTTTCGGTAAATTTTCGTCGGTGAAAGGTTTTATGAAAAGTCCATTAATCTTTGAATTATTGTCAACCGAAATATTTACAGCAAATAATGTTCTTTCAAAATTTGTTTTGTAAGAAGCATACGTTCCATTTACATACTTTACAAATTGCCGCTTTGTAATTTGTCCAGCTTGGGACTTTAAACCTTTCAAAAAATCGGTTGTTTTATCTAACGGCAAAGCAGTTTGCATTTCTGCAGAAAACAAATCGAAAATGTTTTTAAAGTTATTTTCGTTGTAGTTTTCCACAAATTTGTCTGCAACTATTTTATAGTTTGAATTTTCAGTTTGTCCAAAAACATTAATTGTAAATAATGTAAATGTTATTAATATAAGTTTTCTTGTCATCTTTGGTTCCTTATAATTAATGGTAACGGTTTTGGGCTTTTCAGCACTAAACTTGATGCGAAGAACTGAACTTACATTAACCACAAAACTGTCTGCGGAGAACGAAATCCCCGTTATTGCAAATGTGCTGTTAAGCGTTCGTGATAAACTCGCTAGGAAGCTGTTTCCGTCAATATTAAGCAGTAAGCTCATAAGTGTTTTGTTCTGGCGTCCAGTCTACAATTAGTTTCATTAACTCGTTCACTTTTTCTGGATAGTCGGCCGTAGTTACTCCATCAAATTTGAAATATGCTGCTCTAACTTTTCCATGCTTTTCTGCTTGTGAAGCTGAAACACCGATTACAGGTTCTAAGCCGGGATTGACTTTAATAAGTTTCCCGAATTCAGCGGAAAGTATTGCTACAATTTTCAGATTCTCTTTAAACATTCTTAATGAATGTTGCTCCTTGTCGGTCTTGTCTACTTTGTCTTCTGGAAAATCTACTGGGTCAATGTCGTGAATAACTATGTAGGGAATTTTCAGATTGTTCAGCACTTTCATAAATGCAGTGAAATTTGTCTTTCCACCGCAATCCGTAATACAAATATTGTTTGCAGAAAAATCAAATCGTTTGTCGGCAACTGAAAGTTTGGATGCCCAATAAGGAATGATTTGTTTTTCTGTATCACCCTCAACTAAAATTACTTTTCGTGCAAAAAATAATTCGCTTCGTGAGATGTCAAAGAAACTTAAATAACGGAAAGATTTCTTTTGGTCATCATCCTCAAAAATGTCACCCGTGTATTGAACAGCGTATGAAGGTCCCTTTCCATTTCTTTTTACGAGTGCAATTTTGGGATATTGAAACATGTTAACGAAGAAAGAGGAATGAGAACACATAATAACTTGGTCGTTCTTTGCTATTTCTTTTAGAACATTCATCATTTTTCGTTGTCCATTTGGATGCAAAAACAATTCAGGTTCTTCTATTGCTAAAATAAAACTTCGTTTTTGGATTTCCTCGCCAACTTTGATTTCATTTAAAAGTTTAGCGTATGCTCTAATGTAAGAGAAAATTAAAGCCCTTTGTAAGCCGTGTCCCTTGTTATCAATTGAAGTTGGAATGCTATCGTCAATTGTAATTTTGGTTTCTTTGAAAAGGTCAACTAGTTCTGGTGTAACAATCTCAATTTCAACTTTGCTGTCAGGCATACTTTCAGAAATCGTATCAGAAAGAGTTCTTTCAAGTTCTTTAATTTCAGTTAGTCTATTTACATCTGTTCCGTCAGTAGCTCTATTGAGAAATTTCTTTAGTCCATCTATCTGCTCTTTTACCTGTGCAAATTGTGGATTTGCAGTTACTATACGATTGGTTAGGTCATTTATTAATTTTCCCAAACTTGTCGTTTGAATAATCTTACTTTCATCTTGTGCATCTTTCACAGCAGGGACAAGATAAAACTGCGGAAGTAAACTTGAGAAGTTTTCTGATAACCCTCCTGGATTAGCAATCCATCCTGCTTCACCTAATTCCACTAAACCAGCTTCAATATGTTGCCTCAAACCCTCTTTGTAGGATGCTTGTGTTACTTTTGATTGTGCCGTTTTGAAATAGTCAGGCAAATTATTTTCTGAAACAATTTGAGTTCAGTTGGCTTTGTATTCGTCAAATTTTGAGAGGTCAAAATGTTCTAATAGCGGTTTTGCTTGCCAACCATAAAAAGCGTTTTTTAATTTCTGTGTTTCTACCTCAATTGCAACTACCCGTTTGATTTTTACTTTGTCGTTGTGTATCCAGTGTTTGATATACTTCTGATCTTTCTCTTCGTCATTAAGTCGGTCAAATGTTAGAATAACTTCTATTGGCTTTGTCGTATCCTTGAAATGAAAATTTTCTGTGCTGAAACTTTTTAAACTTTCAGAGTAAAAGAGTTCAAGTCCTTTTAAGATTGAAGATTTTCCCGAATTGTTTTCGCCAATTAAAACAAGGAAGTCGTCAATATTGACTTTCAAGTTTTCAATACTTCTGTAATTGTTGATTTCTATTTCTTGAAGTTTCATTTTATGACTATCGGTTTATTCGCTTACTTTCTCCAAAGCGTGACGCATAACTGGTTTATATGTCCGACAAAATGAGACCTATATGCCTAATATGGTAGGATGGGTCTGACTAATATCAGACTTTATCTTAACAAAACTAAATATTTTATTCTACAAATCATCAAAGGTGTAAACTTCATAAAATATTTTTCACTATAAAAAATAACTTTACCGCGATTTTTGGGATTTACCAGACCACCTTTTCCGATTATTATTTCCAGTACGTTTCGGTCTTTAGTGACCCGAACTTCCTCTTCTGTGCTGCTGTCCCTGTCTCGCCGAATGGCGGGTATGAGCTTTCATCGGGTTATGATCAATCAATGGGAAAGGATGATTTTCAACAACAGGAATCTTTTGGGAAATCAGTTTTTCAATATCGCGCAAGTATGCTTTTTCTTCTGCATCACAAAACGAAAATGCAGTTCCTTTTGCTCCGGCTCTTCCTGTTCTTCCAATACGATGAACATAAGTTTCCGGAACGTTGGGCATTTCAAAATTGATTACATATTCCATATCATCAACATCAATTCCGCGAGCCGCAATATCTGTCGCCACCAACACGCGGGTGGTTTGTGCTTTAAAATTTGACAATGCCCGCTGCCTGGCATTTTGAGCTTTGTTACCATGAATCGCCTCTGCTTTAACGTGATGCCTCAACAGATTTTGCATAACCTTATCTGCACCATGCTTTGTTCGTGTAAACACCAATGCAGTTTTAATGTCTTTATCTTTTAAAATTTCTACCAGCAGCGCATTTTTATTTCCTTTATCAACAAAGTAAACAGATTGTTTAATAATATCTACCGTTAATGAATCGGGTGTTACGGAAACCTTTGAAGGGTTGTGCAATATGGTATTTGCAAGCTTAATAATTTCGGGCAGTATGGTTGCAGAAAAGAAAAGTGATTGTCTTTTTTTCGGAAGCGCTGCAAGTATTCTTTTTACATCGTGAATAAAACCCATATTGAGCATGCGATCCGCTTCATCCAAAACAAAAATTTCCACATCGTGCAAAGTTAAATGTCCTTGATTCATGAGGTCTAACAGTCTGCCAGGTGTTGCAATTACAATATCCACACCGTTGTGCAATGCCGATGTTTGCGGGTTTTGATTAACGCCGCCGAAAATTACGGTATAAGTTAATCCCGTATGTCTTCCGTATGCCCTAAAGCTTTCTCCAATTTGAATTGCCAATTCCCGCGTTGGTGTAACAATCAGACTTCTCACCTTTCGTTTTTTGTGGTAAGTTTTATTTGCACTTAATAACTGAAGAATAGGAATGGCAAAAGCGGCAGTTTTTCCTGTTCCTGTTTGTGCACATCCGAGTAAGTCGGTGCCTTGTAAAACAATTGGAATGGCTTGCACCTGTATTGCTGTGGGAGTGGTATATCCTTCTTCCTTTACTGCTTTTAAAATGGGCTCAATGATATTCAATGACTTGAATTGTATATCATGTTTAATTGTTGAGTGGTGAGTTTCTGTTTTCGTCAAGTTTCTAGTCCTTTGTTTTTATTCATTGAGTTGCCAACATAATTCTTTACGCAATATTGCGTTAATCTGCTTTAAAATCCATATTTATTTCGTTGTAAACTGAATTGCAAAGTTTTACAGTACAAAAATAGGAAATGAGGAGATTAGAATTTTATAAAAAAATTAAAAGCCCTTCCTAGCTAATCTATCAAAAGAAAAAGCCGCGATATTTTTACCACGGCCTCAAATGTTTTTCTAATTAGTTAGAAGAATTGTTTTTTAACTTCTACTTTGGTTATTTATTTTCCTTTGGGTGGGTGTAACTTATCATCCACTGAATTCCGAATTTATCGGTTAACATTCCAAAATAGTCGCCCCAAAACATATCTGCCATTGGAATTGTTATTTTTCCACCGGTGGAAAGACCATTAAAAATTCTATCGGCTTCTTCTTTACTTTCGGATCCGATTGAGAGATGAAAATTGTTGCCAGACGTTACTTTATGTCCCATTGATTCCAGTGCATCTGTTGCCATTAAGATATTGTCTTTCCCTATTGGTAATGCAATATGCATAATCTTTTCTTTTTCAGCTGGTGTTAATTTATCCGCTTCGGGCGTATCCTTAAATCGAAAAATTCCCCCAGCAAAATCACCACCGAATACTGATTTGTAAAAATTAAACGCCTCTTCGGTAGTTCCGGGAAAGTTTAAGTACGGATTCAGCATTGGCATATTTTGTCTCCTTAGTTTTATTGATTTAAATTTTTATTTATCACTTTATAAAACAGATGGGTAACCATTGGAGAATGAATTACATTATTTATATCAAGAGTAAATTTTCCATTATCGATATTATTAAACAGTCTTACGCCCTTACCTAACATAATCGGTGCAATATGAATATCTAATTCATCGACCAAGCCTGCATTAAGATACTGTTGAATTATATTTGCTCCGCCGGATATTCTTATATCTTTATTTCCAGCAGCAGCTTTTGCCTTTTTGAATGCACTTTCAATTCCATCGTTAATGAAATAAAATGTTGTTCCTCCCTTTCTTTCCCAAGGTTCTCTCTGCTGATGAGTTAAAACGTAAACCGGAGTACGAAACGGAGCTTCTTCAGGCCAATTTGCTTCTCCTTCTTCAAACATTCGCTTGCCCATAATGTTTGCGCCAATTCTGGTAAAAATATTTTCAATTATTTCACCATCTTTAGTATTGATTTCTCCTCCTTCGAGACCGAGATGCTGTAAAAATGCTTTTTGTTTGAACATCCAGTCGTGAATTTTCAAACCATCGTCACCCAATGGATTTTTCGGCCCACCATTTAACCCGGCTATAAAACCATCTAATGATATTCCTATATCTACAAATACTTTGCTCATGGTTTCTCCATATTATTAAATGGTATTAAAACATTCCATTTTCATTGATGAGATTTTGCGGAACGGGCTGTCCAAAATCCCACAATTCAACAATCTTATCATTTTCAAAACAAAAAATGTGAATTACCGCTACTCCCAAATCATTTGGATTTTGGCGGACGTGTGAATGAACAGCTGCCAAGCTGCCATCTTCTAATGTATGTTTAATCTCAAGAATTTTGTGGGGATTTTGTTTTGCGTTCGCCTCCATTGCCAGCATTAAGGTTTCTCTATCTCCTTTGAAGTAGGTGTTGTGGTGTATGAAATTTTCACCCACAAATAAATCAAAAGCTTTGTGCGATTTTCCTATCGCACACAGAGTTAAAAACTCTGCCGCTATTTCTTTCCTTGATTTTGAAATCATGGTATTACCTATTAGATGCTAGGTTAGTTGAATAAACTTATTTTTCATCTTTGATAATTAAGCAGTGTTATCCCGCAATCAAATCTTTTAGCATTCAATAGCTTCAGGCTTTGCCTTGTTTCTAATTTTGAAAAGATGCTCAATCCTCTACCTACAGCAACCGGGTTTACAAACAAATAATATTCATCAATAAGATTATTCATAATCAAATTAGAAACGAATGTCGCCCCGCCGTAAACTATGATGTCTTTGCCATTTCCATTTTTTATTCTTGCCACTTCATCAACAAGATCGCCTTTTGCCAACTCTGTATTTGCCCATGCAGATTTATCAAGAGTTTTGGTAAAAACTACTTTACGATAATCAACCATCAGTTTCGCAAAATCAAATTCAGGGCTTTTGGGATTAGCCAGTGCATTTGTCCAATACGAAATAAATCCTTCAGTCATTTTTCTTCCAAGAAGAATTGTATCAACTGTATCGGTAAGATGGGTGACGTAATCTTTTAATTCATCATCCCAGTTCCATGTCATCCAATCTAACTCTCCATTCATTCCTCCAACAAAACCATCAATTGAAATTTGAACCTGCAGCTTTAGTTTGCGGTTCATTTCCTTCTCCTTACTTTAAAGAATAGGTAAATAAATGTATTCCACATTTATATACAATTGTTTTTTCTAGCTTCAGCTGCATGTAATTGCTTATCTTGTCAAAAATCGGTACGCCATTACCAAGTGCTACTGGATTTACAAAAAAATTAAATTCGTCAATCAATCCTTCTTTAATTAATTCTGAAACAAAGGAACTTCCGCCGTAAACTATTATGTCCTTTCCACTTTGACTTTTTAGTTTGTTTATTTCATCTACTAAATTGCCTTTTGCGAGTTCAGTATTGTCCCATTCGGAATTATCGAGAGTTTTCGTAAAAACAATTTTTTCAGCTCCAACTATTCTTTGGGCAAATCCATACATTGGATCGTTAGGTTCTTTGAAAGTATTTTGCCAAAAAGGAATATAATCAACAGCCAATTTCCTGCCTATGATAATTGTATCAATTGAATCCAATAATTCCAGAACATCGTGATAAATTTCATCCAAAGCCCAAGTAACCCAGGATTGATCATCATTTGGTCCGGTGGAGACAAATCCATCAACAGAAATTTGCATTTGTAGTTTTAGTTTTCTTTTCATTTTTCTTCTGCCAGTTTCTTGAGTTTTTGCAGCGCTATAGGCCAAATGTTCTTAAACATATCCTCAAATTCTTCTGCTGAATCCATTTCTACGAACAATTCAGTTTCCCCCTTACTCTCTTTAAAAGTATAATTTTCAAGAGCGCCTGCCCATGCTTTCACTTCATCGCTTGAAGTGTCTTCTTTATCTTCACTTACTACACCATAATGTTCGATTGAGATATACTCGTATTTACGGTTTTCCTTTATCCGGCTTACCATGCCTCCCATTTGTCCAGATTTGTTTGGAGCAAGAAAAAGTATTTTGCTTCCTTTCTCCCAATTTCCAACATAATGAGAACCCGGGGTAAATGCTTCAGTCCATGCTTGATATGATTTTGGGTCAAGCATCGTGTTCCAAACTTTTTCTTTGGGTGCATTAATACTAATTGAAAAGTTAAGTCTGTTCATATTATTTTGAATTTAGTTATAAATATTAATTTCTTTCAGCAGCTTTCTCTGAATCGGCAACAATTATTTTTTTCATTTGCAGCATTGCTTGCATAACCCCTTGAGATTTTTCAGTACTCTCGTTTTCTATAAAAGTCTTCCGAAATTCAATTCCTTTAATCCTTAATTTCATAACACTTAGCATGCACCCATATGCTTTCCATAAAACTATAGGTTTATGGAAAGGAATTATTACATTATTTTCATTACGTAAGTTATAGAGACTAACTTTTGCATTGGTATATTTTTAGGGGGCAGATCAATTTTATTTTTTATTCTCCCACTTCTCCACTTCCTGCGGATCGAACTGAACCAAACCTATTCCCCTGCCTTTATCACGAATCATTGTTGGAATGGATAGGAGCGCCTGCTCTTTATTCTCGGCCTCGATCATCGCATACCCCGTATGATCTCCGGATTTACATCCCCAGTAAAAATGAGTGAGATATCCGATAGCGAGGGTTTGTTTTATAACCCGTGTACATTCCTCGTGCGTGTGCGGAGATATGATCAAAAATTTTTGCATAGCCAATTCCTTTTTAAAAGTTTTGAATAATGTAAAATAGTTTTTTTTGAGTGCGATAATTATTGAGAATAATTTAGTTTACATCTCATCCAGATATTTCCGGACAAACCGTATTGCCATTGCGCCCTCACCAACGGCTGAAGAGATACCGGTCAATGCAGTTGACCGCACATCACCTGAGGCAAATATACCGGGCACACTCGTTTCGGGCAAAAACGGCCTTCTTTCTAATTTCCAGCAAGCATTAAATGATTTTTCTTTCAACAGATCATTGCCTGTAATGACGAACCCTTTTTCATCTTTAAGAACAATGTTGTTGAGCCACGATGTACCGGGTCTTGCTCCTATATAAATAAAGAGTGCTTTTGCAGGCACTGTTTTTTCTTCACCCGTCTGTGAATTTTTTAAAGTAATTTTTTCTAATACTTTGTCGCCTTCAACTGAGGCAATTTCAGTATGTGCGTGCACTCTAATGTTTGGCGTTTTTATTATGCTTTCAGCAAGATAGTTTGCCGCAGTATTTTTTATTGATTCACGTCTGATGAGTATGTTTACTTCTTTGGCAAACTTACACATATGCATTGCTGCCTGGCAGGCTGAATTCCCACCGCCGACGATATAGATGATTTCATTTTTGCACGCGTGTGCTTCTACAGACGCGGCGCCGTAATACACACCTGCACCTGTAAATTTATCCAGTCCGAGAATTCCAAGTTTGGTATATTCCACACCAGTGGCAATGACAACAGTTTTGCTGTGCACTTCTGAACCATCGATCATCTCTGTAATTTTATATCCATCCTGCAGTCGTATATTTTTAACTGTTTTGGGTGTGAGAATTTCAGTGCCGAAACGAAGAGTTTGTGTTATTGCTCTGCGGGTAAGATCAGCCCCCGAAAGGCCCGTTGGAAAACCCAGATAATTTTCAATCCGCGCACTGCTGCTTGCCTGTCCGCCCGGATTGCTCTTTTCAATCAGTACTGTTTTCAATCCTTCGCAAGAACCATATACCGAAGCGGCTAATCCTGCCGGACCTCCGCCGATGATGAGAACATCATACATTTTTTGGGATGCCGTCTGCTGAAGTCCGATGCGCTGAGCCAGCAGAGGTAATGACGGATCAATCATCGAGGTACCATCCTTCAACACCACTAATGGCAGACTTTCCCGGTTTACATCAGCGCTGACAAGATATTCCTCCACGTCGGGATTGTTCTCAACATCCATCCACAAATAAGGAATTAAATTTCCTGAAAGAAATTCTTTAAGCTGATGAGATTTTGGTGACCACTGGAAACCAATGATACGGATACCTTCGTGGTCGGGTTTGTACTGCGCCTGCCATTCGTCTAGTAAATCATCCACAGCTGGATAAAGTTTTTCCTCAGGAGGATTCCACGGTTTCAGCAAATAATAATTAAGTTTTATTTCGTTAATAGCACTTATAGCAACTTCAATATCAGAATAAGCAGTAAGCAGAACTAATTTGGCATCCGGATAAATCTCTTTTGTTTTTTCTAAAAACACTACTCCTTCCATTTCAGGCATACGCTGGTCAGAAATAAAAAGTGCAACTGTTTCGTTTTTCAGTTTTATTTCTTTGATAAACTCAAGCGCTTCATTTGCGGAGTTGGTAGCGCTAACCCTATAATCATTATGATACTTATTACGAATGTCGCGTTGAATTGCGCGGAGCACCTGCTCGTCGTCATCTACAATTATAATAAATGGTAATTTCATATAACTGATTGCCTTTATTGAGAAAGTGGGAGACAAATAAGAAATTCTGTTCTACCCGGTTTCGAATGAACTTTTATTTCACCATTGTGATGTTTGATGATTCTCTTTACAAGATCCAGTCCGATACCTGTTCCTTCACCAACTTTTTTCGTGGTAAAAAATGGATCAAATATTCTTGAAAGGATCTCTGCCGGAATACCTGCACCGTTATCAATGATTTTTAAATTTACATTTTTTATATCACACGTTGTTTCAATAGTAAGCTCGCCCCCTGTATTAAGAGCGTAAATCGCGTTGTCAATAATATTTGTCCAGACCTGGTTCAGCTCCCCAACATATGCAGGAACATCGACAAGATCTTCACAAAATGACTTTTTCACATTAATATTTTTTTCACGTAGCTTGTATCCCAGCAATGTCAGCGTATTCTCAATATCCTTGTGAAGATCGGTAGGCTGCAGTTCATTTGTCCTGTCCATATGAACATGGCTCTTGATGGCGCCGACCAGATTAGATATGCGCCTTGAAGCCTCCTCCAGGTCTTTAATAATCCTTTTCGAACTGAGCAGATTTTCTATCCAAAGCAGGATTTGAGCTAGATCTTCCCTGGGAACATTATTATAGAGGGTTTCGAAGTCTTCACTGGAAAAGCCAGCTTCCGTAAAGGTTTCAACTACCTGATTGTCCATTGGAAACCCTTTTGCTTCAAGCCAGTCCATCAGTCCGTCCTCATTTTTCATCCGTTGCGATGCAGTGAGTTTATGCCTCTCCACAGTATCCTTTAAATCGACCTTGTTTCTGAGATATTGAATATTATCCGCATTGATATTCTGCCTGAGCATTTTTTCCGTGAGTTCAATATTCAGAAATAACCGGTTCGTTAACTCACTGGAAATCCTATTGATCGCCGATGCGGGGTTATTCAATTCGTGTGCAATGCCGGCGGAAAGATTTCCTAAGGCACTCACCTTCTCATGCTGCATTTGTGTTGTGGCAAATGATTTAGCACGTTCGGTCATATAACTGATAAGTCGCTGGATAAATTCAGGGTTTAGATGTTCAAGTTCCTGGAAATATTTTTTATGAAGCCGGAGTCCGCGAAGTTTCCCTATAGCAAATGAATTGCCGGGATATACTTTCATCCTCGAATAGGGAAGCAAGCCGCTCACCCCGCCTGAATCTGCATCATTCGCGAAATGATAATAAAATACCAATTTGCCGTTCACATCCATATAAAAATCAATGCTACCTTCAACAAGGATAAACATCCATTCGGCAGGCTGGCCTGTTTTTCCGACCAGTTCACCATCCTCATATTCCATCGTCGTTGAGTGGTCCAAAATCCATTGTAGATCTTCTTCGGATAATTCGCTTAGCGCGATTACTTTTTTTAATTCTTCAATTGTTACAGGTTGCATACAAGTATAAAGTAAATAAATATTAGTGAAGCAGCTAATCATTCTTGCGCTGCGCAAAAATTTTCTCGACCTAAAGATTTGCAGATTAAAATTTAATCTACGCGATCAGTCTTGCTTTTAACTTCCTCTAATTAGTCGTTTATTTAAATTCAGAATTATTTAGTAAACCCCTCTGGAACTAAATTAGCCGATCCTGAGATTATTTCGGAACTATTCTCTTTTTGTTCTGACTGCTGTTTTACAGGGCGTGTAAAGCTTGCAAGCAAGGTATAAACCACAGGTACAAGCACCAAGGTTAAGAAGGTTGAAAAAAACATTCCGCCCACCACAGCCAATCCAAGTGGTCGTCTTGATTCAGCTCCGGCACCAAGTCCTATTGCAATTGGTAATATTCCAAAAATTGTTGCAAAGGAAGTCATGAGTATTGGTCTAAGCCGAATTGTTGCTGCGTTAATAACTGCTTCAATAAATGAATGCCCCTGTGCATGCTGCTGGTTCGCAAACTCTACTATCAAGATAGAATTTTTTGTAACCAGACCGATCAACATGATCAATCCGATTTGAGAATAAATATTAAGCGTTTGACCAAAAACAAATAGCGTGAGTAATGCTCCGAATACAGCAAGCGGAACAGAAAGAAGTATTGTAAACGGATGTATGAAACTCTCGAACTGCGCAGATAAAACAAGATAAATAAAAATAATTGCAAGTATGAACATAAAGTACAGTGCCGAACTTGAAGATTTGTATTCCAAAGATTGCCCGGCATATTCACGCTTGGTATTGGAAGGTAACTTCTCTTGTGCAATCCGGTCAAGGTCATCTAATGCTTTACCAAGAGTTATCCCTGGTGCCAATCCTGCAGAGATTGTTGCAGAACGAATGCGGTTATAATGATTAAGCTCCTTTGGGGCAACCGTTTTTTTAACTTGAACAACGTTAGCAAGCTGCACCAATCCTCCAATACTTCTAATGTAAATATTCTGAATTGCTTCAGGAGTAGCGCGGTATTCGGGTTTCATCTGCAGAATAACATCATACTGTTTGGCTCCGCGTTTGAAATCAGTGACCATTCTTCCACCTAATAATGTTTCAAGCGTTGAACCTATATCTGTAACTGATACTCCGAGGTGAGAAGCGCGTTCACGGTCAATGTCTACATCAAGCTGAGGTTTGTTCAATCTTAAATCGCTATCCATATTAATTAAGTAGCCCAATTTAGAGGCCTCGCCCATCATTATTCCCACAGATTTACTTAAGTCATCATAACTATCCGCTTGCAAAACATAACTTACGGGGTTTGAAGAAAAATTAGCTCCTAAGCTTGGCGGATTAATTACAAATGCTAAAACCCCGGGAATTGAAATTAGCTGTGGAAATAGTTCTTGAATAATTTGCTGCTGAGATTTATCTCTCTCGCTCCTTGATTTCAAATTAAGAAACATAAAACTATTTGTAACGCTACCCGGACCGCCAAAGCTTAATCCGGTTGCTGTAAAAAGTCCTTCTAATTCAGGCAACTTTAACAGGCGTTGTTCAATTTCTCTTACATAACTATCTGTATATTCCAAGGTCGATCCTTCCGGCGCGATAACTATTCCGAATCCAACCCCACGATCCTCAACAGGAACAAGTTCGCTCGGTAAAAGTTTAAAAAGTAAAACAGCAAGTACAATTGCGGCGACACCTCCTGAGACCGTCAGCCATCGGTGGGACAATGTCCATCTGAGCAAACGTTCGTAAATTTTATTTAACCACTCAAAGAAATAATCGAAAGATCTTGATGCCCAACTTTTGCTTGCACCGTGCAAAGGTCTTAGGATTTGCGAAGAAATCATGGGGGTGAGGGTGAGAGCAACAAAGCCTGAGATCAAAACTGCTACTGCTACTGCAATACCAAATTCATTAAATAGTCGCCCAACATTTCCTGAAAGAAAAGCAAGCGGAATAAATACGGCAACTAACGCAATTGTTGTAGAAATAACCGCAAATCCTATTTCTTTACTGCCATCAAGAGCAGCCTGCCCTCGACTCTTACCCATTTCCATGTGACGGTAAATATTTTCGAGAACTACAATCGCATCA
>Ga0214473_10003796_pt1 | contig 18226 bp, 9 predicted proteins | sample RVTome_7_FD_203509 | JGI IMG/M metagenome (GOLD analysis project Ga0214473, IMG submission 203509) | Soil microbial communities from uranium-contaminated site in the Upper Colorado River Basin, Wyoming, United States - RVT98D197 | ecosystem: Environmental > Terrestrial > Soil > Contaminated >... | reverse complement strand
CCGCAGAACGCGCCCGGCTCCCAGATGCCGCCGAGCCCGACACAGCTCTCGCCGGTGCAGTCATTCCGCGCGTCGCAATCGGCCTTGGTCAGGTTTTCGCAGTTGGAGCTGCCGGATTCGTTTTCGAAGCAGCAGGCCGCCGTCCCGCAGGGCGGGTCGAAGGGATCGTCCTGGCCGGAAAGTTCGTTGTAACACAGCGTGAGGTCCGTGGGAGAATCGTTGCCCAGCCACCGGCCGAGCGGGCAGCCCGGGGCCGGCACCTGGTCTGCGCAGACGCCGTGCGGCCCTGAGGTGGGCGTCGGCATCTGGCAGCACGCCCCCAGCGGGGTCTCGCCGCGGCACTTGACCGAAACATAAAACACACCCTCCGCAGCCCCGGGGAAGGGCTCCCATTGCCATCCAAGGACTGGATCCTCCCACGCATAGAAGTCCGTGCTCTCGCCCACCTGCGTCTTACCCGCGCGCAGGAGCCCCGTATCTGGACGGTTGATCTCCCAGGTCATCCACACGCCGTCCGTCTCGCGCAGGGCGATGCCCGGCGGGAAAGACTTACGGAAGACCTCAACGGCGCCGGGGTCGCCGAGGAAGGTCATCTCCGTGCCGGGAATCACGTTGAGCGGACCGGAAACGGTGTCCCCGACCCGCAGGTCGACCTGGACACTGTACGACAAGTTCTGCCCGCGTACGCCGATTTCGTAGGTGCTGAGCTCGCAGACGGGCACGGTCAGCTCGAGGTCGTCGCCCATGCGGACGTTCTTCCCGCGGTCGAACGTGCTGGCGCTGTCGTTGATCGCGGCGTAGGCGACAAAGTGCGTGTCGCAGACACCCTCGGCGAAGACCTTGGCCGCCCAACTGGCAGGGAGAAACGTCGGCCAACCGTCACCGAACCATCCGTTGCAGCCAAAGACCGGGTCGTCGTAGCCGTCATCCGAAGAGCCGATCTCCGGCAGAGTGCCAACGATAAAGCCGGCCAAGTCCGTGCTGAAACTGCCCGAGAGCCAGACGGTGGTCGTGGTCAACGTCGGGTGGGCTGGTAAGGGAATCACCAGGTTCCAGAGGATGTTGTCGTCGAGGTCCTGCACCGTGATGGTGCTGTCGGGAATGACGACGCCGCCCTCGCTGGGGCAAGCGGTCCACAGCCGCAGGGTCACGTCAAAGAATTCCGGATCGGGATCGTCCGCATCCATGTTGCCACCGTGCACCCACGCGATGACCCGATTCAGCGGACACGGACTCACCGCGATGGTCGTCATATCGTCGGCCACGCGCAAGTTGGCCCCGCGGGCGGCCACGGCCCCGGAGCCGGGTTCCAGCGACCCCGTGTTGCTGTAAATCTCCGTGGTCACACGGGAACTCGCCGTACCCCCGGAGCCATCGACGGTGAGCCGTCTCACCTCGACGTCGGCCGGCAGGCGGGCCCACCGCCCGGCCACCTCGCCGCTGGGCAACACGGCCCCGGTCCATGCCGTTGCCGCACCGTCATCGCCGACGGCCCGACCGGCAGAGGCGTTGTCGCGGTTGTCATCCGCCGCGACGCCGCTCGCAGGTGCCGCCCGAAGGAGCGAAAGAACGAGAATCGGAGCGAAGAGGATTACCGATGGCTTCTTTGACGTGCGGGGAGTCATGGTGGACCACACCCTTTCGTTGCGGGGGCCGTGAAGTGCCGTTCGCCGGAAAACCCCTGGCTGCGCTGCAGCGCAGCCCCCAATCCGGAAACTCGGATGCCGCCCCTTGCGGCTGCCGCCCGGAGAGCATCCCCGATCCTATAATATCCGGACAAGCCGGACAGTTCAACAGATTTAACAAAAATATCGGGCGATGCATCGAAGGGCCGGCAGCAGCCCGCAAGCAGCACGTCGCCCAGACTGCCGGAGCAAAAGTTGTCAGTCCCGGCGCGCCGGGATCGCTCAGTCGGTTCCGTCCGGCCGACCGATCAGCCCGCGCGTTATCAACCGAGGAGGTCCGCGCCATGACCAACGTTGTCCGCGACGAGCCGCGTTTGCCATCCCGCCTCAGCAGCCCGTCGAAAAACATAGCGGGCGCCGCCGCGGCGGCCGTGGAGTGCCGAAAGGCGCCGCCGCTATTGGACGGTGTGGAGTCCTTCAACGCCCTGTCAGCGCCCGAGGAGCCATCGCCCACGGAACCGTATATGAACAAACCCGCTCCTCCCCCAGCGCCGTTCCTCGATCCTTCCCTTCGTCGCTGCGTCGCTTCGTCCGGTAAGTGCCAACAAATGACACCACACAAAAAAGTACTTTTCCAAACGAACCCATTTGGCAGCCGCAATCGACAAAAACAAGTGTGCCCTCTCTTTGGCCGCCCGCCAGCATCCGAACCAAAGGCTCCGCTCGGGGGTCCGCGCAACGTGGATGTACGACCTCCGCTGGGCGCTGGGAAACCCGCCACCCTCCGTCAGCAGCGGCCATCCTCCATCGGCACGCTTACCCGCCTGCGGCGCGAAACCGTGGCTCCCGGCGGCGCGACAGCGTGGCACCGTGCACCTGGCACGCTTACCCGCCTTCGGCGTGAAAGCGTGGCACCCCGCGCGGCGGACCCCGACCGCGCGCCGACGATTATCGGCGGCTGTTCGAGCGGGTGTCGCAGGGCCCGGGGGACATCTATAATCCACGCTGACGCAATGCGCGGGGAGGAGTCTTTGGGCCACCTATAATCCTCGCCGACAAAGAACGCAGGGGACGGATCGGCGGAGTTGATGGTCGATACAGCGGTCAGCACGGTGGCACGGCCGGCGCTTCTGCGGGACTACCTCGCCCTCGTGCGGCCGACGCAGTGGGTGAAGAACGTGGTGGTCTTCGCCGGCCCGGCCGCGGCGATGAAGCTCTTCTCGCCGGACTCGTTCGGACGGGCCGCGATCGCGTTCGTGGCCTTCTGCCTGGCGGCCAGCGCCACCTACGCGATCAACGACGTGGTCGATCGGCAGGCGGACGCCAGCCATCCGCTCAAGCGGCACCGGCCGGTGGCCCGCGGGGCGGTCAGCCCCGGCGCGGGCTATGTGCTGGGCGTGGTGCTGATCGTCCTGGCGATCGCCCTCGCCACCCTCGCCCTCAACGGAGCGGTGACCATCGTGGTGGCCGCGTACTTCGCCCTCACCGTGACCTACTCGCTCGCTTTGAAACGCTGGATGATCCTCGACGTCATCGCCATCGCCACGGGGTTCGTCCTGCGGGCCTGGGCCGGGTCGCTGGCCGTGGGGGTGGCCACGTCCGAGTGGCTGGTGGCCTGCATGTTCACGCTGTGTCTCTTTCTGGGCTTCGGCAAGCGGCGCTGCGAGCTGGCCATGATCGGTAACGCCGGCGACGCCGGGCAGCACCGGGAAACGCTCATCCGCTACACCCCGGAGCTGCTCAGCCATCTCATCGCCGTCTCTGCGGGCATTGCGGTGATGACCTTCCTGCTCTACACGGTGGACTCCTCCGGCAGCACGTCGCCGGTGCACCGGGAGGACCTGTTCTACACCCTGCCGATCGTGGTCTACGGCATCTTCCGATACGCCATGGTGACGGAGCTGGGCAGGCACAGCGGGCCCACCGAGATCGTGTTGCACGACCGCCCGCTGCTGGCCGCCATTCTCATGTGGGCGGCGGTGGCGCTGATCATCGTGTACCAGGCGTCGCTCTTCGGCCCCCAGGGGCTGCGGGGCGTGCTGCGCTGGCTGGGATGGGAGCTGGGATGAGTGACGCAAAAGTAGCTGTCGTGCGGACCTCCCCGGAAACGGTGCTGGAGGACTATCACCGGGTGATGAACCTGGCAGGATATCGCCGGATCATTGCCCCGGACGCAGACACCGCCCTGAAGATCAACATCTCCTGGCATTTCTTCTACCCCGGCGCGTCGACACCCCCGTGGCAGCTCGAGGGCGTGATCCGGGCCATGAAGCGCGACGGGTACGACCCGGCATTGATCCACGGCTGCCACAACCGCACCGTGGTGATCGACGCCTATCTCGGCGAGCGGGAGAACAAGCAGATCGACGTGATCCGGGCCCACGGGCTTCGCAACGTACATCTCTACGAGCCCGGCGTCGAATGGGTACACATCCGCGACGCGGTGGGCGACTTGGCGGACGACTTTCTCTGCCTCAACCAAGTGTATCCCCGAGGCTTCAGCATTCCCAAGCGGTTCATCGGCGAGAACATCATCCATTTGCCCACGGTGAAGACCCACGTGTTTACCACCATGACCGGGGCGATGAAGAACGCCTTCGGCGGACTGCTCAACGAGCACCGCCACTGGACCCACCCGGTGATCCACGAGACCCTGGTGGACCTGCTCATGATCCAGCAGCGCATCCACCGCGGGGTGTTCGCGGTGATGGACGGGACCTTCGCCGGCGACGGTCCGGGGCCGCGATGCATGATCCCCCACGACAAGAACGTCCTGCTGGCTTCGAGCGATCAGGTGGCCATCGATGCGGTGGCGGCCAAGCTGATGGGCTTCAACCCCCTGGACATCAAGTTCATCCGCCTCGCCCACGAGCGGGGGCTGGGTTGCGGGGACCCGGCGAAGATCGAGATTGTCGGCGACGGGGCCACTGCGGCGGAGAACTGGCACTTCGTCGGCCCGTTCAAGCGGATGACCTTCGCCGCCCGCATGCAGCACCTCATCTACTGGGGGCGACTCAAAGGGCTGGTGGAATGGTCCCTTAAGACCTGGCTGGCCCCCTGGGCGTACGTGGCCAGCGTCATCTACCACGATACCTTCTGGTATCCGCTGCGCGGCCGGGCCCGCGTGCAGGAGGTGCTGCGGAGCCGATGGGGCCGCCTCTTTAACAACTGGGACAAGGTCCGGCCCGATGACACCGGCTATCCCGACGTCGGCCCGGAGGCGCCCGGCCTCGTCCGCGGCACGTTCAAGCTCATCGGCATGTCCCTGCGCATTCTCGGCACCTGCCTCAAAGAGGCCCCGGAAGTCGCCCTGCGCCGCCGCTGTTCCCGGAGTCCGTAAACGGAAGTACCGACCGGCCGGCTCTTGCCGCCGTTCGCCCTCCGCCCCGACCGAGGCCCCGCATAGCACCGAGACCAAAGTGACGACCACCCACCTACGGCGCGCGGTGGCAGCTCGTGACGGTCACCCCTCCGGCGGAGCGCATTTCTCCTTCGGTGGCCGGAGGATCGACAAGACCACGGCGGCCCCCAAGATCGCCGCCACCAGGCCTAAGGACGCCTGAATCGGCAGCTTCACATGCCAAGCGGCCTGACCGAGCATCTTGCAGCCGATGACCACCAGCAGAACCGCCAGGCCGTAGTGCAAGTAGTGAAACATCCGCATGAAGTTGGCCACGGCGAAGTAGAGGGCCCGAAGGCCGAGGATCGCGAAGATGTTCGACGTATAAACCACGAACGGGTCCTGGCTGATGGCCATGATCGCGGGAATCGAGTCCGCCGCGAAAATGATGTCCGTCGTTTCGATGAACACGAGGATCAGCAGCAGCGGCGTCGCCATCAGCCGACCGTCGATCCGCGTCAGAAACTTCGTTCCCCGATAACCCTCCGTCACCGGCAAGATCTTGCGGGTGAGCCGTAACACCGGATTGCGCTGTGGCTCGATCTCTTTGTCCTTGGTGAGGCCCATCTTGATGCCGGTGACCACCAGCAGGGCGCCGAAGAGGTACATCATCCATTCGAACTTCTCGATCAGCCACAGCCCCATGAAGATGAACGCGCCGCGAAACACGACCGCACCCAAGATGCCGAAGAAAAGGACGCGATGTTGATACGACGGCGGAACCGCAAAGTAGGCGAAGATCACCGCGAAGACGAAGACGTTGTCGACGCTGAGCGATTCTTCGATCAGGTAACCGGTCAGGAACTCCAGGGCGGCGCGGGGACGCGCCTCCGGCGGGTACGTTCCGAACCAGCCCAGCAGAATGCCAAGATCGAACAGCATCGCGAGCGCGACCCAGAAGACGACCCAGGCAATGGCCTCTTTGAGCCGGATCTCGTGTGCTTTTCGATGAAAGACGCCCAGATCGATGGCCAGCACCGCCAGGACAAAGGCGTTGAAGCCGATCAACCAGGGCAAGGACATTTGCATCGCCGTTCGATCCTTCGACCAGGCCGCGCCGCTCCAGGGCGGGAGGCGCCGGGCTGGCAGGGTGTCCGCGTCCCGCCGATCCGTCAAGGTCGGCGCACGCTCCTTCCGGTCCCTTTCTCCCTTCAGGTCCGATGCCGGTCGCGGCCGCTCCTTTCCTCCCCCGCCTTCTTCGCGTTACGACGTGGCGGGCACGAGGAAGTGTCCTTTTCGAACTCCGACCCGCCAGAGCCACTCCTTCATCGTGCAGTAGGAAATAGGCAGGACGAACAACGATAACAGTTCAATCGTGAGGCCACCGACGCAAGGAAGAGCGATCGGGATCATCACGTCCGCACCGCGACCGTCGCTGGTGAGCACCGGCATAAGCGATAACACGGTTGTTGCCGAGGTCATCAGGCACGGTCGCACGCGCTGCACGCCCGCGCGCACCACGTGCTCCCGGATGTCGGCGATTCCGCGCACTGCGCTCCGCTGGAACTCGTGATTCAAGTAAGTCGCGAGGACGACACCGTCATCCGTGGTCACACTGAACAGGGCAATGAACCCGACCCACACGGCCGCACTGAGGTTGTATTGCTGGAAGTGCATCAGGTCTCGAATGTTCTCGCCGAAGATCTCGAAGTTGAAAAACCACGGCTCGGCGATCAGCCACAACCCGATGAACCCCCCGGCCCAGGCCACCGGTATTCCGCTGAACACGATCAGCGAGATCGGCACGGAGCGAAACTCAAAATAGAGGAGAAGGAACAGAAGAAAGAGGCTCAATGGAAGAATGACCGACAGGCGCTTCTGGAAGCGCACCTGGTTTTCGTAGTTGCCCGCGAACTTGTAGTGCACTCCCGGCGGCAGGGCGAGTTCTCCGCCGGCGATCTTGGCTTGCAGCAGCGCCTGGGCACTCTCGACCACGTTCACCTCGGCGTAGCCCGGCACCTTGTCGAACAGGACGTAGGAGACGAGGAAGTTGTCCTCGCTCTTGATGTCTTCCGGGCCGCGCGAGTAGCGAAGGGTGGCAAGTTGACTCAGAGGAATCTGTTCACCGTTCATGCCGGGTACGGCGATGCGCTCTATGGCTTCGACGTTGTCCCGCAGTTCGCGGAGGTATCGAACGCGGACGGGATAGCGCTCCCGCCCCTCGACCGTCGTGGTGGTGCGCACGCCGCCCAGGGCGATCTCCACGACGTCCTGCACGTCGCGGATGCTGACGCCGTACCGGGCGATGCGCTCGCGGTCAATCTCGATTTCCCAGTACGGCTTACCTACGACCCGGTCGGGGATGATCGCGTCGATCGCCACACCGGGGACCCGCTTGAGCAGTTCGGCAATCTGATAGCCGACTCGTTCGATTTCCTCCAGCGTGCGGCCGAACACCTTGACGCCCATCGGCGCCCGCATCCCGGACTGGAGCATGACCAGCCGGGCGGAAATGGGCTGAAGAAGTGGAGCGCCGGTGACTCCCGGAAACTCCGCGGCCTTCTGGACCTCGCGCCAGATGTCGAGGGTGGATCGAATGTGGTCACGCCACTGGCGGATGGGCTGCCCTTTCTCGTCGAGCACAAAGTCTTGCGTGGCCGGGTCGCGCTTGTATTCGGTCTTGTACAGGATGACGGTTTCGATCATCGAGATGGGCGCCGGGTCGATGGCCGTCTCGGCTCGCCCGATCTTGCCCACGACACTTTCCACTTCGGGAATGTCGCGGATGGCTCGGTCCTGAGCAGCCAAGGCCTCGATGGCTTTGCCGATCCCGGCGTGAGGCATGATGGTGGGCATGTAGAGGAATGAACCCTCATCCAACGGCGGCATGAACTCCCGGCCCAGCCCAGGGAACTCGTGCACGCCGGCGGTCCACACCTTCTCATAGATGCCCGGTTCCGCGCCGGGTGTCGGCTTCGGCCGTGGAAGCCAACCAAGCGTTCGATCAAAGCCGAGCCACACGGTCAGCCCGAGCAGAAAGACGCACGTCGGAATGCTGAAGAACAGAAACTTGTGGACCAAGAAGGTTCGCATGATTTGGGGATAGAATTCGATGAACACCACGCGCACGCTGGCCCAGACGAGGTTGATGCCCAAAACGATGATTAGGTTCTGCGTGAATCCGGCGCCGGGGCCCAGGGGCATCCAATGCCCGGTCAGGAGAATCACCACGGCACCCATGACCGCGACGCTTCCCCCAAGCCCCACCCAGCGCATGGCGCCCTGGGGGATTTTGGGCTCGATGAGAGAGTAGACGCCGTATGCGGCGGCGGCGGTACCGGCCCAGGACCAACCGAACGCGGCCGCCACAACCCCGCCCGCGACAAAGACGCCGGGAACGAGGTATCGCTTCAATCCGGAAAGCCGTCCGATCGGGGTGAACACGAGCAACGCCAGCGTGGGTAGCACCAGCATGGCCACGAGCAGCGAACCCAGCAGGGCGAACGTTTTGGTATAGGCCAGGGGACGGAATAGCTTGCCTTCGGGGCCTTCGAGGGCGAACACGGGAAGGAAGGCGATGACGGTCATGAGGATCGCGGTCGTGACCGCGGACCCGATCTCTCGCGCTGCTTCGTATACGGTCTCCAGAAGCGGCTTCTCCTTGCCGCCGGCAGCGCGATCGACCTCCATGTGTCGCACAATGTTTTCCGTGAGGATGATGCCCATGTCCACCATCGTCCCGATGGCGATGGCGATGCCCCCCAGGCTCATCAAGTTCGAGTCGACCCCGAAGATCTTCATCAGAATGAAGCACACCAACACCGCGAAGGGCATGGTGAGGCTGATGATGACGCAGCTTCGCAGGTGGCGCAGGAACAACAGGACGACAAAGGTCGTGACCAGGACTTGCTCCCACAGCGCCTCGTTGAGCGTGTCGAGCGTCTCGTGGATGAGCGTCGTTCGATCATAGAAGGGTACGATCTGCACCTGAGAGGCCGTCCCGTCGGGTAGGGTCTTTTGCGGAAGCCCCGGGCTGATTTCGGCGATACGGGCCTTGACTCGATCGATGACTTCCAGCGGGTTTGCGCCGTAGCGCACCAGTACCACGCCGCCCACGGCTTCGGCACCCTCTTTGTCCAGGACTCCGCGGCGCAGCGCCGGTCCGAGGTGTACCCGGGCGACGTTCTTCACGTAGACGGGAACGTTTTCTTCGGCGCGAAGGACGATGTTTTCGAGGTCCTCAACCGCCTTGACAAAGCCCTTTCCTCGAACGAGGTATTCGACGCCGTTCCACTCAATCGTTTCGGCGCCGACGTCGATATTGGCCCGCTCCACGGCCATGAAGACGTCCTGAAGCTTGATGTCGAAAGCGCGCATCGCGTCCGGGTCGACGTCGATCTGGTATTCGCGGACGAAGCCGCCGACGCTGGCCACCTGACTCACGCCGGGTATGGCCTGGAGTGCGTAGCGAACGTACCAGTCCTGAATGCTGCGTAGCTCCGTCGGATCGAAGCCGCTGTTTGAGCCTTCGAGCGTATACCAAAACACTTGCCCCAGCGCGGTGGCGTCCGGACCGAGCGTCGGGGTGATGCCCTTGGGCAGGAACTGCTGGGCGATGTTGAGTTTTTCCAGGAGTCGGGACCGGCACCAGTAGAAGTCATACTGCTCATCGAAGATCACAAAAATCTGAGAAAAGCCGAAGTTGGAGAAGGCGCGGATCGTCTTGAAGCCGGGGGTGCCTTGCAGGATGGTCGTCAACGGATAAGTGACCTGATCCTCCATGTCGCGCGGGGATCGCCCGGGCCACTCGGTGAAAACCACTTGCTGGTTTTCGCCGATGTCGGGGATGGCATCGACGGGAATGGGGTCCCGGGGAATGACGGGGTCATCGGTCTTGAAGGGCATGACCCGGTAGCCCCAGCCGATGATGAACGCCAGCAGTAGGAATACGACGAGCCTATTCTCCAGACAGAATCGGATAGCCCGATCGATGATGCCCTGGGGCCGAGCCAGTTCAGGCGTGACTGGTTCAGTCATGGTCCGCTCCTCCCTGGCCGGCGTGCGACCGCGCTTCGATCGACTCCTTCATGACTCCACACGTGAACATCGCCGATCCAAAATACGGATTCTCCACACCCTCTTTGTCCTGTATCCAACGGGCGCCGCGATTATCGAAGGCCATGGGGCAGTGATAGACGAGCACCCGCGTTCGTTGTCCGGTGCCGAATTGCTTCGCCACGGCGATCATCGAGTTCGACACGCCCTCAAAGGCGGCGCGCGCGGATGCCAGGTTCGTCGCGGCCAAGACGCCCTGAGTGCTGGCGCGAAGACTCGACTGCAGCGACCGCCATTCCTCGCGAATGCCGTCCGGAAGGCTTGCCGGATCCATGGCCTCCGCCGCTTCCAAGAGTTGCTTTGCCGAGGCTTTCGTCGGGGCGTGTTGGTCGCGGCTCAACTCGTGCTGTATGGCGAAGTACGCATCGTATGCTTGGTTCAACGCTTTTTGGTCTTGTCCAAGGAGCTCGGCGTGACCGCGCGTGCCGGCGGAGGCGTCGGGCTCCTTTGGCTGCGACATAGGTGCCGCAGCGCCCGCGGGTGCTTGACCGCCGTGGGCGTGGCCGGGCGGCGTTCCACCGGCCTCCGGCTGCATCATGCTTCGTTTGGCCAGAATCTGAACGGCGCTGTCCAGGTACAGGTTCCCCTGCGAGACAACGAGTTCCCCCTCCGCCAGTCCTTCACCCACGAGGTAGAAGTCGCCGGCCCGCGGGCCCAGACTGACCTCACGTCCCTCATAGCGGCCGACGCGATCCTGCTTGGCCACATAGACCACGGCGCGCTTGCCCGTGATCATCGGCGCCGTGGCCGGGATGACCAGCGGCGGCTGCGCCTCCGAGGGTGACGGGGACGCATAACCGAGAGACTCCGCCGGCAATAGCGGCATTCCGCATTCGGTGCACGATTCGGGGCCGTCGGCGACGACCTCGGGATGCATCGGGCAGATCCACTTGCCGAAAAGGGCCGGATTCATGACCTTGCCCTCGGCCGTGAGCTGCGAGCGCACCGCCGCGCGCACGAACATCCCCGGCTTCAAGCGCCCGTCGGGGTTGGGCACGTTCACGCGAACTTTGACCGTCCGCGTCCGAGCATTCAGCACGGGATCGATGAACGCGATGGTCCCGCGAAAGACGTCGCCCGGGTAGGCTTCGCTTGCGAAATCGACCTCCTGACCGTATCGCAACCACGCCAGATCGAGTTCGTACGCATCAAGCTTCACCCAAACACGGCTCAGGTCGGCGATCGTGTAGATCTCGGTTCCTTCCTCCACGTACGCCCCTTCCACGAGAAGCTTCTCGGTGACGATGCCGCCGATCGGAGCATAGATGGTCAGGTGATCCGACGGCGTCCCACGCCGCTCGATCTCCTGCACTTGCTCGCTCGTCAGACCCCAGAGGAGCAACTTCTGTCGAGCGGCCTCTACCGATTCGCTTCGGGCCCGTCGAAGATCTTCCGAAGCGCTCGCCTGTAGCTCCTGAAAAGCTTTGGACGATTCAATGAGCTCCTGCTGCGCCGAGAGCAATTCCGGGCTGTAGAGTTGGACGAGGTGCTCCCCTTTCTTGACCGGAACACCAGTGAAATCCACATAGAGCCGATCGAGGCGCCCCGGTACCCGCGAGCTGATCGTCCGCTGGCGGGTCTCGTCGTAATCCACCTTACCCACCATGCGGATCTCGGCAGCGGCGAATCGGCGCTCGACCGGCGCCACCTGGAGCTGGGCAAGTTTTTGAGCCGTCGGCGATAGGGTGATCTCGCTGAGGACATTGGCGGCACTGGGCGTTTCAGAAGCTTCCTCGTCGCCGTGTTCCTCGACAGGAACCATGTCCATTCCACAGACCGGGCACTTGCCGGGTCGGTCCATGGGCGGAACGCACATCATGGCGCAGGCGTACTTCAGCTTCTTGGCCTTGGGGGCTGGCTCGCCGCCCTTGACCGGCACCAATTCCATGCCGCAGATCGGACATTGCCCCGGCTTCGGCTGGCGGATCTGTGGATGCATCGAACAGGTCCAGTATTCGACCTCGCCGCCGTCGGTTGCCGCTTCCGTTGGCAGCGTAGTCACGCTCGCCACCGGGGCGCCGAACCGGCCGCCAAGCCAGAACGCCGCTGCCAACGCGCCCACGGCCACGACCAGCTTCAACAGGAACACAGCTTTGGCGGCGATTACCGTCCGCCACGAACGCGGCGGGCGATCGGCCGTCGCCCCATCCGGGCCGGATTGGCCGGCATGTGAATCTACCGTCATGGTCTAATCCTCTTCACCGGGCTGAGATGGCACAGCAGCATCGCCGCGCGGCTCATCCGGGCGTCTCGGGTCCTCGGCTGCGTCGGGTGCGAGCCGGCCCCCGACCTGCCGCTCCAGCTCGGCGTGGTTTATGAGCAGATCCCGTAGAAAGGCCAGGGCATTCAAGCGGGTCATGATCACGTCCTCCTGGATCTGAAGGAAAATCGTGACCTCTTCGCGCCCAGCCCGGTAGGACTCGCGCACGACTTCCAAGTTCCGCTCGACCTCCGGAAGAATGGCGTCGCGGAAAAACCGTACCTGTTCATAGGCCTGCCCATACATGACCGCTGTCTCGCGGACCTTCGCCGCGATGGCCTGGCGACGGGCTTCATACTCGGCCCAGCGCTGCTGATACTCGTGAAACGCCTTGGCGACCTGGGCCTGGTTCCAGTCGAAGATCGGCAATTCGAAGTCAATCATCGGCCCGACCGTCCAGTCGATCTCTCGAGACCCGGGCGCGAACGGCAGGATCGGCCCGACCTCCGGTGTGCCGCCCTGCAGCCCCTCGGCTACGGCATTGCCGAGCCTGCCCGCGACCGTGGGGTTCTGGGAGCGCGGCGCGGGTGCCCGCTCGAAGCTCAATCCGACGGCCACCTCCGGCCACCCCTCCCGGCGCATCAGGGCGATCCGTCGTTCCGCGGCCGTCAGGGTCCACTCGGCCGCTTGCAGGTCGAGCCGATGCGCTTCGGCGATGGCCATCAGCGCCTCCTCCGTGGATGGCGGTTCGACCTTGTCTTCGAGCTCATCGACCGGCTTCACCGTCCACGAGTCCGTCGCGGTCGCGAAACCCATCTGCATCAGGAGTTGCCGCTTCAGGGTCCGATACTCCGCTTCCATGGTCAGCAGTTCGGACTGCAGGCGCAGGTACCGGATCCACGCTACATTCACTTCCACGAGCGTTGCTTTGCCCGTCGCTTGCTGGGTTTGAATCAGGCGGCGGGACTGCTCGACGATCTCCATGTTCGCGCGAATCAGCTCGATGGCCCGCTGGGCATACTGGATGCGGGCGTAGAGGCGCTTGACTTCGGCGGCCGTCTCCACGGCCCGGTCGGCAACGCGCAGCACCGCCTGCTGCAATTCCGCCGTGACCACGTCTTTGCGCGCTGGAATGAGCCAGAGCTCCTGGAGGGCCTGCAACGGGAAGCCCGAGCCGCGGAGCATGGATCGTCCCCCGCCTTCCGGGAACATGATCATGAAGTTGAATCGTGGGTTTTGGAGCAGCCCCGCTTGAACCAGGTCGGCGTTGGCCTGGCCGATGATCTCCAGGTCGGCACGCAGTTCCCGGTTGTTGCGAAGGGCCAGGGTCACCGCCTCGTTTACCCCAAGGACACTCTGACCGTCCCAGGGCGGGGGGAGGTCGTCCCACGGCACCAGCCAGGCCGGGCGCTGCCCGGTGGCCTTCTCCACCAGGTCGATCGACTCTGTGATCTTCTCGTCCGGCGAGATCGTCGCGCACCCGCCGGTCAGGACGAGGGCGACCAGCCCGACACGGCCGGCACTACCGCGGTGATGCACCATGTCGTTTCCCACCATGCTCCCAACTCGCTAACGCGACCGGTCGTCCGGACCGAGGAAGAGGCTCCGGTCAGGAAGTGCGGTCGTCACTGCGAACACCGACGCTCCCATGAGCCCACCCACGTAGACGTTGAGCCACCCACCCGCACGCCGCCCCGGGCGACCGGCCGGAGTTGACCATCGCCGCGGGCGGACGATTAGTGATCGTGACCAGGCTTGTGGTCGTGCCCTTCGTGGTCGTGGGCTGGTGGCTCCTTGGAAGGCGCTTGCGACAAGGCTTTCGGGTCAAAGTTGACCCCCTGTGCGGCCAGCTTCGGGGCGTACTTGGCCGCGTCGGCGAACAGCTTCTTCTCGCATCCCTTGCAGCAGAAATACACCTTCGCACCGTTCGCCAGCGTGGTGAAGGCCTTGGGGTCGATGGTCTCGTCCGTGACCGGGCACCGGGTCTGGTAGGTGAAGCCGTTGGCCAACGCGACCTTGTACTTGTCCGGGGCTGCCTTGAATTTGTCGATGCAGTCCTTGCAGCAGAAGTGGACCTTCGCGCCTTCGTGATCGATCGCTACCTTCGTGTCCACAGGTTCGCCGCTCACCGGGCAGGTCACCTGGATCTTCGGGCGCCCGGCCAGCGCTCGACGCTGCTCCGCCACGCCTTCGGTGTACTTCTGCGGCTCGGCCTTGAACTTCGGCATGCAGTCCTTGCAGCAGAAGAAAACCGGTCCGTCCTCGGTAGCTACGCTGAGGGCCAGGTTGGCCGGCTCGCCCATGACCGGGCACATGACCGGGGGGACTCCTTCGCCGGGGATACTCGGAGCTTCGTCTCCGTGTTGGTGCTGGGCTAGCCCAGCGCTGGTTATCATGCCAACGGCAAACACTGCAATCCATGCGATCACATGATTCACGTGATACATCGTTTTCTCTCCTTCTGGTTCAGAATGTTCCACCGAGCGCGCCCGTCGAGGCACGCTACGACTTACCCCTTCGTCGGCTGCGTGTCGAGGAAGAACCCCCGAGGTCGAATCACGGCGGTTCCACGATTGCCCGACCGCGAACCTCCGAATCCGCACGGCCTGATGTTGCTCAATCGAAGATCAACAGACGTTCCGCGCCCCTGCCCGGCGCCGGGACAACGTCACAAGGAAGCTGGGCGACAAGCGCTGCCCCGCGGCTTTCGTCGAGGGACGAGGAACCGCCGGCAGCGCGCGGAGCGTCCCCGCGGGGCGGAGTGTTTCCTGGAGGATCAGATCAGCAGGATGAAGGTAGTGAGATGGCGAAGTTGAGGCGGTGGACCGTGGGCACACGCTACGGTGTCGACCGACCGGCCGTTGATGATCAGCGACGAATCGCTCTGGCCCCCATCGCGCCAGACCAACTCCCGCTCGCGCTGGGGAGCTTCGCCGCTCTTCTGAATCAGTGGGGTGGTGTCATCCGCACAGTCGCAGAGGGTGAGTCCGTGCCGTGGCCCGCCGGGACTCTCCGTAGAACGCGTCCGGCAACCGCAACGGCACGGAGCGTTCTTGCAACAGCCGCATCCGACGGAGGACCTCGACGGAGTCCCCGCGGCCGGGAGGGCGGCCACTTGCCAGGTGGCCAGCGTAAGCACGGTCAGGAGAATGCGAAGCATGACATCTACAACCATACCCGCGCGAGCAACGCTTGGAAAGCGAACGGCCTGCAAGTGACGCTGTCGTTACCGCACCGGCTCAGCCGTCGGCCCGGTGCCGGGGCGCCCCGTCATCGGCCCGATGGCGACCACCGAGGCGTTCCAGCGGCTGGCGCGATCGTCTCCGGGCGCGCCCGGGGACGGGCCGTGTGGGACAGCTCCGGAGACCCGGGATGGACACATCCGCCGGGCTCAGGCCCCCAACAGTTGTTTTCGTGCAGCGAGATAGCGGCGGGCCGACCTCACCCCTTCCCGGCTGGCTGCGAAGCGATGTCCGGTGATGTCGCCCAGCATGCGCGCCGCCAGGCGGCCGTTCGGGCCGTCGTCCTCCAGCGCCCGCGCCACCAAGGGCAGCCCGCTTTCGTCGCCGAGCCGGCCCAGCGCCCCGGCCGCGTGCAGCGCCGCGGTGTCGGACGGGCCCCGCAGGATCTCCTTGAGCGGCCCGACCCCCTGGCCGATCTGCAAGGCGCCCACCGCCGTCATGGCCTTCTCGCGCACTTCGCTATTGTCATCCTTGAGCATTGACACCAAGGCATCACGGGCCACTCGCGTGCCCAGGTTCGTCAGCACGTCGACGACCTTCAGGCGTATCCTGACGTCGCTGGACATGACCAACGTCACCACCGTTCGCTGGGCGCTGGCGCTCGGCCGCCTCATGGCGGTGATCGCCGCGAGGGTCTTCATGGCTCCGGCCCGTTTATCGCGCACCGGCTTCACCTCGCTGAGGGTGATCGCCGGTTGGCACTGCTGGCTTTTGCGCCCCGCCCGATTCAGCGCCGCCGGGGACAAGCTCGGCAGGTCTCGGACCTCGCCGGGGATCTGGCTTTCCCGCTCGGGAATGCGTTGGGTGAACTTCAGGCCCGTCCGGTAGAGGTTGTCGTCCTGCTGTCGGGACCAGGCCACGACGCCGCGGATCCACGCGGGATCGGCGTTGATGTCGAGGCGAACGTGGACCTCTTCCCCCCGGTACATGGGGTGGGCGGTGTAGATGCACATCCCCCGCCGGGATACGTCGTGCACCAGGGCGCTGAACTCCGCCGGCGCGCTGCTGGCTTCGTTGAGCCTGCCGGCGTAGATGCACTGCACCGTAGTGGTGCCTTTGCACGCGTGGCGGGTCGGTCGCTGCGCGGCCACCTTGGGCGTGGGAGGCACCGGGCGATGTTCCTGGCGGGCGGCGATCGCCGTTTCACTGCCGCGTGAGGGCTTCCACTTCCGCCCGAGAGAGGGGCGAGGCTGGTGCCGGGCGCACAGGCCGGTCCAGCAGGCGAGAAGGTCCGCATCGAACTGGCGACCGGCCTGCGTGGCCAGCACCCGGTTGGCGTCCATCGGTGTCGTCGACGCCCGATAGCACCGCCGCCCGATCATCGCGTGGAACGAATCGACGATGCACAGCAGACGGCTGCCGTGCAGGAGATCCGCACCGCTCACCCCCACCGGGTATCCCAACCCGTCGACGCGCTCATGGTGCTGTAGGATCATCTGTCGCGTCCGCGCGGTCAGGTGCGGATCGTCGCCGATCAGCCGCACCGACTCGACGGGATGCTGGTGAATCAGGGCCAGCTCCTCGCGGTTCAGCGGGCCGGACTTGTTGAGGATCGCCGGGTCGATCGACAGCTTGCCCAGATCGTGCAACATCCCGGCGAAGCCCAGGTCCTTGAGCATCTGCGGGTCGTCCCCGTAGACCTCGGCGCCCAGCATGACCGCCAGGGTGCCCACCACGAACATGTGGCTGGCCGTCGTGCGCTCATGATCAGCCATCTCCAGCAGATGCGCCGCGATCCGTTCGTCCCCAAGAATGCAGCCGATCATGCCCTCGACCACATTCGCGCTCCGGTCGAACCCCGCGGCATCGAGGTGGCCGGAGGTGAGGTCCCGGGCCACCGTCGTACCGGTGCCCTGGATGATCTCGGCCTTATCGGCCGGGGCGATGTGCGGGCTCGCGATGATGTCGCACAGCCGATCTTCCAACGCCTCCTCGCAGCGGTGGAAGTCCTCGGCCCGCACGTAGACGTGCGTTCCGCCGAACTCGGCCATCCGGGCGAAGTCGGGCTGTGAAAGCCCGGCGCCGGCGCGACGGTACAAGACGGGCTCGTCGCCTGAAGGACTGGAAAGGAATACCTCGAAGTCGGCGCGGTCCTCCTGCGCCAGCGCCCTGACGGCCCCCAAGGAAAGCTGAGCAAACCGCCCTTGTGCGGACATGAACCGTGCGTCCCTCCGACTCGATGCGGCGCAGCGCGGGCCCTGGAAACGTCCATGGATCGGTCTGCTTCAGTATCGAATACGCTGCCCGCGCCGGGTAGCCCGGCGAAGGAAGGAATCACGGCATCAGCTTCCGATAAGCGCCAATCCCCGTTGATTTCGCCGGCGTATGCCCCTGGTCCCGGCGCGCCGGGGTCGCCATGGGCGCTGGCGATAAGTTCTCGCGCGAGCGTTGTGCTTCCGCTCCCCGGCACAGAGGCGGACTACCCGAGCACCGCGTAGATTCGGTTGACGGCGTGGCGTGCCGCCCTGGTGCCTAGTCGCAGTCTGACATTCGGCTGCGGGCGCAAGCCCGCGGACCCCTCCGCTCCTAAGAGCGTGTATAAGAAGGGCCGGGTCGAACCGAGACGCGACCGTAAGGAAGCGTTTTTCGGCATCGATACGCCAGGGCTTCCTCACGGACGCGGCGCGGATGACCCCCCTCAGTCCCCCCTTGAACGAAGGGGGGAAGCGCGTCGGTCCGCGCGCGGCTCGGATAGCACTTTTCA
>Ga0214473_10003795_pt1 | contig 18231 bp, 22 predicted proteins | sample RVTome_7_FD_203509 | JGI IMG/M metagenome (GOLD analysis project Ga0214473, IMG submission 203509) | Soil microbial communities from uranium-contaminated site in the Upper Colorado River Basin, Wyoming, United States - RVT98D197 | ecosystem: Environmental > Terrestrial > Soil > Contaminated >... | reverse complement strand
GCTTGATCGTGAGTGCTACCAGGTTTGTCTGCTCGCTCACTTCGGTCTCCTTTTGGGAACGCGGATCGGGTAAGCCTGCGCGTGCAAAGTTCTCATCGTAGTCGCTGTTCATTCGCCTCCTATGGCACCTCGTTCCATCGGACTCGGAACGTCTTTATGACACCACGGGCAAAACGGCCCATGGCTGTCCACCGACGGCTCTATGGTCTTCTCGCAGCTCGGACACCAGTTGCGGCGGTTCTCCGGCTTGGCCGGCTGGGCGATCCGGCGCAGCATCCGGCTGTTCTGGTTCAAGTTCACGGCGCTCATGGACGATATGCTCCGTCCCCGCTGTTCAGGGCCTCGTCTATGCTGCGCTTCCAGGAACGAAGCCCGTCCAATTCAGTCCTGGCCTGAAGGAGTTCGAATTGGAGGGCGGCAACTTCACGGGCCGCCGCCTCAAGCCGTAGAGCATCCGAACCATATCCGGCATTCCCAAGGACATCGGCCAACGCATCAATGCGCTCACTCAATGTCTGGTCACTCATCTGCTTGCTCCTCGCTCTCCGATCTTGTAGACGATGCGCACCTGCTCGAGCAGCGCCTCGTCCACCTCGTTCTGGCCCGGCATCCGCGCCCGGATGTGCTCCAGGATCATCCGGCTGACTTTGGCCGGCAGCTCGTTGTGCATCACGAAGTCCAGCAGGCCGTCGGCCAGCCGCTGATGATCGCGGTATTCCAACTCCGGCGGCTGGCCTTTTGGGCGCAGGTCAACGGTGAGGCGGCGGTTGAGAGTCATCGCAGTTCCTTAGTCGTGGTCGCCGTGCGGATCAGCCGGATCATGGTCCGCCGGTCGCGTTCGGCGATCGCCTTCCGTGCCATCGCCTCGCCCTCAGCGTCGAACCTGCCGCGCAGCACCAGGGCCGAGAGAATGTCGATCCACTTCTGATGCGGCTCATTCCGCAGCTGCTGCTTGATGAAGCCGATGTCGTGAGAGACGTACAGGCTCATATCTGGGCCGGTCATTGGGACCTTCCTTGGCGGAGGATCCGCTGCTGGCGCGCCAGCCACTCAAAGAGCTTCGGCGCTCCAGCCTGCAACCGGGCCGCGAACTGCGGGCTCCAGGTTGTGAGGGTTGCGTAGGTGCGTGGTTGCTGCGTTCGGGTTTCCATGGTTGCTTTTCCCTTCGGCTCCATTGTCGCTTATCTGGCACATCCGTGACATAGGTCCGAAGTCCTATTGCACCTTACAGTCAGCTAACGGCTGTCTTCTGTTCTCGTTGGCATCTGGCCACCCGGGAGCTTCAACCCGAGGGGGGCGGGCCTTGGCCCCCAGGTGCCCAGGCGCCAGCGAGGCGCCTGTCCACTCACGCACTCGTCCAGTTGGGGAAGCGCAGATCGAACCACCAATCCTCGAAGTTCTGCTGCGGCTCAGCCTTCAGGCCGGGCTGGTTGGCATCGTCGGCCTGCGGCTCGGGCGTAGCCTTCTCGGCCTCGGCAGTAGCAGTTCCACGCATCGACTCCAGGATGCCGGTAGTCGGCTTGATGAAGTCAGTCGGCTGGGCGTTTCTGGGGTTGCGCTTCAGTGTCTCGCCGCCGGTAAAGAGCAGATACATCGCCGCGGCCAGGGCCAGGAGCATCACCATCAGGGCAACCGTTCGCGCTCTGCCGTCCATCACCTCACCTCCACCGGCTTCAAAACCTGGACGATCTCCTCGGTCACTTCACGCAGGAACCTCACGTACTTGGCCTGAGCGGCCACACCCAGGAGCGGGGCTGGCTGCTTGGCCATCGCCATCATGTAGGTTCCGGCCTGGATCATGTGGTCAACGGCGTCGTTCAGCGCCGCCTTCGCCTGGACGATGTGATCGTTGGCATTCTCCAAGGAAGTCTCTTCGAGATCCGTCATGGCCTGCGGGGGTCTTGCGTAGTAGCCCATCAGCGTAGGCCTCCGTCCAGTCGCCCGCGCACGATGATGTCCACTGCCAGATGGTCAAGACCACCCGAGCCGGTCGTGATCTCTATGTTGTCGGGCCGGAGTGCAACCATGCGGCCGCCGCAAACTCGCATCAGCCGCTCAAATGATGTCCCTGTCGCATGGTAACGCTCACTGACCCGGACGATCTTGTTCCCGCCAAAATGCCAGAACATAGCGCGGAGCCTCATCCCATCCCGGGCTACCAGACTGATCGCGACGCTTCGCTCGTCTACTTCGGGTCTCATCTTGGCTCTCCCTGCTTGTCACGACTGTGGCACATTGGCACGCCAGTGACAATAGTACCGAGTTCCTATTGCACCGCTCCCGCTTGACCTTCTCTGACGGTACGCTTAGGATATGAGCATGAAACCAAGGCTCCGGCAAGCGGCGATCTGGTTTATCTGGGCGATACTGATCGGGTTGGCGATGGTTATCGCGGCGCTTTCGCTGAGTTCTGGGGCATGAAGTCAAACTACGAAGCGGTTACACTCAGGCTGGCATGGGGCGATCCGCCGAATGCCGGCGATATCTTGCGGATGCAGAGTGGTCGCCAATATGGGGTACTGGGCGTCCGGGGAAAGCGGATGGACTGCGTGATCCTGCCTGAAGATGCGCGGCCAGTCAACGGCGAAGTCCTACCGTGGATCTGGGAGCATAGATACGGCAAGCGCGGGCATCCAAGATGATGACCACCAAGCACGAGCGTCCTTCCAACGGATCGCTTCGGACGGAATATGTACCACTCTCCGAGCTGCTCAGGCGGCACCATCCACTGAATCCCCGAGACCACGATCTCGGCGGTATCGTCCAGTCCATCCGGCGCTTCGGCTTCGTCCGCAACGTGATGCTGAACGAAGAGGACGGCTTGCTGCTCTACGGTCACGGGGCGACTTTAGCCCTGGCTCAGATGAAGGACGCTGGCGAGCATGTCCCAGACCGCATCCAGGCCATTGAAGGGGAGTGGATGGTTCCGACTACCCGAGGCCTCCACATGGACGCTCTCAATGCTCAAGCATATCTGCTCGCGGACAACCAGCACTGCGTAGCGGGCGGGTGGCACGAACCCCGCCTGATAGACAGTCTGATCGCCCTGGCCCAGTCAGAAGCCTTGGAAGGTACCGGCTTCGATGGTGACGACGTGGATCGGCTGATCCGCTTCCACCGGCCTGAGATGATGGACCTCCCGCCTGATGTGGCGCGGCCCCGAAAGAAGTCAGCCAGCAAAGACCAGAATGGACAGTCCAGCCTACGGATGCCTTCCGCAGAAGCACCAACCAAGACGGCGGTTGAGCAGCCAGACAGGATGCTGACCTGTCCGGCCTGCGGTACTCAATTCGCACTCTCAACGAGTTCCCCATAGGGACGAGACCAACCCACTAGAATGGGCAAGCGCAGTAACTTCCCGAAGCCTCAAGACTTCAAGCCCATTGATGACTGGCCGAAGGAACATCGTTGGCACGGCTTCAGTGGCCGGTGTCAGGCATGGGATCCAGTCCATGGTCGCCAGTGTTTGCGGCGAGCGATGAAGGGGAAGCGGGTCTGTAAAAAGGACGGAGGGGCGAGCTTGGAGGGTCTTGCTCATCCCGGTTTCAAAGACGGCCGCTACTCCCGCTACATGCCTCCTAGGTTAGCGGTGGCCTTCGAGCGTGCCCTGGCCGACCCGGAGCTGCTATCCCTGACCACCGACATCGCCACGGTCGAGACCCTGATCAACGAGACCATGGAGCAGTTTGCGGCCGGCGACCTGGCGGAGACCATCGGCAAGATCAAGGAGATGTGGGCGCAGCTATGGGCCGCCATTCGCCGGGAGGATGCGAAGACAGCCGAGTCCATCCGGGTGGAGATGTCGGTACTCATCGATCAGGGCGCAAGCCAGCTGCAGGCGCTATCCAAGTTCCTGGACCTGACCGAGCAGAAGCGCAAGCTCTCCGAGACCGAGGCACGCCGGCGGGAGAAGATGTCCGAGTTGGTGGAAGCCGAGCGGGTGGCCAGGGACTACCGGGCGTTGGTCCTGGCCGTGAAAGCAGTAGAGGATGACCCAGCGAAGTTACTACGGATCCAGGCCGAATTTGGGCGAATCATTGGCATTGATCATCTACAACGGGCTGAGCCCGGATGACTTCAGTGCCGAGAGCCAGCGCCAGATAGCTGCGCTCCGTCCTTCCATCGGATCCCGATACGATCACTTCCAGCACACCTACCGCGACGATCCGGCCGCGTTCATTCACGACTGCGTGGACTGGGAGGGCGGGTCACCGGCGGACTACCAGACCGACATCGCCGAGCGGCTGATGAAACATCGGCGAGTAGCAGTGCGGGCCTCACATGGTATCGGGAAGACCGCCCTTGCTGCACTCATAGTCGTCTGGTTCGCCCTCACCCGCGACGGCGACGACTGGAAGATCCCTTGCACCGCCTCGGCCTGGCGGCAGCTCTCCAAGTATCTGTGGCCGGAGATCCACAAGTGGGCCCGGCGCCTGCATTGGTCCGCCATCGGCCGGCCGCCGTTCGATCCACGCACCGAGATGCTCACGCTCAACCTGAGGCTGGCGACTGGCGAGGCGTTCGCGCTGGCTTCCGATGAAGCCGCGAACATGGAAGGCGCGCACGCCGACCGGCTGCTCTACATCTATGACGAGGCGAAGGTTATACCAGACGAAACCTGGGACGCGACCGAGGGCGCATTCGCTGGGACGGGCGAGGCGCTGGCCCTGGCGATCTCTACTCCGGGCCCGCCGCTTGGAAGGTTCTATGACATCCACGCCCGCAAGCCCGGCTACGAGGACTGGGATGTCAGGCATGTCCGCAAGGAAGAGGCGATCAAGGCCGGGAGAATGTCGGCGGAGTGGGTTGAGTCCCGTCGCCGGCAATGGGGTGAGAAGTCGGCTCTGTTCCAGAACCGCGTGGAGGGTGAGTTTGCCGCCTCCGACGAAGACAGTGTGATCCCGCTGGCCTGGGTGGAGAGCGCGAACCAACGCTGGCTGGAGTGGCAGGATGCGGGCTTTCCGGGCACGCCCACTGCTGTAGGTACGGATGTCGGTGGAGGTCAGCCAACCGGGAACCCGACCGTTCACGCATTGGTATTCGATCATGTGAAGATCAAGTCGCTCCGGGTTAAGACTAGGGCGAACCCCAATACCGCAACCATGGAAGTCGCGGGGGAGATCGTCACGCTGCTGAGGGCAGCGACAGATGCCAAAGCATTCATCGACATCGTAGGCATTGGGGCTGGGGTGGTCCACCGGCTCCGAGAGCAGGGGCTGGAACATGCCATCGGGTTCAGCGCCGGCGAGGGGACGACCTACAAGGACCGCACCGGGGAACTTCGGTTCGTGGACAAGCGGTCTGCCGGCTGGTGGATCATCCGTGAGCTGCTGGATCCGGAACAGAACAGTGAACTGTGTCTGCCTCCCGATGATGACCTGCTGGGTGAATTGACCTCACCATCCTGGTCCATGACCAGCAAGGGCCAGATCCGGGTGGAGGCGAAGAAGGAAGTCGAGAAGCGGCTGGGTCGTTCGACCGATCGGGCCGACGCGGTGATGATGGCGCTGGCTGGTCCAGTGTTGGTCAAGAAGCCGAAGGCGACGGTGATGATGCTGGATGTTGGATGATCCGGGTTATTGCCGTAGCGCGCAATTGGAAGTATTCTCTTTAGGAGACACCCATGGCGAAGACCAGAGCTGAGCAAGCGCAGGATGCTTCCGTCCAGGCCCGGGCGACCGGCGAGGGCCTCGGCCTCTCGCTCATGCTGTGGGCACATGCTGGCGGCTCGGATCTCATTGCTCCTTGGTGGAGCCGGACCCGCGATGCGCAGCTGCGGGCCTTCTGGAAGACCGTTGATCATCTAGCCGGCGCGGTCTACACCATGGAATCCCGGCTGAAGACCATCCCCTTCCACGTCCAGCCGCGGGACTTCGCAGTCAAGTCCCACCAACGCCAGGCCGAAGAGTACACCGAGATCCTGATGAACGAGTCGGACTTTGGCAACGGTTGGGGCGACTTCTACTCTAAGTTCGTGGAAGACCTGATCACCCTTGATAACGGAAGTTTCGCTGAGATCCTCGGCGATGGGAAGCCGGATGGCCCGATCATCGGCCGGCCCTACGGCATCGCGGCACTGGATGGCTGGCGCTGCCAGCGGACCTCCGATCCCGAATTCCCTGTCCTCTACCAGAGCCAGAAGGCGAAGATCTACAAGCTCCACTACACCCGCGTCCTGTTTGCGGCTCAGCAACCCTCGCCGGCGGAGGAGATGCTGGGGGTTGGGTTCTGTCTTCATCGCGACGCGACTATTCTGATGGCCGACGGAAAGTACAAGCGCATCGTCGATGTCGTCAAGGAACGTGATCCCGGGCCGGTCATGTCGCTGGATGCCAGCACAGGACAATTGGTTCCTCGGCAGATCACGAAGTGGTATCAGAGTCCGCAGGCGGGGCGCGCGCTCATCAACATACGGGGCGAGAACGCGCAATTCTGCCGCGGCAAACAGAACCGCAATTCCTGGGTGACCGAAGATCATCCCATTCTTACGCCACTTGGCTGGCGAAAAGCAGGGGATCTGAAAACAGGCGACCTGGTTGCAACAGCGTACAGAACACCGAATGCTAAACAGCTGTCCTTGCTGGTCGGCACAATTCTGGGCGACTCGCACGTGCAGCTGTCCCATCAAACTGCACGGGTGTCTTTTGCACACAAGGTCCAGAATGAAGACTGGGTGAAGGTCAAGGCCGGCGCGCTCTCAGAGTTTGGCTGGCGTCTGCATGAAGATAGTTCTTCATACAGAGCCCTTGGGCTTGAGGGAAGCATGCTTTGTGCAGAGGGCGCCCACAACCCGGCCCTGAATGAATTGCGATATGCCTTTTACCCCGATGGCAGAAAGCGCATTCCGCTTGGTCTGTTGGCTCAATACCTGACCCCCGAGTTGTTGGCGGCTTGGTATCTCGATGATGGCAATATTCTCAATCGTGATCCAGGCCCTCGCAACAGAAGTCCCAGAGCAGCCATAACCACGAGCGGTTATCCGATGGATGACGTGCTCGATGCTTGCAGCATTCTCAACAAGGCTGGCTATGAATGCAGTCCGGTCAGCGCGAGGGGCGAAGAGGGCAAACGGAATATCTACTTCACAGTCAGGGGTAGCCGCAAATTCTTCGCTGACATAGCGGCCTATGTCCCAGAATCAATGCGCTACAAGTTGCCGCGTGATGCCACGGCTTTCCAGCCTGACCTATGGAAATTGGGCCCCGCGATCCTGTCGTTTGATCGCGTGATCGTAGATCGTCGGCTCAACATGAGCAAACAAAGCCGTATCCCTCGCACACAAAGACGCAACAAGATCACTAGGCCAGATGCTGGGCAAGGGACTGTCTACTGTATTGACGTGGAGGATACCCATAACTTCGTGACCTCGGGGATCGTGGTCCACAACTGTGCGGTCAGTCGCTGTATCAACATCGCGCAGACCCTATTAGACCAGCTGGTTTATAAACAGGAGAAGCTTGGCTCACGGCAGAAGCGGGCAATAGGTATCGTCAGTGGCGGCATTGGTCCAGAAGACGTACGCGACGCCCTGGCATTGGCCGACCAGGATATGAATAACCAGGGACTGCGGCGCTACTCCAAGATCCCATTTATCGGTAACCGCGACATTCCCGAGGCTGGCCTCGAACTCATCGATATGGTATCCCTGCCGGATGGCTTCGACTGGAAGTCCGACACCACGATGTCCATGGCGGCGATCTCCCTGGCCTTCGGACTGGACGCACGTGAATTGTTCCCGGGTCTCGAGGCCGGAGCCACCCGCGCCGAAGCACTCATCGCTCATATCAAGCAGCGCGGCAAAGGACCGGGCGACATCCTGGAGACCACCGAACGGCTGATCAACGCCAAGTTCCTGCCGCGGCATCTGCAGATGGTCTTCGACTTCCAGGACGACGAGCAGGACCGGCAGCGGGCGGAGATCAAGAACCTGCGGGCGACCCGCTACGTGAACCTGTCGGTGGCCGGTCTCTTGGATCCTCGGACTATGCGCGAGCAGATGCTGGACGAGGGAGACTTGAGCCAGGCCCAGTTCGAGCGCTTGGAACTGGAAGAGGGCCGGCTGGTGGATGGGTCGGATGTACTGACCCTGTTCGCCAGCCCGGAACTCGAGGATATGCTTGATCTCGGGCTTGAGAACCCTACCGACATTGAAGTGAACGAAGCGGCGGTGGTGCTGGCGGCTATCGCAGATCGGCAACGGCTGCTGACCGCGCAGCTATCGGGCGCGAACCCCGGCGAGGCGCAGCGCATCCGGCAGGCGCTGGCGGCGCTGGACCGGTTGAAGATGCTCTATGGCGGGAGGTCGGCGCAGGCGGCCGCACCGAAGGCTCCGGCCCAGCGCAGGACCGATGAAGGCCAGGCGCTCCTGGAGAGCGACACCGGCATCATGCCGCCATTCTCCTCAGAAGACTTGGAATTGAAAATGGGAACCAACGGCTGGCGGGATCGGCTGCTGCGCAATGCCCGCAAGGGAAAAGCCATCCGCCAGGTTGTGGAAGCACTCACCGGAAACGGGCGAGAACCAGAGTAACGAGGAGGACGCAATGGGTCTCTATCAGAAGGTCTCAGTCGTCAACGGTCCTGCGGATCGGGTATTCCTGCAGACGATCAACCCGGTGCGGGACCATGCGCAGGTAGTGCTGTCGGGGGTGGAAGTGCTGACCGCTCCGGTTGAAGCGCGGCTCTTGATCGTCCAGGCGACCGTGGAGAATGTCCGCTTCACCATCCACCGGCTGTCGGCTCCATCCACGACATCGGGCTTTGTGCTGACTGCTGGCAATGACCCGCTGATCATCCCGACGGAGGGCGAGGACTTTGAATTCAAAGCCATCGAAGAGACCGCCGGGGCCATTCTCGAATTTCAGTTTGCCCAGTGACATGCGCCGCCTTCGGATACTGAACAGCTTTGGCCGGATCGGGATCGGGGGCCAGCCGTGGGGATGGAAGGGCGGGGGCGGCATAGTCGATCCACTCGCGGCCTATATCGTCTTTGACACGTTCACCGATGTCGATGGCACCTTACTCACCGCGCACGTTCCAGAGAAAGATGCCCTCGGTTTAGGGTGGCAGCCTTATCCGACCAGCTACACGATCCAGGGAAATAAGGCTGCAAGTCCTATTCAGGCAGGCAGACAATACAACGCCATAGACGCAGGACAGGCGGACCTGACTATGGAATGCGATGTGACCTTTCCGAATCCTGCCAAGACCGTCGGCCTTATCGGGAGGTTACAAAGCGCGCAGGTTTGCTGGTTCTATGTGATCCACTCATCGCTGGCTGCTCAGATATTCAAGGACAACGCAGGGTTCACGATGATCGCGTCGTCCGCAGCCTTCGCGGTCCCAGGAACGACTTATCGCCTCAGAGTAGTTCTCATTGGCAACAGCCACAGCTTCTACGTCGATGACATTCTCAAGGCTTCAGTCCCAAATGACGCATTCCTGGCTACCGAAACTGAGTTCGGTCTTTGGGTCAATGGTGGTACCGGCGCGGAACGTTGGGATAACTTCTCTCTCCGCCCGTAGCCATGACTGATCCCAACTGCTCGCCTAGTCCCTGGCTTGATGGAGCCATAGCCGAAGAGGAGGAAGCCGTGATCGACCTTCAAGTATTCACTTCCGATGGTCTGTGGACCAAGCCAGCCAATGCCCGGTGGGTGCAGGTCGTTGTATTCGGTGGTGGTGGCGGGGGAGGTTCCGGAAGACGTGCAGCCGCCGCGGGAGCACGTCGCGGTGGCGGTGGGGGCGCAAGCGGGGCCGGTGTGCTCGGATGGGTTCCAGCCAGCCTGCTTGGCGTGACCGAGGCTGTGGTTGTCGGCCAGGGCGGAGCAGGTGGTATAGCCATCACGGTGAATGATAGCGATGGACTTATCGGCACCGATGGCGAAGACTCATCCTTCGGAACTTATGTCGTTGCTGGCGGAGGCGGAGGTGGATCGGGTGGCACCGGCTTCAGCGGCTTCGGTGGAAATGTTCCAGATCACTTCGGGGACTATCAGGCCAGCAATGGAGGCGCAGCCACCGCTACGGTTGGCGGCTCTCCAAGCCTCCAGACGGATGCCGGGTTCACCCATGCGGCCCAAGCCGGTGGTGCTGGAGGTAGCATGGAGGCCGGGACTAGTGATCAGAACGACGGTGGCGATGGAGGACCGGGAAGCATCTCCATCCCATCACAACCCGCCGCAGGTATCGGGGGCATTGCTGGCGGAGCAGGTGGCAATGGTGACAGCGTTTCGGCCAGTCTTCCGGCGGGTGGCGCTGGCGGTGGGGGTGGTTCCTCCGCAGGTGCTGCAGCGGCAGGCGGCGCAGGCGGTCGCGGTGGTGACTACGGCGCTGGAGGCGGCGGCGGCGGAGCTTCGGACAATGGCTTCAACTCCGGTGCTGGCGGCGACGGCGGCGACGGCATCGTGGTCGTAGTGACCTGGTGACGTGAGCGAATGCGACCCCAGCCCCTGGTACGATCCGCTGCTCTCGGAAGAGGAGGCGATCTTGGCGGCTACTGAAGTCCTCATAGCGGATGGCCCGAACCTAGACGCCTTTGGCCGACTGCGGGTCTCCAACTCGATCATCCTGTTCGACAGCCAGCTCACCTACGACCAGCAGCCACTCTTGTGGGATACAGTCCTGGCCGCCGGTGGATCGAGCACCTATCAGTCCGATGAAGCCGCCAACCTGCTGGCAGTAGACATCACCCCGAACGCATCCGTCATTCGGCAGAGCAAGGCCTATCACCGCTATCGGCCCGGTCACTCATCGAAGATCATCATGACTTTCAACCTCAAGCAGCCGATCCAGAACGTCACCAAACGGGTCGGCTACTTCGATGCCAATGACGGCATCTTCATCAAGCAGAGCGGCGATGGCTCAATTTCATTGGTTCGGCGCACGTCGGTCAGCGGCGTTCCCCTTGACAACGAGGTTCCGCAGGCGTCCTGGAATCTCGACCGCATGGACGGATCCGGCATAAGCGGTTTCACGCTGAACTGGACTCTGGCGCAGAACATGCAGATCGACCTGCAGGCGCTGTACGTCGGGCGAGTTCGTGTTGGCTTCAGCCTGGGCGGCGTCATGCGCTACGTCCACGAGTTCAATTCCTCCAACGTTCTGCAGGTCCCCTATATTCGGACGGCCAACCTGCCGGTTCGCTATGAGATCGTCGCCACCGGAGCAGCCGCACAAGCCGCTGAACTCTTGGAGATCTGCTCGTCGGTCGTGGCCGAAGGCGGGCCTCCGGAGGAGCGCGGTTTCGAGTTCTCCGCCGATACCGGGCTGGCTCCCCGTACGGTGGGCGCAACGGTCCTGCCGGTCATCGCCATCCGACCAGCCGCATTATTCAAAGGCCGCGCCAACCACGGCCAAATGATCTTGGAAGGCATCGACTTTCTGGCATCGACCGGGACGGATGAAGTCCACTGGCAGCTGATCTACAACCCAGCGGTGACTGGCGGAGCATGGGCCGCGGTCAATGCAGAGAGCATCGCCGAAGTGAACATCACCGGGACAGCCATCGTCGGAGGCATCGTTATCGACAGCGGCTTCATCTGGGCCGCGGCCGGAACCCGTATCGCCAGCCAGATCGAGGAAGAGCACTTGAAATACCCATGGGTTCAGGATGTCACCACCCAGATCCCAATGGCGCTCTGCTTCCGGGATGCCTCTGGGTCATCCAACATGGTGGCCAGTATGAACTGGCGGGAGTTGCGCTAACCGTGGTCGTCGCTGATCTGGCCGTCAAGTCGCTGGAGTCCTTCGCCGCCTCCGTTCGGGCCAACGTGCGCGGGCTGTGGCGGGGCGTTTATGACGACGGCGAGTTCGTGGACGGGATGTACTCAACGCTCCTGCGTGGCTACACCCAGGCCTGGAACGAGGGCGCGGCACTTTGCGGAGTAACTCCGGCGGACCGAACCGACGCCGAGCAGCTCGAGCTGGTCAGGATGATCGAGACCGACATCGGCTTCGCTCCCGGATTCGCCGGCGACATCGAAACGACCGACCGGGAGGAGGGCGGGAAGCTCGGGCCCTTCCTCACGCGAGCAGAACTGTGGGTGAACGGCTACAATAGGGTGAGGTCCAAGGCGCAGCAATTGGCCTGCGCCGATCAGAAGCTTGAATGGGTCTGGGATCCGGCCAAGGAACACTGCTCTTCGTGTGAGGCATTGAACGGTAGAGTGCATCGAGCAAGTGTTTGGGCCAGTTTCAATATCCAACCGCAGTCCCGCTTCCTCGCCTGTGGGGGGTGGCGCTGCGGGTGTGAGTTCCGGATGACCAACAAGCCCGCCACCCGCGGCCGGCCGCCGATCCTGGCTAGAGGTCTCTGACATGGCCTTCCAGGTCAAGTCCATCAAACCGCCGCGCATGAACCCTAACGCCTACCGGCTGGAGATCGTCAAGGAGCTCAACGATCAGGCGCAGATCATGAGACGTCTGTACCTGAAGACCGTCCGAACCTGGAAGGCTCCGAGGCCGGTCTTCAAAGTGACCGCGGCCATCAAGGGACCGCCGGGGCCCCGCGGCGGTGTCGCCACCCAGCAGGCCATCGCTTCGGTGGAGACGACCGACGAGCGGTTCATCTGGACCGATCAGGGGACCCGGCCGCACATCATCCGATCTAAGCGGGGACGGCTCCTCCGCTTCAAGGTCGGCGGATACCAACCGAAGACCCGGCGGCGGACCCTCGGCTCCGGTCGTGGCAAAGCAGGTCGCAGCTGGCGTAGCGCCGAAGTCATTCACCATCCGGGAACCAAAGCCCGGGAGTTCACTCGGGAGATCCAGAAGCGCCGGCGTGCGCCGTTCTTCAAGGCGATGCGTGAGGCCAACCTTCGCGGGATCAGGAGAGCGCAGCGTGGTTAATGCAGATGCAACACAGCCGGGCCCGAAGCGGGGAGTTATTCGAAGCCAAGGCCAGCATGTATCTGAACACCAAGACCTGCGCCCCGAATGGCTGAACGTCGCCCGGCGCTTGCAGGCTGAAGTATCACGCTCCCACAACCAGGGTCTGGCGGTAGTTCGCATTGCCATTCTGGTCGATGCCGAGGGGAAACCGGTCAACTGGTGCGAGCCGGAAATGAAGCTCTTGGAGCCAAAGTCACAGCAGCAGGCGCTGCTGGAGTTGTTGACAGGCTGACATACTAGGACGTAGAATGTCGGCGAACAACTGAATAGCAGCATTCGCTCGTACTGGGCGCGGCTCGATCTGGCCGCGCCGTTTGTTTGTAGGGAGGCGACAAGTGCCGTTTCCGTCAGAGCACGCCGCGCGGGTGAAGTCGCCAGACGGTTTTATCGAAGGCAGCTTTCGCCGGAAGCCGATCACCGAAGGCATCGACCTCATTGTCGGACGGCTGAAGGATGGAGATGGATCGGCGGTTGCGCAGTCCTATCGCTTTGACAAAGAGAAGTTCACGGCTCAAGAAGCCCGCGACTGGCTCAAGGAGCATGACGTGACTGTCCAGCTCTTCGAAGAGGCGACCGGAGAAGAGAAGCAGGTGGAGATCGAGCAGGACGATAATGCCGCGGATGACATGCAGGAGAAGTCCACGCTGGAGGGCGAGGTCAGCCAGGAGCAGCAAGAGATGGCTGTCCGACGGGCTTTCAGCGCGGTCTTGCAACCGATGCAGCAACCGGCAGTCGCGGCGGCTTATCCATCCAGCCCGTACATCGTTGATACCTACAGCAACTCGGTCATCTGTGAATGGGCTGGCAAGTTCTACGAGGTTCCCTTCATGCGGATCGGAGATGAGATCGCTTTCGCCGCCCAGGAAGACTGGGTTGAGGTGGAGAAGCGCGAAGAGTGGCTCCGCAAGGTCAAAGAGATGCGGGCCGAGGCCAAGGCCGGGCGCCGGGTGCGCTCGGATAAGGTCGGAATTCTACGTGAGCTCAAGACCAAGCTGGACGATCTGTTCAAGGGCCTGGGCGAGATCCTGGGCTGGGCCGAGTACGACGACCGGAAGCTCTCCAAGGGCTTCAAGGTCATCCGGACGAAAGATGGCGAGGACTGGCTGCTGACCTGGACCACCAACGCCTTTGAGGATCGGGACGGTGAGATCTTCCAGACCAAGGCCATCGAAGAGTACGTGGGCCGGCATGAAGACCAGAAGGACAAGGGCGCATTCGAGTTCTGGCACATTCCCGGATCGAAGTTTGGCACGATCCGATGGCAGGGAGTCAGCGGACGGTTTCTGGCAGAGGCCGGGCCGTTTGACGATACCGTGGTGGGGCAGGCCTTCAAGGCATTCTTGATGGAGTTCCCCGATGGCCACCCGGTCATCGCTCCCGAAGGCTGGGGCACCTCGCACGGCTTTAGATATCGGGCAGATGACCGCAAAGGAGGAGTCTATCGTTGGTTCGAGAAGGAAGAGACGAGCGTACTGCCGGGCTCGGTGGCAGCCAATCCGTACAACCCAGAGTTGGAGGTGATCCAGATGCTCAGCAAAAAGCAGATCGAAGCGCTGCGGGAGATCGGCGGAGACAAGATCGTCGATCTGGTCACTGAGACCGGCGAGAAGCGCACTGAGGAACTCGAGCGCGCCGGTGTGGCCTACAAGGCCAAGAAGGCCGGTGACCTGTCCTCGCAGCTGGAAGCCATCGCAGGTGAAATGGAGGATGAAGACATGGCCAAGGAACTGCGCAAGTTGGCCGGGAAGATCGCCAAGGCCGTGAGCAAGGGAAAGAAAGAGGAGCCAGCGGAGGAGACCGAGCCCACCGCCGCCGACACCCTTTCCGGCCTGAACGAGTTTGTTGCACCTCTGCAGGCCATCGCCAGCAAGGCCGAGGGCGAGGTCAAGACCGGCCTGGAGGGCATCCTGGCAGCCATGCAGCCTCCGGCGGAGCCCGCCGCGATCAAGGCCGCGGACGAGCCGATCACTCGGGCCGAGATGGAAGGCGTCGTGCAGGTTCTTGGGGCCGCCGTCGCCACCTTGACCGCCGAGGTCAAGGCGCTCAGCCAGGGGATGGGCAAGGAGGTCAGGCGCGAGGTCAAGGAGACGCTGGAAGAGACCCCGCGCATCAGCCTGATCGAGCTGGCCGCTAAGTCCGTGATCGGCAAGGAAGAGACCGTGGTGGATGGCCGCAAGACCATCGCCAAGGATGGCCCCAAGGAGACCGACCCGACCCAGTTGCCTGAGGGTCGGGTGTTCGGGATCCCACTGCTCGACGCGCTCAAGGCGGCCGGGCAGCGCCAGCCGCAGTAGGCTGAGACCAGGTAGGAGACGAAACGATGGACACACAAGTTTTGGAACAGCTGGCCGAGGCGCTGCTGGAGGTCACCGGCAAGAAAGTCTCCGGCCAGAAGCAGGCCGCGACCAACACCGCAACACTGCTGTTCGGACAGGGCGGCATCTTCTCCACACCGGGGATCGAGCCGGATGTCATCACCGCCCACGTCCGGCCCATGGGGATCCTCACCGAGTTGCCGAGGTTCCCCAGCGTGTTCGAGCAGCCGCGGTTCGCCACCATCACCGGGTTCACCGATGTGACCGGTTCCGAAGCCGTGAACCCCTGCGATGACGAGCCGTCGGCCTTCATGAAGGGCTGCAACCTGACCGCGGCCTTCGGGCGGGTCAGCCGGCAGACCCAGACCATCGAGTGGGACAAGGTGATGACCCAGCTACACCGAGGCGTCACCACCGAGCTCACCCTGCGCGGGAGGCTCCTGGGTCTCGGCGACATCGACCCGGCGGGCCTGTCGGAAGCGCAGGCGATCAATATCGTCACCATGGCAGAGATGGTCGGGGTAGGCGTGCAGCTGGAGCGTGTGCTGACCCGCACTTCCTGGCAGGGCACCCCGGCGAACAACACCGCCGGCGGCGGCTACAAGGAATTCCCCGGGCTGGATGCGCAGATCGCAACCGGCCAGGTGGACGCCGACACCGGTCAAGCCTGCCCGGCGCTGGACTCGGACGTGAAGGACTTCAACCTGAACCCGGTCTGTGGCACAAGCCCCAGCATCGTGGAGTACCTGTCCATGCTGGAGTTCTACCTGCGCCACAACGCCGAGCGCATGGGCTTGATGCCCGCGAGCTGGGCCATCGTCATGCGGCCGGGGCTCTGGTTCGAGCTGTCGTCCTGCTGGCCATGCCAGTACAACACGAACCGCTGCGCCTCCTCGGTGATCGGGGCGGCCAGCTCGGTCTTCCTGGACGGCCGCGAGAACGTGGCCGAGCGGGATGCCATGCGGAACCAGAAGTACATCGACATCAATGGCAACCGCTACCCGGTGATCACGGACGATGGCATCGCCGAGCAGTCCAACATCAACAACGGCAACCTGCTGCCCGGCCAGTTTGCTTCGTCCATCTACATGGTCCCGCTGACGATCACCGGAGCTTTCCCGGTGACCTACGTCGAGCACGTGGACTACCGGGCCGGGGCGCGAGACACGGCGCTGCTGCGGAACACCGAGCAGTTCTGGACCGACCGTGGCATGTACTCCTGGGTCTCGGAGTTCAACAAGTGGTGCTACACGCTGGCTGCCAAGACCGAGATGCGGATCGTGCTCCGCACCCCGCAGCTGGCTGGGCGGATCGACGACGTGCTCTACGAGCCGCTGCAGGCACTGCGCAGCGCCTTCCCGGATGAGCCGTACCATCTCGACGGCGGAGTCTCGCTGAGGGGCAACCCGCAGCCGCAGCACGCTGTCTGGCTGGGCTAGTCTGAACTAGGAAGCCGAGGAGGGGCGGGGCAAAACCCCGCTCCTCCTTGCTTCGCAAGCACAAACCGAATACCATGGGGGCGTGCCGACTCCAGTCTGCGTCGTCACTTCCTCCAGATACCAGTGGGCGCTGAGGCCGTTCGGGTACCTCTTCGAGCGCTACTGGTCGCAGCTCCAGCCTGTGACTGTCATTACGGACGCCCGGCTGGAGTTTGCGTTGCCCCCCAGCTTCACGGTGTTCAAGGTCGGCGGCGGGAAACCATTGCCAGCCAACCAGTGGTCGGATGCCTTGCTGGCCTACCTGGATCAGCTTCCGCAGTCGCACTTTATCCTGTTGCTGGAGGACTACTGGTTAACCCGGACCGTGGACCACCGCGGCATTGAGGGCCTATCGGACTACGCCCGATCGCATGGCGATGTTTTGAGGGTTGACCTGACGGACGACCGACAGTACAACGGGAAGGCCAAGGACATCGGGGCCTGGGGCCACTACGACCTGGTGGAGACCCCGGGCGACAGCGAGTATCAGATGTCGCTGCAGGCCGGCATCTGGAACCGGGATCTGATGAAGTCAGTCCTGCGGCCGGGACTGTCACCCTGGGAAGTGGAATTACACTTGGGGCCAGCACTGCATGGAAGATCGGACTTGCGTGTGATCGGTTCGAGACAACCGTGTGTACGCTATGCCAATGTCTTCAAGAGCGGCAAGGGCTTCGAATTGCAGAACCTGGATCGGGTGCCGTCGGAGCACGTGGATGAGCTTCGGCGGCTTGGGTGGTTGAGGGGAGGCTGATGAAGCACACATCGGAAACCGTCCAGGCCTGGCTCGGTTATCTGTACGTTGAGGAATTGGAGGCTCTACGCCAGCTGGCGGCCGAACTCCCTGAAGGCGCGGCAGTCGCCAACATCGGAGCCGGCGGCGGCACTTCCGGCCTAGTCTTCATGGAGTCTCCCAACAACCTGCGGCTGTTCACGGTGGACAAGCAGAAAGATGCCAGCCCGACGGGATGCCTCGCCGGTGAGGAAGCCGTCTTCCGATCCGCTGGCTTCTGGGGCGATCCACGCCACAAGCAGATCCACGGAGACAGCACCGAGATCGGCCTGATGTGGGATGGACCGATCATTGATCTGCTCTTCCATGATGCCAGTCACGACTTCTCTAAGGTCGTTCAGGATATCCAGGCTTGGCGCCCGCAAGTCAAGCCGGATGGTCTGTTCGTCTTCCACGACCATGATGCAGAGAAGTGGCCCGGCGTCGCACGGGCAGCCCAACAGGAACTCGTAGACTGCGACCTGATCTTGCACGTCCGGACGTTGGCGGCCTATAGGATGCCAGCCTGACCGAGCGTAGGCAGCTTCAACTCAACCGGCACGCCAGATCATCGGTCTGGCTTGAGGATGGCTGGGTCTACAAGCAGCAAGCGAAGTTTCTGTGCGACAATGAATTGTGGTGCCTGGATCAGATGTGGCCGTCGGGCTACGTGCCCTCGGCCGAGCGGGTGGACGTTGAGATCATTCGGACGACGTTCATCGAGAAGCGGCCGGTAACCGACACGATCGTCTGGATGGCACATTTGGGACCGGCA
>Ga0214473_10003794_pt1 | contig 18235 bp, 15 predicted proteins | sample RVTome_7_FD_203509 | JGI IMG/M metagenome (GOLD analysis project Ga0214473, IMG submission 203509) | Soil microbial communities from uranium-contaminated site in the Upper Colorado River Basin, Wyoming, United States - RVT98D197 | ecosystem: Environmental > Terrestrial > Soil > Contaminated >... | reverse complement strand
GCGAAACGATCTTCCGGCAGGGAGAACAAGCAAACCGCCTTTACGTTCTCGTCGGCGGATTGATCGAACTTTCGGTCAAGGCAGAGGGGAAAATTACCTTTATGGCCTCCAAGATCGATAAGGAAGGGGAGGTCTTTGGAATTCCTTCCTTGATCGAACCTTTTCGTTACAATGTAACGGCGACTTGCCTCAAACCATCCAATCTGTTGATTTTTGAAGCTGATTATATTAATCATAAAATCAATGAAGATACGAAGATAGGAATGGAGCTTATGAAGAAACTTGCTTCCATCTATTTCAATCGGCTCAATGACCTTCGAGCCGGGGTTTCTAACCTTGTCAAATTTCTTAAATTGAAAACACCCTGAGTTGACCCGGCTATCCATTCTCCTTTTTTTTGTAATAGTCCAAACCAACAAGGAGAAAGAATGAACTTCCGTTTTCATGTGCAGATCCCCGACCAGAAATGGTTCGAGGAAAATATCGGGTGCGAGAATGCATGCCCCGTGAACACCCGTGCTCCCCAATACATCTCGGCCATCCTCAGAGAGGACTACAACGAAGCCTTCGAGATCAACCGGGGAGACAACCTTTTCCCTGCCATCTTGGGCCGTATCTGCGTTCATCCCTGTGAAGAGAAATGCCGGAGAGGTCTCCTCCTCGATCTACCTATCTCCATCTGTTCGTTAAAAAGAGCCGCTGCTGATCACAGAATCCCATCTATTCAACCCGTCGTCCCCGTTCGGAAGAGAGATCAGAAGGTAGCCATCATCGGCGCAGGCCCTTCTGGACTCTCAGCTGCGAATGACCTTGCCAGGCTTGGATATTCGGTCACTGTCTACGAATCCTATCCCATTCTCGGCGGGATGCTCAATGTAGGAATCCCACCTTACCGCCTTCCGCGAGAAGTCGTCAATCTTGCAATCGAAGAAGTAAGCCGGCTTGGGGTCGAGATTATCACCGGCACACCCATTGGTAAAGAACTGAACCTGGAACGTCTGAGAAAAGAGTACGACGCGGTTTATATTGCTGCAGGAGCGCACAAGGCCGAGAAACTGGGTATTCCTGGAGAAGATCTTAAAGGAGTCATCCACGGCGTCACTTTTATGAGGATGGTGAATTTAGGTGAAGAACCGAAGATCGGCTCAAGAGCAGCCATCGTGGGAGGAGGAAATACGGCCATGGACACTGCCCGGTCTTCCTTGCGTCTCGGAGCGAGAGAGGTCTTCATACTCTACAGGCGAACGCGAGAAGAGATGCCCGTGGACCAAAGTGAATTGGAGGAGGTCGAAGAGGAAGGAATCGAGGTCCATTACCTAACCTCTCCTATCCGCGTCCTCTCCAGAGATGGCGTTAAAGTCTCTGGACTCCGTTGCATCCGGAATCAACTGGGCGAACCCGACCAGGGTGGCCGCAGAAGACCGATCCCCATCGAGGGATCTGAATTCGATATCGACATCGATCTCCTTATCCCGGCCGTAAGCCAATCTCCCGATATCTCCTTCCTTCCGGAGGAAATCGGGCTTGAGATCTCAAAATGGGCCCGTCTCGCTGTCGATCCGGAGACTTTCGAAACGAACGTGCCGGGGATTTTCGCCGGTGGAGACTTCATTACCGGCCCGAGAGATGTCATCCGGGTGATCGCCGATGGAAGGAAGGCCGCTCTATCGATCCACACTTACCTCAGCGGCGAGAAGTTCGCTAAGAAGGCTCCTTATTTTACCCCCGTCCCTGAGGTCAAGATCGATTCCGATCTGGAAAAGATTCCGCGTCAGAAGATCGATACGCTTCCCGTTGAGAAACGGAAGTCCATTTATAGAGAAGTCCAACAGGGGTTTTCAAAGGAGGTGGCGGTCAAAGAAGCAACGCGATGCCTCCAGTGCCACATCTTTACCATTTTTGACCGGACTAAATGCATCCTTTGCGGTGGTTGTGTCGATATCTGTCCGAAATCTTGTTTCCGCATGGCAAGGCTTGATGAAATCAAGGGAGATGAAAAACTCTCTATGCTGGTGAAATCCCTTTACGGATTGTCCCTGGAAGAGGCGGAGAGACAAAACCTGTCCACCGTCATCTTCAAGGAGGAGTCCCGGTGCATTCAGTGTGGCCTGTGCGCCAAACGATGTCCAACCGGCACGATCACAATGGAAGAGTACCATAGGGAATCGACCCTTTATCGTGGGATCATGGCTGAATCCGAATAGAATCTCTCGGAACGCTTAGGAAAGGAGAGAAATGAAGAAAGGGATTATCGAGGTCATTACAGGTTCTGCGGTATGGCGCTCTATCTTCAGGACTGGAATACCGGATACGGACCTGAAGCGGTCCCTGTTCATTTATAACAACTTCTTCTTTCATATCTTCCCGGTCAAGATGAAACCCCATGGCCTTCGATTCTCCTATACCTTCTGCCTGGGAGGGATCTCCTGCCTTCTCTTCATCATTCTCACCATCACGGGGATTCTCCTGATGTTTCATTACACCCCTTCGATCGAAAGGGCCTACTTTGATATGCAGGCCCTGGCCCTGATTTTCAATGGAAAGATCCTGAGAAACTTACACCGATGGGGGGCTCACGCGATGGTGATTACGGTCTTTTTGCATATGGTCAGGGTTTTTTACACCCGTTCGTATCGGCCTCCCCGGGAGTTCAACTGGATGATTGGGATCAGCCTTCTCGTCCTGACCCTCGCTCTCAGTTACACGGGGTACCTCCTCCCATGGGATCAATTGGCCTTCTGGGGAATTACCGTGGGAACGACGATCATGAGCTATACTCCATTCATCGGGAAATATATTCGATTCTTTGTTCTGGGAGCCGATGAGGTCGGCCACGAGGCACTGCTTCGTTTTTACGTGCTCCACTGTGTGGTGGTTCCTTTTATCGCCGGGATTCTGATGGCTGTCCACTTCTGGAGGGTAAGGAAAGATGGAGGGATATCGGGACCACTCTAATGAATTGCGGAATGAGAAGACATATTAGTCTTACTCCGACAGATCCCCATCCCCCTCCTGACCTCCCCCTTGAAGGGGGAGGAAGATAACGATTTCCCTCCCCTTCAGGGGGAGGGGCAGGGTGGGGGTGGGTTAGAAATAGAACAGGGGCAAAGATGAAATCAGATGTCTATACAAATATGGACCGATTAATAAGTCGAGTTAATGAATTATTAGACCTTTTCTTTTCTTCTTCATCGACTTATTAACTCATTCTAAATTCTGCAATGCGAAATTACGAAGAGGGATGAAAATGACCGAAAAGGATGACAAGATATTCATCAAATCTCCCGATAAAACCTATGGGATGATGGAGATTGTCGAGGGAACTTCGCGGATGGTGGAAAAAGCACCTGAGGACACGGTGGAGACCTTTCCTCATTACGCCATCCTCCTCACCATCTCGACCCTGGCATTCTCCCTCATCCTGCTCATCATTTCCGCCGTCTTCGATGCCCCCCTGGAAGATCTGGCCAACCCCTTGATCACTCCGAATCCCGGGAAAGCCCCCTGGTATTTCACGGGAATTCAGGAGTTGCTCCACTACACCAATAAGCCAGTGATCCCCGCAATCATCATTCCTTTGCTCATCATCATCTGGCTTGTTTTGATCCCCTATATCGATAAAAAACCGGAAAGCCGTTTCGCATCCCTTCTTAATCGCATCTTTATCGGCGGTGAGAAGAGGCGAATTTTGACTATTTTATTCACCATATTCATTATTGGAGCGTTGATCTCAACCATTATTGGGTCCCTCTTCCGGGGAGAGAACTGGGGCTTTGTCCTCCCCTGGAAATAGGACAGCCTGCGATAGGAAACGAGATGGATTCAAAACGGACAACTAAAGAAAGACTAATCTCTCGGAGAAAATTGATCGCCTATGCCTGGATTGGGTCCGCTGCCATCGTGATCGGGGAATTGATCGGCGGCACCTTGGCCTTTCTCTGGCCCAGGCGGAAAGAGGGTAAAGAGGAAAAGGTCTTTGTACTCGGGAAGGCGAACGAATTCAAGGTCGGTGAGGTTGTCGCTTTTCGCAAGGAAAGGACCTTCATCGTGAGGACGGACAACGGGTTTTTGGCCTTCTCAGCGGTCTGCCCCCATCTCCGCTGTGCGGTCAACTGGAATGAGGTCCTCAAAAAATTCGAATGTCCGTGCCATGGTGCCAAGTTCAACCAACTCGGAGAGGTCCAGGAAGGCCCTCCCCCAAGACCCTTGGATCTTTATAAGCTTCAGATTGTTGAAGGAAAGCTGGTCGTCGATACATCAATCCCTGTCGAAAGGGCCAAGTTTGAACCCTCTCAGGTCGTGAAGGGTTAAGAGCAGCTTTAAGAAAGAGATTAAACCCATGGAAAAGAAGATCTATTCTGCTACAATCCTGACCGTTGTCATCGCCGCCTTTCTCACCGTCTACTGGCTCCTCGAACCCCATCGCGTAAGGGTGGAGGCCGAAAGGATGGGGACGGAGGCGTCTGAAAAAGGGAAACCCCTCTACATGACTCACTGTGCCAGGTGCCACGGTGAGAAAGGGGGCCCTCAGAAGAGAATCCAGGCTATTAACTCCAAGAACTACCTCGAGAAGGTGGATGATACCCTCCTGTACAAGATCATCGAACGGGGGATCCCCCGTACGGGGATGGTCGCCCTGGGAGATAGGGAGGGAGGCCCCCTCAATAAGGAACAGATCAACGATTTAGTCGCTTTTGTCCGGAGCTGGCAGAAGACCGCGCCGAAGCTGCCCGAAGAGTCCCCTCTCAAGGAGAGACCCATTTTTGTCCAGGAAGAAGTGGCCTATGTGGGTTCCAAATCCTGCCTCGAATGCCATGAAGGACTCAATAAGGAACATATCGAGGCCTGGAGAAAATCCCCCATGACGACAAAGGCCTTTTCGCTCATCCGTGCTGAGAAGGATAAAAGCAAATGCATCCCGTGCCATGCCACAGGATACAATCCGGAGACAAAGACCTATAAGGAGGAAAACGTCGGGTGTGAGGCCTGTCATGGTCCGGGTGGAAAGTACCAGGAGATGATGACGGGAGGGGATGCCCTGGAGGGTGGGAAGATCGCGAGAGAAAATGGTTTGAAGGCTTGCACCCGATGCCATCACCCCCATATTGAAAAAGAGAAACATATTGACCTTGCAAGAAAAGGACAGCTTATCTACCCATAACGTCCGCTTTCCCGTGTGGCTTCACTTCACGAAAGTTCCCCCGCCTCCTCCTTGGGGGGGGGGTGGGTAATTCCTCAATTCCTGGGTTCCTAATTTTTCGAATTCCGTTGTTCATTATTGCGAAGACCAATATCTGTAGATCTCATTCAGGAGTTCTCTCTTCTTCTTCAGCATCTCTTGTTTTGACTTGCATTGCACCGTTCCGGCGGCAGCCCCTGGATGGCCATCTCCGATGTTGAGACTCCTCATGATCTCACCGATATTCTTCCTGGTGTTCTTGTTCCCGCTGATCGAAAGGGACATGGAAACTCCCAGGTGGTTACTCTTCGCCCCGCGTTCCATCAGGTTATAAATCTCCACAACGACCGGAGAATCCGGATAGATCAGAAAGGCCAGATTCTTGATGAGGTGAGGTCTTCGGTTGAACGGGGTAAGATCGATAACGACCATCTCTTTCATTCTATCCTCTTCCAGGAAGCCGGAAGAACTGCGAATGATCTGAAGCATCTGGCCTTCTTCTCCCTTGTATTGCTTGAGCCGTTTCTGCACAAAAGGCAGCCAGGATACCTCTTCAAGGGTCCGGTCCCTCAATTGCTGAACCAGATTTCGCATATGGGTAAACTGCTCGTCCGACGATTGAAAACGGGCCTTGAGTGTCAAATCGACCACTTTTCCCGGTGTTTCTCTTCTCCAGTCCTCAATCGAAATATAAGAAAAGCTGTCAATTACATCCGCTTCTTCTACCGCCATGAGAAAGCGTGAAGGGAGTTCTGCCTGTTCTGAGAAAAAGTCATAGACCACCCGGCTGCAACTTGGTTTCAGATCGAAGCGGCCGGGGATCGACTTTGGGTCGATCCTGCGATAGTGCAACTCCTGCATATTTCCTTCATGGTGATCGAACCAGAGTCCGCACTCGAGGGGATAAGGTAAATCGCAGACCACGTCCTTTTCGGTGATCGTAACCTGGGACTTGGTAATCGCAAGGGGCCCGGTGAAAATGATCCTGTCGATCTTCAAAACCCATGCGCAGAGGGAAGCGGACACAATTCCATCAAAATCATTGTGGGTAACGATCTTTTCGTACTTGGAAAACAATCCCTGACGATCCATGGATAGGCAAGCCCTTCCCATCCCCCTCCTGACCCTCCTTCACTGAAGTTTCGGAGGGCAAGCAGCGTCTTTGCGCTGCTCGACTCTAAGTTCGTGATTCAGCTCGCTCGCCGAAGCCCGTCGGCATAGGCGGGCCTCCCCCTTGAAGGGGGAGGCTGATAGCGATTTCCCTCCCCTTCAGGCCTCCGGCTCGGAAGAGCCTCTGGCTCGGAGAGGGGAGGGCCAGGGTGGGGGTGGGCGCGGGATGAAGCAATCTCCTGAGATTGCCGCGTCCCCCGCATCAAGTGCGGGGTCCTCGCAATAACGACTTTTTAGAGGCATCCACTATAAATATTAGATATTGATTGGCTGATCATGTCAAGATAAAAGGTGAGAAAATGAAGCGAGAATAGTGACAGACCTTAAGATTTAATTTACAATAGACGTAAAAAATCAGCTTTGGGAGGGTCAATTGAAGATCAGACCTCAGAAGAGAATCTTCATCGGGCTCCTGGTTCTTACCTGCCTCATTCTTTTCTTTTTCATTTTTCTCCTCTGGTATGTTCCTATGGTGGGACTGAACCATATCCATCCCTCCCTTCCGCCTGTCTTTACTGCCGCCCTTGCTGTTTTGGTCTTCCTGATGATCTCCGGGGGACTGCTCCTTGTCTTCACGATCCTCCGAGGAAAGGATATCTTTTTCTCTTATAAGCTGAGGGGGATCGTGGCAAAGGTACTTTTTCCTTTTATGATTCTGATGGGAAGGCTGGTCGGCGTCTCAAAAGAGCGGGTGCAGCAGTCCTTCATCGAGCTGAACAATCATCTCGTCCGATCCCAAACGCAGAGGACCAGCCCCCGAAGGCTGCTCATACTCCTTCCCCATTGCATTCAGGATTTCGACTGCCAGATCAAGATCACGGGAAATATTGAGAACTGCAAAGGCTGCGGAAAGTGCAAAATCAAGGAGCTCATTGATCTTTCGAATCAATACCATGTGAAGATTGCTGTGGCCACCGGGGGAACGTTGGCCAGGAGGATCATTGTGGAGAACAGACCCGATGCCATCGTGGCAGTGGCCTGCGAACTCGATTTGACAACAGGGATACAGGATAGTTATCCGATTCCCGTGATCGGGATCTTGAATGATCGGCCGAATGGTCCTTGCATGAATACCGAAGTGAATATTCAGAAGGTAAAAAATGCGATCTTGAGTTTTCTCGAAGCTCCGACGCCATCGAGCCCCAGGGAATCAAATCCCTGAACGTCCAGTACTTTACTGGAAAAGACTTTTCCAGGCTGCTCAAAAATGGACCTGCCTGCGCCGAGGCTTCGGCAGGCAGGCAGATGCAAGTTGAGCTTTGCGAAATCCCGCTTCACTTGCGGGGGGCGACCGAAGTCCTGCTACTCCTCTTCCTTCTTTCCGAACAATTCGTTGCGCCGCCGCTCCATCTCCTCTTGAATCAATTCTCCCAGACTGTGGGAAGCGGGCCCCTGGTTCGATATATACTTCTCGATCTCCGCCTTCTCCGTCTTCTCTTTCAGCCCTTTCAGGCTGAGACCGATCCTTCGTTCCTGGGGATCGATATGGAGGACCATCGCAGAGACCGTTTCGCCAACCTTTAGCACATCCGCAGGTTTCTCTATCTTCTCCCTGCTGATTTCGGAGACGTGAACCAAACCTTCGATTCCTTCCTCTAGCTCCACAAAAGCACCAAAATCGGTTACGTTGGTGACCTTCCCGATAACGACTTCACCTTTCCGATATCGCCGCGCAACCTCCTTCCACGGGTCGGGAGTCAATTGCTTGATCCCCAGAGAGAACCGTTCATTCTGCCGGTCAATATTCAAGACCACAGCCTCAACCTCCTGCCCTTTCTTGTAAAGTTCGCTGGGATGCTTGATCTTCTTGGTCCAGGACATCTCGGAGACATGGACCAATCCATCGACGCCTTCGTCAAACCCGATGAAGATTCCAAAATCGGTAATCGTCTTCACCTTTCCCACGATCCTGGTTCCTACGGGATATTTTCCCTCAATCACCGTCCATGGGTTGGGCTCAATCTGTTTCATCCCCAACGAGATCCGTTTCTTGACCGGGTCGCAATCGAGGACCATCACCTCCACCAAATCCCCGATATGGACAACCTTCGACGGATGCTTCGTCTTCTTGCTCCAGCTCATTTCGGAGATGTGGACAAGCCCCTCAACCCCATCCTCCAACTCGATAAAGACTCCGTAATCCGTCGTATTGACTACTTTCCCCTTCACCCGGGTTCCCGCTGGATACCTTTCCGGCACAGAATCCCATGGGTCGGGCATCGCCTGTTTCAACCCCAGCGAAACTTTCTCCTTCTCCCGGTCAAAATGAAGGACCTTCACCTTCACCCGGTTTCCAACCGATAGCTTCTCCGTGGGATGGCTGATTCTTCCCCAGGAGATATCGGTAATGTGGAGAAGACCATCCACGCCTCCGAGATCGATGAAGGCACCATAATCGGTGAGATTCTTCACTGTGCCCTCTACGACCTCTCCTTCCTGGAGATTCTTTAACGTCTCCTCCCTGAGTACCTTCCGCTCTTCATCAAGAAGCACTCGGCGGGAGAGGACAATGTTATTCCGTTTCCGATTGAACTTGATCACCTTGAACCTCAATCGCTTGCCGATCAAGGCGTCCAGATTTCGAACCGGCTTCAAATCGATTTGAGATCCAGGCAAAAAGGCGGGGATCCCATCGATATCCACGGAGAGCCCCCCTTTAACTTTGGAGACAATTTCACCCTCTATGACCTCCCCTTCGCGGCAGGACCGACTCACGTCCTTCCATACGTTCACTTTATCCGCTTTTTCCTTCGACAGGATCAGTAATCCCTCTTCAATACTTTTCTTCTCCAAAAGAACGTCGATCTGATCCCCGATTTTCACATCCAACCGCTTATCTCTTTTTAGAAACTCCTGCAAGGGAATCTGACCCTCTGACTTATACCCGACATCAACGGTCACATGATCCGGAGTAATGTCGACGACTATCCCTTTGAGGATCTGGCCTTCCTCCACCGTCCTCAAACTTTCTTCATACAGCGTTTGAAAATCATCGGATTCTTCTCTCCGACCGGGTTCCTTAAAATCTCTTTTCTCCTTCTCATCATGAGAAGGCTGCTCTGTTTCTTCTGCAGGAGTCAATTCGTCCTTCATCCAATAAAAACCCCCTTTTCCCAATGATTTGTAATCTTATAGCACAATCCCTTGAAAAATACAAATCTTTGCACCCCCGCCAGAAAGTGAAGCGCCCTAGAAACAGACCGGGGCTCCCGGTAAGGGATGATCGTTTATATTGTGCCTCTTGACCCCGCCTATCCCGCCAGGGGCGGGACGGGGCTTGCGAGGCACGCTCCGGTCAGGCGAGTCGTTGAACCCATTTCACGACCTCCTCGATGATCCAAGAAGGAGTAGAGGCCCCCGCCGTCAGACCCACTTTTTTCTTCTTGGCCAGCCGTCTTGGATTAAGTTCTTCGGCGGTTTCGATGTGCAAGGTACAGGGCTGAATTTTTCTGCAAATCGCGGCCAGACGCTGGGTATTCCCGCTATTACTTCCTCCGACAACAATCATACAGTCCACTTTCCGGGCAATCTCCACCGCTTCCTTCTGGCAGACTGCTGTGGCTTGGCATATGGTATTGAAGGCCCTCACCTCTTTCGCCTGCCCAGAACAGGCAGCCAAAACTTCTCTAAAGAGGCTTTCTGATTGCGTCGTCTGGGCAATAATCCCCAATTTCTTCCATGGACCTGATCCTCTCACCGTATCGGCGTTCTCAACAATCTCCACTTCTCCTTCGATATAGCTTCTAATCGCCTCCACCTCGGGGTGGTATGCATCTCCAACAATTATCAGGGCGTATCCATGGCGATGGAGGAACTTAGCAAAAAATTGCGCTCTTTTGACAATCGGACAGGTCGCATCGATGATATGCAATCTCTTCTCTCTAGCCCTCTTCAGATCCCTCATAGACACACCGTGAGATCGAAAGATCACCGTCCCTCTGGGTATCTGTTCGATTTGATCCCTTACCTTCGCTCCTGATTGCTCAAGGAATCGAACGGCCTGGGGGTTGTGAATGAGAGGGCCGAGGCTATAGAGATCCCGTGGGGACTTTTTAGCGGCAGCAAGGGCCATATCCATTGCCCGTTTGACCCCAAAGCAGAAACCAGCTGACTTTGCAATCAAAAGTTTCATCTCGATTGAAGCCCTCTCATTGAGATTTCTGAAAAAGTCCGGAAATCTCTGATTACACCGATTATGAAATGATTACACTGATTAGGAATGCGTTGAAATAAAGGAAAATCTGTGTAATCTTTTTTTTGGAATCTGTGTAATCAGAGAGCGAAAAGTAGATTTCAGAGCTCTCTCATTCTTTCCTTGACAATCCGGGCCATCTCCTCCGCTACCTCTTCAGCCGATTTGTCTGTTGAATCAATCAGGAGGGCGTCGTCTGCTTTCTTAAGAGGCGCGAGTGCCCGGCGCGTATCATTATGATCCCTTTGGATCATTTCCTCAAGGGTCCCTTCAAGATCGGCATCGATCCCTTTCTCGACCAACTCCTTAAACCTCCTTCTCGCCCTCTCCTCCGTTCGGGCATCGAGATAGAATTTGACATCGGCATTCGGAAAAACAACCGTTCCGATATCCCTTCCCTCCAGCACAACTCCGCCTCCTCTTCCCAATGCTCGCTGTCTCTCAACCAACGCTTCTCTCACACCTTTCTTCTTTGAAATGTCCGAAGCCAGACGGCTGACTTCGGGCGAACGGATCGCCTCAGTAATATTCTCTCCGGAACAGAGGATATGAGTTTCTTCCCCCTCTGTAACGAAGGTCATATCAATGGATGAGACCCAATGGTAAAGAGCATCATCATCCTCTGTCGAGATTCCATTGACTTTCGCTTTCAGCGCAACGGTCCTGTACATCGCACCCGTGTCGATGTAAGAATAGCCTAATTGTCTTGCCAAAGATTTCGCTACGGTGCTCTTCCCGGCACCTGAAGGACCATCAATCGCAACAGTCAGTTTTTTTTCCATCATCCACCCAGAATGGGAGAGCGCAGAGCGCATAGAGCATAGCGTAGCAAGGACAGCATGAACCAATTCAAATCCCCCCGTCCTCCCTTTACCAAAAGGAGGCTGTGAAAAAATCAAAGACTCAAAGACCGGGCGGGGAGATATTCATGGTTCCAGGGTGCCGTATCCCTCACGCAACATTATTCGAATCTCATTATTTCTTATCAAAGGGATTTTCAAAAAGAACCAGCCCAAGACTCTCAGCAACCCCTTCACAGACCACCCTTCCGTCAATCAAATTGAGCCCCCTCCGCAACGCTCTGTCCTCTTCCATCGCTTTGACATACCCTTTGTCTGCCATCTGAAGCACGTAGGGAAACGTTGCATTGGTGAGGGCATACGTCGAGGTTCTGGGATAAGCCCCCGGGATATTGGTTACACAATAATGAACAATCCGTTCCTCAACATAGGTGGGATGCTCAAGAGTTGTAGGGCGCGTGGTTTCAAAGCACCCGCCCTGATCTACTGAGATGTCCACGACGGCAGAACCGGGGAGCATCCTCTTCAGCATTTGACGACTCACAAGCTTGGGCGCCTGAGTCCCAGGGATAAGAACCGCTCCGATAACCAGGTCGGCATGAGCAATCTCTTCACCTATCGTCATACGGTTGGAAATGAAAGTTGTCACGTGACCATGGGTAATATCATGGAGGTAACTCAGCCTTTCGGGCCGGGTATCGAGAATACTCACCCGCGCGCCGATCCCCAGTGCAACCTTGCACGCATTGGCTCCGGCCACCCCTGCTCCGATAATAAGAACTTTGGCCGGCGGAACACCTGACGCACCGCAGAGGAGAACCCCTCTCCCTCCGTGCTTCGCTTCTAAACACATCCCTCCTGCGAGGATTGACGCCCTGCCTGCAATCTCACTCATGGGCCGAAGGAGAGGAAGGGATCCATCGCTTTGCTGCACGGTTTCGTACCCAATCGCAACCACATGCCTTTCGATCAATCTCTGTGTCAGGTCTCGATCTGCGGCAAGATGCAGATAGGTAAAAATGATTTGGCCTGGCTTCATCCGGACGAACTCCGGCTCCAAGGGCTCCTTCACCTTGACGATCATGTCGGCTTCATGCCAGACACGTTCTGCCTTCTCTGCAAGGCTTGCCCCAACGTTCGCATATTCGTCATCGGCAAACCCGCTGCCTTCCCCTGCTCCTCTCTCAACGAGGACATGATGGTGATGAGAAACCAGTGCATCGACCCCCTGTGGAGTCATCGCCACCCTCTTCTCCCCGTCTTTAATCTCTTTTGGGACCCCGATGATCATAGATTCGCTTTTTCGATACTTGAGCATTTTTAAATGAAATTTAGGCTATTTGTCAACTTCGATATTCCTTATCCGCAACGGCCTTGCAATGGATTCTATTCCTGTCTTAAGTTGGGGATTGGGGGTTCGGGGCGATGTTCTATCCGCAATCCGAAATTGAATGAATTTCGCCGCGGAGGGAGTGGGGATAAGCCTTTGTAATCTGGACAGAAACCGATTTTCCGACGAGATTCAGGTCTCCTTCAAAATTCACGATCTTATTCGACCGCGTCCTTCCGCTCACTTCCCGGTCGCTCTGCTTGCTTCGACCTTCAACCAGGATCTCCCCAACCGAACCCACCAGGTCAAGATTCTTTTGAAAAGTAATCTCCTTTTGTATTCCTTGAAGAATGATAAGTCGATTGTGTCTTACTCCTTCTTCGACCTGATCTTCGAACTCTGCGGCCCGGGTCCATCTTCTCGGCGAGTACTTGAAAGAAAAGATGTCATCAAACCGGACATTCTCGACCAACTCCAGTGTATTCTTGAAATCCTCCTCTTCTTCTCCTGGAAACCCCACAATGACATCACTTGTAATCGCAATCGATCGGGATATTTTTCGCAGGCTCTCTATTTGTTCAAGATAAGACTCTTTCGTATACCCCCGGCGCATTCTTTTGAGAATTCTGTTCGATCCCGACTGGAAGGGAAGGTGAATATGTCTACATAATTTTCTCAGCTTCGAAAAGGCCTCGATCAATTCCTCCGAAAGGTCTGCAGGATGGGAGGTGGTAAACCGGATCCGCTCAATTCCTTCAATTTCGTCGATTCGGTTTAGGAGTTCCGAAAAGTTAAGCTCCCCTTCCCTACCCTTTCCATATCCGTTTACATTCTGGCCTAGAAGGCAAACCTCTTTTACACCTGCGTCGGCGAGACGTCTCACTTCTCCAATCACTTCATGACTCGACCTGCTCTTCTCCCGTCCTCTCACATACGGAACGATGCAATAAGAGCAGAAATGATTGCACCCCTGCATGATGGTCACATAGGATTTCACCTTGGGTTTCGACGGCGAGACCGTAAGGCTTAGATACTTCCCGTCCCGGTCAAAGCCCGTTTCGCAGACTCGCTCGCCAAGGGATTCAATTCTCTGGAGGAGCTGGGGAATCTGAGGAATTGCATGGGTTCCGATGACCAGGTCCAGATAGGGAATCTTTTTCAGCAGACGCTCCCCTTCCTGCTGTGCAAAACACCCTGCAACTCCAATGATCGCCCCTCTCTCCTCTTTTAGCTCTTTGAATCTTCCCAGGGCACTATAGACTTTATGCTCCGGTTTCTCGCGAACACTGCACGTATTGATGAGAACGAGGTCGGCCTCCCGGGCCTCCCCGGTCTCCAGGTAATTTGAGCCGGCCAGGATCCCGAGAATCCGCTCCGAATCGTTCTCATTCATCTGGCAACCATAGGTTTCAATATAAACGCGCTTCTGCATAACGCTCAGTCTTCGAATTTGCCCGCAGACCCTTTATCGCTTCCAAGGCGCGAGGCTCGTTCAGTTATCTTACTCTCCGTCCATTCCGCAGGGTCTTCCATCCGGGTGACCTTGGGACCAAGATCATAGGAACCCGCCTTCAAAATAGCCTCGATGGCCGGCGGAGCTGTATCCTGGGAATTCAAAACCTCTGTCATCATCCTGTATGCAAATTCCTCCACTTCTTTTGCCATCCGGTCTCGGATCTCTTTGGGCTGGGCAAGCAGCTTATTTTCAAAGGGAAGGTTAAGATTCTTATAATCCCCTTTCTTCCAGCTTTTGGATTGTGCATAAGCCGCCATCTCTGTCCACATCTCCTCGGAAACACCCTCTCCTTTCAATTTTCTGAAATTCCCATCCCCATCCAGAATGGCATTTCCATAATCATTCACCTGGACACCCCACGAGATCATCTGGAGCGCTGTGGCAACATTTGCTTTTGTCGTATGGGTGATTGCAGCGATTTGGCGGAGCCTCTCGGAACTGTTGCCGGAGGTTCCATGCTGAGCACCGGAGATCTTAAATTTTTCTAAAGCGTTATGAATATCGGCGGTCAATTGCACCTGGATCCCGGAATCCTTCTCTTCGATGCCGTGGGTCGTTCCATTGTTCAAAGCAATCCAATCCGGAAAGATGTCATGGGCATTCAACCCCCGGATGAGAAACAGGGCCTCTCCTTCCGTAGAAAGCCCTTCCTCTCCCTTGATTTCACCCACCTCTGTCTCAAGAGCTGCCCATTTGGGGATGTAAGGATTGATGGCAATATTTGCTAAAAGGTTTTTGTCATCCGAAAGATGAGAGGCGTCGATGGCAACCGAGGTCATTCCTGCTTCAAAAAGGGTAGGAATCTCAATCTTGGCAGCGGCAAGGTCCTTCTCACTCTTAATTCCATAATGGTCGGCATGAATTGCTACCGGGATGGTAATTCCAAGTTCGTTACAGACCGTATCCACCAGCATGGCCATGTTCCAGAAGTTGACCGCGCAATAAGCTTTGGTGCCTCCTTCCGATTTTGCGATCTCAATGATAACAGGAGCGTTGGCATGCTGGGCAGCCTGAAGGACTCCTCGTATGACAAATTGATTTCGTCCGTTTGCAGCCATTGCAATCGCTTTCCTTTTGGCGATCATGGCCCGATCTACCACTTTTCCACTTACGATCAAGGCTTTTGAATTGGGGAAAAGCCTCTTGATGTTGGGCGGTCGCCCAATCTCGAGAGCCTTTTTAAACACGGCTGAGGAGACTGCGCTTTTTGCCATGGCCTTCTCTCCTTTCATTGGGTTTCATTTTCATTCTCAACCTCGACCTTAGCCTTAACCTTTTGTTTTTAGGGCTTTTGCAATGTCTTCCACCAGCGTCTTTGACCCTACGTAGAGGGCTGTTCGCTGGTGATGTTTCTGCGGCTGGATATCGAGAATCGGGATTCCCGCCTCGTTGACAGCCGTCCCACCCGCTTCGCGGCACATGAAGGCCACGACCGCAGCTTCATACATGAGGCGCAGCTTGCCCTCGGGACGGTTCTTTTTTGGATTCGGGTGGTTGACAATGGCCGGGTACATGAACATGCCGCCGTTCGCTAGTATCCGATGAAAATCTCCGGCCAAGGCACCGAGGTATCTGAAAGCATACTTACTTTCATTTTCCAGGATCCACTTTTGAGCCCCTTCAGCGTAGGTGCGGCGGTTGGACGCATTGAATGATAGCTCCCAGGTTTTGGTGTCTTCAGGAAGGACCATCGGCGCAGGCCGGACGAAACTCATCGTCTCGTCAATGTGGAACTGCCAGGTACCCGCATCCCTTAAGGCGAGGGTAAACGTCCCCGTTGGAATCACAAACATGCCGGCAGCAATATAATCCTTTCCGGCCCTCAAATGACCGTCTTCAGGACCTTCAAGATTACGCTTCGCAATCCCGAATAAGAACCCGATCGGCAGTCCATGGGGAATATTGGATGAACCATCCAGGGGATCGAAATAAACAAAATAACGCCCCCCATCAGGATTAATTGAGATGATCTCTTCCGCTTCCTCGCTGACCGCATGAATGACCCGGCCCGAGGCTTTCAAATAATGGATGGTGATCTCCTGGGCGATTTGATCCATGCGCATGACATCCTCCCCCTGCACGTTTACATCACCTGCTAAGCCGAGAATTCCCTTGAGGGCACCCGTCAGATAGTAGTGCTGGATATGTTTTGCCGCACTGATGATTGCGTCCATAAGGATTATGAAGTGATAGGTACGATTATGTTTCTCCTGATGTTGGAGAAGAAAATTCATGAAGGTTTGCTCGAATCGCATCATAAAAACCTCCTTTCCGTTTTCTCTACCCCATCCCCTCCCTCACCCTCCCCTTGAAGGGGAGGGAACATTTGAGTTCGCGCTTATGCTCTGAACCGGAGGGAAATCGCTATTTTCCTCCTCCTTGAATAGGGAGACACTCCATTTCTCCCCTTTCAATGGGAATCACCCTGCTTTCTCCCCCTTCAAGGGGGAGGTCAGGAGGGGGATGGGGTATCTGTCGGAGTAACACAGATTTACAGTTTCCATTTCTTCAGTTCACGGATAGAGGAATAATTCGTCAAATCGAGATGGAGCGGTGTGATTGAAATATAAGATGCCGATACAGCCTCGAAATCGGTGTTTCCTTTGCGGGCGAATGTGAGAGGACCCTCACCGATCCAGTAATATTTCTTCCCTCTCGGATCCACCTTTTCGACGACCCCGGTCCCGTCGTGAACCCACCTTCCTTGCTCCGTGATCTTGTAAGATCTGATCCCTTTTTCATCGAGATTGGGAACGTTAATGTTAAGGAGAGTGTCCTTGGGAAGTCCCTTTTGAAGAATGAATCTCGCCACCCTCACAGCAAACCGGGCAGCCGTATCGAATTTGAAGTGGCTCCTCGCAACCTGAGAGACGGCAAAGGAAGGGATTCCGAGCAATGTCCCTTCAAATGCGGCGGAAACAGTCCCTGAGTACGTGACATCGTCCCCCAGATTTCCTCCTTTGTTGATTCCCGAAACAACCAGTTGCGGTCGCCCGGGAACGATCGCATTGACTGCAAGGTGAACGCAATCGGCAGGCGTCCCATCGACAGCATAGAAGTTCTTCTTGATCTTCTCCACCCGAAGGGGGCGATGGAGAGTCAGGGAATGGGCGATGGCACTTCTTTCTCTGTCCGGGGCAACCACGTACACATCCCCAACCGCCTTCAGGGCTTTTGCCAAGATAATAATGCCTTTTGAATGGATTCCGTCATCATTGGTGACGAGAATTCTTATCTGGTCCGTCATAGCGAGAAAGGGAAACTGATTTCAATAACTTAGCTCGTTTTTATGTTGTTTCTTCCCTACACGAAACCTAGTTTAATATGAATCAATGCCCCAGTCAACTCCAAAAAATTCAGATGTCCAAAAAAATCGGAAGTCCGGGAATAGGGGCTCTTCTGGTATCTGGCCTTTATGGTCAAAGTGAGCCTTGGAGCCTTGCATCTATTTTGGAATATTTGAGGAATCTCGAAACAAAGGCTTTCCTACCAGCTTCTCATAGGCTTCCAGATACTTCTCCCGGGTCTTTCGAATGATCTCCTCGGGCAGTTCGGGGGCCGGGGGAGTCTTATTCCAATGGATGGAAAGGAGGTAATCCCTTAAAAACTGCTTGTCAAAACTTTTCTGAGAACCTCCCGGCCGGTAATCATCTTTGGGCCAGAATCTTGAGGAGTCCGGTGTGAGGAGCTCGTCGATCAAAACGAGCTTCCCGTCTCTGGTGCCAAATTCCATCTTCGTATCGGCGATGATGATCCCGCGCTGTTCAGCATAATCCCGTGCCTTCTTATAGATGGCCAAAGAGAGATCTTTGACCTGTTGAGCCAGCTCCTTCCCGATGATCTCTTTGACTCTTTCAAAAGTAATGTTCTCGTCATGGAGGCCCAATCCGGCTTTGGTCGCGGGAGTAAAGACGGGCTCATCCAGTTTTGAGGACTCCAGCAGCCCCTTCGGAAGAGAAACACCGCAAACCTCGCCCGTCTTCGTGTATTCCTCCCACCCCGAACCGGAAAGATAACCTCTCACGACGCACTCAACGGGGAGAGGATC
>Ga0214473_10003793_pt1 | contig 18235 bp, 13 predicted proteins | sample RVTome_7_FD_203509 | JGI IMG/M metagenome (GOLD analysis project Ga0214473, IMG submission 203509) | Soil microbial communities from uranium-contaminated site in the Upper Colorado River Basin, Wyoming, United States - RVT98D197 | ecosystem: Environmental > Terrestrial > Soil > Contaminated >... | reverse complement strand
GCAGGCGGAGCGCCGTATCGAGCATGTGAGCCTTGCTTCGCAGATGACGACCGACCATGACGTTCTCAACGGTTGTCATATTAGTAAAAAGTTGTAAGTGCTGGAAGGTTCGGGCAATCCCTAATGCGGCAATACGATGGGGAGGCAGGCCTCTCAAACTTCGTTCTGCAAACCAGATATTTCCCCGGGAGAGAGGCAGGAAACCGTTGATCAGGTTGAAAAGAGTCGTCTTTCCCGAGCCGTTGGGCCCGATCACAGCAATGATCTCTCCTCGGTTGACATCGAAGCTCACATTGTGGATTACAGCCAGCCCGCCAAAGGCTTTATATGCCTCGCGTATCTTTAATAGGATTAACGTAACGAACCTGGATGGGGCTGCTACTTTCTCACTACCGCCTGCGGTGATAGCTCCCATTGGCTGTAACCTTCTAAGGGGATACCCTGCGTACCCGTCCCATTGTCTTCGCAGCCCAGCCCTTAAAGAGAGCCGGTGCCGAAACCAGACCCCGTGGCATAAACAGCAGAATCAAAACCAGAATCAAACCATAAGCGATAATTTCTATCTCGCCGGCAGCACCCTGCACCAGCCTCGGTACTAACTCCCGGAACAGCTCTCCTACCAAGATGATTACACAAGCACCGATGATGGCACCCCAAAGGCTTCCCATTCCGCCTATGGTCACCATGATCAGCATGAGAATACTAATAAAGATCCCAAAGGGCTCAGGATTGATGAAGGTCATCCAGTGGGCATAGAGGCTGCCCGAGAGGCTGGCATAGATAGCGCTTACCATGAATATTTGAACCTTGTATTTCGCGGGGGATACACCTAACGACTGAGCCGCTATTTCACTGCCCCCAAAGAATGGGTGAATCGACCGTAATGCCCTTCCTACCCGGGAATTAACAATGTTGGAAGAGAGGAGAAAGATAATCAGCACAAATGTCCAGATGAGATAATAATAGTGAAGGTCTGAGCTAAGCACGAAGCCGCCAATGGACAAGCGGGGGATCCCGCCTATGCCGTCATAGCCCCCGGTTATTGGCCGCAGTTGAACAAAGAAGGTATAAATGACGATGGATAAGGCTAAGGTGGCCACAGCTAAAACATGTCCTTCCAATTTGAGCAGAGGAATGCCGATAATTCCAGCGATGCTCGCCCCGAGGGGAAGGCCAATGATCAGCGCCAGCCATGGGTTGAAACCGTATTTTGTTGTCAGAATTGCTGATGCGTAGGCGCCAATACCGAAGAAGGCGGCCTGCGCCATGGATACCTGTCCTGCGTAACCGATGAGTAAAGCCAGTCCTAGGGCGACAATGGCATAAAGGCCAATGAAGTTTCCGATTGTCAAATAATAAGTGCTCTTTGTGGCTAGAGGCAATCCTGAGACTAGGATTACAAACAGAGTGATCGCGCCACGCCTTAGACGATTTGTTTCAGGAATTCCCCGCAAAGTCATCCCGTTCCATCAATGAAAGTTCGAGTAGTCTTCCGAATCATACCCGGCCAGCTTCTGCCCCGCCCAGCAAACCTTGATGCCGAAAGGTGAGCACGACCAGAAGGACGACAAGGGCAATCGCATCCTTATAGCCAGAGCTGACAAACCCCGCCCCGAGACTCTCAAGCACTCCCAAGGCAAGACCCCCGGCAACAACCCCCTCAATCCTATTCAGACCTCCAATGAGGGCGGCAGTAAAGCCTTTCACGGAAAGGTGTATCCCGATGCCAACATGCGGGAAAGTCAGGGGAGTCATGATTGCCCCGGCTAATGCTCCCAAGCAGGCGGCCAAGGCGAAAGAAAAAAGCCCCATCCTTTCTGTCTTAATGCCCATCAGGGTTGCCAGGAAGGCATTCGTAGCACTGGCGAGAAAGGCTTTCCCGTGTATGGTAAAGCGGAAAAAAAGGAAAATCCCAACAGCCATCAGAAAAGTGCTGACGATGACCCACACGGCTTGTGGGTTAAGAATCGCCCCGGAGATCCGAATAGGGTTTGCGCCGAAGAAATAAGGCAGGCTTCTGGGGTCTGTCCCCCAACAGAGCATAGCTATTCCCCTGATCATGATGGAGCCGCCAAAGGTCATCAGAATCAAAGCGAAGGCCGGTGCGCCTCTAATAGGATAGATGATCGTCTGGTAGAAAAACATGCCGAGAAGGGTGGCGATAACAACCGAAAGTAAAATAGAGATGCCGAGAGGAAAGCCGTTTAGATGAAAGGTTGTTGACAGCATCCCTCCAAGCATCAGAAACTCCCCTTGGGCGAAGTTGACCACCCGCGTCACGCTGTAGATAATCATAAACCCGATACCGACGATAGCGTAAATGGAGCCCACGCTGACACCGGTTATGAAATATTGAAGAATTTGGTCAAAAGCAGTCAAAGTTTAGTTCTCCACGCCGTCTATTTTATCATTATTTTATTCAAGTTCTGCCCATGTGGATACTATTTTTTTCCCTACCACAATTGGTTTTCCGCCCCTCATTTCGACAGGTATCAAAGGGGCCGCAATCTCGTGCCACTTAGTCATGTCGCCAATGCAATAGGCACCCATAAAGCCTTTAATGGTCGCCATGGCCTCTCTCACCTGTCCCCTCGCCTTGGTCACATCCGCCAGGTCAGGTCTCGCCCTTTTGAGGGCATCTTCAAATACGTAGATACCATCCCAACCAGTTCCGTGGCCTGTGTCAGCCCTCGGCACCCCTTTCTCCGTCTTCAGCCGGGAAGTGAGCTCTACCGCTACAGATCTCTGGGGCTCATCGGAAGGCAATGCCTCGCCAATATCCATGATCATGGAAGGCACCCTAAGACCATCTAGTGATTTGCCCAGTGTCGCAACAATCTTGACCATGGCAATAGGAGGCATGCCCAGTATCGGCTGTTTTATGCCCATCTCTCGGGCCTGTTTATAAGTTATGCCGCTCGCCATCTCGGCGCCAGAAATGATGAGGGCATCAAACTTCGCTCCTTTTATCTTTGTCAGCTGGGCAGTCATATCCGTGTCCTCTGGTCCAAATTCTTCCCAGATGACGCCTTCAAGACCGGCTTTCTTGTGGGTTGCTTCCAGGGCCGCTTTCATTGCCTTGCCCATGGCATTATTCACATTGATGGAGGCAATCTTGGTTATGCCGCGTATGTCCGTCATCATTCGATAAATCGCGAGATATTGAAAGATTGGGTCTATACCCAGCTTAAAGACCCAGTGTCTTATCTTGGTTGGCGGCTTAGGTATATCCCACGGTTTCTCTGCTACGGACCAGCTACTCGAATTATGGGCAAACATAGGGACGCGGCCTTCTTCAGCAATGGTGGCGCACTGTATTGCTATCCCGGTGGAGAGAGGTCCGGTTACTCCCAGAACCTTATCCTCCCCAATCAGCTTCTTAATGGCAAGTACCCCTTTAGTCGGGTCACTCGCATCATCGTATAGGATAAGCTTCAATGGACGACCGTGTATTCCCCCCCCTTTATTGATTTTGTCCACTGCTATCAGCGAGGCATCTCTGACCCCCGTTCCCATAGGAGCCATGAACCCGGTAATAGAAGTGATCAGTCCAAGTTTGTAAGGTTCGAGCGCTTGCGCCCAAATAGTCATGGGTAACAGCACAAGGATTAGAACGAGACCAGAACCACTCATTAGTGTTAATAACCTTTTCCTTTCCATATCAGACCTCCTTAAGAGATTTAGCCCCGGACATCACAAATCAATTATGATTCCCCTCTATCGGCCCTTTTGAATGTTACACCATTTCCCGGTCTCTTCGTCCACTTCCCACTTCAACCACTTGGTTGCGAAACCCATAGGCTGCGGACCAATGGCCCTTGTGTATTTTGTCCTGAATCTTATTAAAATGTCAATCCTTCCAGACGCCTTTCTCCTTATAGTATTTAATGGCGCCGGGGTGAAAGGGGATGGTGGTTTTCACTGCGCCACGCTTTACATCGGCATATTCCCAGACTTTATGGGACTGACGGATTTCCGAAACCGCCGGAAGTTCTTCATAATCGACCCGGATTAGGGTAAGAGCCTCCTCCGCCGCGTCCGAGTCAACGGCCGCGACAGCGGCAACTTCGTCCCCGATAAAACGGACCTTTTCCTTCTCCAAGGGAAGCTTGTCTGCCAGCTCACGGATGGAAGAAAATTTAATCCCCGGGGTATCATCGGAAGTGATCACTGCCTTCACTCCAGGTAATTTCTTCACCCTGCTGGTATCAATCTGGAGGATCCTGGCATGAGGAAGAGGGCTCCGCAGGATCTTCCCGTGGAGCATCCGCGGGAACTTCAGATCCGAAAGGAAGAGGGCATCCCCCTTCACTTTCTCCAGAGCGTCTGCCCGGGGGATCCTTTTTCCGACAGACGAAAGAGGCGATGTCATGAAACCTCCAGGCTCTTGATCAGCTCCTTCAAGGTTCTGACATGATGACGTGCCATGTAGGTTCTAATTCCCTCCATCGTCTTCAACAAGGCTTCCGGATCGACGAAGTTGTAGGTTCCGATCTCCACCGCCGAAGCCCCGGCGATGATGAACTCCAGGGCATCCTCTGCTCCTGTGATCCCTCCAACCCCAAGGATCGGGATATCGACCGTCCGGGCTACCCACCACACCCATCTCACTGCCAACGGTCGGATCGCGGGTCCTGTGAGTCCTCCTGTGATATTCCTTCCCAACCTCGATCTTCTCGTTTCGATGTCAATGGCCATCCCTACAGGGGCGTTGATGAGGGTGATGCCGTCGGCACCGCATTGCTGGCAGATCTCGGCGAAAGGGCGGATATCCGCAACCATGGGACTCAGTTTAATAATCAACGTCTTATCTGTCGTCTGCCGGAGGCATGTGACAAGTTCCCGGATCACTTCGAGGTCGACGCCGAAATGAATTCCACCCTTCTTAACATTCGGACAAGAAACATTGAGCTCAATCCCATTGATTCTTTTTTGAAGATCGACCTTCTTGGTCACGTCTACATAATCCTCAACCGTCTCCGCTCCAATACTGATAATGAGAGGAACTTGGAGACCTTCGAAATAGGGGAGTTTATCCTCGATGAACCGGTCGATCCCCACGTTCTGGAGACCGATCGTTGCGAGAGAGCCCGAAGGGACCTCTGTCAATCGGTGGGGAAAACTTCCAAGGTGGGGTTTGGGAGTGATCGTCTTGGTAATTACAGCCCCTAATTGATTCAGATCGACGAACTGCTCATATTCCTGGCCATAGCCAAACGTGCCCGAAGCGGGCATGACAGGGTTTTTAAGGACCAGCCTGCCGAGTTTCAGCGATAGATCAGGCAATCCACTCATTCCAATCCACCTCTTTCACATCATAAACGGGACCGTCCTTGCAGATCAAAGAGTAGACTTGATCTCCCTCTTCCGACCACTGCAGGGCAGGCTTCTTCCACTGGAAATTTGTCGTGATCTTCTCGGGCTTTAAAGGGCAGGCGCAGGAAAGGCAGGCCCCGAACCCGCATCCCATCCGGTCCTCCATGGCGACTTGCCCTTCGAATCCAAATCGCTCCGAAAGATCGGCTAATTCCTTCAGCATCTGGGCGGGGCCGCAGGCGAACAAAGAGAATCTTTCAGGCAGCCTCTTCCTCTCCAGGAGGTGGCAGAGAAGGTCAGGTGCCCTTCCATGAAACCCCCTGCTTCCGTCGTCCGTGTAGAGGTAGACCTCTCCGATCTTCTTGCACTCCTCCTCATAGAAGATTCTCTCTCTTAAGCGGGTGCCCATGAGGATAATGATCTTTCTTCCCTTTTTCCCTTTTAAGGCTTCCTCTCCGACCGCGTAAAGAGGGGCAATACCAATCCCCCGAGAGACAAGGACGATAGGGTCCATTCCTTCCTGGATCAGAAAGCCATTTCCAAAGGGTCCGAGGATGTCGAGGGACCCCCCCTTCTCCCTTTTTGATAACCACTCTGTCCCCTTACCAGCCACCCTGTACAGGATCTCCATCAAGTGTGAGCTGCCCTTTTGAAGGAGCCGGTGCACTGAGAAAGGGCGCCTCAAGAGAGGATCGGTTCCGACTGAGCAGCGGACCTGGTAGAATTGTCCTGGGATCGGGAGAGGGGAATGGGTTACGGGCAGGGTGATCTTAAAGTAGTTTTGAGAGATGTGTTGGTTCCTTAGGATCTCATATCGTCTTTCCATTCATCTACACCTTTGTTTTTTTCCGCAAAGCTTTTGTCTCTTCTTCATTGATTGTGAGGTCCGGATTGAAAACGATGCAGTAATTCTCCCTGGCGGATTTTAGACTGACCTTTCCGTTCAGGACGTCCCATCGGACCTTTTCCATGTCCCGGTCCAAGGGATCTCCGTAGCCGCCGCTCCCGGGGAGGCGGATGCTCAGGACATCTCCGGCCTTCAATTGCGTCACCCCTTTTGATTTATGTTTCTCTTCATTGGGTTGACCGGGATTTGAAATAAGATCGCCCTTAGTGCCTTCCTTTCCACCGAAGAGTCCCAGGGGTGAGAATTTCTGCCGATCGGAATAACGGGCCCATGTCACATCCGTTAGAAAATGGATGTCTCTTCGGAGAGAAAGGCCCCCACGGAATTTTCCTGCGCCTCCGGAATCGGGGATGAACTCATACCGTTTGATCATGACGGGGCTCTCCAGTTCCGCTGCCTCCACCGGCGTATTCATAAAACGGCCGAGATGAAGATCCTGGCCATCCGGTCCGTCTTTATCGGGTCTGGCTCCTGCGCCTCCGCCCAGGATTTCGATATAACTGAAACGCCTGCCTGTCTCCGGATGGATTCCCGTGAAACTGGATGTGCAGGCCTGCCCGTGACTCCCGGAGACGACGCGGTCGGGCACGACGTGACTCATGGCTTTGAGCATCGCCTCAGTGATCTTGGTCATGGTCTGGCTCCGGGCTGTGACCCCTGCGGGAGGACGGGGGTTGGTGATGAGTCCCTCCTCACTCTCAACAACGACGGGCCGGAAAGTCCCTGAATTCACCACCATATAAGGATCCACGATTCCCACGACTGTGTAGAAAACACCTCCTTGAGTACAAGACCATGGACAGTTGACATTGCCCCGGGCCTGCGGGCTCGTGCCGTTAAAGTCCACGGCCATTGTGTCGTTTCGGATGTGGACGTTCACCTGAACTCTTAGGGGATCATCAGAGAGCCCATCGTCGTCCAAATAATCGACACCGGTATAGTCCCCGTCCGGCATGGCTTTGAAAGCTCGACGGACGATATCTTCACCGTAATTGAGGAGCATGGAAGTGCATTCCCGGAATGTTCCAAGCCCATATTTTGCGACCAGTTCTTTGACCCGCCGAACTCCACCGACGGTCGTAGCCGCCTGGGCCCTAAAATCCTCCAGGGTCTTTTCAGGGATACGAATATTTTTTGAGATGATGTCGAAGATTTGTCGGTCCTCGTTGCCTTTCCGGTAGAGCTTCACAAAAGGAAGCCTGAGCCCCTCCTGATAGATTTCGGTCAGCCCCCCCGCAACCCCACCGGGGACAGCCCCTCCCATGTCAAGCTGGTGGGCGATGTTCGCTACGAAAGCGATCAGTTCTCCATCGAGGAGGACGGGGGAAAAGAACTGCATATCGAGCAGGTGCTGTCCGCCCAGATAGGGGTCATTACAGATGATGACATCCCCTTCCTCGAAGCGCTCAACTTGCTTGATCATGTTGGCGGCGGTGGTCGGAAGGCTGAACATCATCAGGGGACAGAGATGGGCCTGTGCCAGGATGCCTCCCGTATCATCCAGGACGGCACAATTGATGTCCATGATCTCTTTAACGATGGTTGTTCTTCCCATGCGCATGAGATTATATCCCATGTCATCGGCGATGGCTTCGAGGCCATAACGAATGACCTGCATGGTCACAGGATCAGCTTTGTAACCCATCGTCTTCGCCTCATTTCAAAGCAGGGCAGGTCACCGTGCCTGCCTTTTTGCAGGAGTTGAAATCCCAAACTCCAAATCCCAAATCCCAAATCCCAAACTCCAAATCCCAAATCCCAAATCCCAAACAAATTCCAATTTCCAAGTACCAAATGACCGGAATGATTTTGTTTCCATTGGCGTTTTGGTCAGTGGAATTTATTTGGGATTTGGTGCTTGAAATTTGGTGCTTATGTGAATGGGCCTCCGAACTCGTAACTCCGAACTACGTCGGCGTGATGATGATGTTTTTGTATTCGTCTATCGTTCCGATCCATCCCCGGGGAATAAGCGTTGTGGAGATGGTCTCTTCAATGAGACACGGGCCGGAGATATGGGTCCCTGGGGTGAACCGATCCCGCTCGTAGATGGGGATCTCAATAAAACCCTTCTCAGCGAAGTATACGGAACGTTTCTCTTTCATGGTCTGTGAAAGAGGAGTTGGCGCATCTTTTGCTCTTGGGAGAGTTAAACTCGGGTTCCGGCCGATTGTCTTCACTCTGATATTGATAAATTCGATGTTCTCTTTCGGTTCACTGTAAGCATAGACCTTTTGATGCAAGGTATGAAAACTGGAAAGAATATTTTTAAATTCCTTGACGCCTAAGGCAGGCTTCCGTTCAATGGGCGTATTCAGCTCCCAGGACTGGCCTTCATATCGGAGGTCGGCTGACCATTCTATGTGGATATCCTTGCCCTCCACATTCTCCTCTTTCAACTGCTCGATCCCTTCTTTCTCCAGGGCCCCAAAAGATTCGAGTAACTCATTCAATTCAATCTCCTGTTCCCTCTTCGCAAAGGTTCGGACGTAATCGTGCTGAACATCTGCAACCACAAGGCCCACTGCGGAGAAATTCCCGCCCATGGGGGGGACAACGACCTTGCCGATTCCCAGCTCTGTGGCAATGTCGACCGCATGATTGGCTGCGGCCCCTCCGAAGGGGACGAGGATGAACTCCCTCAAGTCATATCCTCTTTGGACGGATACGCCACTGATGCCCTTCGCCATATTCGCATTCACAATGCGAAGGATACTTGAGGCTGCCTCTTCGAGAGAGATACCCATTCGATCCGCCACATGGTCCCGGATCGCCTTCTTCGCCTTTTCAGGATAGAGCGGGATCTTCCCTCCGAGGAAATAGGCAGGATTGAGACGGCCAAGGAGAAGATTGGCATCTGTAACCGTCGGCAGAGTTCCTCCCCACCCGTAACAAGCAGGTCCCGGGTTGGACCCGGCGCTCTGGGGACCAACATTTAAAACGGCGCTTTGATCGACCCAGGCAATACTTCCACCGCCCGCACCGATCGTCTTCAGATCGACCATGGGCAGTTTGATGGGATATTCCCCAACCCCACCCCAGGTCGTTGTCTTGGGTATTCCTTTGTCTATGATGGAAATATCGAAGGTCGTACCTCCCATGTCAGCGCCAATGGCCATTTCGTGCCCAATAAGTCTGCTGATAAAGGCTGTGGCCATGGCTCCTCCGGCGGGTCCTGAGTTGATCAACCGGGAGGAATGATCTCTTGCTATCTCTGCGGTCATGGAGCCGCCGTTGCTTTGCATAATATGGAGGCGAATTTCCCCATACCGCTCTTTCAGACGATCAATCATGTTATCCATGTAGCGCCCTATGACCGGGCCAAGGTAGCCATTCATAACCGTCGTGCAGGTCCTTTCGTATTCCCGGAACTCAGGACAGATCTCAGAGGATAAGGAAACGAGCGCTTCCGGAAAGATCGCTTTGCAGATTTCCGCCGCCCTTTTTTCGTGCGATGGGTTCAGGAAAGAAAAGAGAAGAGAGATGACGACGGCCTCGACCTTCTCTTCCTTGAAGAAGTTCACCACCCGTCGCACCGACTCCTCATCAAGGGGCGTAAAAACCTTCCCTTTGCTGTTGATCCGTTCAATAATTCCTTTTCTCAGGCGCCGGGGGACGAGGGGAGGGGGGTTGTCTACTTCGAAGTCGAAAGCAGCCTCCTTGGGCCGCGCCACCCGGCGGATCTCGAGGACATCCTCGAAGCCTTCCGTCATGATCAAACCGACCTTTGAGCCTTTCCCTTCAATGATTGCATTCGTTCCAATGGTGGTGCCGTGAATCAAGTAATCGATCTCTTTAGGCGATCGGCCCGATACCTGGAGGATTTCTTCTAACCCTTTGAGAACTCCCTCGGCAAGGTCATGATGCGTGGTTGGCGTTTTAATATATTGGAAGCTTCCTGTTTTTTCTTCGACTAGAATGACATCCGTAAAGGTTCCGCCTACATCGATTCCGATTCGCATGATTCTTCTCGCGTCCCTGGGCTTACTCCACTATTCCCCTTCAAGCTCCACCGAAATACAGGCCGTTGGGCAGCTCTCCTCACAATTCCGGCAGACGATGCAGAGGTCCTGGTTGAAGGCGCTCACCTCTTTTCCGGACTGGCGAAAACACGGGATGGGACATGCGTCGATGCAGATTCCGCAACGCTTGCATCGATCCCGGTCGATTGTGATCTGCAAACTCATCCTCTCACCTCCAGTCCAAACTTGGACCTGCATTGAGGCCTCACTTGAAGCAGTCGAATCGGCTCTTTCCTAAGAGACATTCGGCCCTCCTTCTCTGAGAGGAAGATATTCTTTACCCAGTTCCGGTCATCCCGGTAAGGAAAGTCCAGCCGGTAATGAGCTCCCCGGCTCTCTTCGCGCATCAAGGCAGATCGGGTGACCATCTCTGCGACCAAAACCATATTTCGAGCCTCCGCTGCCTCTCTCAAGTCTCTATAGGTTTGTGCGAAAAGATGAGGCAGTGCCTCCTCTTGAATCTGTCTGACCTCCTGGAGCGCTTGACGAAGCCCTGCTCCTTCCCTCAGAAGTCCCACTTTCTGCCACATGATCGACTTGATTCTCTTCTTGATTTGCGCAGGATTTCCCGCCTCGCTGGCTGGGTTGGCGAGGAACGTTTCGAAGGCCTTCCTCGCACGGCTGCTCCCCGGAAGCGATGTTGGTTTCGGTGTGGAGAGGGCGTGGAGGGCCGCGGCTTTGCCTGCCCGTGCACCATAGACGATGGTCTCGACAAGGGCATCTCCCCCTAAGCGGGCAGCCCCATGGACACCGCCCGCCACTTCGCCCGCCGCGAAAAGTCCTTTGATATCGGTTTCGGTGAAAGGATTGATCCGGATTCCCCCAAGGGTGCAGATTGCTCCGGGAAAGACATGGAGGGGTTTTTTCTTGATGTCAAACCCGCGCAGTAAAACCTTTCGTGTATAACGGGAAGCAAGGTCCGCGTTCCATTTCTCATCTGGAACATGGGTAAGATCGAAGAGGACCGCGCCTTGATCCCCTCTTCCTGCGTAAACTTCCTGAGCCATGGCCCTGGCGACGCGCTCCCGGATGTCGGTGAGATGGGAGCCGAATTGCTTATGAAAAGCATCGAGGGCCTCCTTGGAGGGAGGGAGATAGTTTTTGAGGAAATCCTCGCCGTATCTGTTTCTAAGAATACCGTAGAATTCCGCTTCGCATTCGTGGCGGTCCATCATAGGAAGTCCGGGTTCGGCCTGGATATAAGGCTCAAATTGAACGATCTCCATATCCCTCAAGGTTGTGCCGGCAGAGTAGGCGAGGGCGTAACCGTCTCCCGTCGTGTTAGCCGTTGTGTCATTCCGTTCGAAGATTTCACCCGCCCCGCCCGTAGCGAGAATGATGGATTTCGCGAAAATGGAAATCCAGCTTCCTGCGTAAACGTCGAATCCGAACAGTCCTTTGACCACTCCATCTCTGACAGACAGGTCTGTCGCAACCAAGCCGGGCCTGGTTTTGCAACCCATTTCTTTGATCTTATTAATCAGCGGTTTAACTAATCCCGTTCCATGAGGGTAGGGGACTTTCAGATAGAGGTCACGGAAATGCTCGACTTGAAAATCCTTGAGCTCAAGGAGCCGCGCCGGGGCATCATAGCAGAGCGTTTCCACAAGCCACTGATCGTTCAGATACTCCCCATGGATGAGGGCAGCTTCGAAGTGCTCCCGTGGGGAGTCGAAAATCTTTGTGTAGGCTGAGGAGAGAATGCCTGGAAGAGCAGCCTTGAAGCCTCCTCCGGAGTAGCGGGTATTGTTGTTGGTCCCAATGACCACTTTGTCCATCAGAAGGACCTCGACCCCGTGTCGTCGCGCCTCGATGGCGGCCCGGAGGCCAGCGCCGCCTGTGCCGATAATGCAGACATCCGTTCGAATCTCTTTTTCTGATCGAAAATGCATTTTCCAGTCCTCTTTACGAACCCTGCGAAGGATACACCTCCCATTGTAAAATAAAATTGACGAAAGTGTAATGCCTTAACTTGGCCCGTGCCTTGGCTTGGTTGGATTGCTAATCGATCATTGCTAACTGACCGTTTTGCAATGATCTTCTGTGCCTTTATCTGGCTTTGGGGTGCCAGGGCGTGATGAACTCCCAGGTGACCTCCTCATATTCTGATTCTATTCTCTTCCGACGTTCTTCTGGCCATGAAACATCCCAGCCAAGGCCCAGGTCTTCGTCTATGAGGATAACGGTAATGTTTCCCAAATGCGGTTGCTTTTCTATGATGACCGTAATACAACAAATCCGTTCTTTGCTCCGGCAGTCAATGCATCTCCCCAGAGTGGCACAGGGAACCGCTCTCTTCCTGCGCTTTGTATGGGCAGGGGAGATGACATTCTTGATGCGATCAATCCCCTGGTTGACATCTTCAACAATCTTATTTCTCCCAACAGGCAGGATCACATTCTTTGGACCAAAAATAGTTCCTGCGACCCGGTTCCCTGCCCCGTCGATATTCACAAGTTTCCCGTCCATCGTGACAGCGTTCGAACTGGTCAGAAAGGTGTCACATTCAAGCGTTTTTTTCAGCATCCAGTGGAACTGGTTAAATCTTTTTAGATCCGTCGTCAATTCTCTGACCATGGGATTGACAACCACCGTCCCCCTTTCTTCGAGGGATGGAATGATGCCGATCTGTCTAACCGTGCCAGAGTCCCCAATCCCCACCGTTGCTTCAAGAGAAATCATGCGAAGCATGATCTTCTTAGCATCCTCTCTGTCTTTCGCAAAAAAGGCGTTAAATTTGTTGGCCTTCAAAGAAGATAAGACTTTTTGAATAGGATCACCCTTTTTCATCCCGGTTGGTCCTCCTTGAACTTTCGAATAAAAACGCTTGAGGGGAAACAGGAATTCCCTTTGAAACTTCTTTTATGGCATATTTACCTACCCTGTCAAGACCAAAGATCAAAACTATCAAAACTCGAAAGACTTGACAGTAAAGAAGGAGTGAAGTATGATGCCACAAGTCTGAAGACTTCCAGGCAGGTACCCATGTGTCATTTCTGTTCCGGTTTTTACCGGGATAAACTCCAACGGGAATCGAGGCAGTATCGGCTAAAAAGTCATGGATTCCATTGACAGGGAAAAGATACCGAAAAACGTATTTTTTCTATATGGTTTTTCAAAGGACTAGATTGATTTGGGTGAGAAAAAACTAAAACAGAAAGGAGGTTTTCAAATGAAGAAGATCTTTCATTGCACTCTGATCGTTCTGGTGGTACTTGGGTTTGGACTCTTTAAGATCTCACAGGTGGAAAGCCAGCCGGTGGAAATCAAAGCTGCCTCTTTTTTGCCTAAGGATCATCGCCTCTGCGCCATGATCCCCGCCTGGATCGAAAAGGTGAACACCGAATTGAAAGATGCGATCAAGGTCACCTGGTTGGGTGGCCCGGAAGTGATGCCCCCCTTCGAGCAACCCGAGGCCCTGAGAAAAGGAATTTTCCAGGCCGGTTTTCTCGCCGCAGCTTACTACGGCGGGATGCTTCCAGAGGCCGATGCGATCTCCCTTTCGAAGTACGACTATAAAAAGGAGCGGGAGAAAGGAGGAGTCTTTGATTACTTTATTGAGAGACATAAGAAAATCAACATGATGCTTATGGGGACGTGGCTGCACGACCCTTTTTATCTCTATGTCAAGAAGCCGGTAAAGGGGTTGGAGGATCTCAAAGGACTGAAGATGAGGACTGCTGCAAAGTATGACAAAATGATGGTGAAGTTAGGAATGATCCCGGTCACCGTGCAGTTTGGCGAAACCTATACGGCGTTGCAGAGGGGCGTGGTGGAAGGTTTCGGATGGCCGACCATCGGGCCCAGGGATTGGGGATGGTTTGAATACGCCAAGAATGTTATCGATATCCCGTTCTACTCGCGACAGAATACCTTTATTCTCTTGAATCTCGATACATGGAACAAACTTTCGAAGGCGGTTCAAGACAAACTCGTGGACATTACCGTGAAGTTTGAACCCGAAATGAAGGCCTACTTTGAAAAAGAGATCGAAAAAGAGAAGAAGGAAATGGAGAAGATCGGTGTGAAGAGGGTCAAGTTTTCTGCCGAGGAAACAAAGAAATATGTTGACGCGGCAAATGATTCTTTCTGGGAAGACCTGGACAAGAAGGTTCCGGATCAAGTGAAAATACTGAAGAAGTTGATGGGATATTAAAAAGATCATTGCAAAATGGCCAATGAGCAATGGTCAATTAGCAATAGAAACCATTGCTAAATTGGATGGCCTCGTAGAAAGTCTGAAATTACGCTTTTCCGTCATTCCGGCGAAGGCCGGAATCCAGTGCTTTTAAAGAATTAGAAATTCTCTGGACTCCGGTTTTCACCGGAGTGACGACTTTTTACGAGTTAATTACTTTACCCGGTGAAGAGGATGGAGAGATTCTTTAAGTCCCTGGATCGGGTGGCCGTTTGGATCAACAAGGTCTTCGTATTCTTTGCCTCCATCATGATGGCCGCCCTCGTGGTCATTGTCTGCATCGACCTTTCTCTGAGATATTTCTTCAACTCCCCCTTGCTGTGGGGGACCGAGGTGACGGAACTCCTCCTCCTTTACATCACCTTTCTTGGAATGGCATGGGTCTTCAGAGAGGATGGTCATGTGGTCATCGACGTCTTTACTGCCAAAGCGAGCGAGAAGAATAAGAAGAGATTAACGGGGATCAGTTATTTCTTCGTGGGAGTGGTCTCTGCGGTGCTGGTTTATTATGGATTCATCACCGCCTACGATCACTATCGGAGAAAAGTGTTCAATCCAACGACCTTAGAGGCACCTATCGCCTTGATCATTGTGATCATTCCCCTTGGAAGTATCCCTCTTTTCTTGGAGGTTCTTGTGAAAGGATGGAAATTGTTAAGCACCAAATCACAGGGTGCATAGACAGAGAACAATGAACAATGAACTATGGACGTGAACTATGGGCAATAAAGTCGCTCATGATTTATCGTGTCTGAACGCTATGCGCGTTGCGCTATGCCCTATGCGTTTTTTGGAATTTTAAATGGATTGGCTAACCCTATTCATTATCATTCTTGCCGCGCTGATCGCACTCTTCTTCCTGGGTGTACCTGTTGCTTTTGCTTTTCTTTTCATCAATATCCTGTTCGGATTTCTTTTCTGGGGAGAGAACGGCTTGACCCAGCTGATCTTAAGTACCTTCAGATCTGTAAGCTCCTTTTCACTACTTCCTGTACCCATCTTCCTTTTGATGGGGGAGATCATGTTTCTTTTCGGGATTGCCCAGAACATGATGGAGACCCTTGAGAAGTGGATGGGAAGAGTCCCCGGCAGGTTGAGCCTTCTGGCTGTTGTGGGAGGCGTCCTCTTTGCAACCCTCTCCGGCTCATCCATGGCAGGGTGTGCTATGCTCGGCCAGACGCTTCTTCCTGAGATGGAAAAGAAGGGATACAAATATCAGATGACCCTGGGCCCGATCATGGGTTGCGGGACTCTGGCCGCGATGATCCCGCCCAGCGCCCTTGGAGTGCTCCTCGCCTGTCTCGCCAATATCTCCGTGGGAGATTTTCTCCTTTCTATCATCGGACCCGGCCTTCTGATGGCTGTTTTGTTCGCCCTCTACATTATCCTCAGGTGTGTTCTTAACCCTACTCTTGCTCCTCAGTATGAGGTGGAGAGTGTTTCCTATCGCGAGAAAGTGTTGTTGAGCCTGAAGTATATTCTTCCTTTGGGACTTGTTATTTTTGCAGTAATCGGTTTGATCATATTCGGGGTGGGAACTCCGACGGAATCCGCAGCAGTAGGGGCGCTCGTCTGCTTTATTCTTGCGTTCATTTATAAGGGCTTTAGAGGGGATATCTTAAAGAAGGCGCTCGTCAGTAGTGTAAGAATTACCGTGATGATGTTCATGATCCTGGCAGGTGCAACTGCGTTCGCTCAACTGCTCGCCTATACGGGGGCGAGTTCCAACTTAGTCGGCTTGGCCAACAAAGCACCGTTGTCTCCCATTGTGATGGTCATCATCATGCAGTTCATTCTCATCCTCCTGGGGACCTTTATGGAGCCTCTGTCGATATTGATGGTGGCCCTTCCCATTTATATGCCGATCATCCGCCACCTGGGGATCAACCCCTTGGCTTTCGGCGCTGTCCTTTTGATCAATATGGAGATGGCGACGATTTCTCCACCCGACGGGTTAGTACTCTATACCATGAAAGCGGTGGCTCCCCACCACAGCATGTCCGAAATTTATAAGGCAACTGTCCCCTTTGTCATCCTCGACATCGTTGCCATGGCGCTCATCATGATCTTTCCCGACATCGCCCTTTTCTTGCCATCGATTGCCAAAAGATAAGAACTGGAATATTGGAATAATGGATAAGCAAAATCGGGCAGATTAAGGGGCTGGATTTCTTGGCCTAACTCCGAACTCATTACTCCGAACCTTTCTTCTGTCGATCCCTGAGTTTTTTTGTTGCATCCCTATCCACCTTGAATGTCTTGGGATCGATGACCGTCCCATAGTCTTCCCTGGCCTTTTCGAGGCTGACGTACTCTTCAATCACATCTTCCACTACCATTTCGGGGTCGCGTTCGAGCGGATTCCCGTAGCCCCCTCCGCCGGCTGCCTCGATGATCACGACATCGCCTGGTTTCAACTGCGTTAATCCAAACGGATTCCCGGGCGAACCATTCACCAGGAACCGGGCCTTGGCCCCTTGCTCGCCGTCAAAGAGTCCGTCCGGAGGATGGATATGCCTTCCGGCCTGCATTCCCAGATTGACAGGCGGAATAGGAGCATACTTGTCATCAGGGACTCTAAAGACTTCCCTCTGTCCAAGCCCCCCTTTCATCCTTCCAGGACCCCCTGAGTCAGTGAGGAGTTCCCTTTTTTCCACAATAAGGGGTGTGTCGCTTTCGAATATCTCAACAGGGGTATTCGCGCCATTGGCCGGAAAAATGTAGACATAATGACCGTCATTGGTGGAGCCTGCCCCCATGCCTCCGCCCCTGATAATGACCGAATGCCACGGCCTCCCATCATTCCTTCTCCCGTAGAACACATTCATCTGGGCGGGCGTGCCTCCGCTTGCCGCGATCACTTTGTCGGGCAAGGCATCGGATAGGGCTCGATAAATGATTTCGGTTATGAAATGTCCGACAACCAATCGAGCTGCCACTGCCGCAGGAAACTTACAGTTTACCACGCTCCCCTCCGGGGCTTTCAATTTGATGGGTCTGGCGCAGCCGTCGTTATTGGGTATGTCGGGGCCAAACATGCTCTTCATGGCCATAAATACGTAAGCATAAGTAAAATTAAATACAACATTGCCACCCCAATTCACCTGGGGAGAGGACCCATCCAGGTCCACCATAATGTCGCTTCCTTTTACCTCGACGGCTGCCTTGATCACCACATCCTTTTGATCCTTGGTCTGCTCGATGATTCCTTCGGCCCGGTAGATGCCATCCGGAACCTTTTCAATCTCTTCCCTCATGCCTTTTTCTGTTCGGCTGATAATCTGATCCGCCAGATCATCGAGACTGCCCAGATCACTCTCCTTGAGCATCTGGCAGATCTTTTCTGCGCACACGTGATTCGCCGCAATCTGAGACCGGATATCCCCAATGACCTCATCTTGTGTCCGTACATTCCACCGGATCATATCGATGACAGACTGGTTGAGGACCCCTCCCTCGTAGAGCTTCACCAAGGGTATGAATAGCCCTTCCTCAAAGACGTCATGGTTGTCAGAGGAGACGCGACCTCCGATATCCGAGTGGTGGAAAACGCAGGCAGTAAAGGCGGTCAATTGATCTTTGAAGAAGACGGGGCTCAGGACGCACACGTCATTCAGATGACCTGCAAGGGCCCAGGGGTCGTTCGTGATGAATACATCGCCGGGTTTGTAGGTTTCTAAAGGAAGCTTGTTCACGAGACTCTTGATTCCCAGGGCCATGGCTCCGGACTGGCCTGGCGTGGCAAAACTTCCCTGGGCCAGTTCCCGGCCCTTCCGGTCCGTGAACATGCAG
>Ga0214473_10003792_pt1 | contig 18243 bp, 15 predicted proteins | sample RVTome_7_FD_203509 | JGI IMG/M metagenome (GOLD analysis project Ga0214473, IMG submission 203509) | Soil microbial communities from uranium-contaminated site in the Upper Colorado River Basin, Wyoming, United States - RVT98D197 | ecosystem: Environmental > Terrestrial > Soil > Contaminated >... | reverse complement strand
ACGGAAAGAGACCTGATTTATGCAGTTGTCAACACTATGGATGATGTGGTCGAAGACCCCCAGGTAATAGCAAACAAATATATTGTCAATTTTGACCATCCAGTTTTTGGAACGATAAAATATTTTGGGTTTCCGTTGGACTTCTCGGAGACGCCGATGACAATTCAAAGGGAGGCACCGGAGCTTGGACAGCACACGGAGGAAGTGCTGCTGGAACTGGGCTATAACTGGGAGGATATCACTCTGTTGAAGGATGAAAGTGTAATTTAGGTGAATATATTTATTCCACAGTACCGGTCAAGATAAGCATATAGTTTCATAAAAGTGTAACTGTCATAAATGCTACTGGAGAAAATACGATGGACACACAACATACCGTGATTATTCCCACCGGGGCTTGCCACGACTGCGGGGGACGCTGCGTACTCAAAGTCCACGTCAGGAATGGCGTGGCAATTAGAGTTGAAACCGACGATGGCGAAGAGCCACAGCTACGGGCATGTGCCAGAGGGCGTGCCTATCGCAAGCGGGTATATGACCCGAACCGCCTCAAGTACCCCATGAAGCGGGTGGGCAAACGAGGCGAGGGCAAGTTCGAGCGTATCTCATGGGACGAAGCGCTTGATACTGTAGCCCGGGAATTGCTTCGCGTGAGGGAAAGCTATGGACCGTCAGCTATTCTTGCCAAGTGGGGTTCTGGTAATCCTGGCAAGTTTAACGAAGGTCTATTACACAGGTTTCTGAACATGCTTGGTGGTTGCACCATGGATTGGGGTGGTGCCTCTGCCGAAGGCTCCGTCTTTGCCTCCCGAACTGTTTATGGCACCCTGAAAACCGGCCATACCCGGGATGACCTTGTCAATTCCCGCTTAATAATCATGTGGGGATGGAATCCAGTAGATAGTATATGGAGTACCAATACCCCGCTGTACCTTATGCGGGCGAAGGAAGCAGGTGCCAGAATAGTCTGTATCGACCCTCGTTTTACTGACTCGGCGGCGGTTCTGGCTGACCAGTGGATACCAATAAGACCGGGTACGGATGCGGCTATGATGGCGGCGATGGCTTATGTCATGCTTAAAGAGAACCTTCATAACCAGAAATTTCTTGATATGTATACCATAGGGTTTGACAAATTCAAAGACTATGTAATGGGCATAGGGGACGGGCTGCCAAAGACGCCTGCATGGGCTGAGCCGATCACTGGGGTTCTGGCTCCTATTATTGAACATCTGGCTCAGGAATATGCTAACTCCAAACCGGCAGCCCTAATTCCAGGCTATGCTCCGGGTCGGACTGCTTATGGAGAAGAATACCACAGGGCGGCGTCAACCCTGGCAGCGATGACAGGGAATATTGGAATACATGGGGGGGGTGCCGCCGGGTTTGAGCGCGGACCAGTACCATTGTTAGGCATGGCTGGTCCTTCAATTCCTACAGGAAAAAACCCGGTTGAAGCTGGTAGTCCTTCTGTGAGAGGTAGTCTTGATCCTTCTGTTCGCAATCGAACCAGAGTGCACGGTACCCGAATCTGGGATGCTATCCTTAAGGGCAAAGCTGGCGGCTACCCCAGTGACCTTAAGCTGCTTTACATAGTTGGTTCCAATTGCTTAAATCAAACTCCTAATACCAATAAGGGTGTTCAAGCGCTAAACAAACTGGAGTTCATTGTTGTTCATGAACAGTTCATGACGCCTACAGCGAGGTTTGCCGATATTTTACTGCCAGTTAGCACTATTTGGGAACAAATTGACATTGCTCGCCCTTGGTTATCGGGAGCATACTATATTTATATGAATAAAGTTATTGATACGATGTATGAGTCAAAAACCGATTTTAATATATTTTGCGAATTGGCTGTCCGACTGGGTTTTGATTACAGTGACAAGACTGAGGAGGAGTGGATAAGAGAGATCATCAAGATATCTCCGGATATGTCCAAAGACATCACTGATTACGATGCCTTTAAAAGGGACGGTGTTTATAAACTTAGATTCACGGAACCCCAGATTTCCTTTCAGGAACAGATTGAAGACCCCGAGAATAACCCCTTCCCGACACCTTCGGGGAAAATCGAGACCTACTCCCAGCGATTGGCAGAGCTAAACAATCCGAAGGTCCCCCCAGTACCGCAGTATATTGAGACTTGGGAAAACGCTAACGATCCTCTGGCAAATACATACCCTTTGCAACTTGTTACTCATCATTTCAAAACGCGAGCCCACTCCAATTTCGACAATATCCCCAGGTTAAAGCAACTCGAGACACAGACAGTGTGGATAAACTTCATCGATGCTCAAGACAGGGGTATTGGTAACGGAGATGAGGTGAGGGTCTTTAATGATAGAGGGGAGGTGGTTCTTCCAGTCTATGTGACGGAGAGGATTATTCCCGGGGTAGTGGCTATTGGACAAGGCGCTTGGTACAGACCTGATCGAGCCGGAGTTGATAGAGGGGGATGCCCTAACGTCCTGACCAGAGACGAATATTCACCTGGAGGGGGATGGCCCACCAATACCAGTCTCGTCGAAGTTCGGAAAGCCTGAGGAGGTAAATAATGCAAATTGGTTTCTATTTCGACCAGTCGCGGTGCACTAACTGTTATACTTGTCTAATTGCCTGTAAGGACTGGCATGAGTATGAGTTAGGGGACGAGCCTCAGGATTGGCTAAGGATAAGTGCGGTAGAGAGGGGTAAGTTCCCCGACCTATCCATTAGTTATCTTTTCATCACTTGTTTACATTGTTTGAATCCTGCGTGCGTAACGGCCTGTCCTGTCGGTGCTATCAGCAAACGGGAATGGGACGGAATAGTCATCGTCGACAGAAACACCTGCTTGGGTCACCCAACCTGCGGCGCCTGTAGGTTAGCCTGCCCCTATGATATTCCCCGGTTCGGAACTGATCAGGATGCCAAGATGGAGAAGTGTGATCTGTGCCTGGAGCACTGGCAGGCGGGGAAGAAACCGATATGTGTTGAAGCCTGCCCCACGAGAGCGCTGGATGCCGGTCCTTTGGATGAGTTAATGAACAGATATAAAGGTGTCCGGGAGGTCGAAGGCTTTACCTATTGCGCTGATGTAGCCCCGGCGTTATGGTTCGGCAAGAGGTAGTGGAGGGGGCACTCGCTACCTATCTTGGGTCGGTTTTGATGAAATGATGTGACGGTGGTTACAAGCAAGAATGGTAAAGATGGCTTAGAGCAAGGAGAACGAGGATGCAGGCCTTAGATGGAATCACCGTGCTGGATTTAGCACGGGGCTACCCTCCGGCCCATAGTACCATGTTTTTAGGGGACTTCGGCGCCAGGGTGATCAAAGTCGATCCTCCTGAAGGGAATATAATGGAGAGGCAGGCTGGTATCGATCCCAAGGATGAGCGGTATGCTGCCTTGAATCGATTAAACCGCAACAAGGAAACGGTCATTATCAATCTTCGGAGCGAAGAAGGGCTGAATGTGTTTTACCGGCTGGTGAAGAAGGTGGATGTCCTGGTAGAGGGCTTTCGCCCCGGGGTGATGAAACGCCTGCGTGCCGATTACGATACCCTCAAGAATATGAACCCCCGGCTTATCTATTGCTCTGTGAGCGGTTATGGCTCCGACGGTCCCTATGCCAGGTTGCCCGGGCATGACCCGTGCTACCTGGGCATAGCCGGAGCCCTCAGCATGATTGGTCCCCGGGATGGCAAGCCATGCAACCCAAGTAATTATCTGGGTGACATGGGCGGGGCGGCTTTGCACGGGCTCATCGGCATCCTGATCGCCTTGATCGCCCGGGAGAAAACAGGTCAGGGACAGTTTGTTGATATCGCCTATACCGACGCCGTCATTTCTCTGATGGAATATGACATCTTATCTTATTTATATACAGGAACGATTTCCCGGCGGGGGGAGACTTACACGACCGGCCTGCCGGCCTGGAGCAATACCTATAAATGTAAGGACGGGGAATATTTTGTGATTGCCTGCGGTGAATTCCAATTTTGGAAGAACCTATGCCAGGCCATTGGACGGGAGGATCTTATTCCGTATCATAGCGCCTCCCCCCAGGAGCAAGAGGAGGGGATCAGGGAACTGGAGAAGGTCTTCCTTACGAAAACCCGTGATGAATGGTGGGAGTTCCTTAAGAATAAGGACACCTGCATCGCTCCGGTCAATAACATAAGCGAGGCGTTAAGCGATCCCCAGATGCGCCACCGCCAGATGGTGCTGGAGATGAACCACCCCGCCCTGGGCATGTTAAAGCAGATAGGTTTTCCCGTCAAGCTTTCGGAGACGCCGGCCCAGATAAGAAGCCTCGGGAAAGCAGTAGGGTCCGACACTCAAAGAATCATGGAGGAACTGGGATATTCCCGGGAAGACGTGCAGAAGCTGGGACAAGAAGGGGCCATTGGCTGACGATTTTACATCGCTGTTCGGCAGGCAACGGAAGCGGTGTTTTCGCTTTCAAGGAGTGAGTAAATGATTGAGGAAATGAGAACGAACCTATACAAAATCGAGATTCCCTTGCCAAACAGTCCCTTGAAAGCCCTTAATTCTTACTTAATCAAGGACCCGGTAAGAAATCTGATTATTGATACGGGGTTAAATCAAGAAGAATGTATGAATGCAATGCAAGTGGGTTTGGCTGAGCTTGGAGTCGATATTGAGAAAACGGATTTTTTTATTACCCATTTCCATCCGGACCATCTTGGACTTGTATCAAAACTCGCCCAAACCACTTCGTCGATATACTTCAATCGCCCGGAAGCTGATTTTATTAGGTCTGGCATTCGCAGGGATGACTTGTTTAATTTCGCTCGCTTGAATGGTTTCCCTGACGATGAGCTTCAGTTGGCCATTCGCGATCATCCTGGGGTCATCGCTCCGCCGACTTGGCACCCCTCTTTCCGTATTTTGAAAGATGGAGACACAATCAGCATCGGAGATAATCTGTTGAAGTGTGTTGAAACGCCCGGTCACTCCCGGGGCCACATGTGCCTTTACGAACCTGACAAAAAGATTTTCTTCGCCGGGGATCTTATTCTGAAAGAGATTACCCCCGGTATTCAATTATGGTCTGATGAATGGGATCCCTTACAGGAGTATTTAGACAGCTTAGACAAAGTCCGGGGCTTCGATATTGAGCTCATCTTGCCCGGCCATGGGGACCCTTTTGGAGGCTATGGGGAGAGAATTCAGGAATTGAAAGAGCACCACCGAGAGAGGCTTGATGAAATTATATCCATTTTGGAAAAGGGGAAAAAGAACGCCTTTCAAATCGGATCCCAGATGAGCTGGGATCTTTCGTATGATTCCTGGGATTTCTTTCCTGTCTTGCAGAAAATGTTTGCCCTGGGAGAGACGATTGCACACCTGAAGTACCTCGAGGGTAAAGGAAAAATTAGAAAAGAAACGCGGGAACAGAGAATGATTTATTCATTATCCTAACAAAAGGAGGACTAAAATGAAAAATTCAAAGATGTTTGTTTTTGTTTTGTTGGCATTAGCATTCGTGACTTTTCTGCCCCCGGATGCTTTTCCCCAGGGAAAACCAGTGGAACTAAGGCTGGCTCACATGTTTCCTATCGGTTCACCGTCACATCAGGTGATCGATGCCTGGGCGAAGAAAATAGCCGCTGACAGCAAGGGCAGGCTCACCATTCGGATTTTCCCGGTGAACACGCTCATTCCTGCGCCCGAGATATACGATGGCGTGGCGAAGGGCACTGCTGATATCGGCTTTTCTTTTCGATATCTTCCAAAGAGTTACGGCCTTGGCGTGACCTTTCCTTTTATTCTTGGGGCGCCTGATGTTGTTACTGCAGATCGGGTCTATGACGAGATATGGAAAAAGTTTCCAAAGGTCATGGGAGAGGAATGGAAAGAAGTTAAAGTTCTCTGGCTCTCCTCCAGTATGATACAAGCCATCAGTACAAGGAAGCCCGTCCGCACCCTTGAAGATATGAAGGGCCTGCAAATGAGAGTCCCGTCGAGGGAGTTAGGGGATTTGATGAAGGATCTGGGATCTGCCCCGGCCTTCATGTCAACGGCAGATTTTGTCATTGCCATTGAGAAAGGGACAGTGGACGGCGCCGTGATCCAGCCCGGAGCAATCGATGATAATAAACTCGGAAGAAAGATAAAATTCGTCCTGGACTTGAGCCTGGGTGCGCCAACTCCTGTCAATGCCATCATGAACAAGGACTCCTTTAACCAGTTGCCCGCCGACCTGCAGAGCGTCATTGACAATAGTTGTGGCTTCGGCAAGGAAGGAACCCTCAAAATCTGGGTCGATGCATTTGACAACGCTATGAAATATTTCAAAGCCGAGGGCGTCGAGTATGTCCATTTGTCACCCGAAGAGAGAGCGCGGTGGACACCTCTTATTGATCGGGCCCGTGACAGGGTTGGAGCAGACCTCGATACGAAGGGATATCCCGGCACAGAGATCGTTCGTTTCATCAGAGAACGCATAGGGCATTATGCCAAGTAGTCAGCAAAAAACTTCTCTCTTGAGGTAACTTGGATAGGAGGCCCTATAAAAGGAGCTGATACGCAATGAAATAGCGGAGGAAGTGTGTTTCATCATCCAAAAAAAAAGGAATCAAGGAGGGCTCAAATGAAAAATTCAAAAATGTTTATTTTTATTTTATTGGCATTTATCCTTGTTATGATCCTGCCTCCGGAGACTTTTTCTCAGGGAAAACCGATAGAACTGAGACTGGCTCACATGTTTCCTATCGGCGCAACCTCTCACAAACACATTGAGCAATGGGCGAAGAAGATCGCCACGGACAGCAATGGCAGACTCACCATTCGGATCTTTCCTGTAGGGACGTTAATTGCTCCCCCAGAGATCTATACGAGCATAGGGAAAGGCGTTGCTGATCTCGGATTTGCTTTTCGATATAAGCCGGAGGGTTACGGGATTGGTGTTACGCTTCCTTTCATTATGGGAGCACCTGATACTATTGTTGCAACACGAGTGTATGACGACCTATGGAAGAAATTTCCTAAACAAATGGAAGAGGAATGGAGGGAGGTCAAGATTCTCTACCTCTCAGCCAGTATGCCTCAATATCTGATCGCCAGAAAAACCTTACACCGGCTTGAGGATGTCAAGGGTCTGCAAATGAGGGTGTCATCAAGGGAGATGGGGGACTTGATGAAAGATCTTGGAGCAACACCTGTCTACATGTCAACCCCTGATTTCATGATAGGCATTGAAAAGGGGACAGTAGACGGGGCCAGTTTGATCTTTGAAGCAATTCCCGATAACAAACTGGGTGGAAGAATAAAATATGTAATGACACACAGCCTCGGCGTACCGACGCCGGTTGGGGTTTTCATGAATAAAGATTCCTTTAACAAATTGCCGGCGGACCTCCAGAAGGTTCTTGAAAAGAGCTGTGAGTGGGCTAAGGAAGATATGATGGCGTACTGGTCTGCCGGGTATGAGAACGCTAAAAAGTATTGCGAAACCGAGGGTGTTGAGCTTGTTTCCTTGTCACGCGAGGAAAAAGCAAAGCTGGTCGCTATTTATGAACGCAACCGTGACAAGGTTGGAGCAGATCTTGATGCGAAGGGGTATCCCGGGACAGAGATTGTTAAGTTCATAAGAGAACGCGTTGAGCATTATATCCGGTAGTTAGCACCAGAACTCACTCATGGGGGATTTCACCTTGATGATAACTGAATGTTCACCAGGGGATAAAAGAGAAGATCTGAGAAAGAGATCGATCCAGATTACACTGCTCTTATCTTCGTTGTCTTTCAAGTCGGAGGTGAAAAACGGTGGCAGATCGTTATGTCAACAAGGAAGCTCATGAAGTCAAGAAAGTCGGTTGCTGGCCTTCGCCGGGTTGCCATGACAAATGTGGAATACTCGTAAGTATTGAGGATGGACGGATTGTAAAACTCAAAGGCAACCCGGAGCACCCTGTTTCTCAGGGCTGTGGCGACAGGCTTCCTCATCTCATAAAGTGGCAGTATCATCATGATCAGCTCATGCACCCCTTAAGGAGAAGGGGTAGCCGTGGAGAGAATAAATGGGAAAGGATCTCGTGGAATCAGGCCTTGGATGAAATAGCTGATCAATTAAGGCGGATCAAGAACGAACATGGTGGGGAAAGTCTGGCTGTTACCGAAGGGACCTACAGGAGTGACATGTATGGGATACGAAGCCGTTTTCTGAATCTATTTGGAAATCCGGGCAATATCGGCTGCGCAGGAACGGTCTGTATGTGCAACAGGGCGGCCCTGGGATTCGCTTTGATGGGAGCCCCTATCGCGAACCCGAACTTCAGCCTTGCCAGTTGCGTTGTCATCAATGGATGGAACCTGACGGAGTCTCGCCGCGTGGAATGGCGGAACATTCAAAAACCTGATCAAAACGGAAAAAGGAAAAAACTCATTGTTATTGACCCAAGAGAGACAGAGGCCGCCAAAGCCGCTGATATCTGGCTGCAACTCAGGCCAGGGACGGACACAGCCCTCTTCCTGGCCTGGATCAATGTCATCATTGAGGAGAGGTTATATGATGAAACCTTCGTTAACGAATGGACTTTCGGTTTCGATCAGCTGAAAGAGCGCGTATCGGATTATACCCCTGCCAAGGTTTCCGAGATAACGTGGGTTTCAGCAGAGAAAATAAGGGAAGCGGCCAGAATGTACGCGGTAAATAAACCCGCCGCTTTCAACTTTGGAATGGCGACCGACGCCATCGGTTTAAATTCAATGCGAGCTGAACAGGCCAGAGTCTGCCTGCGGGCCATAACAGGGAATATGTCGGTGCACGGTCTGGAGACAGTTACCGGCCCGGGCCCTATCATAAACGGAAAAATGGCCGTCCGCGATGCAATGCTTCAGCTCGAAGACAAATGTCCCCCGGAACAAAGAAAAAAACAGTTGGGTGCTGATCGATTCAAACTTATGACATGGACTGCATATGAGATAACGAACAAGTACTATAAGGAAGTATATGGCATACCCCAGTGCATGAGCGGTCACAATTTCTTAGCCCATCAACCCACGGTCTGGCAAGCCATCCTCGAAGGCAAACCCTATCCGGTAAAGGCGATGATTACATGGACTTCTAATCCCCTTCTTAACGCGGCAAATGTAAAGCGGGTTTATCAGGCATTGAAAAGCCCGAACCTCGACCTTCATGTGGTCCTGGAACATTTCATGACCCCCACGGCTTTGCTTGCTGACTATGTCCTCCCTGCAGCCAGCAAATTCGAGCAGCCTTTATGCAGTACCTATGAAGATTTTGCCCCCATCTTCATGTGCGGGGAGAGGGCTATCCAACCCATGGGAGAACGCAGAACGAATTACGAGTTTTTCCGCGGGCTTGCCCAAAGACTGGGCTTTGGCGAATATTTTCCATGGGAGACGGATGAAGACCTGGCGGCTTACAGACTGCGGCCATTGGGTATATCCTTTAAAGAAGCCTCAACTGAAATGTATGTTATTAAAAGCGAACCCTGGACCTATCATACCATTAATCCAAAAACGGGAAAACCAACTGGATTCGCTACACCTTCAGGGAAGATCGAGTTGTACTCCAACGTCCTGAAAGAGCTTGGTTACGATCCCCTGCCCTTTTACGAAGAACCTCCGGAGAGTCCGGTCAGAACTCCGGATATCGCCAAAGATTACCCGTTTATTCTGATGACAGGAGGTAAATTCAGGCCTCAGTTTCATTCTGAGAATCGTCAGTTCGGCATGGGAATGCGTGAGCAGCATCCTGATCCATTAATGGATATCAATGTGAATACTGCCCGGGAAATAGGTATTTCTGACGGTGACTGGGTGAATATTGAAACACGAAGGGGAGTAATAAAACAACGGGCGAGGTTGACTGCCGGGATTCACCCGATGGTAGTAAATGCCGAAAGCCACTGGTGGTTTCCGGAACAGCCAGCTGAGGAGCCCTCACTGCACGGATTGTGGCAATCAAATGTCAATGTCCTTACGACGGATGATCCGGATACCTGTGATCCCCTAAGTGGAGGCTGGCCCACAAGAGCGCTTTTATGCAAAGTCTACAAGTGATAGCATGCTCCTTAAATCCGGTTCTCTAAATTCTCACTGTTAGGAGGGGAGGTTAACCATGGGGTTTTGGTCCAAGCTCGGGTCCGTAATCATCAAGGTAATCCTTGGAGTTGGGGCGATTGCTTTGATGGTCATGATGGCGATTGTCGTCGGCAACAGCCTCGGGCGGGCATTATTTAGGACACCAATCTTTGGGACAATTGAGATTGCCGGATTAGCCGGGGTGGTTGTGGTTGCCGTTGCCATCGGCTTTGCCGAACGGGAACACATTCATATTGTTGTTGACGTCCTGGCTAACCGATTCACCCCGCACATCAGGGCAATGGCGGATGTTTTTACTCTCTTTCTTAGCCTGGGGGCGGTCGCTTTTTTATTATGGGCTATATTCAGTGACGCCCTGAACTCGCTGACCCTCAGGGAATCTACCTTGACAACTGGCGTTCTTACCGCCCCTTTCAAATTTACTTGGGCAATCGGGGTCGTCATTCTTTGTCTGTTTCTCCTAAAACATCTGGTTGAAGCTATCCGGAAAGTGAGGAAGAGATGAACCCCATCACCACGGGCATTGTCGGCATATGTGTTCTCCTTGCCCTGATGTTTGCCGGGATGCGGATTGGCCTGGCCATGCTTTTAGTCGGCTCCATCGGATTTTTCTATCTGGTCAGGTTGAGCGGAGCTGTTCACATCCTTGCAAGCGTTCCTTATGGGCTTATTTCCAATTACGATTATTGCGTATTACCCCTCTTTTTGCTCATGGGCACGATCATCCTGAATGCCGGATTTGGCGGGGCACTGTTTCGGCTTGCCGATAGGATGCTGGGACGGTTACCTGGGGGGTTGGCCATAGCGACCATCTTTGCATGCGGTGTTTTCTCCGCGATCAGTTCTTCCAGCATCGCTTGCGCTCTCACGATAGGTCTCATCGCCATACCGGAAATGAAAAAGTACAAATATGACAGCGCGCTGGCTGCCGGCTCCGTTGCCGCCGGCGGTACTCTGGACATCCTGATCCCTCCCAGCGGGCTCTTCATTATCTATGGCATTATGACCGAGCAATCGATCTCCAAACTTTTTATAGCCGGCATGATACCCGGTGTCATCCTGGCCCTTATGTTTATTGCTGTGGTGTATATCTGGGCCCGGTTGAATCCAGCCCTGGCGCCCACAGGCCAAGGCGCAACATTTCGAGAAAAGATGGCAGCCCTTGCCGAATGTACTGAGATTTTGGCCCTTTGTGTATTGATTCTGGGGGGACTCATCATCGGCTGGTTTACACCCACTGAAGCCGGGGCGATCGGCGCTTTTGGGGCGATTCTATTTTCCCTGATCAGGAGGCGGTTGAGTTGGCAGGGATTCAAGGATTCGGTGATCGACACTCTGCGCAACACCGGAATGATATTTATTATTGTGACGGGTGCGTTAGTCTTCAATGCCTTCTTTGCCGTGACGACAATCCCCATGGAACTTGCTGAATGGGTAGGCGGCCTTGCCTTTCCGCCGGTGTTGATCATTGTCATTATTCTCCTGATGTACATCGTTCTCGGCACCTTTCTCGATGAGCTGGCAATGATTCTTCTTACCCTCCCCATTTTCTACCCGGTTGTGACCAGGCTTGGCTTTGACCCCATATGGTTCGGGGTCGCGGTTGTACTGGTAGTGGAGATGGGAATGATTAGCCCGCCGGTGGGGATGACCATGTTTATCGTAAAGGGAATCGCCCCGGAAATACCGATGCAGACCATCTTCAAAGGTGTTTTGCCTTTTGTGATCGCTGTGGCAATTATGATGGCTTTGCTCGTTTCTTTCCCAAGAATGGCGCTCTTCTTGCCCGGATTAATGAAATAAGGCAGGGAAGGAAATTCCTTACTGACACTACCACTCACACTTTTATTTTCTACATCATGGAGGACGGTATGACTTCTCTTCACGAAGATTTGGCCATTTTGGAGAAATTCAATTTTGGCATAAAACCTGTAGCCGCGAGCTTCTTAATCAGGCCGCCTGAGGGGTTCCCGAGACTGGAGACGAAGATGACCTTTTGCCAGATGATTAGAAGGGCCCAGGAGGGCGAGCCCTTCTACGCGGATTCAGAGAATCATGCCTGCGAAGTGGGCCCCTTCATACTGGGAAATCGGGAGGTCCCACCGCCCTTTTTCCGCGGAGAGTATGGGGTGGCGCAAAAACACTTCAAGGAACCCCGGGCGATGAGAAAGGTCTATCAGATTATTCCAAAGCTGGAAAAGAATGTCGTGAGCTGCGTTGCCTTTTCCACAGTGGATAAGCTGACCATTGAACCGGATGTCATCCTCTTTGTGGCTGATTCCGATCAGACGCAGATTTTGTTGAGGGCAATGAGTTATACCACCGGACAACCTTACACCAGCAAGTTCACAGGCGTGATGGGCTGTGCATGGCTCTTTATTTACCCGTATCTGATGGGAGAACTGAATTATGTGCCTGCAAACTTCAGCGCAGGAATGAAGTTACTCAAAGTATTTCCTGACGGGACGATCGTCACATCCATTCCTTATCAATTGTTGCCCACGGTCTTAAGAAACTTGCAGGAGATGCCGTGGGTTTTGCCTCTTCATCAGCAGGACGGAGAAGCGTTCCGGGAGCAGCTGAGAAGGGACCTGCAAATCGATTGATTTTTCATTTAATGGATTCAAAACGTAAGAGGATGCCATGAAACTTGAAGGATCTGATGAATCCAGATACCTTACCCGTCAAATTATTCACGTCATGGGCGGAATGGAAGGATATTAAGATGATTGACGTCGTGATTGTGAGCGCAACAAGAACACCGATTGGAGATTTTGGAGGGTCGTTAAAGGATGTCTCTGCAACTTCCCTGGCAATGACAGTCATTGAATCCTCCATCCAACGGGCTAATATCGACAAGAAGGGTGTAGAACAGGTGATTATGGGAAATTGCTTCGAACCGTTGGACCAGAATGTTGCTCGGATTGCTTCGGTTAAAAGCGGTCTTCCCCTTGAAACGCCTGCTTTCACCATCGTGGTCAACTGCGCATCAGGGATGCAAGCGATCATCTGCGGGACCCAGGCTATTCGGGACGGTGATGTGGATGCGGTTATTGCAGGAGGGGTCGAATCCATGAGCAATGCCCCTTACATACTGACGACAACCCGTTGGGGCCAGCGTCTGCAGCACGGGCAATTGATTGACATGCTATGGAGGGCCATGCAGGAGTACCCTATTGGAGCCGGAATGGGGCTGACGGCGGAGAATCTGGCGGAGAAGTATGGTATTTCGAGGGAGGAACAGGATCAATTTTCTTTGATCAGCCAACAAAGAGCCTGTAAGGCCATTCAAGAAGGAAGATTTAAGGACGAGATAACACCTGTCTCCATTCCACAGAAAAAAGGAGAAGCAAAGATTGTTGATACCGATGAACATCCAAGGCCTGATACGACACTGGAAAAACTGGGCAAGTTGTTGCCCGCTTTTAAGAAAGGCGGAACGGTGACGGCCGGAAATTCATCGGGGCTCAATGATGCAGCGGCGGTGACATTATTGATGTCCAGAGAAAAGGCGAAGAAGATGGGGCTGAAGCCGCTCGCCAGAATATTGGGTTACGCAATCGTTGGGGTCGATCCATCCTATATGGGCATCGGACCGATTCCTGCAACCCGGAGAGTATTAAACAAAGCGGGCCTTTCCCTTAAGGATATCCAGCTTATCGAGATCAACGAAGCTTTTGCCGCCCAGTATTTAGCCTGTGAGAAAGAGTTAGGATTAGATCGGAATATTGTCAACGTCAACGGCAGTGGTATTGCATTGGGCCATCCCGTGGGCGCGACTGGATGCCGTCTGGTGGTAACGCTCATTCATGAGATGGCAAAGAGGGATTTGACCCTGGGGCTTGCAACCCTATGCGTCGGGGGCGGAATGGGCTTTGCAGTCCTGGTGGAGAGAGAATAGAGTCAAGTAGGAAAGTGAGATAAGGAAACAGTGTAGCGCATGAAGAGGATTACTGCACAAGACAATAAAAATGTGTAAAGGAGAAAAATAACGATGGAGATTCCGTCGAGCACATCGACAGCAAAGAAGAAGGTTTTAATTGAGGAGGGGCTTTTTTACCAACCGGCTTCTCCCCGGGAGAAGCCCTATCTAATCGGTTCCAGATGCAGCCTTTGCGGGAATGTCACGTTTCCCAAAAGGCATGTGTGCCCCCGTTGCGCAAAGAAGGACACGATGACAGAAATCCATCTGAACGGCAGGGGCAAGTTGGATACTTTCAGCATCGTGAATGCAGCCCTTCCCGGGTTTAAGGCGCCCTCCATCCAGGCATACGTTAAGCTCGAAGAAGGTCCCCGGATTTGGTCCCTCATTACGGGTGTTGAACCTGATGGAAAGGCCCTGAAGATAGGCATGGACGTCGAGCTTGTTGTCGAAAAGGTCAGGGAAGACGCACAGGGTAACGAAATGATCAGTTATCAATTTAGGCCGGTAAAAGAATAGTCAAGAAGGAGAATCCCATGAGAGAGGTTTCAATTATCGGGGTCGGCATGACCCGGTTTGGCAAGTTCCTTGAAAGAAGCATGCAAGACCTGGGACGGGAGGCAACGTGGAATGCGATCGAAGATGCAAACGTTCCCGTGAAGGACATTGGAGTGGTCTATGTGGGAAATGCGCTCGCTCCCCAGCTCACAGAGCTGAAAGGGACGATCGGGCAACATGTACTGACCGAGGCAGGGATCTTCGGAATGCCCGTCATCAATGTGGAGAACGCATGCAGCAGCGGCTCCACGGCGCTTCGCGGTGCAACCCTCGAGGTCGCATCGGGAACCTGTGACGTGGCACTGGCACTGGGGGTGGAGAAGCTGTTTTGTGGCGATACGGCACGATCCGCGGCAGCCATGGCCCAGGGAACGACCCTTGCCAAGTTCGGATTCATGTTTGTCGCCCTCTACTCCATGCAGCTGAGGAAATGGGTGGAACAGTACGGGGTGACCAAGGAGCAGTTTGCAAAAGTCGTCGTAAAGAATTCTTACAATGGTTCCCTCAATCCCTATGCGCAGTTCAGAAAGCCCATGACCATTGAAGAAGTCCTCAACTCCCGCGTGGTGGCCGAACCGTTGACCCAGTACATGTGCTCGACCATGGGAGATGGGGCTGCGGCGGCGATTGTCTGCGCGAAAGAGATCGCCCGGAGGTACACTTCCAAGCCCCTTGTCGATATTGCAGCCTGCGAGCTTGTTTCCGGTACATTCACTTTCCCGGACGAAGCGCATGAACCGATCACGAGTCGCGCTGCCAGGCGTGCTTACGAGAAAGCGGGTATCGGACCGAAAGACGTGAATGTCGCTGAGGTCCATGATGGTATGGCGCCGGCGGAGCTGCTCCTTTACGAGGAGCTCGGGTTCTGCAAGCCGGGCGAGGCAGGCCGCATGATTGATGAAGGCAGGACGACGCTAACCGGGACCATTCCGGTCAACCCGAGCGGAGGTCTCGCTGCAAAAGGCCACCCGGTGGCAGCCACGGGACTCGCCCAGATTGCCGAGATTGTGTGGCAGTTGAGGGGAGAAGCAGGCCCGAGACAGGTATCGAACAAACCCAGGGTCGGCTTGACGGAAAACGCGGGAGGGTGGGCGTCCGATGATAATGCCGCATGCGCGGTCACGATCCTGAAGAGATGGGAATAGGATAGCTCATTCAACCCTTCCCTCGACCATTCCCCGGAGGGCATAAGCTCTAACCTAAGAGGCGAGGGGTCTCTCATTCGTCTTTCCGGCGAAAGCCGGAATCCAGAGAGATGTTATTGAATAAACAACCTGGGGTATACATTCTGGCAAGCAAGAGAAATGGTACCCTTTATATTGGTGTGACTTCAGACCTCGTCAAGAGGATATGGGAGCATAGAAACAATATTGTAGAAGGATTTACCAAACGCTATGGGGTTCATCAGCTGGTTTGGTATGAACTGCACGAGAGCATGGAATCCGCAATTGAGCGGGAGAAGCAATTAAAAGAATGGAAACGAAAGTGGAAACTGGAATTGATTGAGAGTGCTAATCCGATGTGGCAGGATTTGTATCATACGATTGTTTGACTGGATTCCGGCTTTCGCCGGAATGACGCTACAACTAAGCTAACGATTATGCTTCACGAAGATAAGGTGAGGGTAGGGTAGAACTCATAGAAAGGAGTTACGAAGAATATGAAAGTTGAGAAGATTGGAGTTGTTGGCTGTGGAATTATGGGGTCGGGCATTGCCCAAAACTGCGCTCGGTCCGGATATCAGGTGGTCGCATTGGATGTCAGCGAAGAGATGGTGAACAAGGGATTGAAGGGGATTGCCTCATCGCTCAAAAGAAGCGTGGACAAGGGAAAAATATCCCAACAGGAGATGGATGCTATTTTGGCCCGTATTCAAGGCACAACAAGCATGAGCGATTTCACCGGATGCGACCTGACCATAGAAGCAGTCACCGAGGACCTGGAGCTGAAGAAAAAGATATTTTTGCAGCTGGACCAAACCTGCCCTCCCCATGCGATTCTTGCTACAAATACCTCTGTCTTATCCGTGACGGATATGGCCGCGGCAACGAAACGTCCTGAAAAAGTGCTGGGCATGCACTTTGCCAATCCCGTGCCTGTTATGAAGAGCTTGGAGATGGTTAGGACCATCTCCACCAGCGATGAGACGGTAGCTACGGCGAAGGCTGTCGGCGAGCGGTTGGGGAAAAAGGTGATTGTTGTCAAGGATCAAGCCGGGTTCGTTGCCAACCGCATCTTGACGCCCTTTCTCCTCAATGCCGTCCGCATGGTGGAGGCCGGATGTCCCAAGGAAGATATCGACGCCCTGGTCACAGAAGGCCTTGGACATCCCATGGGACCTCTCACCCTATTGGATCTCATCGGAATCGATACTGTGTTCCGTGGGGCCAGTGCCATCTATGAGGAGCTGAAAGACCCCCAATACAATCCTCCGACACTGATGCGTAAGATGGTGGCCATGGGCTGGTATGGCCGCAAAACAGGAAAAGGATTCTACACATACTAATTAATGGACCATGCCCCGTGAGCACTCTCGAGCCATGAAAATACTCCGGATGTTTTGGTTAGGGTTAAGGTTACGAAGCCCGTTTAGGTAAAAAACAGACTATGAACGATGGACAATAAACAATGAACTGTTCATCGTTTTAACGATACGGGGATCCTTCGACAAGCTCAGGGCGAACGTTTTTTTTCCGATCATGGTGAGCCTGTCGAACCATGCCCTGACCGTTAGACGAGACCTTTATTTTCTAATAATCCAAACCAGGAGGGATGCCATGAAAAGGTCAATGATGAGTATTATGATTTGTGTCTTGGTTGCATTAGGGATTCTTTCTTTTTCGCTTTCAAGCGTCATTCATGCGCAAACCCCGGCTCAAAAGAATTGGGTCACGTTTGGCGTATTATGTCCAACGACAGGACCCTTGGCCGGGTTGGGAAGGTACATCGTCGATACGGTGAAGCTGGCGGTCGAGGAGGTGAATACCCAATGGAATCCGCCTGACGGCGGCCTGATGATAAAAGATAAAAGGTACTACGTCAGGTACGAGTATTACGATGACGGGGGAGATCCTTCCAAGAGCGTCGCTGGCTTTAGAAAGTTGGTCGAAATGTACAAAGTGCCGTTTGTCATCGGTCCTTTTGGAACCCCTCAGGTCCTGGCTACCCAGCCGGTCAGCAAAGAGTTAAAAACATTTCTCACTTCCTACTCCTCTTCTGACAAAGCTCACAGGATGGGCAATCCGTATATGTTAGCGGTGCGGCCACCCTCGAAATACTACGGGGGTCCCCTGGCAAAGGCCTGCTTCGAAAGGGGTTGGAAAAAATTTGCCGTGTTAACGGATGTATCGGATGCTACGACTTCAACCGCCGAAGAATATAAGGCAGAGATGGAAAAGCTGGGCGGCACCTCTTTGGGTTATGAGATCATTGATACGAAGACGGTATTTGATTTTCGTTCCATCATGACCAAATTTAAAGCGAAGAATCCGGATGTCATATTTATTGTTGCTTATCAAGAGCCTTCTGCAGTCATGGTCAATCACGCCCGGGAAGTCGGTTACGAGGGACATTTTTTGGCTACCGCGAATTACAACCAGGTTTCTTTAAAAGTAGCCGGTCTCAAAAACAGCGCCGGGATCCTGGCGGAATGCATGTATTGGGATTACTTCATGGCACATCCC
>Ga0214473_10003791_pt1 | contig 18245 bp, 18 predicted proteins | sample RVTome_7_FD_203509 | JGI IMG/M metagenome (GOLD analysis project Ga0214473, IMG submission 203509) | Soil microbial communities from uranium-contaminated site in the Upper Colorado River Basin, Wyoming, United States - RVT98D197 | ecosystem: Environmental > Terrestrial > Soil > Contaminated >... | reverse complement strand
ATATTACGATATTGAAGTGGACAACGGGATTAAGAAGCTGTCCACCTACATTGAACCAACGTTAACTCTCTTTTTGGGAGTCGTCGTTCTCTTTCTCGCACTGGCCGTTTTCCTCCCCTGGTGGAACATGGCTTCCTTGTTTCGGTAAGCAGGTTGATGATTATGACTGGAGAATTTAAATTTGGTAGTTTGAATGGAAAGAAGGGGTGCTTAAATTTCGGATTTGGGATTGCGGCCTCCGGCTCAGGCTCCACCCCGGAGGGACTTCTGCCCCGGAGGGAGAGCCACCTGGCTCGGAGAGATTGCGGAGTAAAAGCAAATCCAAACCAATCAACTACTACGAATTCCGAACGCCGCATTCTGAATTGGGATATTCCGCATTCCGCATTCCGCACTCCGAACTCAGGAATCACGCTCATCGAAGTGATAGGGGTGATGTTGATCCTCGGAATCCTTGCGGCGGTTGTTATTCCGAAATTAGACCTTACGACTGTTTCATCAGGAACCTCTGTTGATGGAGCAGCTTATATCGTCGCCTCCGACATTCGATACGCCCAGGAATCCGCAATGGCCAACAGCGTTTCAAGAAGTGTCATCTTCATCTCAGGGTCCTCCACCTATACGTTCAACCCCATTAGCAATCTTGATCCGTCGGGTCAACTCCCTTCGGGGGTAACGATCAGCAGCAACTACACGGTCACATTTAATTCTCTGGGAGAACCTATCACCGGTGGAGACGGGTCGGTGACAGTATCCGTGGGAGGCCAGACGAGGACAATCACCGTTCTCAATTATACGGGGAAAGCGAATATCTCATGATCGTTCGGAGATCAAAAGCCTGTAAGGGCGGCCCTCTGCGGCCGCCCATCAAGGGAGCCCACAGAGGGCCTCCCCTACGATTTGTTGCGACAATAGGCAACAAAGGCTTTACCCTCGTCGAAATCATCATTCTGATCGTCATGGCGGGGATTCTCTTGCCTACCATCATCGTGCCTTTTGTAACCGCCGTCAAAGGCAGCGGCAAGCCAGAGATGGTGAATAAGGCAATGTTCCTCGCCCATCAGAAGATGGAAGAATTCACGAAATTTCAATATCCCAATGCAGCGCTCAATCCAACGGCTCTGACCTCCTATGCCAACATTCCCGGGTTTACCGGCTACCAATGGCAATGGGAAATTTATTATGTGGACAGTGATTTTGCAAATCCTGATCTCGTGACGAATCGAGGATATAAAAGGATTCTTGCCCGTGTGAAAGATCCCATGAACGATACTTATGAGATTTGCTCAGTGGTCACGGATTTTCCATAGAAGAAGGATTCAACCCTAAAGGGTTGAGTTACAGAGCTTATAACATCCCGTAACTCAAGGCTTTAGCCTTGATATAAGAGATTCTGCAAGAGATATGTATTTAAAATCGTCCAAAGGTTTTACGTTGATCGAACTGATTATTGTGATCGTTATTTTGTCCATCGTCTCAGTGATTGGTATCAATTTCCTTGGAGACAGTTTGAAGGTCTATACCATGGCTGTAAACCAGAAGACTCTTTTCGATGAAGGGAAATTGGCCCTGGAGAGGATGGTTCGGGATATCAGGGATGCCAGAGCCATGGCGGAGCCGGACCCGGGAGAAACGGTCAGTGATGTCAGAATTACAAGAACCAATGCAACAGCTCAAGATATGGCGGGTGAAGCCATACGATTTGTATTATCAGGGACCACCCTTCAAAAGAGAAAGTCGGACCCCAGTGTAATGCTTATCGATCTGGCATCAAATGTCTCGACCTTTACGGCTACTCGTGGGGCTGCGGATGCTGAAATTACAATTGTACTCACTTTATCTCTGACAAGCGGGGAAAATGTAACCTTACAGACGAAGGTCGATCCCAAGAACTTTGCGGATGATGCTACGTACAAGAACTATTTTCGGTACTGGGAAGAGGAGATCAGTAATTGAAAGCCAGGATGCAGAGACGCCATAAGGGACAAGAGATAGAGAGGATGCTGCGGAGGGGTTTTCTGCATCCTTTAGGTCACCTGAATCGTAAGGATCTTCTCCATAACTCAAAAGGGATATCGGTTCTCTTCTTGATCGTCGCCTTGTTGTTGCTGATAACGGTCGGCTATGTCCTCTCCTATTTGATCCCCGTGAAACAGAAATCGATTAAATTCCCTATTTACTCAACCCAGGCCTTTTACATTGCTCAATCCGGGATGGAATACGGGGTCCGGTATTGTTCCGACCAGGGTTGGAGGGGGGCCACGGATACCGGCCGCCTGGATTATGATCGGTTGAACGATTCCGGAGTGAATCAGCGAAACATCGTGATCGGAAAGGTGAACGGCAAGTTCACCATCAATTACGACACTGGAACCAATAGTTTGACCTCTACAGGAGAGATGAACACCTCGACTGAAAAAAGGATTGTCAGGGTCTCTAACTTTGATCAATTCTTGAGACTGACCTTCACCTCCTCACCCTGCTGGATATCGGGATATTCAAATGAAAGGGCTCAGTTCGACATCAGAAGATGGAGAGGGACCGGAGTGACCCTAACTGCTTTTTCTGCGACCTGGCAGCAAGGAGGAACGGCGCGAAATATTACCACCATCCGGTTCGGAAACAATACGAGGTTTTCGGGAAGTTATGCGAACGGGAGTGGAATCAGGAATTTCACCGGGGGTAATCAATCCGTGGGCACAGGTGGAATCACCGTGGAAATCCGTTGGAATGCAGCCATGACCAACCCCCGAAATATTGTTATTACTTTCTACACAGCGGCAGGGGTGGGCTACACTTTCAATCTTGATCCGGCAGGAAATAATCTGCCTGCGTGCTAAATTCACTTCGGAGTTCTGAGCTTGGAGTTGGGAGTTAAAAATGGAGAGTTAAGAAGGATGAAATTTAAGAACTCCAAATTAAGAATTAAACACAGCGACATTAATCATGGCAAAGGGCGTCATTCCCGCCCCGTATCCCGTGGTCGGGTCTAATCGACAAGTACGGGGTAAACTCCAGCGGGAATCCAGAAAAACACTGGATTCCGGGTCAGGCCCGGAATGACAAACTCCATAAGACATATGTATAGGAATGATATATGTCAGAGATAATTGGTTTAGATATTGGGTCTCATTCCATTAAGCTGGTAGGGCTTAAAACCACGCCAACGGGTTATTTCCTCACCCATCTCGGGATCAAGGAGATCCCCCAGGGTAAGGAGAAAGCGGAACCCTACTTCCTCTCCGAAATGGTGAAGAGCCTCTTCAAAGAGGTCGGGCTGAATCCAGGAAAGGTCAAGGTGACGATTTCTGGCTCCGGAGTCAACATCAGGCAAATGACCCTCCCTTCCATGCCCAAGAGGGAATTGAAAGAGGCCGTCCGCTGGGAGATGAAAAACTACCTCCCCTACCCTGTCGAATCGGCGCGAATCGAATTCCATCTCCTCGATGGGTTTGTTGAAAAGAGTATAAAGAAGCTGAACTTGATCGCCGTCGCCTGTCCGGATCATTTGATCGACCGTATTCTTTCCATCGCTGAAAGAACCGGCCTGGAGCCCACCGTTTTAAATGTGGGACCCTTTGCGATCTGGAACCTCCTCTTTGCCCTTGACCGATTCAAGAAAGATGAGGTGATCACGTCCGTTGATTTGGGGGCAGAAAACACGGGGATCAATATTTTTAAAAATGGCGTTCTGGAATTCAGCCGGGAGTTCTCCCCTGCGGGAGGGGATGTTACCCGTGCCATTACGGAAGGGATGGATCCGGTAGAGGGAGACTCGCTTTCCATTTACGAAAGATCGGAGAGAATCAAACGTGAGACGGAAATCCTCCCAAAGAGTCCCGATCAAAGAACCGATGATCAGACCTCCTCTCCTTCAAAACTTTCTTTTCTGGTGAGACCCGTTCTGGAGAGGTTGGCGGCGGAAATAAAGCGTTCCCTTGACTATTACAGAACTCAGTATCATGAGGAGCGAATGGACCGAGTCCTGCTCACCGGCGGGGGTGCGAATCTGAAAGACCTCGCTCCTTACCTATCCAGTCAGCTTCGATTGCCTGTGGAGCGGTTCAACCCCCTGAAGGACGTGCTTTTCGACAAGAAAAGAATCGATGAACGTTCAGTAAATCAAACAGGGCCTGCGTTCACCCTTGCTTTCGGGATCGCCCTCTCCGACGCGAAGCAAATCAATCTCCTTCCCGCCAAACAACCTTTTTGGTCCAAAATCCCATTGGAAAAATCGATCCCTGCTGTTTCCTCCTTCCTCACGCTCCTCATCTTCTCCGGAATCATCTGGGCGACGAGCCAGCAAGCGGCCTCGATCAGCAAGGAACGGGACGGCAAGATGGCCCGGCTAAACGCCCTCGACGCGCTTCAAACAAGACTCACCTTCTTAAAAGAGAAGGAGAACGAGATCAAACTCGATCTCTCCCTTTTCCCCCCATCGGTCATCACGCCCATTCCCTTCCGGGAAGTATTGAGGTCGGTGACCCAGGGGGTGCCAGGGAATGTCACCTTCCAATCCTTTTCGATTCAATACGGTGGGAAACCGTCGAAGGAAGATTCTCAGACAAGCGAGGCAAGAGAGCTACACATCAAAGGACTTGCCTTTGGAAGCGATTTACAGTGCCTTTCCTCGTTAGCCAGGCTGATCGAATCTCTCGAGGAATCCTCTTTGCTCAAGAACGCAAGACTCCTCTCGGCTGATGAAAACAAACACTACAACCAGCCGGCGACGGATTTTGAAATTGTGTGCAACATTGATCCAGAAAAGGGGGTTGGAGGGATTAATGCAGAGAGGCGGCCACAGAGGGCCGCCCCTACAAGTAGGGGAGCCCTTCCGCGGGCTCCCGGTGAGGAGGAAAGACCTAAACAATGAACCTCAAACGCAGAGAGAAGCTATTCATCTTTTTCGTCACGATTGCCCTGGCCATCTGGGGGTTTGATTATTTCTACTACACTCCTGAGACGAAGAAAATTGCACATCTGAAAGAGGAGGTTAAAGCCACTGATCTCAAACTGAAAGAGTCCTCCCTTTTCACGAGAAATGTTGAGACCGTAGAGACAGAGGTTTCTCGACTTGAAAAGGAGCTTCAGGGTTTGAGTGAACGAACGCTAAAAGGAAAGGAGTTTAGGGCTTTTCTAAAACATCTGGCGACGGATAGTGATCGTCTCCAGATGAAGATGATTTCTCTCGTCCCGAGCGAAGAGAAACTCCCGGCTCCTGAGGGGAAAAGATCGGCTTCTCTCCTTCAATACAGACGGGTTCGGGTCAACTTGACCCTCCACTCTACTTTTGCGTCTATGGAAGCCTACTTAAAAGGGATTGAAGGCCTCCCATTTCTCGTAACGGTTGACCACCTTCAAGTGGAGAGGAGCGAAGAGATTTCGCCGCTCCTAAAGGTAACACTGGGATTAAGTGTTCATATTATCTCCTGATAAGCGGGCGGCCGCACCTGCCTGCCGGTAGGCAGGGAGGGCCGCCCCTACGGGAGATGAAATAATAATGATAAAGTAGGGGAGCCCCACTGCGCCTGCCTGCGGTAGGCAGGGGCTCCCGTGGGGAGATTTAGAAAATGGAAAGAATGGGAAGAGTGAAATTAAAGCAAAAAGCTGAAAAGGGGTACCCTGCCCTTATTTTCATAGCTGCCTTCATTTTAGTTTGCATTACTGTGGAACGAACGTCAGGGCAGGCCAGGGAATTCAGAAATCCATTTTCGCTCCCTCCGGGAGTTCATCTCGCCACGAAGGCCTCAGGGACCGGGATCAAAGAAAAAGCTTCGGCACCGGGTGCCCCTGCATTAGATTCTCTCCCCAGTCCTTTAAAGATCAAGGCCATTTTGATTTCCAATCACATCCGACTGGCTTCCATAGGTCAACATATTGTTAAAGTTGGAGACTCGATTCACGATGAAAAGGTTTTGGAGATCACCCAGGACAAGGTGGTCTTGGGCAAAGGGAATAAGAAAAGAACTCTCCTGTTAGAGCAAAGTCCGGTGAGAATCATTGTCGAGGAAAAGTAAACCCTGTTAGAAAGTCTTCTACTTTCTACCGGGAAGGCTCACACGGGGCATTAAACCCCGTGTTCGCTGAAAAAGAAACAGCCATCATCCCCGCTGCGAGCAGCGGGGCTTTCTAACGGGGTAAAGAGAGCTGCGAAAGGCTGATTTAGGCTCTCTTAATTACGCAGATTTCAAAGGATGATTACGCAGATGGGCCTTTATCTTCAACCGGTTTCATATCTGTGTAATCGTTTCGCAATCAGCGTAATCAGAGATTTCTGGCCTTTTTCAGAAATCTCATAAATGAGGAGAAGAACCATGAAAACGAGATTTTTCCTTATCCTTTTTCTGGGCTTATGGGTGCTGGCGGGTTGTGCCACTCCCTCCAAGAAGGAGCCGCAAAAACTACCCTCCCAAATCGGTCAACCCGCCAAACCCTCTCTCCCCCCGGGGGAAAACTTAAAAGAATTGGTCCTCCCGCAAAGAGAGGAGGCAAAAAAAGTACCGGAAAAACTCTATTCCTTCTTTGCCAGGGATGCCAATATTCAGGAGGTGCTTCTTACCTTTTCGAAGGAGAGCGAGCTCAATATCGTCATCGATCCGGAATTGAGTGGAAAAGTGACCATTGACCTGAAACGAGCCACCTTGCAGGAGGCTCTTCAGGCTATCCTTTTCCCCCTCGGTTGGACTTATGCAATCGATGGAAAATTTATCAGAATACTGAGACCCCAGATGGAGACTCGGCTCTTCACACTGAATTACATTGCGACCAGACGCACCGGGAAAAGGGAGGTCTTCGCCAGCACAGGAGGGGGACTGCCAACCGCTGTGACCACCACCCAGCAGGCAACGGTGAGTGGCAGTGGGGCGAGGACAGGTTCCAGCGAGCTCATCAGTATTGATGAAATGGACTTATGGAGAGACGTCCAAAAAGGCCTGGAAGCTATCATTTTCGGATCGGCTGAAGAAAAGACCAGGGAAAACATTTCAGAAGCAGGAAAGATCACGTGGACAAAAGTGGACGAGAAAGGGAAAAAATTAGTCATCAATAAGTTAACCGGAGTGGTTTGGGTAACGGATTACCCTCAGCAATTGAACCAGGTCGCCTCCTTCCTCGAAACGATTGAAGGGAGTTCTCAGAGGCAGGTGAGCATCCAGGCAAAGATTATGGAAGTGATCCTTGACGACGAGTACAAGGAGGGGGTCAATTGGAGGGCGATCCAGAACCTCCCTCGCTCCATAAACCTCTCGTGGGGACTGACGGACAAGGCTGGGACCACAGGATTCCCCGGTGGGATTACTAACACGACACCCGGACCGATCTCCACTCCGGGCACGTTTAACGTCAAACCTTTTGGAGGCATCTTCGCGATCGGGGCTCTGGGAACGGAGGTCCTCCTCTCTGAAATCGTCCAGGCGATCTCAGAGCAAGGGACAGTAAAGTTCCTATCCAATCCAACCATTTCTACCTTAAATAATCAAAAGGCCATTATCCGGGTGGCCGATCAAGATGTCTTTTTTATCACTGGAGCGGTGGCCACCCAGAATACGGTCACTCAAACGATTCAGCCCATGACGATCGACATCGGGATCATTCTGGATGTCACTCCTCAGATCGCAGAGGATGGTACCATCATCATGAACATTCACCCGAGTATCACTGAAAAAACGGGGGAGAAAACCGCCCCGGATGGAACCACTTTTCCCCTCCTGAGCGTGCGGGAGACCGATACCACCGTGAAGGTGAAAGATGGCCAGACAATCATCATCGCCGGTCTGATGCAGGAGAGACAAGAATTGACCGCCGTCGGTGTTCCCATCTTAAAATCTGCTCCCCTGGTGGGAGGATTATTCCGCTACAAGGCGGAGAAGAAACGGAATGTCGAATTGGTCATCATGATCACTCCCACTGTTCAGGTGGGGAAAAAGGTGGAAGATTTCACAAATAAATAAGCCTCAAGGAGAAGATTTATGTACCAGGAATTCTATGGTCTGAGGGAGAAACCGTTTGCCCTAACCCCGGATCCCCAATTTCTCTATCTGAGCGAAAGGCATCGCACGGCCATCGATTCACTCCTGTATGGAATTTATCAGAAGGAAGGGTTCATGCTCCTCACAGGGGATATCGGGACAGGGAAAACAACTCTTTGCCGCGCCCTTCTTGGAAAATTGGAACCCACAGTGAAAACGGCAGTCGTCTTCAACCCCCTGCTAACAGAAAAGGAATTGTTGAAATCGATTGTCCAGGATTTAGGGCTTCCTTCGAAGGGGAGATCGAAGAAAGAATTGATCGATGAATTAAACAAATTTCTCGTCGACCAATTACCCTGCGGCGGAACCGTTGTCCTGATCATCGATGAGGCCCAAAATCTCTCCATTCCGGTTCTCGAGCAAATCCGTATGCTCTCCAACCTTGAAACCGAAAAGGAGAAAATGCTCCAGATTGTCTTGCTCGGTCAACTCGAACTGGACCAAAAGCTCCAGTCCCCTGAACTGCGCCAGCTCAATCAACGAATCAGCCTTCGCCTTCGCCTCCTTCCCATCACCCGGACAGAAACGGAGAATTATGTTCATCAACGGCTGACCGTGGCTGGGGGACGGGGAAACATCACCTTCTCAAAATCGGCTTTTAACGAAATTTATAGATTTTCAAAAGGAACTCCCCGTTTGATCAATCTTATTTGTGACAGGGCCCTTCTGTCGGGCTTCGTAGACCAGACCTACCATATTCACAAAGAAATCGTTAAGAAAGCGTTATGGAACCTTACAGGATCGGATATGAATTCTACCCGTTATCGTTTCCTGACCTTCTTAAGACGCCTCATTCCATCCCGGATCTTCTTTTTGATCCTTTATTTGATTCTTCTTCTCTCTCTGATCTCTTTTCACCTGATGCCGAAAATGGCCAAGCCAAACCTTGGGCATGTTTCCGAATCCCCTGTTTCGGAGCTGGGAGGATCGTCCTATCGATTCGCGAGGAATCAATCAGGAGGGCTGATCACGTGAGTCTCATCATGGATGCCATCAAGAGAGCCCAGCAGCTCCGTTTGAAGGAGCAAATGGAGACCCCTCCCCTGAAAGAATATGGCGCTCTCAAACAAAAAAGGGGGATCGGAAGAAAGTTGATCGGATTGATGATTGTCGCCGGGCTAAGCCTCATCCTTCTTGTTTTTGTATGGAGACCCTCTCCCTCTTCACTTCTGACCTCTCATCAGGAACAGACGACCTTACCGGCTGCAAAACCCTACATACCGGACGTTTCCATCGATTCGAAGGAATCTCAAGAGCCGCCGAAAGATAAAGTAGAGCTCCCTCAGATAGAAAAGACCTCCTCCTTGGTGAATCCACCGATTGAGAAAAACATCGAAGAACCACCGGCAAAGCAAACAATGAACCTTTCGACTCCCCGGCCTGAAGGTCGGAGCTTGCCTTCCACCCGGACTCAGGCCGAGGGGCCCAGGGTTCACCCTGAGCCACGCCCTTTCACTCCACCTTTAAACACGGGGCTTCGCTCGGCCAAACGGGTGAAGAAGGAAATGGCAAAACTGGATGACTCTTCCGACGCTCCTGAACCAGCGCCTCAAAAGCCTTTCCCTCCCCAGAGGGAAGAGGTCACCTCTAAGCCTATAGCCAGCGCACCCGAGCGAGCGAAAACAAGCGCGCCTGTCTCCGATGTCCTCTTCCACTTCAATCTGGGTGTTCAGTTTTATCATCAACGAGACATTTCGAAGGCCATCCAATCCTATCGGAAAGTGATCGAGATAGATCCGACCTATATCGAGGCTTATAATAATCTGGGGATCATCTACCAGGAGATAGGCGATTTTAATAACGCCCTCTGGGCTTACCAAACGTCTTTGGGGATCAACCCCCGGTATGAAAAGGGACTGAATAATCTCGGGATTCTCCTCTATCTTATGGAGCGCTATGACGAATCAATGGAGGCTTTGCAGAAATCCCTCGCCATCAACTCGAATCATGTCGAAAGCCACATCAACCTTGGGACTCTTTTCAAAAAACGAGGACAGATGGATCAGGCGATCGCGTGTTACCAGAAAGTCTTATCCCTCAACCCGCTCCACGGGGAGGCTCATTACAACATCGGTCTCCTCTATGAGCAGCTAGAAAATGTTGAGCTGGCGATTAGCCACTATCAAAAGTTTATCCAATTCTCCAAGAAAACACATCCTGACTTAGTGGCAAAAGTGCAAAGGCATTTGAATTACTTAATGGCCGTAAGGGAGAAAGGCAGATAAAAAGGTTCAAGTGATTCAGCGGGAAACCTGTAGGGCAAAGCTTTAGCTTTGCTTGAAAAGATGGGTATGACGAAGATCATCTATAAGAAACGTACCCGATTAAAAGATTTTGATTACAGAGGATATTACCGCTATTTTCTTACACTCTGCACTAGTCATAAGACACCCATTTTGGGGGATGCATCGATAGTCGAATGGCTCACCAATGTTTTGGTGGATAAATCCAAACATCACGGTTTCAAAATATGGGCCTACTGTTTTATGCCAGACCATCTTCATCTGCTTATCGAAGGTACAACCGCCAATTCCGACATGAGAAGGTTTATTTCGGACTACAAACAACTAACAGGATTCTCATTAAAGAAGAAGATTGGGCAGTCGTTATGGCAAATGAATTACGTTGACCATGTGTTAAGGAAAGAAGAGGATACCCTCAATGTCACCAGATATATCCTGAATAATCCTGTAAGGCGAGGGCTCGTGGATGATTATAAGGATTATAAGCATTTAGGTTCTTTTGAGGTGGATGTAAAAGAATTGTAGTCAATTATTGAGAGGAGCATCATATCGTTTGCATTGCAAATATATCCTTTTTTGTAGGGCAGGCCTTTAGGCCTGCTTATCGTCCCGCCAAGGCGGGACTGAAGCCTTGCCCTACGGGACGTAAACTGTTTTACGCTCTTGTTAATAAAAGCAACCCTGAAGGGTTGCCCTACGAGCTGCTCAAATTAAAGAAAGTCGTTCGGGACATAGTTGATAAATCTTCTTAGTTTGCTAGTGGGTGATTGGTCATTATTCGGCATTTGGTAATTGGTGATTGGAGGTAGAATGGAGGAAGACAAAAAAACCTTCGGGGATTATCTCGTAAGCATTGGCGCCCTCACGGCTGACCAGCTAAAGATATCCCTTCAAGAACAAAAACGAGCAGGGGAGAGGTTGGAGCAGACGATTGCCCGCTTGAAATACATGGGTGAGGAGGCGGCCATCCGCAGCCTGGCAGATTACTTCAATCTCCCTTATATCGATCTGAATACCTATCTGGTTGACGAGAATGTGCTCAATCTTATCCCGGAGGAGACGGCCCGGCGTCACACCCTCATCCCTCTTTTTAAGATCGGGAACTTTTTAACGGTGGCCATGGCCAACCCTCTCAATATCATCGCCCTGGATGAAATGAGAAACAGGACGAAAACCGATATTGAGATAGTGATCACTACGGAGGAGAAAATCAGGAAGGCTCTTGATCAATACTATGGGCTCACAGCAAACCTGCTTGAAAACACCCTTCAGCATTTCGTCAACGGGAAGGCCGAAGAGACCCCTTCAGACCCTGGAGAATACCAAAAGACCTATAGTATCAAAGCCGATGACGTCCGGACCGACTCGATGGAGGGTGTCCCGGCGACCCGTATGTTCGACCTCATCGTGATTCAAGCCATCCGGGATCGTGCAAGCGACATTCATTTTGAGCCCGATGAAAAGTCACTGCGTATCCGGTTTCGAATTGACGGTTTCCTCTATGAATTTCATAACTTCCCGAAGCGAATCCATCCTTCCCTCATCTCGAGGATTAAGGTCTTATCAGAAATGGATATTGCAGAAACCCGGCTCCCTCAAGATGGAAACTTCAATGTGACGCTGGAAAACCGGGGGTTTGAGATCAGGGTCTCCACCTTTCCGACCATCTACGGTGAAAATGTCGTCCTCCGCATATTGGACCAGACGAGCCCTCTGATCCATCTGGAAGATCTGGGGTTTTCGGAGGAGATGCTCCTTCGTTATCGGCAATTGATCCAGCGCCCTAACGGAATCATCCTGGTCACCGGGCCCACCGGAAGTGGAAAGACCACCACCCTCTATGCTTCTTTGAACATGATTAATTCAAAGAGTAAGAATATCATTACCATTGAAGACCCTGTCGAATATCGACTCTCCTTGATCCGGCAGACACAGGTCAATCTTAAGGCAGGAATCACTTTTGCCACTGGATTGAGATCGATTCTCCGCCAGGACCCCGACATCATCATGGTCGGCGAGATCAGAGACTTGGAGACATCCCAAATAGCCATCCAGGCCGCCCTGACCGGGCACGTTGTTCTGAGCACCCTTCATACCAACGATGCCCCTGAGGCCATTACCCGGTTGATGGATATCGGGGTCGAACCCTACCTTATCTCCTCGTCGGTGATCGGGATATTGGCCCAGCGCCTGGTCCGAACGATCTGTCCCGAATGCAAAACCTCGTATCCCGTGGATCCTCAATGCTTGAGTGAACTGGGTGAGGATTTCTCAAAATCGAAGGAGCCCATCCCCCTCTACAAGGGGAAGGGGTGCAAGAACTGCAAGCAGTCAGGCTATTACGGGAGGAAAGGGATGTTTGAGCTCTTTCTCATAAATGATCGGATCAAGCAATTGATCTCAGAAAAGGCCTCCGCCCGGCTGATCCGGGAAACTGCCGTAAAACAGTTAGGGATGATCTCCCTGAGAGAGGATGGTTTGAGAAAGGTTCTGAACGGAATGACAACCCTTGAAGAAGTGGAACGGGTGGCCTTCAAAACAGACTTCGAAGCATAACTCCCTAAGCAGAGCAGAAAAGTGCTTGCTTTCACCGCAGAGACGCCGAGATCGCAAAGAAGGATCGTTTTTGATTTGGTGGTGAGAGGCCACCAAATCAAAAGTCCTCAGCCTTTCAGGCATGTTTATGGCCGAAGGCCTGGGGCTTCTGGAGAATCGGCCTCTCACCGATTCTCCAGAAATACCATCCTCTCTCTCAGCGGCCTCTGCGCCTCAAACGAGTCATGCCTCCATGTGACGAGTGGGCGGTGAGAATTATTTCTTAATGCTACCTATTTCACGCTCTTAGCGAATCGAAAGTTACTTATTTGAAGAGATTAAACCTGAGGATCCAGTAGAGGGCTGCTAAACCGTCCCTCCAGTTAATCTTTTTCCCTTCTGAGTAATCTCGCCCCCAGTAAGAGATTGGAACTTCAAAAATCCGACATCCCATTTTTGAAATCTTCGCTGTAATCTCCGGTTCGAACCCAAAGCGATTGCTCTTTATCTCTAATCTTTTTAAGACCTCCGCCCGGAAGACTTTGTATCCGGTCTCCATATCCGAAAGATTGAGATTGGTAAACGCGTTGGAGAGGTTGGTGATCACCCAATTTCCTAAGGCATGCCAATAGTAAAGAACCCGGTGAGGGCCGCCGAAGAACCGGGAGCCATAGACCACATCGGCCTTTCCCTCTAAGATGGGAGACACCAGGCGTGGATATTCGGAAGGATCATATTCAAGGTCGGCGTCCTGAATGATGACGATGTCGCCTGTTACGTAAGGGATAGCTGTGCGAATCGAAGCTCCTTTGCCCCGATTGAACTCGTGCGTCAGCACAGTGATCTCATTTCTATTTTGGTGAAGAAGATCACCCGTTTTATCTCCTGACCCGTCATTGACCACAATAACCTCTTTATCGAAGGGTGCCTCTTTAACCTTCTGGATGATCTGGAGGATCGTCCCCTCTTCGTTGTAGACAGGAATGATGACAGATAGTTTCATATCAAACCTTTTCTCCTACAATGACCAGGGACTGTCCCACAAACGTCGGAACAATCTTCTCAATTTCCATCAGGGCAGGTACCAGGTTGTTAAAGATCCTGACTTGTTTTTCCGGGAGAAGCCGCCTGTGAAAGAGTCCTCCGTTCAGAAACCATCCAAATAGTCCAAACAGATTGAAATAGGTTAAGTGACAAATGGTGAATCGATTCCGCTTCAGCTTCTGCATCACTTCCCATTTGCCATAACGCCGAAAATGCCCGAGCCCCCTATCCAAACTATTATACAGCACCTTTAACGCTGGAACCACAAGAACGACTCTTCCTCCCATTGGAAGCAAGTGATAAAATTTCTCCAGAACCGCGTCATCATCTCTCATATGTTCCAGGACATTCGAAGCGACAATCGTGTCAATGGACCCTTTCAGGTTCTCGGGAGGGGACTGTTCAAGATCCCAAGCGACCATCCCCTTCAGGTTGGAATGGCTTCCAAACCTGTCCCTCACCGTTCGGAGATAATTCGAGTTAACATCCGAGGCAATCACCTTTCTTTCAGTGAGAAGCAAAGCTGTCAGATTCCCCGTCCCGCATCCTACTTCCAGGACACGCTCCCCCAACCACCCCCTCATTTTATCGAAGATCCACCGGTGATAGGCACCGGCCTTTTCCATGATAGAGAGGGTTATCGTATTGGTCTCTTCCACATTCACGATGATCGCGCTTCCTTGAACCGTAGGGGCGGCCCTCCGTGCCTGCACGCCGAAGTGCCTGCCCGTCCGGCAGGCGGGCGTTTCGGCACGCAGGCGTGGTCGCCCGGTCTTCGGGAGCCCTCAGAGGGGCTCCCCTACGTCAAAAAGACCTGCAGGCGCCCTCCGTGGCCGCCCGAATCTACATCCATTTGTGCCAGGAATAGGGATATTCGGTCCAATCTTTCACCAACCCTCTCCTTATTGGATTGTTAACAATGTATTCAGCAACTTTTGTAACATCTTCATCTTTTCTCAGGGCATGGTCACAGAAACTTCGTTGCCACACCTTTCCTTTCCATCCCTTTTCCAGCATTAGACGGGTTGTATAACTCTTCCATCTCCCGATGAGGTCAATAAGATTTCCGAAATAGGAGCCATTAAAAGATGAACATGATCCGGCATAACACAAACCGCCATAAGCTCCGATTTCTCGGCCAAATAGCCTGCCTTTATAGATTTAAAAATAAATTCTAAGTATTCATTTGATAAGTAGGTTTTGTCTTTTGTACAAACCGTGATGGAGAAGGGTTGTGTTTGCCCTTCGTAAAATTGTCTTTCTAAACGAATTGTTTTCCTTTCGGTTTTAGTTTTCACAAATATAGTTCTGCATCAGGGAGCCGATGGAACGGCTCCCCTACGAAAACCTTTTCAATAAACGTAGGGGCGGCCCTCTGTGCCTGCGCACCGAAGTGCTTCTGCACACAGGTGTGGCCGCCCGAATTTTGGGAGCTCACAGAGGAGCTCCCCTACGCCATTAACATTTTTTTTACGTTATTCTCTGCGGCCGCCTTCTTGATATCCATCCAATACCAAAACAACCAATGATTGTCAAAAAAGTGATGATCGCGCCTAGCCTAAAGCTCACGGGAGCATAAACAAAAGCCACCTGGTGTGTCCCGGCACTGAGGGGCACTGCCCGGAAGTTATAATTTGCTCTAAGAATCTTCTCCTCTTTCCCGTCCACAAAGGCCTTCCACCCAGGGTAAAAAGTATCACTTAAGACCAAAAGGGTATTTCCTTTTGCCTTAACATGAAGCACGAGCCTATTATTGGTCTCAGAGATAAATTCAGGCAGCCCGCTGTGGGGCACCCCTACAGATTTTATCTTTTGTAGGGGCGGCCCACTGTGGCCGCCCATTTTATATTTTTGCACCCCTCCCTCGAAAGGGTGATTAGGGGAATTCTCCTTCCATTTCGGTCCTTCCTCAAGCAGAACTTCTTTCCCAGGATGAAAATTCTTGCCCTTCAGCATTGAAAGAATCTCTTTAGATTCCAAGACCCTGAAGTTATTAACAACCCATGCCCTCGGGTGAACCTCTCTCTTTCTGTATAATTTTATCGTGTTTCCTTCAAGGAGATCTTTCTTTTTCCCTGGGAGGCCTTCAATCCTTGCATAAAGAAGCTCATAACCATGATCCTTTTCAAGGGGAGTAACCGAGATGACGTATTTGACGCCATAGAGGTCTATGAGAGAAGTGGCAGAAATGGAGGGAGCGCTAATCAATGCCATATAGAGGTCATCCACCCTTTTTAAATGAATGACATCGATTCCCCAGATGTTCGGCAATCGGTAGAGCAGGGTCATCGAAGGAACATGCTTCTCTTTCAATAAACCGAGAGGGTTTGTTGCACCGACTAAGATTGGAGTATCCATTGAAATGGTCTTACTGGTTGAAAAAACCCGGAAATCACCTTGATCCGAGGAAAGGATCTCCAAAATCCTCGTTTCCCGAAAATATTCCGTCGTTGTCTCTCTCCCGTAAAATCCCATATTCCCGAAAAGATCGGTCGTCAAAAAGAGGACGAATAAAACCCTGATCCAACCCTTCCACTTCACCTCGTATCCAGCTCTTAAAAGGAGAAAGAAAAGGGCGAGGTAGAAAAAGAATCGTTTCGCATGAAAGAGGTTAACCGAGACTAAATTAAAATCCGGGAAATCGATCCCTCTCCCTTTAAGGAAAGGCTCAATCTCCTTTTGCCCTAGGATTAAGAATAAGAGAAAACACCCAGAGGCCAGAGAGAAAGGAATCAGAAGATTTTTGAGCGTCTTATTTTCTCTTACTTTTGAAAACGCCACCCACTTCTCAAATCCCAGGCCTGCCGTTATGGAGAGGATGAGAATAAAAATGTATAAGAACTTAACAGGGTATCTGATCCCATTAAAGAAGGGAACATACTTAAATACGAGAGGGTATAAGGGATTATATTGCCCAAGGGATAAAAAGAGGGAAAGGAGTATCAACGAAAGATAGAGTCCTCGACCTTGAGTGAACCCATCCCTCCCCTTCCTATTTCCAAAAGGAGGGAAGAAGCAGATGAGACTGAGAACAAAGGGAAGGCCCCCCGTATAAAGAGTTTTAAACCAGCACTGGTTGACCCAGTAATTCCTCATATCAACAAAATAGCCATACACATCAGGCAAGACAAACAGAAGAACATCCTTTGGCGCAAAACTCCATATCGTCGCTTCTTGATAAGAAATCCCTTGCCCCCGTATGGAGTGGATAAATAGTTCAAGAAACGGGAAGAGTTGGATGGCTGAAAGGAGTATAAAACCAATTGAAACGATGAGGAGACTTCGAAATTTATATATGTAGGAGCGGCACACTGCAGCCGCCCAATAAGAAATTCTATTCCGTAGGGGTGGCCCACCGTGCCTGCACGCCGGAGTGGCTGCTTCAGCTCGCCTCCGAAAGAATTTGTTCAGCCAGGAAACCGAGATACCTTGTGCAGGTGAATGTTTCGGCACGCAGGCGTGGCCGCCACATGGGAGCCCACGCTTGCGCGCCGAAGCGCTACAGCGCGCAGGCACGGGGGGCTCCCCTACGTTATCCATTTTAGTCAATGGAGAAAAGATAACCATAAAAAGAAGAATGATGAAATTGCCGTAGATGATTTCAATCCCGCCGCCCAAAAACGAGATTGCCATGAAGACGGCCGTCAGGATCTCATTCTTAAGTCCCCGGCGGGCAATCGCCCTTGTGAAAAACAGCAGGATGAGGGGAGTCCAGATCACAGAGAGGAGACACGTAAGAAGGGAATGGACGGAAAGGAGGTAGCCACTGAGCATAAACGTCAGCCCGGATATCAGCGAGCCTGTGGAGCTTACCTTCAAATCCTTTAGAAAAAGATAGGTAAAGAATCCCCCTAAAAAGAAGTGAAGAATAATGATGGTATTGAAGGCCAGATCAAAGGGCAGGATAAAAAAAAGGGTGTTCAAAGGATAAAGAATGGCATGTTGAGGATTAGCAAAAAAAGGATGGCCTGAGAACTGATAGGGGTTCCACAAGGGGAAATCCCCATGCTTGATGCTTTCTACCCAGAAAAATCTCGGAGGGATGAAGTAGGGCCCTAAATCCCTTTCCGTCAGGAGATATCTACCCTGGAACAGGTCGTAAAAGAAGAGAAGTGAGGAAAAGACAAGGGTCAGAACGGCCAGGAGATCGGCTGATCTGACCCATCTTGTTTTCCCTTTTATGTCACCTATCACAGAAGGGTAGTCGGACACCGGCTATTTGAAATCATCACCGTTGAGATTTGCTTTCCTGCATTCTGACCTCTTACGATTACCATGTCGTTGTGGCAACGCAATAAATAGTTGCTGGCGAAGTAGGTGCCTGAGGATTTGTTGGACTCAGGCTGAACGAATAGGAATAGCCCCCGGCTGTCATGGTGAAGTATTCTGTACCATA
>Ga0214473_10003790_pt1 | contig 18246 bp, 15 predicted proteins | sample RVTome_7_FD_203509 | JGI IMG/M metagenome (GOLD analysis project Ga0214473, IMG submission 203509) | Soil microbial communities from uranium-contaminated site in the Upper Colorado River Basin, Wyoming, United States - RVT98D197 | ecosystem: Environmental > Terrestrial > Soil > Contaminated >... | reverse complement strand
TGAGACAACTGGAAAGGCCGGCTGTAGGGATTTCCTTTCCCTCAACCTCAATCTTTCCGTTCTTGAGCTGACTGTAATTCACCTCACCCAAGCTTCCAGGGATACATTGAGGATAAGATTCGCTATAGTCCACAACCTGGGCACAGATCTCTTCGTCTTTGACCATCGTATGACGCAGGATCTCCTCATCCAGGATGGGAATGGGAACCCCGATCCCTACCGTTAATGTCACCCCGTAACCGGTGAAAGAAGTCCCCCTGAGCCATTTTGGACTCATCATCTTGAGGTCACCCGTAACGGAGATGGTCCCTGCTGGCATTTTTGGAACTCCTCCATCCGTCCTCTTCACTCCCGGGTTGTGCTGGGTTCCATTTCCCACTACGTATCCGACGCCTCCTCCAAGGAAAATCCGCGTTCCGACTCCGATGGTCTTGTAGTAAGGGTCGTTGAGAAGAGGGCTCAGCTGGCCTGCACTGCAGTAATTCGCGTTTCCCATCTTAGGCTGAAGGACACCCATGTAAGTATAGATGACCTTATCGGAAAGATTGACAGCGACATTATAGTTCTGATAGGCGTTTCTCATATTGAAAAGAACGGCCTCGTTCATATCCTTTAGAGAGATGAGCGTATCGAGGGTTTTTCGGGGATAGCAATCCGTCCCATAAGCGGTGGCTGTCAATTTGACATCGTTGCCCGCTACCAGTTCCTCAATAACATAAGCTCCCCCGTAGGAGAACTTTCCCGGAAAGACTTTATTTCTGGGATCGTCATCGGACATTGCAGTGGCCCCGAGGAAAAAATCGACCGCGGCAAACCCTGAATAGACCGGAATATCGTTGAGATAGACCTTTCCCCCTCCCAATTTGATCCGCGGTTTGGTATGGCCGACATTGAAATAAGCTCCTGACGAACACATGGGCCCAAAGGTCCCTGTGGTCACGACATCAACTTCCTGGGCCGCTTTTTTGACCCCATGTTGAGCGGTATATTCGATAATTTCCTCAGCGGTAAAAACAACTGCCTTTCCTCCCCTGATCTTTTCATTTATCTCTTCGATGGTCTTCGCCATTTTCTTTTTCCCCGTTCGAATTCGGATTGCAGATTTTGGATTGCAGATTGCAAAACCATTCTTCCATCATTCCAGTATTCCATTATTCCAGGAGTCATCTATTTTAGTTCATTAAACAACCATGTGCTGATATAGCGCTCGCCTGTATCAGGGAGAATGACGACGATCATCTTCCCCTCGTTCTCCCGCCTCTTCGCCACATCGAGGGCTGCCCATACCGCTGCGCCCGAAGAAATCCCCGCCAGCACCCCTTCTTCCCGGGCCAACCTTCTTGCCAGGAATCCAGCATTCGCATTGGATACTCTGATGATCTCATCGACGAGATCCATTCGAAGCACTTCCGGAACGAAACCCGCACCGATTCCCTGTATTTTGTGGGGGCCTGGCCTTCCTCCGGAAAGGACGGGAGACCCTTCCGGCTCCACAGCAACTGCCTTAAATTCCGGTTTTCTCTTCTTGATCACCTCTGAAATTCCGGTGAGGGTCCCTCCAGTTCCTATACCTGAAACTAAAATATCCGCCTTGCCTTCGGTGTCTTCCCAGATCTCCAGGGCAGTGGTCTTTCGATGGATTTCCGGATTGGCGGGATTCTTAAACTGCTGCGGGACGAAATACCTGGGGTCTTTGGCCGCCATCTCCTCCGCCTCTCTCACCGCACCTGACATGCCTTCGTTGCCGGGAGTTAAAACCAGTTCTGCCCCAAACATCTGGAGTAGATGCGTCCGTTCCACGGACATCGTATCGGGCATCGTTAGAACTAATCGATAACCCTTTGCCGCACAGACAAACGCCAAAGCAATCCCCGTATTTCCGCTGGTAGGTTCCAAAATGACCGTGTCCGGCTTGATCATTCCGGCCTTTTCTGCGGCTTCGATCATGGAAACACCGATACGATCCTTAACGCTTCCGCACGGATTGAATGACTCAAGTTTTGCCACCACAGTGCCCTTGAAGCCTTCCGTGATCCGATTCAACTTTAGTAAAGGTGTCCGTCCTGTTAATTCTGAAATCGATTCAGCGATTTTCACACTTCCACTCCCTTTGAACCCAAACAATTCACCACAGCGACACAGAAGACACGAAGAAGCAATTTCTCATTCAGCGGGTCGAAGATCCCGGTGATTCATCGACCGGGGGAGACACCGCCAGAAGCTTTTAGTCCTTTGTCGGAACGACGGTCGTACCGACTCAGATCTCGTACATTGGAGAAAAGGGACCTTCCTTTTCTCTTCTTCGATTCACCATCTCTTCCAAAGTAATCGAGGTAAGAATTCCATTGATCGCATCTGAAACCTTCTTCCAGATATCCCGCGTCACACAGACCGAAACTTTTTGACAGACCGTTGGATCCTGCAAACACTCTGTCAGACTGAAAGGCCCCTCCAAAACCCCAACAACGTCACTTAAGCAGACCCTTGATGGAGGTTTGGCTAGCGTATACCCTCCTCTGGAACCACGAACGGACTTGATCAACCCAGCCGTCCGAAGGGGAATGATGACCTGTTCCAGGTATTTAAGAGGGATGCCTTCTTTCCTGGCAATCTCTCTCAGTTCAATCGGTCCCTCTCCATAATGAGTGGCAAGCTCCAGTATTGCCCGGGTTCCATATCTTATTTTCGTTGATATTTTCATGGGTTATGAAATCATACTTTTTCCATGGGAATTGAACTTTTTTAACTTAACCCACTATGGTTGTCAAGAGGAATAAGGCAGGAGTTCTGAAGGAGGGCTCAGAACGGCATAATGGCTACTTAGAGTCTGTTTATGAATCCAATTTGCTTGTCATACCCGCCCCGTATCAAGTACGGGGTAAACTCCAGTCGGGAACCATTTAAATACTGGGTCCCGGTTTTCACCGGGAAGCCTGGATTCCCGTTTTCACGGGGATGACAAAAAAAAAGATGACTGTATTTATGGATAAACACTACTTAACTTCAACTCTCAAAACCTTCTGGCTTTTCTCGGTCACTTTTACGCGCTCATCAATTCTGTATCCCACCACCCATGCAATCATCTCTCCTGACATCAGAAGGGGAACACTCGGTCTTTCAAACCTCGGGACTTTATGGTCTATATAGAATTCCTTCAACTTTTGTGTCCCCTTGACCCCCAGAGGCTGGAATCGATCGCCCGGACGGAAGTTTCGCATCTTTAACGGAAATTTGAGACTTTCGAAAGCCAGATAAGCGATGCTTGGAAACTCATTCAAGGTTTCAGGCCTGTCTCTCCAAATCTCCTCAATCACCACTTCTCTCCGGATCTCCTCGACCCAAGTGCGACCGGGCGAGAGGATCTCCGTCTCAAAAGGCGGCACCGGTTTCACACTTCCCTTCCTTACGAGTACCGTATCGTAGCGTTTCTCGAAGTAGGCCCCACAAGACAACTCGAAAAGAAAATTCGGCGTAGGCTGGCACAATTTGTTAAAAATATGGCCCGTCTCATCCAACCCCTCCCCTTCCTCACCCAAAATTCCCTCCACGATTCTTTGAATGACCCTCCACTGGATCGCCCGGTGAAGGGACTGGTATTCCGAGAAGTTGAAAGAGCCCTTGTCCTTCTCCCAGTGGACAATCCTCTGATAGGCTTGCGCCGATTCTCTCTCGAGATAATCGTTCTCCCCTTGGAGAAGATTCACGGTCCTCATAACCACCTCTTTAAAGCTGGACTGATATTCCCTTTCGATGAGGGGAATGAGGTCTAGACGGAGCCTGTTTCTCAGGTAGGTCTTCTTCAGATTGGATGAATCAACCAAAAAAGGGATGCCGTTCTTGAGGATGAACGAATCGATCTCTCTCCTCCATACTTCAAGCAGGGGACGGATCACTTTTCCGTCCCTCATAGGAAGGATCCCCTTCAGTCCTTTCAGCCCGGAGCCTCTGAGTAGGTTAATGAAGACGGTTTCCACCTGGTCGTCGGCATTATGGCCGAGGGCAATCTTGGTGGCTTGATACTTACGCAGGAGATCCTTGAAGAAATGGAATCGGATTCTCCTGGCGGCATCCTGTGGGGAGAATCCTCCGGTCTTCTTGAACTCCCTGACATTGAACTGACCGTATTCAAACGGTGTCCCTAACTTTTCCGACGCCGTCCGAACCAGTTCCGCCTCTTTTTCGGATTCGTCAGGTCGAAGACCGTGGTTAACGTGAGCCACGATGAGGGAGAGATCGAAATCCTTGCGCAAGGAATTCAGTACATGGAGGAGGACCATTGAATCCGCCCCACCAGAGACACCTACAACCAACCGATCTCCCTGCTCCAGTAGATAATACCGATCAATGGTCCTTTTAACCTGGGTCAAAAGCATCACTTAACTTCTTGGTTTAAAAGTCCTTCAGGCTGATCAAAAATGCCCCTGCCTGCGCCGAGGCTTCGGCAGGCAGGCGAAATCCCGCCGTAGGGGCAATTCATGCCTGCGTGCTGAAACGCTGCACTTCCGCGTGCAAGCATGAATTGCCTCTACAAGATGTACGATGCAATAAACCTGCACCGTGCTTGACACGGGGAAGGATGAGGGCAATCCCGCGAAGCGCGGGACAGATGCTCGTTTTTCATCGGCCTGAACTCTTACATCTTCTTTTCCCCCAGGGGACCAACCTGAATCTCGACCTCCGTCGTACCATACCATTTCTCAATAATCTTGATGGTTGCGGTCCTGTCAGGCTTTGAAAAATTCAGCATGGAATCCCTGCCCCTGAAGCTGTTGACGATCTTCCAGTTATCCCTTTCCATGTGGTAGGTGAAGAAGGTGATCAAGGAGTCTACGTCAAGCCACCATTTCCTAAAGACTAGAATGCCGGCCTTAAATCGCGGGGTCTCGTAGACAAAGGACTTACCCTGCTTGTAATGCAATTCCTCCGGGACCAGGACGTCATTAAAGTGGTAATATCTCCCCTTGTACTCCTTGTACGGACTGACTTCACCTGTCTCGACCTTTGATGGCTCCCCCCGTCTCTCTTTAACCGTCGACGAACATCCCGTCCATACCATTCCCAAAACGACAATCAACACCAGATAAACGACTTTTCGGCCCATACCCTTCCTCCTTAATTAGAAAATACGACTATTTTTTTACCATCCTGTGGAGATAAAAGCAAGAACAAATAAAAAGAACTCGTAACCCCTCAGAGCACTCACCCTTCGTTCCCCTTACTCTCAACGAATCCGCCTTCTGAAACGTGAGGACGGAGCAGATCGACCTCCGGGACGAGTGCCCTACGGAAATCTTGCACCGTAACTGAGGGGCTACAAGAGCTCTGAGAAAATCATCAGAGCTCGCTGATTAACCGACGGGCTAATCAAACCTCGACCCGTCGGCCATATAACTATCATCGGCATTACGCAGATCGATGGTTACATTCCCCAGCTTCGGAAGCTCTCCTCCGTCAAAGGAGGCAGGCAATCTATACTTATACGGATCCTTGACGAGCTCGAACGTAAAGGGAAAAACTACTGTGTTACTCTCATTCCCGGCTTTATCAAGAACGGAGACCTGCAATGTAAGGGTTGTCCACTCCGGCAGGTATCCGGCCTGCGAGCTGTAGGTATTCCATTGGATGTAGCCTCTAAAATGTTTTCCATATTGCGACTTGAGGTAGATCCAGTCGGTCGGGTAATGACCCGCTCCCACCTGGTCCACGACGGAGGCAATTCTCAACATGTCGCCATCGGGGTCTTCGGCTTCCAGATAGATTTTCCAGATATACCCGTAATAGGCTTTCTCAACGGCAAAACTGGAAGTAATAATCGGGGCATGGGTTCCTGGTTTCGGCGGCATTCCTCCCGAATAAGGAAATAAAGGCTGCGCTCCCCCGGTAAAAACAAATAAGAAGGTTAGGACGAAAAACATTCCCAAAAAGGTAAAACCTCTTTTATTTTTCATGGCTTGTCACACCTCCAATCCACAATTGTAATATAAGCCCCTCCCTGGGAGATTTCAAGCATATGAACCTGCTCTCCCGCCTTTCTTCACAGCAAAAGCTTCTTTCCCGGCCTCCTCGAAAACGTCCTTTATGGGGATACCTTTCTCCAGCGCCAGTTTCTTGCAATCCTCGTACTCAGGCGAGAAGTTGACCACCTTCCCTCCCCACCAAGCCACTTTGAAACGAATTTTCCCGTACTTTGTCCGAAGGGTCCGGATTTCCCGGTTCGCCTTGGCCCTTTCCTCCTCACGCCATCTCAACCCGAGAGTAGTTGTCTCCTTAAGAAGAAACTCCGCAACGGACGGAAGTTTGTCAGAGGAACAGATCACCGTAAGGAGCGTCGCCGGCCGGTTCTTCTTCATCAAGATCGGGGTAAGAAAAACTTCGTGAACATCCAATTCAAAGAGCTTCTCCATCACATAGTCGTAAAACTGGGGATTCATATCATCGATGTTCGTTTCGAGGACGGCAACCTTCTCCCTTTCGGAGGCTGCTGCAACGGTCCCGATCATCAGCCGAAGAACGTTGGGATGGGGGAAGTCATCCCGGCCGGCGCCGTACCCGATCTTTTCCACTTTCATGGGAGGCATTTCGCCGAACCGTGAACCCAGCGAGGTGAGAAGGGCTGCCCCGGTCGGAGTAAGGAGCTCTTTTTCCACTCCGTAAGAATAGATCGGCCTCCCTTTCATCAGGGCAAGCGTAGCGGGAGCAGGCACAGGAAGGATGCCATGCTCGCATTTCACAAATCCGCTTCCCACATTTACCTTGGAAACGTGAATCTCGCCAATCCCTATCTGAGAGATTCCCCAGACAGCGCCCACAATATCCACAATAGAATCGAGCCCTCCTATTTCATGGAAATGGATGTCCTCCATCGGTTTCCGATGGATCTTCCCTTCCACCGTCGCGATCCGCTGCAAAACCGCTTTGCTTCTCTCCTTGATTTCGGGGTCTAAATCGCTCCCGTCTATAATCTTCAGCATCTCTTTCAAGTCGCGATGAGTCTTCTCGTCTTTCCCTTCCACTACAACCTGGGTCGCCGCAATGCCTCTCTTGAGGACCTCTTTAATTTTTAGACGAACGGGGATATGGAGTTTATTCAATTCGGCCCGAAGATTTTTAGGGTTCAGACCGGCGTCGATCAGCGAACCGAGGATCATATCTCCGCTTGCCCCGGAAAAACAGTCAAAATAAGCAACCCTCATTTTTCACCTCATATCATGAAAATCGCATAGCGCAGAGCGTAACTAAGAAAAACCAACTTCACTTTCAATGGTTACCCTTCAGGGGGAGGGTCATCATATTATTTTTCTCTCCCCTTCAAGGGGAGGGTCAGCCCTGCACCACGTAGGGTGCAGGACAAAGCCCTGAACCTCACATGGTTCGGGGGGAGGGGATGGATTTTGCCAGACTATTCTATCCTCTTACCATTCCGCAATCCGCATTCCGCATTCCGAAATCAGAAAGGCTCCGTCAGAAACTCATAGGCCGTCAAATAAATCAACTTTGTCACATCGGTCAGCTTCTCGAAATCAACCGCTTCGGGCTGATCCTGAAATGTGTGAAGTGTCCTGTAATCGGACGCAAAATAATTAAGGGAAGGAATTCCCATTTGATGGAACGGATAGTGGTCACTGCCGAAAGCGAAGGCAAAGCGATCGATATCACGGCCTTCTTTGAGCTGTACTTGTTGAAGGAACTTCCTGCTTCTTCGAGCCAGGTCCGGATAAAAAGAATTTCCAACAAAAAAGACCTCTCTCTCGTTCGTTCTTCCTCCGATGGAGTCGATGGAAAACATCGCTTTGATCTGACTCAGAGGAACGAAAGGATTCCTGACAAACTGACCGGACCCCCATGCCCCCCATTCTTCTCCACCGAAGAAGATGAAGACAAGACTTCGTCTGAATTCCGTCTTCTTCTCGGCGAGGGACCGGACGATCTCCAGAAGGGCGGAGACGCCTGAAGCATTATCATCGGCGCCGGAATAATACCCTCCCCTTTTCTCATCCTTTCCGAGATGATCGTAATGAGCGCCCAGGACGAGAAACTCTTTCTTCTTCTCCGGATCCTGTCCCGGAATTATTCCCCCTATGTTCAAATCCTTAAATCGATCTTCTTTAAACGAAATAGCCATCTCAGCAGAAACGTCCCTCCGGTTTATCAGCTCCTTCACCCACCCTCTTTCCGCCTGGAGGATGGGAACAAGAAGGACTGGGATTTTGATTTCAGACTCCAGCGGTTGCCTTCTGGCCTCTTCTTTGGCAGCTTCCATGAGGGGATGAAAGAAGTATCCTTCCTTCTCCCTGGTCTCCAACCTGTCTCTCAGTTTAGGAGGAATATAAGAGGGATAGATGATGTAAGAGGTCAGACGATCCAGATCTGCCTGCTCTATGAAGAAAACGATCGCTTCAGCCTCCTTCAATTGCAATTCCTTGATCCTCCTGAAGAGAGACTGATCAGCGGGGATTCCGGAAGATTTCAGATAAAGCATCGCACCCTTTCCGGAAAGGCTTTCCATCTTTTCAATCTCTTCATCGTCAACAAACAGGACCGGTCCTTTCCAATCCCCTTCCTTTGAAAAGCAGAGAGGGATGGCTCGAAGGGGTTTATCGTCCTCGGAAGTCTTCACAACGAGGTTCGCCTTTTCTATGTCTCTGACAGCGATCGTGAAGGGCTGAAAGATTGGAACAATTCCCATCCCTTCTATATGGTTGATCAGGTACTCCTGGGCCTTACGATAGCCTGGCGTCCCGGGAAATCTTCCGGCCATCTGGGGGGAAGCGAGATCAGAGACGTGCCCTTTCAATCTTTGGGGCTCGATACGATGGAGATGGCTTTGAGGCAGCAAATCATGGGAGACATACGGGTGGGAAGTCTGGAGGGTTTCCCTTTTCAAAGGCCTTCCGCCTTTGAAGAGAACGTAACTGTCCCAGCCGTAGAAGAAGATGAACCGGGCCCTTGCAAGTCCAGCCGGAGATGAGCCAAAGTAGATCGTTACCCATTTCCCGGGACGAAGCGGGTGAGGATAGGTGAAAAGAAGGGATTCATCCCCCTCGCTCACCTTCTTACCATCCACCCAAACGGCGCCTTCTTCGAAACGAAGGGGAGGCGTGAGACCCCGAAAGAGTTCGGAGAAGAGAGGGTCCTTCCAGCTCTCGCCCAGAAGCATCAAAGAGGAATTTACGATTTTCTCTCTGGTGACCTCCTTCAAAGAGAGAATCTGCCCGCCCTTTCCCTCCTTTGCCGTTGTGGCCAACTCAGCATAGATCCTTCTGCTCTCCTCATCCCTTCTGTCCGGCAAAACAAAAATCTTCTCACGATCTTCAAGCAAAGCGTTTAAACAGGGAATGACTTCCTCTGCGCGCAATTTGCGAAAAAGGTGACTATCCGGGTCGAGATTAAGCTTAAGTGGAGGTCCTGGAACTTCTACCGAAATCGGGCTCTTCTTCTGGGATATCTCCAAGAGAAGACTCTTCTTTCCTGACGCACTTTCAACCACGACCGGGAGCTGAAGCTCATAAGCATCTCCTTCCTGAACAACCTCGCCTAAGACGCGATAGCCTCCCGGCTCGACTTCATATCGAACATTTTCCAGCTTCAGCAGAGGTCCTCCGGACCTGTCGAGCCACTGGGAAAAAAACCTGTCCAGTCTCTTACCGCTGGCCTCCTCAAAAATCTTTTCGATATCCCTCCAATCCGCTTGATGCCCCCCGTACCTTTTGGAGAATCTTCTCAGGGTGGAGAAGAAGAGGTCTTTGCCGACGATCTGCCTGAGCATGTGGAAGACCATGGAGCCCTTCCCATAGCCGATCTGCCCGTCCAGTTCATTCCGTTTCTCTTCAAACTGCCGGAGCGGGTAGTCACCTGAAGGAGGAACCTGGATGGCATATTTTTGCAACGCATCCTGACGGTATTTGCGGGCGCTCTCCTCGTCGATCTTCAGCTCCCTGTAATAGTAATTCGTGCAGTAGGTGGTCAGGGCTTCCACCCAATTTCCACCCTCCGGTTTCGAGCTGACATAATGACCCCACCAGGAATGGACGATCTCGTGGTCAAGGGCACCGGGCTTGAGAAACTCTTTTCCCTGTCGGATGGTCTCGGGAGCGAGAAGCGTGAAGGTGGGGATACCGTACCCGCTCGAGAAGAAATTCTGGACGATGTCAAACTTCTTAAAAGGATACCGGCCCAGGAGACCTGAATAGATCTTCAGATACTCTTCTGCAGCATTTAGAAATATCTCCGAGAACCTGTCGTCTTCAGGGAAAAAATAGGTTGAGATCTTAACTCCGTCAGCAATTCGGGTTCCCACGGAATATCTTCCGGCAACGAGGGTGAGGCCTTCGGTCGGAAGGTCATAGACCCATCGGGTCTTCCGTAGCCCTTTATCCACCTTGTCCGATACAAGCTCCCCCTGCGAGACAACTCTAAAAGGGTCAGGAATCGTTGCCTCCAGATCGAATGTCGCCATCGAGTCCGGCCAGTCAGGATACCAGTGAGAGGATCGAGACAAATAGACGCCTTCCGGACCGATTATTCCAGAGGTCTGGTCCCCCCTCACGAATTGGAGAGCCTTCTCTTTTGCAATCGGATCGTAGATGGACCCTTCGTAAGAAACCGAAAGAGAGACAGATTTCCCGGCTTCGTCAAGAGAGACATCAATTTTTCTGGCGAAACTTGAAAGAGGCGCTTCCGACCAATGAAGCGCTTTCCGTGTCTTGACGTTGGTTACGGAGATAATTCGCAATGCGGGATGCAGAAGAAAAGAAAGGACTCGAGAATTCTTGCCTTTGATGAGAACCGTGAGGCGGTCTTCACCTTGAATAAGATGCTTTGCCGGATCGATCTTGACCCGAAGGTGATGGGACTGGATAAGATAAGAGAAGTTGGATGACCCGGGAAAGGCTTTGCCGAAGTCCGGGAGAATCAAAATCAGCAGTGACAAAATGAGAATTGCTATACGCCACAAGGCTTTCTTCATCGTTGAAATGATAACACAACCCCATTTAAAAGAACACCGACGGGCAATTAGACCCACCAGTCGCATAAGAAACATTCCAAAAAGCAATCGGGTGTGCTAGGCTAGCCGAGAAGTTTGGACTTGAATTTACGAACTTCCGACTTTATGATTACTTCTCAAATCAGAAGTCCTTGAACAAGGAGTAAGGAGACCCATGATCCGGTCAATCCAAAAAGTGGAAAAGGCACTCCTGGGAACAACCGTGAGAGATCTTCCTCGGTTGATTCCCGGAATCGCGTTGGCTTTTCTCATCTGGTATCTTTCTGAATGGTTTTGTAACTTCATCGGCAAGACGGTCATGGGTTTCACGTCGAGTCCCATCAGCACGATCATGGTGACCATGATGATCGGGCTTCTAATACGCAATCTATTCGGTCTTCATCCTGTCCTGGTCCCCGGGACAATGTTCTGTCTGAAAAAACTCCTGAGACTCGGAATCATTCTTTTGGGGATCAGGCTCTCTTTCTTCGATGTCCTAAAAATAGGTGCGGTCGGAATTCCCGTCATCGCCCTCTCCATTGCCACAGGCCTGGTTGTCAGCACTTATGCGACGCGACTCCTGCGGCTTCCTATGAGGCTGGGCACTTTGATCGCTGTTGGAACGGGTATATGCGGAGCTTCTGCCATCGTGACCACCGCTCCAACGATCAAGGCCACTGACGAGGAAGTGGCCTACGCCGTGACCAACATCACCGTCTTCGGAATCGTGGCAATGTTTCTCTATCCCTACGCGGCAGAAATGATTTTCACGGGCAACCGGATACTGGCCGGTCTCTTCTTAGGAACCTCCATCCATGAGACCGCTCAGGTCGCCGGCGGCGCAATCATGTACGACCAGTATATGCTGGCCAAGTCTTCAGCTAGCCTGATTTCCAGTGTGGGAGCAACAAACCCTCTCGGAAGCGACGTGGCTCTCGTCACCAAGCTGACCCGGAACGCCTTCATGGTTTTCGTCGTACCTCTCATGGCCCTTTATTATGCCCGTAAGGATTCGCAAGTTGGCGGCAAAGTTAGATTCTCAAAGGATTACTTTCCCATCTTCATCCTGGGCTTCATTCTTCTGGCGATCTTCCGAACCGCAGGGGATATGACGATCCTCGGTTCAAACAGATTGGCTTTTGGAATCCTTACCGCTGCCCGGTGGAAATCGATTGTCGGCGAAACAGCGAAAGTCGCGGGAATTTTGCTCGCCGCTGCAATGGCGGGCGTGGGGCTGGGAACGAGCTTCAAAAGCTTGAAGACCCTGGGGGTTAAGCCTTTCCTTGTCGGTCTCTGCGCCTCTTTCACCGTCGGGGTGGTCAGCGTCATCGCAGCCTTTTTGTTCGGCCCCTATATTAAGTTTCATTAAATCACGAGATTTCTAAAAAAGCCCAGAAATCTCTGATTACACGGATTATCGAATGATTACACCGATTAGCTGAAAACAAAGAAAAAATCTGTGTAATCCTTTTTGGGAATCTGAGTAATCAAGAGAGCGAAAGGACTTCTTCAGAGCTCTCCTAATATTCTGTTGACATTTGGCAGGGATTGAGTAAAAATTTAGCTGGTTTGGCGGTGTAGCTCAGTCGGTCAGAGCATGCGGCTCATATCCGCAGTGTCCGGGGTTCAAATCCCTGCACCGCCACCAATAATTTCCAGTACTTACCTCACCCTCGCCACCTTCAGAACTCCCTTCCGTGCTAATGTCCGTGCTAATCCCTTCTATCTGCTCAAGGATGCTTACAGCCCCTACCCTATTTTATATGGAAATCGACAAGGTAATTCGTAATAGGTCAGATACTCGAAAGAAAAAAGCTTTACATGATTTTACAATACGTCGCACCATCTTATACTTCATCCGAGGCTGCCATCCGCTCAAATGCTGAAGTTGAGAAAGGGTCCGTCTTGTAAAGAACATTATGGCAGAAGAGAATAGGGAACAGGAAACAGTTTAAAATACCTTTTATTTTTGATCTTATTGAGCTAGATTTAAACAAGACAGCTTGGGACTGCCTCATTAAGAGGTTATACTTACTAAAACTATCCCAATCAAATTTGGAAGGACTCGTCCGACGAGGAGAAAACTGTGAAGAAAATTGGAAGGTTCCATGTACTGACGGACATAGATCTCCAAAACTGTTTTTCCCATGCAGAGCTTGCGGAGCTTGCCATTGCGGGCGGGGCCGATACGATCCAATTTCGTCAGAAGACCGGTGAGACGATTCAGATGATCCGCATTGCGGAGCAGATTCAAGCTTTGTGCAAAAAGGCCGGCGTATCCTTTATCGTTAATGATCGTGTGGACGTGGCAATTGCTTCTCATGCAGATGGTGTTCATCTGGGGCAGGGGGATTTCCCAATACCTCTTGCCAGAAAACTGCTGGGTGAAGGGGCGATCATTGGCGGATCGGCAGGGGATGCGGAAGAGGCCCGGAAGTGTTTTTTGGAAGGAGCGGACTATATCGGTTTCGGCCCTGTCTATTCCACATCCTCCAAAGAGGACGCCGGTCCTGCCTCCGGACTTGACCTCCTGAGACAGGTCGTGGAGAAGACTCCGCTGCCTATCGTCGCCATCGGCGGTATTAACAGAGACAATACTCTTTTGGTGAGAGAGACAGGGGCCTATGGCATTGCAGTCATCTCTGCCGTCTGCTGTGAGAAGGATCCTGAGGAGGCGGCCAGATGCCTTCGTCGTCTGCTGGAGGCGGGACAACATGACTGAGAGGGTAAGTGATATCGGCGAATTCGGGCTCATTCGGAGGATCGACGAGCTCGTGAACAGGGAGGGGATTCGGTCTGAGCGGGTCACCGTTGGAATCGGTGATGATACCGCCGCCTTCCTTCCTCGCCCTGGATATGAACTCTTGGTAACATGTGACTGCATCGTGGAAGGCCGCCACTATTTACCTGAATATATTCGTCCCCTGGATTTGGGACGACGTGCCATGGGGGTCAACGTCAGTGACATCGGAGCCATGGGTGGGAAACCCCTCTATGCCCTCATCTCACTCGGCTTAAAGGCCGAAACCTCTGTTCAGGATGTCGAAGAGATATACCGCGGTTTTCTTTTGGAACTGGCTCCCTTTGGTGCCTCGATCATCGGAGGCAACATCACAAAATCGGGAAATGGGATGTTCATCGACATTACACTGATCGGGGAGGTGGAGCAGGGGAAGGCTGTACGCCGTTCCGGGGCGAGGCCAGGAGATATCATACTGGTTACCGGATATCCGGGCCAGTCGGCCGCCGGACTCCAGCTCTTGCTTCACGAGCCAGGTGATTCAAAAATAAAAGAGCATCCATTAGTCAAGATTTATAACACGCCTTCTCACAGGGCCCAAGTGGGAGAAACCATAGCAGAAACCGGTTGTGCCAGTGCCCTGATCGATACAAGTGACGGATTCCTGGGAGATCTTGGGCATATCTGCGAGCAAAGTGGGGTGGGGGCTGAATTATTCAAAGAGAAATTCCCCATCGGCGAACAACTCCGCGAAGCGGCTCTCAGACTCCGAGCAGACCCGTATGACTTCTTCTTAGGGGACAGTGATGATTACGAACTAATCATCACCTGCCGGCCCCAGGATGTGCCCCGGATCCGTTCCGCTGTTTCCCAGTGCTGTCCTGTCTTGGTAACCGAAGTAGGGAGGATCACGGGTAAGGCCGGCGAGATCTTTTTGCTCCTCCCCGGAGGCACGAAACTTCCTGTCAAGCCATCGGGCTGGGATCATTTCCGAAAATCAGAAAGGAAGAAATAAGATGTTCAGCCAAAACATGGCCCAGAAGGCCGCGGAGAACTTGAGACGTGTCCGTGAAGAAAAACCGCTTGTTCATAACATTACCAACTATGTCGTCATGAATTACACTGCCAATGCCCTGCTTGCCTGTGGCGCATCTCCGGTTATGGCGCATGCAGTGGAGGAGGTAGAAGAGATGGTCTCTTTGGCAAGGGCATTAGTGCTCAACATCGGCACTTTAAGCCTTCCCTGGATCGAGGCGATGCAAAGGGCAGGCAGACGGGCTAACGAACTGCATGTCCCGATCATTCTTGATCCTGTGGGTGCTGGAGCCACCCGACTGAGGACCGATTCTGCCAAACGGCTCATCGAATGCCTTTCAATTGATGTCATTCGAGGGAATCCATCGGAGATCCTTTCCCTGGCCGAAAAACAATCAGGGGTCGGCACAAAGGGAGTTGACTCCGTTCATACGGTTGATCAGGTCACAGAGAAAGCGATGGTCCTCGCCAAAGAACTCGGGACGACACTTGCAATCACCGGGGTAGTGGATTTAATCACTGATGGTGAGCGGGTCCTCCGTGTGATGAATGGTCATGCGATGATGAGCAGCGTCACAGGGACAGGATGTACGGCGACGGCGATTATAGGTGCCTTTCTCGCAGTTTGCCCAAATTCCTTGGAAGCGGCTGCCACGGGCCTTTCTTATTTTGGCCTGGCGGGCGAAAAGGCCGCTGCCAGGGTATCGGGTCCTGGCAGTTTCCAGATTGCCCTTCTGGACGCCCTCTATGAAATGAAGGAAGAGGAACTGAGGGCAGAAGCAAAGATCCAGATTTGACACGATCCCTCCAGGCATATCTTGACTGAACACCCAGGGAAGTTTACAGCCGAAGATCCCTCGGGTTATCGAGAAACTAAGAAAGCTGAGAGGGACGTCCTAACAAAAGCATCAACCTGACGCGGCTCAGCCGCGTCAAGTATTCGGGTTTGGTGATTGCCCGCGCTGTCCAGGTTTACAAAAGCACCGGGGCCGGGTATAATGAACCAATGATAGAAGAGGGTCTTTGAAATGGGCAAGAAAGAATACAGGTTTATGGTGGTCATTGAGCCCTGTGAGGAAGGGGGATATTTTGCCATGTGCCCGGCCTTCCCCGGTTGCCATGTCGAGGGCGAAACCTACGAGGAAACTCTTCATGAGATGCGGGCAGCCATCGATGCCTTTATCGAGGACTATAAGAAAGAAGGCGAACCAATTCCCGAGGATGATGTAACGATCACTACGCTTAGGGTAGCGGTATGAGTCCAAGTTTCCCGCTCCGCTCCGGGGTTGCGCGCGTCTTCCACACCTAACTAACAAACCCATCCCCCCCTTCAAGCCCCAACCTTGTTACGTCCGCCCCTAAACTGTGCTCCCCTAAGGTAACCCACCAACCTTAGACTTACAACTTCCGCGATGCTCTCTTACCCCTAAGCAAAGGGGATCTTGCCGGCCCCATGACCATTTTCTCCCCTGATACGACTTTTCCCCCCTTTGATCCAAACTCATACCTTCTTCCGTATCCAGTCTACATCTGTTGATCTGGCCCCCGTCGTTCCTCTTAGACTCAAAAATAACTCTTGACAGCTTATTCCCCAGCTTGTAAAGTACTTCCTGAACCATTCGCTTATGTTCATTCCGTATAATAATCGCTGTAACTATCATTTCTTAAAAGAAGCCCATTGACCTTTTCTGAGATGAAGGGAGCCAATCCAAGGCGAAATAAAATTTAGCGCAGGGGTTTATAGGCGATGGAGAAACGTTATCAGGTGTTCGTGAGTAGTACGTTCGAAGACTTGCAGGAAGAACGGCAGGAAGTTATGCACGCACTTCTAGAGCTTGATTGCATGCCTTCAGGCATGGAGCTTTTTCCGGCAGCCAATGAGACCCAGTGGTCCTTGATTAAGAAAGTAATTGACGATTGTGATTATTACTTACTTATTCTCGCCGGGCGTTATGGTTCCTGTGGGCCAGAGGGTATAAGTTATACCGAAATGGAATATAAGTATGCACTCTCGATTGATAAGCCTACCATAGCCTTCCTTCACAAAGACCCTGGAACTATTCAGGCAAACAGGTGTGAATCCACAAAAGAAGGCCAGGAGAAACTGGCGATCTTCCGGAGGCTTGTAGAACACAAATTATGTAAACAGTGGTCGTCTCCTGCTGACCTTGGGTCCGTCGTGAGCCGGAGTTTGGTTCAGCTAATCAAGAGTACTCCCGGCGTCGGATGGGTTCGAGCAAATGAACTACCGAACAAAGATGCCACTCTCGAACTCTTAAGATTGCGGCAACGAGTTGAAGACCTTGAGTCTGAGCTAGCAAGGGCACGAACGACAGCACCAAAAGGCAGCGAAAACCTCGCTCAGGGAGACGAAATCCATACTCTCAGTTATAGTTTTGAAGCTCATAATACAACAAGCTTCCGCCACACTGGTTACAAAGGTAATTTTAAGGCGTCGTGGAACAGTATCTTTAGCTCCGTTGCTCCTTTAATGATAAATGAGGTGGCTGATTACGCCCTTAAGGGTGCTCTCAATAATTTTGCTCGGGATCAGAACATAGAGCAACTAGTAAAGGCTGAAAAGTATAAGAATTGCGACCTGAGGGAATTCCATCTTCATGAGGATGACTTCCAGACCATCAAGGTGCAATTGAGGGCTCTCGGGTTAATCGCCAAGAGTGAGAAGGCGAGAAGCATTAAAGATGTCTCTACTTATTGGACCCTGACGCCCTACGGAGATGACATCATGACACGAATACGGGCGATAAAACGAACAGTGCTACCAGAGGAATAGCCTGAGATCTTAAAGAGAAGAGAAAAAGGGCTAACAAATTAATTTATTGGATGGTTTTGCAGGTGAAAGCTTCATAAAGGCTTTGAGATCGACAGCATTTGGTATAAATGAAGAGTATTTCCTGAAGGTGTTTCTTCACTACTTTTTGAAAGTACCGCATAGTTCAAATGGAAATTATCTCTGGGTAGACCAACCCTATGTCTCCGTGAATGATTGAATCTCCTGGTCACACCACTATAGGAGCATTATGCACGAACGCGTAATGATCTTTGTTGATGGGTCGAATTTGCTTCGGGGGATTGGTGAAGAGATTGACACTGAGGTCGACTCGCTGAAGCCCTCAGATGATTTACTTTCTCTGGCGTATATGATTGTTGATTCGCTTTGGTCAAGGCGCTTAACAAAGGATTCCCACGTCGGTGCTATAGATGGGCGGGTGATAAGACGGTACTGGTTTGGGTCCTTCGAGGGAAGTGAGGGGGACGGATTACGTCTCCGAGAATCGCTCCGAGGACGTGATTTTGAGCCAGTCCTCTTTCACAACCCAAAACGGCGAGGGAAGGAAAAGCGTGTTGATTTGGCAATCGCACGCGAGATGCTCTTGAATGCATTTCAACATAATTACGAAGTTGCAGTTCTGGTTGCTGGTGACGAAGATTATCTCGATTTGGTCCAGGACATCAAGCGTTTTGG
>Ga0214473_10003788_pt1 | contig 18250 bp, 14 predicted proteins | sample RVTome_7_FD_203509 | JGI IMG/M metagenome (GOLD analysis project Ga0214473, IMG submission 203509) | Soil microbial communities from uranium-contaminated site in the Upper Colorado River Basin, Wyoming, United States - RVT98D197 | ecosystem: Environmental > Terrestrial > Soil > Contaminated >... | reverse complement strand
CGCGACGCCGTCGACTCCGCACGTTCGCGCAGGCTGAAGCCTGCGGCTCGGGGAGATCGCGACGCCGTCGACTCCCCACGTTCGCGCAGGCTGAAGCCTGCGGCTCGGGGAGGTCACAGCGGCGCGCACGTGGATCTAGAGTACCGCAATAGGTATTCGCGGCTATAATCGCGTCCGGGTCAAGCCCGCGGGACGGCGCGCCGTCGAGCCGATCGGCCCCGGCCGCCATGGTGAACGTCTTTGATGATCCCCGGAGACGGATATGCGTTCGCACGAAGTGCTCAAGCGGGCCGCCGACACCATTGGCGTCAAGGCCTTGGCCGCGTCCCTCCGCCTTTCGACGGCTCTCGTCTACAAATGGTGCCAGGAGTACGACCGTGACGATCCCGACGCCGGTGGGGCCCGCAACCCGCTCGACCGGCTTGCCGACATCGTCCGCGAGACCGGCGACACCGGCGTGGTGCAATGGCTGTGCCACGAGGCCGGCGGCTACTTCGTCCCCAACCCGGTGCCCACCAGCCCTAACATCAGCACCGAACTGTTGGTCAACACCCAGCGGCTGGTTCAGGAGTTCAGCCAGTTGCTGGACGCGGTCACCCGTTCCATCGAGGACGACGGGGAAATCGAGGCAACCGAGGCGGACCGCATCCGCCTGGCGTGGGAAGCGCTGAAGAGCACCGCGGAGACGTTCGCCGTGGCGTGCGAGCGCGGTCGCTTCTACTCCGAGCGCTCGCCCGGGACCGGATAGGCCGTCGTGGTACGCTGTCGCCGCTCCTCAGCGGGGCACCAGGGGCGCTAACGCTCAACGAGGGCGAAGCCGTTGCGCGCCCGGATCTGCTGCGGGTCGAGCCAGTCCTGCAAGGCATCCTGGACGCGCCGTTCGGTCAACTGCGACACCAGACGGGTGTTCTGTTCCTCGTACTCGTCCTCGCGTCCGGTCTGGGTCTCGACCCACTCGACGAGCAGAACCGAGGCCCGATCCTTCAACTCCATGATTGCGGTCTTATCGTCCGTGAACTCGAGATGGAACCACCGGTCGACCACCTCCGCGGGCACCAGACCCACGCCGCCCGGCACGAAGACCTGGGCGTTGGCCTCGCCGCTGGTGGCCTGCTGCAGCGTCGCCCGCGAGACCAGAGAGGATTCGAAGTAACCGCCGCCGGACGCATCCGGCGAGTCCATCAGCTCGACCAGGCTGGCGTCGCTTTCGTACGCCTCCTGAAGGGTCTCGCCGGGCGTGCAGGCCCGCAGGCCTTCCGCACGCGCCCGGGCGGAGTCGAGGCCGCGCAGGAGACGCATGTCCGCCAGGACACGTTGGCGGACCTCGTCCACCGACTCGGCCGGGTGGCCGGGCTGCGTCTCCATCACCCGGAACAGGTAGTGATTTCCCGCAAAATCCGTCAGTGGGTACTGGCAGGTCTGGTACCTGGCCATGTAATCGCCGCGCACCGTGCCCTCGTCGGTGGGAATGCTCTCCACGATCCCTTCGTTGAGGAACGCCAGGACCTTGAAGGTCAGGCTCAGGCCACTTGGCGGGCGGAATGCCGCCGTGCCGATCGACTCGACGGTGGCGGCGGTGTCCTCGTTGAAAAAGCCCGTCATCCGCACGCTGACCGCCTCCGGAAAGGACATGGACGGTGGAAGTCGCTCGATGAGCTTGTCGTAGTGATCCAATGCGGCCACGTCCGCTGGGGCGGTTTTGTATCCGTTCTCCTTGGGCGTGAGATCGATCCAGCGCACCGCGGCCTGCTCGATGAGCCAATTGGCGACCCGCTCGGCGACTTCGTCCGCGTTCTCCCGTCGGACTTTGTCCATGGCGGCGTCCCGGACGTCTTCCCAGTTCAGATACGGCGGCGGCTCCGGGCCGACGAAGCCCGCGTCCCCGCCTTCGGGGTCCGGCTGGTGCATCTGCTCCGCCGGGCGGCGGAACAGCGGGTCGGTGGTCTGGTTTTTGTCGTAGTATTGCCGGGCCTTCCGGGCGAGGTTGGCGACGCCGGCGCGTTCCATGAGCACGTCCCGGTCGATCTTGACGTACTGCACCTTCACCGCCGGGGAGACGTAGTAGCCGCAGTTAAGCCCTTTGCCCGGCTCGTTGTCGCGGTACGCGGACCACTGCGCCATGATCTCCTCTTCGGAGAACTCCGCTTCCGGGTCGTAGAAGGCCTTGGCGGGAAGCACGACGGCGTTGACCAGCACCTTGTCCAGCGTTTGCGCGCCCACGGTCCGCGCCTCGGCCACACTGGGCACCGCGGCGTTGAGGACCGCCTGGCCCGTCTGGCGGATGGCGAGGTACTCGGCGATCGCGTCGAGGATATGATCCTGCTTGATCCTCAGCCGCCGCGCCAACTCGTCGACGCCGACCTCGAAGAGTTTGGCCGCCCAAGCCTTCGCCGCCGGCGGGCTGGTCTTCAGGCCCATCCGCTCCGCCTCGCGGGTCAGGAGAATCCAGTCGATGGTCTGCAACGGCGGCGTCGTGGCACCCGGGAACGGCGTGTCCCAGGGAATGCCCAGGCGGTTGAGGATCTGGGTCATGGCCATGGCCCGCTGCTGGTCCTTGTAGCCGATGCTGCCGAGTTGGCTCTCCGCGACCACTCGGTCCGTAGATGGGGTCAGCAGGTTTTCCAAGGCGCTGCCGCCGATGAAGACGATCATCAGCAACGCCATGAAGATGGCCAAAAGCTTCTTGTTGTGTTTGCGAAAGAACTTCAACATCGAACTGTAAGTCCTTGCATCGTAATAGTTTAACTAAAACTTGCCGGCGGCTCGCAGGCTTCGCCGGTCGCGGAGCGGCATCATCCCACAAAGTTGCCAACAGGGCAATATCAGTTTGACAGCCAGGTAACGTACTGCTAAAGCGACCGGTCAGGCCCTGGGGTGGGGGCTATAATCACCGATTGCAGCCGTCCGAAGCACCGGTCGATACAAAGAACCGCTGCCCGGTCCGGAAACGGTTGCATCCTGCGGGCGCCAGAGGATGATTCGAGGTGCCGAAGTCGTCGCAACATCATGCAAAATCGTTAGTTATCGTCGAATCGCCCGCCAAGGCGAAGACGATCAACCGATACCTTGGATCGGATTACCAGGTCCTGGCGAGCATGGGGCACGTCCGCGACCTGCCGGTCAACGACTTCGGAATCGACCTGAACCATGGGTTCGAGCCGGTCTACGAAGTGCTCGCCTCAAAGCGCCGGGTCGTCGGCCAGCTTAAGCGTGCGGCCAAGGGCGCCGACACCGTGTATCTCGCCACGGACCTTGATCGAGAAGGCGAGGCGATTGCTTGGCACCTCGTGCACGCCCTGGAGCTGGAATTCGACCAGGCCCAGCGGGTCGTCTTCAACGAGATCACCAAATCGGCGATCCAGTCGGCCTTCGCCAGCCCACACCAGATCGACTTCGACAAGGTCAATGCGCAGCAGGCCCGGCGGCTGCTCGATCGCATCGTCGGATATCAGCTCAGCCCGCTCCTACAGGCCAAGATGGGCAAGGGCTTGTCCGCGGGGCGGGTGCAGTCGGTCGCCGTCCGGCTCATTGTGGATCGGGAACAGGAGATCCGCGCGTTTGTGCCGGAGGAGTCCTGGCAGATCACCGGCTGTTTCGCGACCGATCTCGCGGCCGCGGACAAACAGGCCGCCGCTTGGCTGAAGTTCCTGGAAAGCCCCAAGCATTCCGACAATGGGCCCACGGTCAAGGCGCGCAACCAGTGGCTGTCCGACCACGCCTGTCTGTTCGCTGAGCTGGTGCAGTTTGACGGGACCAATTTCCCCGCGGGCACCGTCGACGCGGCACGTGCCGTGGTCGAGGCCCTCGGCTTCGTTATCGAGGAGGTCGTCGAGGAGGACTGGGAGCAGTACGCGGACCGGGGACTGAAGAGGGTCGCTCTACAGGGGCGGACCGACCGGGCGAAGACGCCCGAGTTCCGGATCAAGGACGTTCAGACCCGGCGGACGACCACGCGCCCCAATCCGCCCTTTACCACCGCGGCCCTGCAGCAGGCGGCCTCGAGCGAGTTAGGCTTCGCTCCCTCCCGGACGATGCGGGTCGCCCAACAGCTCTACGAGGGGATCGACCTCGGCGGTCAACGCGGTCAGGTGGGTCTGATCACCTACATGCGGACCGACTCCACCCAACTGAGCAAGGACTCGGTGGCCGCGGTCCGCCAGCTTATCGGCGCGGACTTCGGCGAGCAGTACCTGCCGGGCAAGCCGAACGTGTTCGGAAAGCTCAAACGGGCCCAGGAGGCCCACGAAGCGATCCGCCCGTCCGACGTCACCATTCGTCCGGAGGAGATTCGCGGGCACCTGACCGCCGAGCAGGCCAGGCTGTACGATCTCATCTGGCGGCGGTTCGTCGCCTGTCAAATGGTGCCGGCGCAGTGGGACCGGACGACGATCCTGATCGCCGGCACGACCGAGCGCGGAGAAGCGGTGTTCCGAACCGGGGGGCGCCGGCTGGTGTTCGACGGATACCTGCGGGTGAACGGCGTCTCCAACGGCGAGGACGTGGCGCTGCCGGCCATGGCCGCCGGAGACCGGGTGGCGCCGCTGGCGTTCCGCCCGGAGCAGCAGTTTACCTCACCGCCGCCGCGCTACTCCGAGGCGGCTCTAGTCAAGAAGCTCGAAGCGGAGGGGATCGGCCGGCCCAGCACCTACGCCGCCATCATCCAGACCGTTCAGGACCGTGGCTACGTCGAGTTGATCGAGAAGCGCCTCCACCCCACCCATCGCGGCGAGACGGTCACCGAGGCGCTGCTGCGGCACTTCCCCTCCATCATGGACGTGAAGTTCACCTCCTACATGGAAGAGGAACTGGACAAGGTGGAGGAAGCCCACCTCGACTGGGTCCACGTGCTCGGCGAGTTCTACCAGCCGTTCAAGCGGGCCCTGGACAAGGCCCAGGTGGAGATGGAACGGGCACGGGCGGAGCCCAGCGAGTACACCTGCGCGGAATGCGGCCGGCCGATGGTCTACCGCGTCGGGCGCAACGGGCGGTTCCTCTCCTGCTCGGGCTATCCCGACTGCAAGGCGTCGCGGAACATCGACGCGGCGGGCAAGCCCGTTGCGGTGGTGCACTCCGACGAGGTCTGCACGGCGTGCGGCAAGCCGATGATCTTCCGCACGAGCCGGCTCGGGCCGTTTCTGGGTTGCTCGGGGTATCCCGAATGCACCAACACCAAGCCCTGCGACTCGAACGGCGTACCCTTGCGGAAGGTGCAGCCAGAGGAAATCGACGAGAAGTGCCACGAGTGCGGCTCGAAGATGGCGGTGAAGTTCGCACGCGGCAAGGCGTTTCTGGGCTGCAGCCGGTATCCCAAGTGCAAGGCGACCGCCCCGCTGCCGCCCGGGGTGTACGTGGAGAAGGCCAAGCCCGCCGAGGCCGGGGCCCGTTGCGACAAGTGTGGCCGGGCCATGGTCATTCGGACCGGACGGCGCGGGCCGTTCCTGAGCTGCTCCGGCTTCCCCCGCTGCCGCAACGCCATGCCCATGGACAAGCTCGAGCATCTCCGCGAGATGGAGGAGGCGGGCAAGATCCCCGACGCCCCGCCGGAAGGCAACGGGGGCAACGGACGGAAGAACCATCGCACGCCTCGGGATAAGAACGGCAAGGTCGATCTGGCGGCGCTGGGGCCGCCGCCGCCGGGCTTCGCGTGGACGCGGACCGGCCGGCCGGTGGTGGAGATCTGGCCGGAGGACGAGCATCTGGTCTGCCCGGAATGTGGCGGAGACGCCGTGGCCAAGTCGGGCCGATTCGGACCTTACTTCGGGTGCACCAGCTACCCCAAATGTTCCTTTGTGGCCAACCTCCGCGGAGCGGCGAAGAAACATGCCGAAGCGGTGATGCCGGGCGCGTCCCGCCCTAAGCCCATCCCCACGGCGGTGCCGTGCGACGAATGCGGCGAGTCGATGGTGATTCGATCCGGGCGAAGCGGACAGTTTCTGGGATGCAGCAAGTACCCCAAGTGCCGTTTCAGCAAGCCTCTCCCGGACGGTCAGACCGCTGAAAGCCTTGCGGCGGCAAGCTGACCGTCCGCCATCCCCAACAACGCTCATGCTACTCTACGCGGGGAATCTGAGCCACGTGGCGGTCGGGTGGCCCGCCTCTTTTGCGGTGGGTGAGCGAATCGGCCGCGCGGGGGCTTATCGCTGGGTCGCATGGCGACGCTTCGCGACGCCATGGCGCCCGGCGGTCAGGACGCGCCGCCACAGGGCGTCGCGCCCGGCTCACTTTTTCGAGCCGATCTTGTCCTTTTCGGAGCCCTTGCGCAGTTGCTCGATGACGTCGGCCTGGATGTTGGGGGGCATGCGGCGGTAGCAGGCGAACTCCATGGAGAACGTGGCCTGTCCCTGGGTGAGGGAACGAAGATCGGTGGCGTAGCCGAACATGTTGGCCAGGGGGACCTCCGCCATGACCACGGTCGCATTGGGCCGGACGGCCGAGTCGGTGATGAGGCCGCGCCGGGAGGACAGGTCGCCAGTGACCGAGCCCTGGAACGCGGTGGGCACCTCGATCTCGACCTTCATGATCGGCTCCAGCAGCACCGGGTGGGCGTCGCGCACCGCCTGGCGAAAGGCCGACCGGGCGCAGATTTGGAAGGCCAAGTCGGATGAGTCCACCGGATGGTACGAGCCGTCCTCCAGGATCATCTTGGCGCCCACGACCTCGAATCCGGCGAGGGGGCCGCGTGACCGGGCCATCTGGAAGCCCTTGTCGACGGAGGGGATGTACTCGGTGGGGATCCGGCCGCCGGTCACCGCGTTCTCGAACTCGTAGTCCTTCCCGGCGTCGAGGCCGAGCGGCACGAGCTTGCCCACGACGTGGGCATACTGCCCGGCGCCTCCAGTCTGCTTCTTGTGCTTGTAATTGAAGGCGGCCTCCGTGGTGGGCGCCTCGCGATACTGGACCTTGGGCCGCCCCACGACGACGTTGGCCTTGTACTCGCGGCGCATCCGTTCGACGTACACCTCCAATTGCAGCTCGCCCATGCCGCTGAGGATGGTCTGTTGGGTTTCCTCGTCGAAGTGGCTGTGGAAGGTGGGGTCTTCCTTGACGAAGCGGTTGAGCGCCTTGGACATGGGATCACGGTCGGCGCTGTGTTCGGGCTCGATGGCGATGGAGATCACCGGCTCGGGGCAGTGGATGCTCTCCAGGGAGAGGTTGATGGATTCTTCGCAGAGCGTGTCGCCGGAAACGCAGTCGATGCCCATCAGGCCGACAATATCCCCCGCCCGGGCGAAGTCCAGGTCTTCGCGCTGGTCGGCGTGCAGCCGGAACATGCGCCCGACGCGCTGGCTCTTACCGGTGCGGGCGACGCGGTATCGCCGGCCCTTATGGATTTCGCCCTGGTAGAGCCTGGCGTAGGTAACCTGGCCGAAGGGCTCGTCGCAAATCTTGAAGGCCATGGCCACGGCCGGCCCGTCGGTGTCCGCGGTGATGGTCGTTTCTGCACCGTCGTTGGCGTTATCGCAGGCGTACGCCACACGGTCGATGGGGGAGGGCAGGTAGTGGCAGACGGCGTCGAGCAGCGGCTGCACCCCTTTGTTCTGGTACGCCGAGCCGAAGAAGACCGGGGTGATCTCGCGGGCCAGCGTGCTCCGCCGCACCGCCTGGCGGATCAACTCCACGGGGGGATCGTCGCCCTCCAGCATGGCCTCCATCAACTGGTCGTCGTACAGGCTGAGGGTGTCCAGCATCCCGTGGCGCGCCCGTTCGGCTTCGTCGTGCAACGCGGCGGGGATGTCCTTTCGGATCACTTTTTCCCCCTGGTTGCCGGCGTGACAGACGGCCTGGCGGTCGATCAGGTCGACGACACCTTCGAAGCCGTCACCGTCGCCGATGGGAATCTGCATGGGCACGGCGACCAGGCCCAGCTTGGTCTCCAGCTCGGCCACCACGCGGGTGGGGTCGGCCCCCACCCGGTCCATCTTGTTGACGAACGCGATCCGCGGGACGCGGTATCGGCGCATCTGGCGGTCGACGGTAATGGACTGAGACTGTACACCGCCCACGGCGCAGAGCACGAGAATCGCCCCGTCCAGCACCCGCAGGGAGCGTTCCACCTCGACGGTGAAATCCACATGCCCGGGCGTGTCGATGATGTTGATATGCTTTTCCGCCCAGTGGACGGTGGTGGCGGCGGAGGTGATGGTAATGCCCCGCTCCTTCTCGAGCTCCATGAAGTCCATGGTGGCCCCGCCGTCCTTGCCCTTGACCTCCTGCATGCGGTGAATGCGGCCGGCGTAGAAGAGAATCCGCTCCGTCAGGGTGGTTTTCCCGGAGTCAATATGAGCGGAGATGCCGATGTTTCGGATATTGCCCAAGCGTTCCATAACGATGCTCGATCACGTCTAACGTGTACGGTTGTCCTGATGCCGCGACCGGGCGTCTTTTGCAGATGCACAATCCGGTCGCCGAACGTTCCTCTTCAGGCTGGCCGCCGGCGCATCGACCGCCAACCTCCGCGTACGACTTAAGCCTCTTGTTCAGCGTTGATTACGAAACTCGACCTGCGCCCCTCCGGTCGCGATCTACAGCGCCGACGCGGAAGAGTATCAGGCTGGCGCGAGCAAATCAAGTGGGCGGCCGAACCTGCGTCGATAGACCCCCCTATCGGCCAAAGCGGACGGCGGCTTCAGGAAAAGTGGCGGCCGACGGTAACCAGCCCGCCATGGGCCGGTGCGGCCGCCCCGGGTTCGGTAGGACCCCTGATTCGGCGTGTCCGAGTTCCTGAGACCGTCCGGACGAACAGCCTCCACCCGCCGCGGCCGGTCGCGGACCGGCTAGCCGGGCCCCGGGCCGCCGCTGCCCATCGGTGCCGAAGCTGATCGGTATCGGACCAAGCACTCGTCGGAGAGGTGCTCTCCGAGGGGGGAGTTGTAGGTCACGCTGAGCAGGAATTGCCTGGCTGGCGGGATCACCGAGGTGTCCACCTCCAGCCGGAATTCGTACATCTGCGTCACCTGGTTCCAGTAGGTTCGCTGATGGGCCTCGGAGGCGAGCTCGACGTTCCAGTACTCGAGCCGGCGCCCCTTGTTGTCGGCGCTGGCCGGAACGTACTCGAAGAGCTCCACGCGGAGGTCTCCGGCGATCATCAGCCCCGGGTTGTCCAGCGAATTGACAGCCTGGAGCAGAAGCTCGATACCATCCGGGGTCGCGTCGCCGTCGAAGCTCTTCACGCCGGTAAACGGCTCGACGATCTCGACGCGGCTGGGCATGAGCAGGGCGAGCAACTTGCGTTGGGCGGCGTTGTCGGCGGCCTGCGGTGCAGCGCATCCGCCGACCAGGATCGAGCAGGGCAGGAACAGCCGGCCGAACTGAAAGCGTAACGTCGGATGGGCCAGCACCGCAGTCCTTTCGCGTGGTCCGTCGCCAACCGGGGGGAAGTCTATCGGTCCTTGTCGGCGGGTGTCAACGGAGACCGGGCCTCGCGGCGGACGGCCGATCGAGTGAGGTTCGGTCTGCTGGCGATCGCGCTCGGGTCGGCGATGTCCGGTTGCGCGACGGCGCCGGCGCGTCCGGCCGACCGCTACCTGGTGGCCCTGCGATACGACGTCGAGCCGGTGCTGGCAGAGCACGGACCGGAGCCAGGGATGGACATCGTCCGCCACGATCTGGCGAGGGCGGCGGAACTGGGCTTCAACTGCGTGCTGCTTGGTCACGTCGATGAGCGGGACGTTGCCGGGCTGCTCGACGCTGCCGCCGAGGTCGGTCTGAGCCTGGCGGTGCCGTCACGGTCCGGTGCCTACTTCGTGAGAACGGGCTGCGGGGGGAATGGGCCGGCGGGGCGGACAAACCTCGCAGGAGCGATGCCACGTGCGGTCACCGCCCATGCGGCGTTTGCCGCGATGGTGGTCGAGCGCGGTGCGGACGAAGAGTCGGCTCAGCGGAGCCGCCGGTTGGCGGCGACGCTGGAGCGGCGTGGCGTCGCCTGCGCCGTTTGGGGCCGCAAGGACCAGACCGAAGGGCTGGCCACGATCCGGGTGGGCGATGCCGGCGCGTCCGACACGCAAGGGTGGCTGGCGCAGTTTCACGCTGGCCTGGCCGCAGGCCTTACGGATGGCGTGGTCATCGATCGATATCGCGCCACGCCGGGTGATCCTCCCGGTCTGGCGAGCCGTGACGGCTCGATTTCTCCGGCCCGTGTGGCGGCCCTGGGCGAAGTCCTGACCCGGGGGCTTCGCTGGGGCCGGCGCCTGATTCGTGCCCGCGCCGCCCCGATCTCGCAGACTCCGCCGCCGGCGGAGGGCGACGTAATGCTGGTCCTGCTCTCCCAAGGGCGGCGGAGTTATGTGCTGGTGTTCAATCCGGCCACGGAGGGGTATCTGCGCCGGGAGGTGGGCATGCCGGAGACCGTCCCGGGCGGGCGATTCCACCGCGCCGTGGAAGTGCCGCCCTCGGCCTCACGGCTGGCCGGACGCGTGGTGGACGCACGGGCCGGGCAGCTTCTCCTGCCGGTTGATCTGCGCCCCGGCGATGCGGCGTTGTTCGAGCTGTTTTGACGACGGCGGGTACTTCAGGATACTGCAGGGCCAGGGGGTGCTGGAGGCAGCGCCGGCCGGATTCCGGCCGCTCTGGAAAGGTGAGGCGATGGCGAACGTGTTGATCACCGGTGGCGCCGGCTTCATCGGCTCACATCTGGCCACGCGCCTGGTGGAGCGTGGCCACCGGGTGCGGATCCTCGACAACTTCTCCAGTGGCCGTCGCGAAAACCTGACGCACCTCGCCGGACGGTTCGAGCTGATCGAGGGCGACATCCGCGACGCCGAGACGTGTCATCGGGCCGCCCGAGACGTCGAGTTCGTCTTCCACGAGGCGGCCATCGGTTCCGTGCCCAAGTCGGTGGAGGATCCGCAGGCCAGCCACGACGTCAACGTCAACGGCACGTTCAACGTGCTGCGGGCGGCGGCGGACGGCAAGGTCCGGCGGTTCATCTACGCCGGAAGCAGCTCGGCTTACGGGGACACGACCGAGTCACCCAAGCATGAGGGAATCCGGCCCGAACCGCTTAGCCCCTACGCCGTCCAAAAGCTGGCCGGGGAGCTGTACGCCCGGGCTTTCTACGAGTGCTTCGGTTTGGGGTCCATCTCGCTTCGGTACTTCAACGTCTTCGGCGCCCGCCAGGACCCCCACAGCCGGTACGCCGCGGTGATCCCCGCGTTCGTGTTCGCGATGCTTCGGGGCGAACCGCCGGTCGTCTACGGCGACGGCGAGCAGACCCGCGACTTCACCTACGTGGACAACGTCGTCGACGGCAACGTCCTGGCCATGGAGGCGGAGGCGACGCGGGGCGAGGCGGTGAACGTGGCCTGCGGGGCGGCCATCTCCATCAACCAATTGATCGCCGCGCTCAATCGGCTGTTGGGGACCCACATCGCCCCGCGGTACGCCGATCCTCGTCCCGGGGATATCCTGCATTCTTGCGCCGCCATCGGCCTAGCCCGGCGGCTACTGGGCTACGAGCCTCGGATCGGGATGGAGGAGGGTCTGCACCGCGCCCTCGACCACTTTCGGGAGACCGCGGCGGGCTGCTGAGGCCCGGGGCTGGGCCCGGGCGAACGGCCTGGAAGGGGGGGCGAACCATGACCGTCGACGACCTGCAGGCCCTGATCAACACGATGTACAGTGACAAAGACCGCGCGCGGGGGACCGCGGCGACCTTCCTGTGGCTCTGCGAGGAGATTGGTGAACTGGCGGCGGCGCTGCGCGAGGGCACCCACGAGGAGCAGAGCGCCGAGTTCGCCGACGTCATGGCGTGGCTGGTGACGATCGCCAATATCAACAACGTCAATCTTACCGCCGCCCTGGAAGCGAAGTACGGGAAGGGGTGCCCGGGGTGTGGCCGGCTGGTCTGCACCTGCGACGCCAAACCCTAGCCGGCGGAGCGCGGCGGGCGCTCGGCTGGCCGGCCGCCTCAGACTACCACGGACGAGGCCTTGTCCGTATACTGCGTGCCGGTCCGAGGCGGGCCGGCCAACTCTTGATCGAGGACGGGGAGTCCGTTGCCTGCACTGATCATCACACTGCCGGATGGGCGGAAGAGGCGCCACGGTCTGGGGGCGACGCCGCTGGTGATCGGGCGGGACGCCGCTTGCGACATCGCGGTGGACGATCCCGGAACGTCGCGGCGCCACGCGGAGTTCAGGCCGGTGCCGAGCGGCTACGAGGTCGAGGACCTCGACAGCAAGAACGGTACGCTGGTCAACGGCACGCCCTGCAAGTCCCGCCTGTTGCGCGACGGCGACAAGATCCTCATCGGGTCGGTCGAGGCCACCTACACGGAGGCGGAATGCGTCACCGACCACTCCGTGGTCATCGACGAGGACGACCCCAGCGCGCCGGCTACTCGCTACGTCAGCCGGGACAAGCACCTCGATCTTTCCCGCCAGCGCCTCGAGGTGATCTACGAAATGAGCGAGCGCCTGACCACGCTGCAGCGCCAGGAGGCGCTGTTGGACCAGGCCATGACCATCTGCTTCGACATGCTGAAGTTCGAGCGCGGGGCCATCGGCGTCCGCCGGAAGAACCAGCGGATCCCGGACTGGCCGCTGGTCCGCGGTCTGGGCGGGGCGGAGGGCGAGCTCAAGATCAGCCGGACGCTGCTCAAGCGGGCCCTGGAGCACGGCGAGCGGGCCATCTTCACCGACGAGGGTCCGGGGGCGGCGGACCCGACGGTGAGCATGGTCCAGCACGGGATTCGGTCGGCCATGTGCGTGCCGCTGATGCACGGGGAGCGGATCCTGGGGGTGATCTACGGCGACCGCATCCACACCTCGGGAGCCTACACCAGCGAAGACGTGGATTTCCTGGGGGCCATCGCCCATCAGGTGAGTATCGGGCTGATCAACGGTCAGTTGGTGGACGAGCTGCGGGAGATGGTCCGCATCAACCGTGACATCGACCTGGCACGAACGATTCAGACCGGCCTGCTGCCCACCGCCCTGCCCTGGCGCGGGGACCTCCGCGTCGCCGCGATCAACGACCCCGGCCAGCGGGTCAGCGGCGATTACTACGACGTGATCGAGACGGACGACGGCCGGGTCTGGTGCCTGGTCGCCGACGTGACCGGCGAGGGGGTCGCGGCGGCGCTGCTCATGGCCAACCTTCAGGCCACCGTGCGCGTGACCATCGATTCTGAGGACGATCCCGCGGCCCTGCTGACTCGGTGGAACCAGTACGTCTGCCGCAACACGCCCTCGTCGAAATTCATCACCTGCCTGCTGGCCCTGATCGAGCCTTCGGCCCGGCGGATCCGCTTCGCCAGCGCCGGCCACTGGCCGCCGATCCTGGTCCGTGCCGGGGGAGCCGCACCGGAGACGCTGTGCGCCCAACCGGGCCTGCCGCTCGGCGTGGAGAAGGACGCGGCCTACGCCGCCACGACGATCCACCCCGACACGACGCCGGTCGTGTTCCTGGCCTACACCGACGGCGTCACCGAGGCGAGGAACGGGAAGGACGACGTGTACGGGGCGAGCCGGCTGCTGTCCGCGCTGACCGATTGGCGCGACCTGAACCCGCAGAGTCTGGTCAAGCACGTCCGGGGGGACGTCGCCGGTTTCGCCAGCGGGACCCGTCAAAGCGACGACATCACCATTCTCGCGGCCTACGTCGGCTGACCCTCTGCCGATCGAGCCCGCCCGCCCGCGTCTGCGAGCCTCTTATCGGACACGTGAAGACAGGTCCGGGCCCGGCATTGTTCCAAAGCCCCCCGATGCGGAAGCCGATAACTCAGGCGGTGTCCGTGAGCGCCGGACCGGGTCCGTCTCTTTCGAGGATGCAATCCATGAAGTCTTGGCTTGGAATCTTTTCCGCGGTCGCGACGCTGGTGGTGATCGCGGCGGCAGCGGTGGTGACGGTCGGCGGCTGTCGGGGCAACTTCGGGCGTGGCTCGGCCGAGGGCGAGGACTTTCTAGCCACGGGGAAGACCTTCAGTCACTTCACGGCCGTGCAGATCGACCCCCGCAGCGAGGACTCTGCCGGGCCGCAGTTCGTCGTCGCCGAGGATCTCAATGGTGACGGCTTGCTCGATCTGGTCTCCGCCTGGAACCAGACCCAGCCGGTGCAGGTCCACCTCCAGCGGCGCAACACGGCCGGCGAGGTGGCCTTCGAGACCATCACCCTGGCGGGCAGCGTGCCGGTCATCGCGGTGGCGGGCCTGGCCGTGACGGACTTCGACGCCGACGGCCAGTTCGACATCGCCGTGCTGGCCAAAGAGACCCTGCTGGAAGGGCCGGAGTGCCTGGCCAGCGAGCGTCCCGATACCGGTCTGAGCGGGCTGATCCTGATTTATCTCGGTCCGGCGGACGTAGCCCGGGCGAATCAGGCGCTGGCGTGGGACGAGGTGCCCATCGGCATTTCGTTCCTGCAAGGCCTGGGTTCGTCGAACGGCCTGCCGGAAGAGGGCGGGTACACGGCCATGGCGGTCGGAGACATGGACCTGGACGCCGACATGGACATCGTCGTGGCCTGGAACTCCTCTTGTGGCGAGAACGGTACCGACGACGTGCTCGTCTTCACCAACAACGGGCGCCTCTCCGTCCGCGACGGCACCTGGTCCGCGTCGCTGCTGCCTGATTCGTTCCCCCGCGGCACGGCCATCAAGGACGTGGCTCTGGCGGACGTCGATCTGGACGGCGACCTGGACGTGGTCGCGACCCGCCCGGACGCTCCGACCATGAACGTCCGCTGGTTCCGCAACCCGGTGGTGGACGTTCCCGACGACTTCCACCTCTCCAACGGTCAGTGGCAGGTGGGCATCGTCGGGCAGATTGCCACCGGCGCCGACCTCATTGAACTCGACGACATTGACCAGGACGGCATCGTTGACGTGCTGGTGCGCTCCTCGGGCGGTGGCTTGCTACAGTGGCTCAAGGGTCCGGAGGGGCCGACCACGGCCCCGCTTCGAGCCATTCCCTGGCAGGTATTCACCCTCGCCGAGTTTCCCGAGCGGGTTCCCGAGGCGATCGCCACCGGGGACCTCAACTTCGACGGCCAGGTGGAGGTGATGGCTGCGGCCGAGGGCGGCCTGGTCTGGTTCGATTCGCAGCAGCCGCCGACCATCTTCGACCAGTGGGACGAAAACCTCATCATCGACGACCGCCCCAGCGGCGAGGACGACGACGATCCCGCCACCACCGACCCGGGGGTAGCCCCGAGCGACGTGGCCGGGTCGACGGTGATGAACTCCATCCTCGTCGCCGACCTGGACGGCGACGGTGCCAGTGACCTGATTGTGACACTTGATCGCAGCGGGCTGAGCGGGCTGACCAACGACGCCTTGGTCTGGTTCCGGAACACCCGCACCCCCCCGCGATTTTGAGTGGCGGCAAGCGATCAGGACGCAACCGGGGCTCGGCCGGTCCGCTCGCCCGCGGTCAGGGTTGCGATTCGGTCCGCCGGACCTGTTCGACGAAGGCGGCGACTTTCGCGGGATCCTTGCATCCCGGCTCCGATTCGACGCCGGAGCTGACGTCAACGCCGGCCGGCTGGACGGTGCGGATCGCCACGGCGACATTCTCGGGGGTCAAGCCGCCGGCCAGGATCGCCCGAGGCCAGCGATGGCTCCGCCCCTGCCTGCGTGCCGCGACGATGGCATCCCAGTTCGCGACGGTGCCGGTCCCGCCGAGCCGACCCTCCACGGCCGTATCAAACAAGACGTACTCCGGGGTGGCGTTACCGCTCGCCGCCAGCAGCGTCTCGAGCGGGGCAAACGACTCCGGACCGCGTACCGGTCTGACCAGGATCACTTGAAACCCCGCCCGGCCGACCGCGTGTAGAGCGGCCGGCGTGACCTCCCCGTAGAGCTGCACCCGCCGCACCCCTCGGCTCCCCAGACGCGCCGCCGTCACTGAAGGCATGCGCCCCTCGACCAGGGAGACCAGCACCACCGCCCGTTGCGGATCGGACAATGCGGCGAGGATCTCGTCCGCCTGGGCAAGGTCGAGGCGCCGGGGGCCTCCGACGAGGTTGAGACCGATCCAGTCGGCCCCGGCGCGGAGGGCGTCACGGCCGTCGTCAACGCTGGTGATGCCGCAGACCTTGACGATCATCGGTCGTATTCCGCGGCTATCGTCCGGGCTCGAGATCGACCCAGACCACGCCGTCGCGCACTTCCGCGGGATACGTCCGCACTCTCGCCCGCATCGAGTGGGTGCAACGCCCGCTGGCGAGGTCGAACTCCCAGTGATGCCACGGACAGGTCACGATGCCACCGCGGACCTCGCCGCCGGACAGGTTGCCGCCCGCATGAGGGCAGGCGTTGTCGACCACGACGACCTGCTCCGGATCGGCCAGCCGGAACACGGCCAACTCAGACGTACCGTGTGGCACGAAAGTGCCGCCGCCGCTCCGGCAGCGATCCAGAGGTATGAGCGCTTGGTACGCCATTCCTGTCGGCCTGGACATTGCCCCCGGTTCCGCCGTCGGTAACGATCGTAGTCGCCCCGCTCGACCGGCGAAAGCCGCCCCCCGTAGCGGCCGTCCCCCGTGGCGGCCGCCCCCTCGTGGCGGCCGTGGCGTGCCCAAAAAGGTCGCTGCTGAGGGATGGTGTGGAGTTTCTGAACGGCCTGCTAAAATCCGAGCGACCCGGAGATTCGAGGAGCAAGCCACAATGAACGTCATCGTCGACATCTGCATCGTGCCGATGGGCGTGGGCGTGTCCGTGTCGAAGTACATCGCGGCGTGCCAGCCGGTGCTGCGGGAGGCCGGCCTGGAGCCGCACCTACACGCCTACGGCACGACCGTCGAGGGAGACTGGGACACGGTCTTCGCCGCGATCAAACGGTGCCACGAGGCCGTCCACGCCCTGGGCGCTCCGCGCATCTCCACCACGCTCAAACTCGGCACGCGCACGGACCGCAAGCAGACCATCGAGGACAAGGTCCGCAGCGTGCAGGAGAAGCTGTAGGACAGGTCATCGACCGGCCGTCACCAACTCGCCAGGGGGGCAACGACCCGGATGTTGAAGCTCAACATCATCCTGCGCGCCACGCTCCGCCATCGTGCCTCGACCCTTTGCCCTCCCCGGCGTAGAGAAGCTCGCCGTCCGAGAGCTGAAACATGAACGGGTAGAAGTGCAGGTAGAAGTTGTTCGTGGGGCAGGTGAGATCGCTCGTGCAGTACTCGGCGCCCGGCAGGGTCTTCCAGCGAAGTCCTGGTGGGCGGGTCACGTCAAAAAGCGCTGGGGTCCTGAAGCTCTGGCTCGGGTCGTGCTTGGCGTGGCCGGCCATGGCCAACAGCCGCCCGTCGGCCAGCGCCGTCAAGGTCGGGTAGAAGCGGTACGCGGGGCTCACTTCGGCGAGAACCTCGAACGCCTCGGTTGTGGCACCGCCGGCGGGGTCGTAGATCGTCGTCTTGTTCCCAAAATCTCTGTAACTACCGCCGTTGAAGACAATCCGCCCGTCGGGCAATGCCGCATGCCCAGAGCAAAACAGATTGTGCTGCGCGTTCTCCGGTGCGCCCGCGACATTCGGCGTGTAGAATTCACTGCTTGACATGCCATTGGTCGCATTGTACAAAAGGCATGGATTCGGCGCCTTGTCCTGTCCGCCGACGGCGAGAACCTGCTTATCCCTCAGCAGCACCATGTGAATTGGTTGGAATGGCAAGGTCAACACGTCGTCCCATTTGCCGTCGGCCGGTGCATCAGCAACAACTGGACGCACCGATACCGACAACGCAGTCCCCAGCAACATTGACGCCTTCAGAATACGCGGGTAGCTCGCTTTCATGCCTTTGTCTCCGGACGGGCTCAAGAAGCGCACGGCATATGCGCTTGCCCAACACGCCTGTATATACAGTCTATGTCGTGGCGCATGCGTTTTCGCGCTGCGCCAACACGGTGCCGAAAACCAGACCCGTAAGGGTGAGCACCACTAGACCCCATGTCGACAGTGCCGGAATCATCGATGGACGCGGGGGAACCACCGCGATGCCAGCCGCTGACGAGTCGGAGATCACATCGACTTCAGCGAGCAAAGTCGCAGTTCCGTTAGACGGGTCAAAGCCGTAAAGCGCGTCTGTCGCCGTGCCCACGTATATTAGTCCAAACTTATCCGTCGTAAAGCGCGCAAGTGCTTGTCATCCGGGGGATTGCGTGCCAGGGCGGTTTTGATTTCTGGCTACGAGGCGAGTTCGGACTTCCAGCAGGTCGAGGGCGTGTTGCTGGATGTCGGTGGGCGTGGCCAGCATGTAAAATTCGGTAGCATCGCCGGCAGCGGAAGCGTGGCCGCTGGGTCGGACACGGTTTTTGGTGAGCGTG
>Ga0214473_10003787_pt1 | contig 18254 bp, 18 predicted proteins | sample RVTome_7_FD_203509 | JGI IMG/M metagenome (GOLD analysis project Ga0214473, IMG submission 203509) | Soil microbial communities from uranium-contaminated site in the Upper Colorado River Basin, Wyoming, United States - RVT98D197 | ecosystem: Environmental > Terrestrial > Soil > Contaminated >... | reverse complement strand
TTCCTTGGGGCTGGTGCCCGGCAACGTGGTAGTTGAAACACCCAAGGGGTATATGCTCCTTGTAGTGCCACGCTCCAGCACACCGCGCAAATACGGGCTGCTCATACCTCATGGCGTCGGAGTCATAGACAGTGATTATTGCGGACCCGAGGATGAAGTGATGGTCCAGGTTTTCAATTTTACTGATAAGATGGTAGTAGTGGAGCGCGGAGAGCGCATTGCCCAAGGCATATTTGTTAAAATCGCCCGGGGCGAATTCACAGAAACGAGAATTAATCGCCGCACGCGCGGCGGCTTCGGGAGCACCGGCTAATGAGCAAAGACCAGCCATTTAAGGATTATCAGGATGCGGTCAGTTTTATCGGGCGACTGCACCGCGCCAAACCGGGCGTATCGGTCCTGCGGGCCGACCGGATGTTTTATCTTATGGCGCAGATGGGACAGCCCGAGAAGAAACTTAAGGTCATCCACGTGACCGGCACTTCAGGCAAGGGGTCAACGGCGGCGATTCTTTCAAGCATCCTGCGCGCCGCCGGCTACCGCGTAGGCACTCATATGTCGCCCCATCTGCAATCGGTGAGAGAACGAACGCAAATCAACAGCCGCTATGTGACCAAGGCCCAGTATTTGGAAGCGGCCAACCGCGCTAAAAAAGCGTTCGATAAAACTATTGCCAAGGGTTCGTATGGCGCGCCGGATTATTTTCAGTTTTTGACGGCCATTTCACTCTATATTTTTGTCAAGAAAAAAGTTGACGTGGCTGTCATCGAGGTTGGCGCCGGCGGCTACGGCGATTCGACCAATATCGTCAATTCTCTAGTGTCTATAATCACCAATGTCGGCATGGACCACATAGGTATGCTTGGCAATACGCTTGAGGAAATCGCTTCGGTCAAAGCAGGCATCATCAAACCCAAAACCGTTGTCGTGAGCGGCATAACCCAAGCCAAGCCGGCGCAGGTTATCATCAAGCGAGCCAAAGAGTTGAAATGCCACTTGATAACCGGTAAAACGGCGCAAATCAAAATGAAAAAAGTATTGCCCAGCCACATTGTTGCCGATATAGAAACGGTGCGCTTCAGGGGTCAGAATTTGAAAATCGGTCTAACGGGCGCCTATCAAGTCAAGAACGCCGTTATGGCGGTATTAGCCAGTAACGCTCTCGCCAAGCGATGCGGTTTTAAGAAAATCAATAACGCCGCGGTGGTCAAAGGTCTCGAGACGGTAAAAATTGCCGGCCGCTTTGAGATAGTCAACGCAAAACCGATTGTTGTCCTCGACAGCGCGCACAACCCCGATAAAGTAAAATCTTTCATCAAGCTTGTCCGCAAACTCTTCAAGGGGCAAAATATCAACTTGGTACTGGGTTTCAAAAAGGGTAAAGATTACGAAGAGATGATGATAACCTTAAATACGCTCAAACCCAAAAGAGTTATGCTGACCGAATTTTCCAACAAATCTCTGAAACCGCTTGATGCCACGGCGGCGCTGGGGGCGGCGCGGACGCACTTCAAAAAACCGTCGGTTCTAAGTATCAATTTCAATGCCCGTAAAGCCGTGCGGGAGATGATAGAAAAGGTTAAAGATGACGAGGTTATCATAGTCACCGGCTCTATGTATTTAGTCGGAGAAGCGAGGCATATATGGGAAAAAGTCGAATAGCCCCAACCGACCCTCAAGTCGCCCGTTTGATAGTCGAAGAGACAAAACGTCAGCGGGAAGGGATTGAGCTCATACCGTCGGAAAACTATGTTTCGGGGGCGGTTTTGGAGGCAATGGGCTCCGTGCTTACCAATAAATATTCCGAAGGGTACCCGGGGAAGCGCTATTATGGCGGCAATCGGGTGATTGATGATGTCGAGGAGCTGGCCATTAAACGGGCTAAAAAATTATTTAGAACCGGTTATCACGTCAATGTTCAACCCTACTCCGGCAGCCCGGCCAATATGGCGGTATTTTTCGGACTTTTAGAGTTTGGCGATAAAATTATGGGTATGCGGCTTGACCAGGGCGGGCACCTAACGCACGGCTCGCCGGTGAGCTTCAGCGGCAAGGCGTATAAAGTTGTCAGCTACGGCGTGGACAAAAAGACGGAAAAACTGGATTACGCCGAGATTTCCCGCCTCGCCCGCAAGGAAAAACCCAAGCTCATTATTTGCGGGGCGACGGCCTACCCGCGAGTTATAAATTTTAAGAAATTCGCGGCCATAGCCAAAAGCGCCGGCGCGATTTTGATGGCCGATATATCGCACATTGCAGGGCTGGTCGCCGCCGGCGTCCACCCGACACCTTTCGGGTCAGCCGACGTGGTAACAACCACTACGCACAAGACCCTGCGCGGCCCGCGGTCGGCGATAATATTTTGTAAGCAAAAGTACGCCCGTGATATAGATAAAGCGGTCTTCCCCGGTCTCCAAGGCGGGCCGCACGACCATATTACCGCCGCCAAAGCGGTGTGTTTTGCCGAAGCTATGACGGGGGGCTTCAAGCGTTACGCGCGCCTTATTGTTGAAAACTCTCAAGCGCTGGCGCGGGGACTTGAGAAGTTGGGCTATCGTGTTGTCTCGGGCGGGACCGATAACCACCTCATACTGATTGACGTCTCAAAAAAGGGCCTGACGGGGAAAGAGGCACAGAATAAATTGGACGAGGTGGGTATTTCCGTTAACAAGAATACTATTCCCTACGACCCCGAGCCGCCTATGGTAACGAGCGGCATCCGCTTGGGCACGCCGGCCATTAGCTCGCGCGGTATGCGCCCCAGAGATATGGCCACTATCGCCGCCTTGATAGATGAATGTCTGACGGGTAAGTCGTCAGGGTCATTGGTGTCAAAGAAAGTTATTAAGTTCGCTAGCCGTTTTCCTCTGCCGGGAGTTGATGGGACTCGAGAAAAGCCATAAAGCCATACAAGCCGTAATAGCCATATAAAGAAAAATTCCCCATACAGCTTTTATAGCTCTACGGCTTTACAGCTAAAGTTTAATAATATCGTTCGAACCCCAGCGGGGTGAGAACTACCGGCAATGACAGTTCTCGGATTACCTGCCCGTTATGCTTCGCATAGCGATGCAGGCGGGCCTCGAACAATAAATCAAAATCATATGAAACAATACCTAGAACTTATGAAGAAAATAATGGACGAGGGGGGCGAGAGAAACGACCGCACCGGGGTTGGCACGCGCGGCATTTTCGGCCATCAGATGAGGTTTGATTTGAGCAAGGGCTTTCCGCTGGTGACGACTAAAAAAGTGCACCTCAAATCAATTATTTATGAACTGCTGTGGTTTTTGCGCGGCGATACGAATATTAAATATCTCAATGACCATGGTGTTTCTATTTGGGATGAGTGGGCGGACGAAGTAGGCGAGCTCGGGCCGATTTACGGCAAACAATGGGTCCGTTGGGAAACGGCGGATGGCCAAAAAATCAATCAAATAGCCCAAGCCGTCGACCTTCTCAAAAACAATCCGGAATCTCGTCGCATAATGGTCAGTGCCTGGAACGTTGGTGATTTGCAGACGGTAATCAAGGATAAAAAGGCGGCACCGCCAGCATGCAATTCCCTTTTCCAGTTATATGTCCAGGACGGGCATTTGTCATGCCTCAACTATATGCGTTCCAACGATATGTTTCTGGGCGCTCCGTTCAATATTGCCCAATACGCTCTCTTAACTATGATGATGGCGCAAGCTACCGGACTCGAACCGGGCGAATACATTCACACCAACGGCGATGCTCATATTTACAAAAATCATTTTGAGCAGGTCAAAACACAGCTATCGCGCAAGCCCTACCCGCTTCCCACCATGAAGCTCAATCCCAAAGTTAAGGATATTTTCAAGTTCAGTTACGAGGACTTTGAGCTGGTTAATTATAAGTGCCATCCGGGCATCAAAGCACCGATAGCGGTGTAATAAAGCCATAAAGCCATACAAGCCGTAAAAGCCATAGAGAAACATTCCCCATACAGCTTTTATAGCTCTACGGCTTTACAGCTAAAATAATGCTCTTATGAATTGATATCGATGAGGATTAGGAAAGATATACACCAGTTAAATGAAAAAAGCGAACATCAGTTTGATTGCTTGTGTGGGAAAGAATCGGGCGATTGGCAAGGATAATAAGTTGCTCTGGCAGCTGCCGGAGGACTTAAAGCATTTTCGTAATATAACTTCCGGTCACCCTGTGATTATGGGGCAAAAGACCTTTGAATCTCTTGGCGGTAAGCCGTTGCCCAATAGACGCAACATTGTCTTGTCGCAGGACAAGAATTTTCAAGCCGATAATACTATTATTGCCCATTCCATGAGCGATGCGCTCGCTGCCGCGCGAAAAGAGGATGCAGATGAGATATTTTTTATCGGCGGCGGGCAGGTTTACGCCCAAGCCCTGCCGCTGGCGGACAAGCTGTATCTCACGGTGGTGGATGACTCGCCCACTGCCGATACTTATTTCCCCGACTATTCGTCCTTTAAGAACATTCAAGTAACCGGTAGCGGCCAAAAAGGACAATTAAAGTACCGTTTCCTAGAGCTATCCAAATAACCCCCCCATTACCACCGCGTAGGTGGTAATGGGGTTAAATAAGATTAGGACTTTATGAAAAAAGGGAAACTTATTATATTTGAAGGCGGCGAGGGGTCGGGCAAAAGCACGGTCATTAAAGAAATCGGTTTGCGGCTTAAGAAGAAAAAGATTAAATTTCTCATTACGCGCGAGCCGGGTGGAAGTCGAGCGGCAGAGAAGGTAAGAGAGATAATACTAAATCATAAATTAACGCCACTGTCGCAACTGTTAGGTTTTCTGCTTTCTCGCTCGATATGGGTCGATGAGGTAATTCGACCGGCATTGAAAAAGGGAACTATCGTGTTGGCTGATCGCAGCTATCCATCATCCTATGTTTACCAGGGTTTAGTCGGTGGAATAGACCTGGCGAAAATTCACAGATGGCATGGCGAGATATTAAGCGGTATTGAGACATCGATGGTGGTAGTTCTGGATGTTGACCATCGCAGGGGTTTAGAGAGGAGTAAAAGTACCGGTGAAGTTAATGTTTTTGAAGCTAAAAGTTTGCGTTTCCATAAGAAAGTCAATCGCGGATACTTGCGACTGGCGAAGAAGTATCGTTGGAAGGTAGTGGATGCCAACAAAGAATTGGGAAAAGTGATTGAACGTTGTTGGCAACTTGTCACCAAAGAAATAAACAGATAATACACAAGCTAAAGCTTGTTCTACGGAAGCTTCAGCTATTCGCGTGCATTAGAGTGATTTACTTTTCTTAGGTGTGGATATGGTGTACAATACCCTTGATGAACAAGGGCAATACTAGTATCGAAGTGTCGCGCCATTCACTCGCCCATATTTTAGCGGCGGCGGTCTTAAAAATATTCCCGGGCGCCAAGCTTGGTATGGGACCGGCGATTGAGGATGGTTTTTACTATGACTTCGACCTGCCCCGAACTTTAACGCCCGAGGACTTGCCGCATATCGAAGAAAAAATGCGCGTTCTCATTGGCAAAGAGTTGTCTTTCGATAAATCTGAAGATAGCATAGATTCTCTAATCAAAGGGCAAGAGCAAGCCAAGCAGACCTATAAAGCCGAGTTGCTCCGCGACTTAAAAATTGACGGCCATGATGAGGCGTCCGTTTACAAAACCGGCGATTATACCGATATCTGCCTGGGTCCCCACGTCGCGTCAACCAAAAATCTGCGAACTGTCGCCTTTAAGCTTGACCGTGTGGCGGGCGCGTACTGGAAGGGGAGTGAAAAAAACGCTATGCTTCAGCGGGTTTACGGCTTGGCATTCTCGACGCAGAAAGAAATGGACGCTTACGCGCGGCGCCGCGAGGAAGCGGAGAAGCGGGACCACCGCCGGCTGGGCGCGGAGCTTGGCCTTTTTACTTTCCACGAGGAGGCGCCGGGTTTCCCGTTCTGGCACCCTAAAGGGATGGTGCTCTGGAACAATCTCATAGATTGGTGGCGCGAGGAGCATCTCGATGCCGGTTATTCCGAAGTTAAAACACCGGTGATTATGGCGCGAGAACTGTGGGAGAGGTCGGGGCATTGGAACCATTACCGAGACAGTATGTACTTTACAAAAATTGACGAGCGTGATTTCGCGGTCAAACCCATGAACTGCCCGGGCGCGCTATTGCTCTATAAGGAAGCCATCCATTCCTACCGAGAATTCCCTATCAAATGGGCGGAGATCGGGCAAGTGCACCGGCATGAATTGGCCGGAACTCTACACGGCCTTCTGCGGGTGCGGGCTTTTCATCAGGACGATGCTCATATTTTTTGCCTTGACGACCAAATCGAAGATGAGGTGATAAAGGTTATTGAGCTGGCCGATAAGATGTACGGTCGTTTAGGTTTATCGTACCATCTTGAACTTTCCACGCGCCCCGACAAGGGGTCCATCGGCTCTGATAAAGATTGGGAGCGGGCGGAAGCGGCGCTCAAGAGCGCGCTTGAAAAACGCGGCGTGAGTTATAAGGTCAATGCCGGCGACGGCGCCTTTTACGGGCCGAAAATTGACTTTCACATTGCCGATGCCATAGGCCGCACTTGGCAAGCTGGCACGGTCCAGCTTGATTTTGCCATGCCCGAGCGTTTTAATTTGGGCTATATTGCCGCCGACGGCGAGCGCCGGCGCCCCGTTATGCTTCACCGCGTAATTTTTGGCAGCATCGAGCGATTCATTGGCGTTTTAATTGAACACTACGCCGGCGCTTTTCCGCTGTGGCTCGCGCCGGAGCAGGTCAGGATTCTGCCGATCTCTGACAAGGTGCTAAAGTACGCCCGTGAAGTATTAAAACAACTGAACAGGGCCGGGGTTCGCGCCACCATCGACGAATCGAACGAGACCATGGGCAAGAAAATCCGCCAAGGCGAACTCGAGAAAATTCCTTATCTTCTAATTGTCGGCGAAAAAGAACTGTCCGCCAAAACCATCGCCGTCCGGAAATATGGCGCGGGCGATAAAGGTCCTCAAAAAGTGACTGACTTCTTGAGCCACCTTAATACTTGACACTTATCCGGCTTTTTCGCGTGACGATTTCGCGTTATTCGCGTGCCTGTTTGACGGATTAGCGTGCAATATTCGCGCGTAATTAGCGACCTATTCGCGTGTATTCGAGTGATTATTATGGTGCTTGTTAATAAGTCTCTCCAACGCTTCCCAGCGCCTTTTCTTCTCGGCGCGGGGGACATCGTCCGGCATCTTCGCCGCCGCCGTTCCGGCGCGGGGCGAGTACATGGCGATAAAGGCCTTTTGGAAGCCGCAAATTCTTGCGACTTTTATGGACTCTAGAAAATCACTTTTTGTCTCGCCCGTAAAACCCACGATAATATCGGTGGAAAGGTAAATATCGGGAACGGCTCGGCGTATTCGCTCGACTAAAGCCAGATACTGTTTTTGAGAATAGCGGCGGTTCATCCGCTCAAGTACTCGGTCGCTACCGGACTGGAGCGGCAGATTCAGCTCCCGCCCAAACTTGTGTGACTTCTTCATCCAGTCAATCAAATCGCCCGACATATCCTGTGGGTTGGGGGAGAGGAAAGTTATCTTCTCAAGCTTCGGAACTTTATCCAGGCGCTTGAGCAGTTTGACAAACGGCGACGGATTAGCAGGGGTCCATAATTTGCCTGCCGGCGAGCGATTTTTACGCAGGTCGCGCGGCATAAAGCCGGATAGCCCGTATGAGTTAACGTTTTGGCCAAGCAGAATGATGTGAGTTATGCCGCTTCTCGCCAATTCCTTAGCTTCGCGGATTATATGACTCGCGGGATAGGATATTTCCCTTGTTCTGGTGTAAGGGACGGCGCAAAAAGTGCAGAAGTTGTTGCATCCGCTCGTTATGGTAAGAAACGCGCTTTTGGGGTTATAGAGCTGATATGGCGATACGCTGTTCGGCGCACAGATTGTGTGTTCCTTGGTAAGATACTTAATACCAATACTTTTAAGTATCGCTGCCGTTTCGGTTTTGAGCTCCCTGCTCGAGGCGATACGCTCGACTCTTTTTGCCAGCCGACGCCGGTCGGCGGGCAGAACGCAGGCGCCAACAACGATTTTCGCCTTGGTATTAAGTACACGCCAATTTCTTATGTGGCCTATGAGCCGGTCAACGGCTTTCTGGCGCACCGAACAGGCGAGAGCGATTATGAGGTCCGCCATCTCGAGTTTCGCTTGCCTGCCGCCCAATATATCGAGCTCATGTGATACGCGGGCCGCGTCGTAGTAGTTAAACTGGCAGCCGAGAATAAAGAAATTGTACCTAAAAGAGGACTGGCCGCGGGACATAATTATTTGGACTCTTCGGAAGGTTTGGCGGGCGCTTCGCCTTCTTTTGTTTCCGCTTCACCTTCAGCTCCCTCTTCTTCCTTGGCGCCGGCGACCTGTTCAACGGCTTCGGCTTCCTGCTCGGCGGTGGGTTTCTCGAGTTCAGCCAGCTCTTCTTCGCTGCGTGGTGCTTCCACCAAAGCAATGACTTCTTCGGGGTCGGTGAGAATTTTTATGCCATCCGGCGCCGTCAAGTCACCGACTTTTATCTGGTCGTCAAAAGTTTTTAATTTTGTAATATCAACTTCCAGCTCGTGAACCAGCTTATTGGGCAAACATTCCACTTCAACATTATCTCTCGGGTTAACGAGGGTACCGTCGAGCTGGGTGACGGCCTCGGATTCACCGACCAAACGCAAAGGCACTTCGGTCTTAATCTTCTCGTCCATCCTAACTTGATAGAAGTCGACGTGAACCGGTTTGCCCAAGACGGGGTCGTACTGCGGTTCGTGCGCCAAAACATTGATTTTTTCGTTGCCGTCGATGTCAATCTCAATAAGAGCCGAAGTGCCGGCATTTTCATAAACTCGGTTAAAATCCTTTAGCCCAAGAGAAATAACTTGGTTTTTCGTGCCGCGTCCATAAACGACCGCTGGGACTTGCCCCGCGCGGCGCAGATTTTTAACTTTTTTGCCGACCGTGGTTCTCGGCTCAGCTTTAAGACAAATTTTTTCGCTCATAATATCTCTTAAGACCAATGTAATAATTAACTCTTCGAGCTTGCCCGCCTCGGCTCGCTAATCGACGCGAGACGGGTCGAGAAGTTCTCGGTCACTGACCTCGAACGATAATAGTGCTAGGAGTGTCTCGACAGAACCTATTTTTTTTCGGGAGGTTGAGGCCAAAGTTGGCGCAAGTCACCGCTGAATTTATTCAAGATGGCGTGGCTCTCAATGACGTCATCAATGGTAACTTTTTCGCGTCGAAGGGGCTGAATACGGGGTGTAAAGGTGGGGGTTTGGCCCCCTTGCGTTGTGGCGACGAAAACTGTCACTAGCGGCATGTGGCCATTGTGGCACACGGTTTGGATGATGTAGGCGTGGTCGAGAAATCCGCGCAGGCGAATCTCGCTGGCCTCATACGAACGGCCGCAAACGGGGCAAACCAGATTCTTACGCGCTTCGGCAATGATTTGCTCGAGGTTGTTCACAACGCCTCCTAATTAAATAATACCTCGGCAACCAAGGAATGTCAACCGTTACCGCTTAAACTCGAAGTACGAAATTCGAAATTGGAAACAAATATAAAACTCCAAATCTAATATTCAAAACGATGAGTATTCGGAGATGCCTCGAGTTTAGAGTTTCGAGTTTAGAGTTTCAGCCGCCACTGGCGGCGTGGCTGCCGCTCTTTCGATGACGACCGTTTGCGCCAAGTGGTCGCCGATACGCTGGCGGCTTGGCGAGAGAACGATGGCCACGAGGGCGGTTAGGTACCAAAGCGGCGCGCCGTCCAGCCCCCGCAGGAAGGTGCGAATAACGGCTTCGCGCGCCCCAATTTTGCCGCCGTTTTCTCGGATGATAGTTAGTCCGACCAGATTTTTACCGACGGAGGCGCCGGCAATGGTCTCGAAAGCTATGAAGTAGCCCAGGTAGAAGACAGTGAAAATTATCGTCGGTACGAAAGCGATGGTACCGAAAACCATGGTTCCGCCGCCGGTATCCACAAAGGTGAAGAAGGTGGCATAACGCCAGTCGGTACCAAAGACTAAACTTAAAATAATAGCGAGAAGCGTTAAGACGGCGTAATCGATGATTCCGGCGATTATCCGTTTGCCGATGGGCGCGGGGATGAACATAGGCCTCCTAGATAAATTTCAATATCCAAATTACAAATTTAGTTTGTAGAAAAACTTATTATTGTCATTGCGAGGAGTCATAGACGAAGCAATCTCTACCTGACAGACATAGATTGCCGCGCCCCACTGGGGCTCGCAATGACACCGTGAATACATATTATTATTGGTATTGTTAATTAAACAGGATGGATGCGGCCAGAGGCGAACCGAGCACGGGAATGTAGCCGGTCAGGTCAAGCAGGTTCGTTTTTAAGTTTTCATAGGGCGCGCGCGCCACAATTGCCATCGTGCCGCCGACCGGCTCGTAAGAGAATTGAACGGGTTGGTTGTATTGGTAGGTCGGCTGACCGGTGTAGGGGTCGTAAGCGTATTGGCCGTAATAATTGCCGCAGCCGGAATAGCTTTTGTAGGCCACAAAACTGGTCAAGAGGCCGCTTAGGATGTCGCCGACGTAAGGAATTTTGGCAACTAGCTCGGTGGCGGAGGGCAACAGCGCCGGCCCTAAAAAACACATAAGGTTGGTGCGCTCCGACTGCTGATAGCCGCCGTTTTCGTAAAGGTATTTGCCAGAATCCGGATATTGACTGTAAGCAATACCGGTTCCTGTGCCATAGTTCGAGGAAGGGTCGCTGATTCCATTATTAGGAGCTCCAAGATTTACGTAGCTAGGAAGGTTACCGTCGTTAGGGACGGGTGGGACTTCCGTTGGTATTTCTTCTATGGCTCTCCTTTCCTCATCGGTCAACTCATTTAATCCAAGGTATCGCCCGCGATCAAATCCTTCGGTTGTAAGGGTAGAGCTTGCGCCCGCGTCAACGGGTCCTACGTCGCTTGGCGAAGTTATTAATCCTCGACCGATGGCATTTTGGGTCGCCTGTTGCATGGTATAGCCGTAAAGAGCGGCTTGAATGGCCTGGCCAAAAACCGCCGCGCCGGCGCTGTCGTTACCGATCAGCGCGATAATAGCTTGGCTGGCAAGCGAGGCGCCGACTGTGTAGAGCAATGTCTTATAATAATTCATCCAACCGCCGGTTTTCTCCGTTACGGCATTATCACTCACCGGTTTTTGAAAAACGGTGCTCTTCCCGCCGGACGATTGAATACAAACCTTTTTTTTGGCGGCGGCATCGCGGCTCAAGGCGTTTTGAGTTGCCGGTCCGAGGATGCCGTTGGCTGTTAAGTTCGATGCTTTTTGGTAGGTGGTGACGGCCGCTATGCTGTCGGCTCCTAAAATGCCGTCAATCGTCCCTCCGTAACAGCCGACGGCGGCTAACTGCTGCTGATATGTTTTGTTGGCGACCGCGCCGCTGTTGGCGCCGGTACCCGGGGTGGCGCCTGGAGTTGTTTGACCGCCGGGTGTAGTTGTTTGGCCACCAGTGCCGCCCGTGGTGCCGCCGCCCGATGAACCGGTGCCGCCGCCCAGCGGCGTGAGTTCAAGACGAGCGCCCCCTTTGTCAACGTCGGCGCCGGCGGAAAAGTATTTTTGCATATAAAGAGGCACACCGATGACAACGGCACACAGTACCGCTACCGCGGCGTATAGCCCGTAAAGCTTATGCCTGGGAATTTTCCCCATATTCTCCCTTCGATTTTCGCGCGACTTGTTCGTTTGCATTAGCGCGAGATTCGAGTCTCATTCGCGCGCATTCGAGTGATTATATTATATCAGATTTTCTTCTGATGCGCCGCGCGCCAGGCCTTTATTTTTTTGTGGTCGCCGCTTTGCAATACTGCCGGCACCTTGAGTTCGCGATAAACGGCCGGTTTCGTGTATTGAGGGTACTCCAGGGCATTATTAGTGAACGATTCATCCTCGGTCGAGGTTGGATTGCCCAATACATTGGGCAGGAGGCGTGCTATACTCTCGAGGATGGTAAGCGCCGGCAACTCGCCGCCGGCGGTCACATAAGGCCCCACCGAGATCTCGTCGTCAATATATTTTTTGACGCGCTCATCAACTCCCTCGAAACGGCCGCAAACCAGCACAATGTGTTCTTCACGGCTTAAATCTCGAGCAAACTTTTGGTTGAATTGCCGGCCGGTCGGAGAGAGGAGGATGACGCGGCTTTTCTTGCCCCGCGCTTTCTCGATGGCCGGAACGGCGACATCGGCGCGAAGTATCATGCCGGGACCGCCGCCGTAAGACGTATCGTCAACCTGTCTGTACTTGCCCAGGCCAAAGTCGCGCAGGTTAAGGTAATCTATTTTGATTATTTTTTTGCCTTGGGCGCGCCCCAAAATAGCCCCGTCGGTGTACGGCTTCAAGAGTTCGGGATAAAGCGTCACAATCGTATAATTATTCATCCCGTTTATCCTACCATTTTTAATGCCGGATGGAGTTTGCAATAAACCTTTTTAGCCGTAGAGCCGAAGAGCTGTAATATCCTTAGAGCAAACCGCCTTACGGCTTTATAGCATGTATGGCTTTATGGCTTGATTTTACTCCAGCGGTGTCGTCTTCTCTTCCTCTATGGGCTGGACGTCGCTCGGGGGAGTTTCGGCAGAGGCCTTGGCGGGTGCTTCTTCCGGCGTTTCAAGCGGTGCCTCGACGGGAGTTTCGGCTGGCTTATCGGCGAAACGGTCCTCGGACGGCGTTTCGGAAGCCATAGCTGGTCCGCGGCCGCCTTCGGGCTCAATAATCTTAAGATTTACACGAGCGTTGTTTTTTGCACCAAGGACGCGCAAGAGCGTGCGGATGGACTTGGCGGTGCGGCCTTCTTTGCCGATGATTTTGCCCATATCGGTCGGGTCAACGGTCAGCTCAATAAGTACGCCCATTTCATCAACTTTACGTTCAACTTTAACTTTGTCAGGCAGATCGACGATGGCGCGCACCACATACTCGACGAATTCCTGATCGGTAGCTGGGGTCATGAAACCTCCTCGTTATCTTTGGCGGGTTGTTTACCCGGTTGATTATCATTTTTAACTGCTTTGTCTTTAGCTTCCTCCTTGGCCTCCACTTTTGTCTCCGGTGTTTCTTCCGGTTTGGCGGATCCCTCATCGGTCGTCGGTGTTACATCCTCGGTGGTCGCTTCGGCGGCTTGCTCGGCGGCGGCAGGCGCCGGCATCTTGGCGCCGGCATCTTTTTTACTTTTCTTGGGCGCCTTGGGAGTTTTAGGCACATATTTAATAGACGGATGCTTGATTTTTTGCTCCGTCAAAAGTTTGGCAACGCGATTCGAGGGCTGCGCGCCTTTATTTAACCACTCGAGAACAAGAGCGGCATCAACCTTAATTTCCTTGGTTTCGGGGTTGAACCAGCCGACTTTGACAAGATAATTGCTTTTTACCGGGTTAGTGTGAGGGGTAACGACTATTTGATAGTGGGGTTCGTTCTTTCGTCCCACGCGGCGCAATCGGATCTTTAGCATTATTTCCTTTTATCTTTGGGTAACAAATCCTTGGCGGAATTTTTTTGTACTGTGTTAATAGTAACCCATGAGGGTAGTTTTGTCAATAATTGACGGTAGCCGTTGGCAAACTCGCGCGCGTCGAGGACTCTTTTGCCGGCGGGCTGGATGGCATCAACCACCAACTTTGCGCCGTCAACGTGCGTCTTTACGAGTTTGAGCGTTGCGTCCCCAAGCTCTATGGTCACGCCGGGCCACGGCTGGTAGGCCTTCACTTTGCGGTCCGTGTCCGCGGCGGAATCTTTTCCGGTGTCTATTTTGCCGTCGCTTTTGGTGATGATGCGCGTGTAAGTCGCCTGCGCGTCCTTTTGAGGGATAGGTTTTATGCGCGGGTAATCTTCTAGAACTTCCGCCGCATGGCTCGCGGCCAGCTCGCTTAGCTCATCGCTCAAGCGGAGCGCGTCGGCACCGGGCATAATAGTGTGCGAGTATTGGCGGAGGACGGGGCCGGCATCCATCTCGGCCGAGAGAATCATAAAACTCAATCCGGTGGCCTTAAGGCCGTCAAGGAGCGTCGTCTCGATGGGGGAGGGGCCGCGGTACTTCGGTAAAAGCGAAGGGTGGATGTTCACGAATTTGTCGGGCAGAAGGTCGAGTGTGGCGGCCGGAATGATGCGCCCCAGAGCCGCCACCACGCAAAAGTCGGGCTTGAGATTTATTATCTCTTTATTGACTTTGCTCCAGTCGGCCTTTTTGTCGACCATTATGACGGGCAAATGGTGCCGGTGGGCGAGGGCCAAAACAGGGTTCGGTTCGGGCTTTAGGCCGCGCCCGGCCGGCTTCGCCGGCCGGGTGATGACAAGTTCTATTTTAATATCGGGCGCGGCCATGAGCTTGGTTAGTATCGGCACCGCGAACCCATCTCCCCCCGCGAAAAAGATTTTTAGCATAGAATTGTTTCCGATTTGTCATTGCGAGCCCCGACCCTTGCAGGGTCGTGGGCGCGGCAATCCGGGTGAATCAGGAGATTGCTTCGTCGCTTCGCTTCTCGCAATGACACCTTTTAGCTATTCGCGTGCTATATTCGAGCGTCATTAGCGTCCCATTCGCGCCCATTCGCGTGATTAGATAACATGCACTCCTTCACCTTTTGTCTTTGCTTCCGGGTGGTCGGTGATGAGTACGCCGCCCAAGTGGTCAATCTCGTGCTGGCAAACTCGCGCCAGCAAGCCGTCGGCTTTCAGGCGGTACCGCTTGCCGCTGATATCATAGTTGATGATTTCAATGCTCTCCGGCCGCTCGATGGGCTTTTGCAGGTTAGGGAGAGACAAACAGCCCTCTTCCATCACGACCGTATTTTTACTTCGGTGGATGATTTTAGGATTGACGAGCACGGTAAGCGGTATCGCCGGCCAGCTTGATTCTTCCTCATCGGCGGGCGTGTATTCCACTATCGCCAACCGGAGGTCGCGGTTAACTTGATTGGCGGCGAGACCAAGGCCTTCGCTTTTATGGAGCGTTTCGACCATATCTTCCACCAGTTTCGCCAAAGAATCGTCAAATTTTTTGACGGCTTTGAGCTTGCGCTTAAGTATGGCATCGGGCGCTTTTACGATAGGCAGGGTTTGGGTCATAAGATACCAATGAAGAAATAAGGCATAAGAATTGTGTCATTGCGAGGAGTCCGCGACGCGGCAATCTGGGTGAATCGGGAGATTGCTTCAGGTTACTTCGCAATGACAACCCATTCTGTTTGTCGGCATTTGCGTATAATTAGCGCTGTTCTATTCGCGCGCATTCGAGCGATTAGTTTACGAGTCGCTCGTAAACTTCCAGCATGTGGCGGGTTGAATTCTCCGTCGAGAAACGCTGGACGTTTTTGCGGGCGGCTTGGCCGAAGTGCCGGCGAATCTTCTCGTTTTCAAGGAGATACATCACTTTATCAGCAAACGCGTGTTCATTCAATGGGGTCAAGAATCCGTCCTCGCCGTCGCGGATAAGGTCGGTCGGCCCCAACCGGTTAACCGCCACCGCCGGCGTGCCGGCCGCCATGGTCTCGGCTATGACGACACCCTGGGCATCTGTGATGGACGGAAAGACGAAAACGTCGCAGGCGCCAAAAATCTTATTGGTCTCGCCCTTGGGCAAAAAGCCGGTGAAGGTAACGTGGTCGGCGAAGGGCTGGCGCTCGACGATTTTCTTGTAGTCATCCTCTTGCGGGCCGCCGCCGATGAACATAAGATGAGTATTTTCTCTCTTTTGCCAGATAGTTTTGAAAGCGCGCAGCAAGAACTTGATATTTTTCTCCTCGCCCAGCCGCCCGACGAAAAGCAGAACCTGGCGGTCGGTGGGAATGGAATACTTATGCTTCATAGTTTCCGGCGGCATGGAAGCGAAATCGTCCATTTTTACGCCGGTGGGGATGGCTTCGATGGGGGTTACAATGCCGTATTGACGAATGAGTTTTTTCATACTGGGCGACGGGGCGATGATGGTCTGGCACTGGTTGGCGTAGAGGCGGCTTTTGCGGATGAGCCACCAGCGCGCTATGCCTCGCGCCCACGGCACGTAGCTATTGGCGTACTCGACGTAGAGCGTGTGGTAGGTGTGGACGACCGGTATCCTCAATTTTTTGCCCAGTTGCAGGCCGAGCGCGCCGAGAGTGAAAAAATGCTGGGTGTGGATGATGTCAAGGCCGATATTTTCGATTTCGCCGATGTGCTTGTTCAATATCGGCAGGGCGACGGGGGCGTCGGGGCGCATGGGGGTGATAAATGAAGGGTAGCGGTGGACGCGGGGGATGGGGTCGCGGTATTTGGGGAATTCGGGGGCGAAGATGTAGACGTCGTGGCCCAAGTGTTCCATGCCTTTGCGGAAGGTTTCAACCGAAACAGCGACGCCCGTCGGCGTCGGCAAATACGAATCAGTAAATATGCCTATTTTCACCTAGACCCTCCCGTGTGTTAAGTCTATTTTAACAGAAAGGGGAGAGGGCGGCAAAATGAGAAGGCAGTTACGTGATAAAAAACTGCCAGACAGCGAGCGTTGCCACCAGCCCGAGGAAAAGCCACATAAGGACGAGTAACGCCTGCCGCCATAGAGCTGGTCGCAAGGTGGGCGGCAAGTCGCGGCGATTGACTATCAAGACCAAGATTATGTAAACAAACATCGCCACGGCATTCAACACCGCGCCCAAAGTTATGAGTGTCCTCGGTTCCGAAAATCCCAGCGCGAAGACCGCGAGCCCAAAAAGAATTTGCGCCCATACCGTGCCGTAGTAGTATTTCGGCAAGTGCCTGACGTCGGCGCGGTCGGCTTTAACGAGCACCAAATTTTCAGCGGCGATGCGGCTCGTGGCGTCCAGCACCGTAAACTGTGTCGCGAACAGCGTGAGTCCGGTTATTAAAAAAAATACTGTTCCCAGCCAACCCGCCGTTATATTGCCCACCATCCGTCCCTCATTGCCGATAAAGTCAATACCGCTTGCCGTACCGCTCGCTCCGTAACTCGTGATATAGGCGAGCATGATAAGCGCCATAATAGTAACAGCGCCGGTAAGCCAAAAGATAAGGCCGTGTTCGAGGTTGATAAGCCGCCACCAGCGGCGGAAAATATTAATATTATCCTCATTGGCCTCAAAGGTCGCCCCCTCAAGCTCTATTGATTCGGCTTTACCGGTTAAGATGCTAGTTATGCGCCCGCTATAGTGACCCATACCGTAACCCTTGTCCTTTATGTAGAACGACTGCGCTAAGTTAAGGTTGCCGCCGGCGCCGGCGTAGGCCATCGCTCCCAAGAACGTGAAAAGCGGCAGGCCGCGCGGCAAGAACCAATAGCCGTCGCCGTGGCCGACCAAGCCGCTAAGGAGCGCCGCGACGTCGGACGGGTGGACCAAATAAAGCGTGATGCCAATGATTATCGGCACGCTCACGCCAATGACGATTTTTTGAAAACCCTCGACTGTCCTGTAGAGTACCGGCCCCAAGCTTAAGATAGCGCCGATTAATATCAGAAAAAACATGGCCAAGTATTCAAAATGCTCAATCCCAAGCGGTATGGCGAGAATTTTAGCGCTGGCCGCTACTATGCCCGGCCAGCTGAAAGCGGCGAGAGTTGAAACTATAAACCACCATGGCAGATGTCGCCAGCGGCGCGCCAGTCCCACAAAGATACTCTCGCCTTTTATGAGCGTGTAACGTTCTATTTCCATATTTAAGAAAAACTGAAAAGTCAAACCGGCTACGGCCGCCCAAACTATGCCCAGGCCGTAATTGGCCGAGAGGTAGGGCCACAATATCACCTCGCCGCTACCGAGGCCTAGTCCCAGTAATATAAAACTCGGCCCCAAGAGTTGGCGGAAGCGGGGCGGCGGCGGCAGTTCTCGAATCGTGTGTGGCTCTAGTTTCATAAATTTTTCGGTGTTGAGCGACGTGGGATGGTTCCGGGACTTGGATTCGGACCAAGATTGACGGCTTCAAAGGCCGCTGTCCTACCATTAGACGATCCCGGAATGATTTTTCTGCTGTCCATTACCCCATTGATATTTTACTCCAATAAGGTTAAATTGACAATAATAGGTGATGGAAAGTCATTAGTGTACTAAATATAATGCCAAGTTTTAATGACATAAATTTAGAGGACTGGAAGAATACTGATATTTGGACAGATAGTTTATGGCTTATTCCTGAAAGAGATAAGTCGGGAAAGCATAGCGGCTTTTATCACGGGAATTTTATCCCACAAATTCCGCATCAGCTC
>Ga0214473_10003786_pt1 | contig 18255 bp, 15 predicted proteins | sample RVTome_7_FD_203509 | JGI IMG/M metagenome (GOLD analysis project Ga0214473, IMG submission 203509) | Soil microbial communities from uranium-contaminated site in the Upper Colorado River Basin, Wyoming, United States - RVT98D197 | ecosystem: Environmental > Terrestrial > Soil > Contaminated >... | reverse complement strand
AATTATGTCCGTTCCCTATCAGTCAATCCAAGTTGCAATCCTAACTATAAGATACTATCGGCAAAAGTGCAAAACATTTCCGTTAAATATTTTACAAAAAAACCGATGTTCGGTCAATACTAACTAATAATAAAATTGGGATTGTCGGCTCTGGAATTAAATGAGGGCTTTATATCAATACCATAGCTCTCAAGAAACAGTGATTTTGAGTTTCTATTTGGGAAGCGCGTTGAATAGCAGTCTGTTCGATTGTGTGTAAGGCAAGGATACCATCAGCCGAGAGAATTGACGACTTGACAGTCGGCAATTATGGTGAAAACTTTCAATTGTTTCTACCCCCGGGGCAACGCCGTTTCGAATTTGTCTAACGGCCACCCTTGCCAGGGGGACGAAGGAATCTGACAAAGAGTATAAACAGCACAAGAGAGCCGACCACGAGGATGTACTCCAGACCCTTGGTCTCAAAAATATTTACGTAGCTGTAAGTCTCCATCTATGACAACTCCTTATTACTTCGCGACCATCTCTTTGGGCGCTTCCTCGAATACGGGCATTCTCGTCACAATCCAGCGGAAAACCCAGACCTCGGAAAAGACGATGGCCAGCGTTACTACAATCTCCATCCAAGACGGCACATACCTGACCGCGGCATTCCAATTGAAAGCGATGATAGAAATATTCAGCCTGTTGAGAACAACTCCAACCATTGTAAATACGGCGGCGACTCGGATGGCCCCGAGGCTCTCTTTCCTCACGCCATAGGCAAACACTGCACAGGGGACAAGCACAAATCCGAGCATTTCGACGAGATACCAGAAGCCCCAGAAATCGTTGATCAAAGTCCACTGCCTGCCGTGAACGAAAACAAGCGCCTTGAAAAAGAAATAAGCGAATAATGAAATCGCCGCGCCTTTGGCCAAGCCGAGAACCATACCTTGGAAAGAGTCCTGATTCTTTGGATCGATCCGATCATGGAAGACTCTGTGGCTGATGGTCCCCTCAAAGATGATCATTGAGAGGCCCGCAAATATACTGGAAACAAAAAAGAGAATGGGAATAAACTCCGTGTACCAGAGCGGATGAATCTTGGACTTTGCCAGGAGGAAAAGCGCCCCGAGGCCGGACTGGTGAAGAGTGGAAAGGGTAATTCCAAAGATGACGGCGGCGACAGTCAGAGATCGCAAAAACTTTCGCATTCTGCTCATTCGCAGCCATTCGGCAATCGCAGGTGAAAACTCCACGAACTCGGCAATCATATAAAGCAGGAAATGCCAGGCGACCAGAAATAATACTGAGTTATAGCCAAAGGAATTGCCAATGATTGGATTGATTATGTTCCAAGGTCGACCGAGATCAAAGACGAGCGCACCGGCATAAAAGATGTACGCCAACAGCCCATTCAGGACCGTCACTCTGGCAATAGAATGATATTTCTCATCCTTCATGATGTAGACGACAAAGGTGATAATGTAGGCCCCGCCGGCAAAGGCGACACCGGTTACGACGTCAAACCCAATCCAGAATCCCCAAGGGAACTCTTGCGAGAGATTGGTAACGGCTCCCAGTCCTTTGACAAACCGAATCACCAGAATGATTGCGCCGAGAAGTATGATTGGAACAGAAATTACGTTGAATGGCGTTATTATTGGTCTTCGGGGTTTAAGTTCCCCCAAGATGAACCGGCCGTATTTTCCCGCCTCTTGAGCAATGATTGCTATCCTATGCATGTCAATCTTCCCGTTCTTCGGTGTTTCCGTTCCTTTCGGCGAGGTATTTTAAACCAAGCAGTAGCGTCGGAAGCCCGAAAAGAACTACGGGTACACCATACAAGAATTCTCGCGTGTAATCAGGATACGGGGTTGTGCCAAGATCCGTGCGAAATCCAAGTTGCTCGAACGGCACGGCGGCAAGATAAAGCCAACCGGTTCCACCGACTTCCTGCTCTCCGTATATCCGGTGGATATATTTCTGCGGGTGGTGGTAGATACGAACTCGTGCAATTTCCATGATTTCTCGCTTCAGCCCGAACATCAATGCGTCGGTGGGGCAGGCTTGCACGCAAGCGGGCTTCATCCCCTGTTCCAGACGTTCCCAGCACATGTTGCATTTCTGAATCTTTGGATTCCAGGAATTGTACTCAAATTTTGGAATCTCGAACGGGCACGCGACCATACAAAACCGGCAGCCCATACATTTGCTGGATCGCCAAATTACCGGCCCATCGGTGGTCTTGTACATAGCGTTGGTCAGGCAGGCGGATGCACAAGCTGGTTGCCAGCAATGCATGCATTGTTTTTTGACAAATACGACTCCTTTCTCGGTCTCATAGCGGTTCACCACTGTCCAGCTCCGCTCCGTCGTTGTTCTTGGTGATGTCAAGGCATTGTCATGCTCTATATCGGGGACTTCGAAACCGTGGGCCTCGGCGCAGGCCTTCTCGCATGCTCTACATCCGATACATCGAGTAGTATCTGTGAGCACACCCACAAATTCATGATTTGGAGCGTGCTCAGTGGAGTCGTTTAATTTCAACCCATTGAAAGTCAGCCCGGCGCCTGCCGTCCCTGACAATTTCAAGAAATTACGTCGGTCCATAGTCGTCTTTTCCTTTCACCATGGCGGACTGCTCAACTCCAAACGCCGTCCCGTTCTTAAGAGCCGGATCGCGGCCCCTGGTGACAAAATTTGCATTCCTGACTCGCCTCTTCACCCGTTCCCGTTTCGTGACATTTCCAACAGTCTTTATGGATGACAACTTTTGCAGAGAGCGTTTCGTCAGCAATGGTTGTCGGGACTGTGTGGTGACAATTGGAGCACGCCTGAGCCGGCAAGGCAGTCTTCCTGGCTTCGTGGTGACATATCTTACAATCGATCCAGAAATCCTTGAAATAGTCCTCGTGGGGAAACTTCAACGTCGCAGCCATGGCTTCATGATGACACGTCTTGCATTCCAATTCAAGCTCCGTGAAGTGATACTCATGCTGAAAACTCACTTCCCCAATAGAGGATGGTGAATTTATGACCGAAGGCGGCGAGGTTATGCTGTCTGCTGTGGGAGAAATCACAGATGTTTTGGCAACGGGCTGATCTGTCGCGGTCGAATCTTTTTCGTTGTCCTTATCGGCGCCGCTAGCCAAGGCCGACCATACAAGCGCCAACCCCATCAAAGCATGCAATGAGCACGGGATCTTCGCCAGAAGTTGCTTTTCCAACATGGTGTAACTAATAATCCCTAACTAAAAAGTTAGAATGACTGAAATCGCAACCATTTTGTTCACTTCTAATCTATGTGATTTCTTTCACAAAAGCAATATAAAACAGAAGGCGTGCCAGCCTTCTTGTGAGTTCAGACGACATCATGTAACTTTATAAATCCTAATATGTTAGTATGTTGATGAGCAGAGAATTGCCTGAATTAAAGGGATTTTTGGATTGCCGAGTGCAGTATAATTCTAGATAATGAATAGGATTAGCAGTGCAAATTCCCATATCATTATGGTTAGCAAATAGCTATAAGATGTGGCAAATTTATACGACAGGTGCAGGTAAACTCTACGCCAACCACTGAGTCACATTTGTAGGGTTTTTCAGGATGGGACTGGATTGTTTGTTATTCAAAATGGGGACGAAATAGTTTCCATTTTCCAGAATGTGCAGGAGCTAAATTAACCCCGACTTGAAAAGCCGGTCAATTGAGCAACAACGGCGGCTCACTTTCAGAAAAGAGACTCAAATGAATCATTAGTTGTTTGAAGTCGCGGAGAGGGCCGCCTTTTTCTTCTCCTGATTGATCTGCCACAACCGCCAGTAGGTGTAAACAACCGGGATAATCTCAAGTGTCAGGAAAGTCGAGCTAATCAATCCGCCAACCATTGGAGCGGCAATTCGTTTCATCACGTCGGCGCCGGTGCCTGTAGCCCAGAGTAATGGCACCAGCCCCATCATCGCGGTACCAACTGTCATCAGCTTGGGACGAACCCGCATGACCGTGCCTTCCATATGTGCCCAGATGATATCATTGAGGTCGCGAATCTTGCCTGCTTTTTTTCTGCGCTCATAAGCATGATCAAGATACAAAATCATCACAATACCTGTTTGTGTTGCCAATCCCACCAGGGCAATGATGCCGACTAAGGTTGCAGTAGAGTAGTTGTATCCCAGGAAGTACATGAGCCAGATACTGCCTACCAAAGCGAAAGGAACAGACGCCAGCACAATACAAGTTTCGGTGAAATTCCTAAAGTTCAGATAGAGCATGATAATGATGAGAATAAAAGTGATCGGGATAACAACTTTCATACGCTTCATCATCACTTCCAGAAGTTCATATTGTCCGGTCCATTTCAAATAGTAACCGGGTGGAACTGGCACTTGCTTCGCGACAATTTCCTTGGCTTCTTTTACATAGCCACCGATATCGCGTTTGTTCTGGTCCATGTCAATATACACGTACCCGACCAGCATACCGTTCTCATCGCGTATCATCGGCGGCCCGCTGGCTATGTGTATATCAGCAATTTCACCAAGCGGGATACTGGCGCGACCTTCTGGAATACGTACCCCTTTTCCAGCGGCTGATTTCGACATACCATTTTGTGATGGCATGGCTGATTGCCCGCTCATGCCACCGGTAGCTCCGGCGGGGAACGAACTACCAGACGAGCCACCGCCCATTTTGTCATCATCCATCTGGGCAAGAGTCAACACTTTCTTAAAAACTTGGTAATCAACCAGGGGTTCATTGCTTGCCAGTAATGGGGAAGCCACATTCGTTTCGGGCAACACCGAGCCCATTGACGATGTTGAGCCGGACTGGCCGCTACTGCCATCACTCTGAAGAGGCACTAAAACCTGTTTGAGGCGCTCAAGGTTCTCACGAAGATCACGGGGATAACGCACGTTAATGGAGAACCGGTTGCGGCCTTCAATAGTTACTTCTATGGGCATGCCGCCAATGGCGGCCTCAATGACATCCTGCACATCCCGTATCGTCAGGCCGTATCGAGCGATTTTCAAGCGATCCGGTATGATATCGATGAAGAACCCACCGGTGTTGCGGTCAGAATAGACGGAACGCGTGCTGGGGATGGAGGACAATGACTTCTCCAGCCCCATTCCGATCCGCTCAATTTCGCCGAGGTCGTTGCCAAAGATTTTCACACCAATAGGCGTTCGGATACCGGTGGAAAGCATGTCGATTCGTGTTTTGATGGGCATCGTCCAGGCGTTTGTCCAACCCGGCATCTGCATGGCCTTGTCAAACTCGGCTATCAGTTCCTTCCAGGTGATAGTTCTTTCTTCCGGCCAGACATAGCGAAGCCCCTTCTTAAGAAATTCCGGCGTCCAACCGGAATACCATCTTTTTTCAGACACTTTACGCCATTCATCCATCGGTCTTAATTGTACTACGGTCTCGAGCATGTTCAACGGCGCCGGGTCGGTCGGCGTTTCGGCCCGGCCGGCCTTGCCGTAAACTGATATCACTTCTGGGAACGACCGTATGACTCGATCCTGATACTGCATATATTGTTTAGCCGCTTCGATGGAGATGTTTGGCATGGTAGTCGGCATATAAAGAATGTCCCCTTCGTTCAGCGGCGGCATGAACTCGGAGCCGATTTTGGGAATCATAGGTATGGCCGATAGAATTGCCGTAATGCCGATCATTACTGTGGTTTTCGGGTTTCGCAGAGCCACGAAAACAAACGGCTTGTAGATCGCGATTATGAAACGAGAGACGGGATGCTTTGTTTCCGGGTGAACTTTTCCGCGAAGAAAAGTTACCATCAGAGCAGGCACCAGAGTAATTGCGACAATCGCCGCGAAAAACATTGCGAACGTCTTGGTGAATGCCAGGGGCGCAAATAATCTGCCACCTTGTCCGGTCAAGGCGAAAATAGGCAGGAAGCCAATGGTGATGATAAGTAGAGCATAAAATATCGACGGCCCAACTTCTTTGGCTCCGGCGATTATGACCTCCCGACGGGACACACCGGGTGGGGCTTTTTCCATGCGCTTGTGGGCGTTTTCCACCAGCACGATGCTTGCATCAACCATTGCTCCGATCGCAATAGCGATTCCGCCAAGACTCATAATGTTCGAGTTAATGCCGAGGAAGTACATCGGAATGAAAGCCAATCCAACCGAGATGGGCAGTGCGATGATCGGTACGATAGAACTGCCGAAATGAAGCAGAAATATGATGATGACGAGGGCAACGACAATGCCTTCTTCGATCAAGGTATTCTTAAGTGTATTGATGGCCCTGGTAATCAGATTGCTACGGTCGTAAACAATCTTGACTTCCACTCTTTTCGGAAAGGAGGGCTTAAGCTCCTCCAGCTTGGCTTTAATCCGTTCAATGACTTTCAAGGCGTTTTCGTTGTAGCGCATGACAACGATGCCGCCGACCGCTTCTCCTTCGCCATCAAGTTCGCCCACGCCCCGTCTGATATCCGGACCCAAACTGACTCTGGCCACGTTTCCCATCAGAATTGGAGTGCCGGTTCTGCTCTTGCCAAGACTTATCTGTCGAATGGCTTCGATGCTTTGGATATATCCGCGCCCTCGTACGAAGTATTCCCGTTCTGTGAGTTCCAAAACACGCCCGCCTACGTCGTTGTTGCTGGCACGGATGGCTCTGCTGACGTCGCCGATACTCAAGCCGTAAGCTCTAAGTTTCTCGGGGTCAACTTCGACCTGATATTGTTTTTGGTAGCCGCCGATACTGGCAACTTCAGCCACGCCCGGTACGGAGGCCAGGGCATATCGCAGATTGAAATCCTGATAAGTTCGGAGTTCGGAGAGGTCATGGCTGCCGGATGTATCCACCAAGGCGTACTGAAATACCCATCCGACTGATGAGGCATCAGGGCCTATAATCGGAGTCACACCTTTGGGAAGCTTTCCTTCAAACTGCTTCATATATTCAAGGACGCGGCTTCGCGCCCAGTAGATGTCAGTGCCTTCATCGAAAATGACATAGACGAACGACATCCCGAACATTGAGTACCCTCGCACTGCGGTTACATGAGGGGCTGACAGCAAAGACGTTACTATCGGATATGTGACTTGATCCTCGACGAGGTCGGGACTGCGGCCCATCCACTCGGTCCATAAAATCACCTGGACATCTGAAAGATCGGGTATGGCGTCGAGCGGAATGTTGCTGACTGAATACCAGGCCCCCATACAGGCGAACAGGGTTCCAATGATGACCACGGCGCGGTTTCGGGCGCAAAAATCAATGATGGCGCTTATCATAATGGGTACCTCTCTCGGCCGTTATTTGCCGTGACCGGCATGGGCATCAGGTTGAGTGCTACCCATTCCTGCGATGGCGGCTTTCAAGCGACTTTCCGAGTCGATCAGAAAGTTAGCGCTGGTTACAACTTGCTCTCCCTCTGAAAGTCCCGACAGTACTTCCATATAGTCATCTGCTCTGCGGCCAATTTTTAATAGACGTGGCTCAAAGTGGGTGCCATTGTGGATTACAAAGGCGTATTGACGATCACCACCATCCATGACGGCGTCAGCGGGAACCGTCAGCACGCCTCTGCCGCGGCCTTCAAGTTCAATTTCGGAGTACATACCAGGCCGGAGCTTAAGAGAAGGATTTGAAAACACGATGCGTACTTTAAGAGTTCTGGTTTGTTCAGAGACCGATGGATAAATGAATCCAATCTCGCCGTCAAATGACACACCGGGGTAAGCCGAAGCTGACATTCTGACTTTCTGCCCGAGCCGAATGCTTGCCAAGTCCTGTTCGTAAACATCAGCTAATACCCACACCGTGCTTAAGTCAGCAATCGTAAATAGATTTTGATCGGGACCGATGAACTGGCCGCTGACCACATTCTTTTCGAGCACATAACCGGAAAAACCGCTTCGAATCCACACTTCGGAGCTTGGTGATTTAGCAGTATCAAGCCGGGACACTATTTCTGGCGGAGCTCCCAGAAGCTCCAATCGCTGACGAGCGGCCTCCAGAAGTTGTTGTCGGGTGTCATTGAGTACGTTATCAGCGGCGCGCCTGGTGGACTGCTTGGCAACAATATACTCCTGCTCGGCCTGGTACAAGTCCTGGCTGTAAATTGACAGCAACTTTTGATTGGCTTCGACGTACTGGCCGGTCTGGTCGACGGCCAGTTGCTTGACCCAACCGCTGAAGCGGACATGAATGTTGGCCAGTTTGGTTTCGTCCGGAGTGATAAATCCTACAAGGCGCAGACTGCCATCAAGTGGTCGTTTTTCCACCGTACCTGTCCGTACGCCGATGAGTTGTAATCGCTGTTGTTCGATCGTAACAGGCACCAACCCGGGAACCGGGGCCGATCCTAGCCCCGACTCAACGCGACTGGTACGGTCGTTTGTCTCTCCCATGCTACCCATGTCATGATCTGTTTGTTTTGATTTCTCCGGTGTCGAAACCTTCTCCAGAAACATGCCGCACTCGGGGCACTTGCCCGGCTTATCAGAAATCACCTCGGGATGCATCGGGCAGGTGTACTGACCAGGTTGGGCAGTTTCAGGAACCTGCTCGAGATTCATACCACAGTCAGGGCATTTGCCCGAAGTGTCGGAAACTACTTCAGGGTGCATAGGGCAGGTGTACTGACCGGGTTTGGCTTTTGACTGGTCCATTCCATCATGCTGAGATTCTGAAGACGGAGTGGCTTCAGGACCCCCCACTTCTTTGCCTGTGGCGTCGATTGGAACGAGTGACATACCACAGATAGGGCAGTCACCCGGTTGGTTTGCAACATAGGTCGGATGCATGGGGCAATGATACTGGGTGGGTCCACTGGCCTCATCACTCCAGGGGGTCAGGCCAAAATAGTTAAGAATCATGACTAAGGCGAAAAGCGTCATCGCGCCCAGTATTATCCATCGCACGATGGCCATGGTATGGACTAATGGTGGGGCCTCTTCTTCACCTTCCGGCAGTGGCTCGTGTTCGTGTGGGTCATATTTGTGAATTTCTTCTGACATATCTATATCCTCCGGTTAACGATCATTTTTGCTCTGTTCTGAAGAAAAGCTTCTTGGATCAATAGTATAGCTGTCGATCTCCGCCAACGTACGTACCAATTCATCGCTAAACTGATTCAGCATCAAACGGTCCCTATAAATACTTGTGGCAAACATAAGGAGATTTGTATATGGGACTTTGTTCGCGGAATACCCGGCCAACGCACTCTGGTAGGCATCTTGATCGGCTGGGATGATTCGATCTCGATACAGACTGATTGACTCTTTAAAATGGAAGGCAGTAATGTGCAGGAGTCGCAGTCGGGCTTCGATTTCCCGCCATTTTTGAAGCGCTTCAGCATCGATGCCTCTGCGCATGGCGTCCATCGACGCCGCCATCTGCCTCTGCTGGCGACCGGCAAATAATGGGAGCGAAATATTGGCCTGGAAGCCGATCATGTTATCACGTTTTTCCATTTCGGTACTGGAGCGAAAGCCGTAGTTTGCGGAAAGGCCAAGCATCGGTAAGCTCATGCGACGGGCCGCGCGGCTCGAAAACCCGTATTGCTCTGATTGTCGGAACAGCTTTTGTAACGGCGGATAATTTGACTTGGCTGCAGCCAACCAATCATCGGGGGCCTCTGGCAGTTCGGCTTGATCTGGCATAGCGAGAGGAGGTACTTCCGAGGTCACGTCAAGTCCTCTTAGGATATTTAGGTTGTAGCGAGATTCATCGACCATATGCTCTGCTTCAAGAATCTGTGCCTGAAGTCGCCACAGCTCGGCCAGCGCACCCAAGACTTCATCCTGACTGGCCTGGTTGGTAGTTAACTTAGACTTGGCTGACGCAACCACGTCGCCGAGCAGTTCGAATTGGGCGCCAAGATCAAACAGTGATTTGGTGCGATAATAAAGGTCGGCAAATGCCCAACGTGCGGCCATGGACATGTCCACTTCCACGGCATATCGATCTTCCACTGCCGCACTCGCTTCAGCTTTGGCCGCTTTTGATTGTAGTCCTTTTTGACCCGCATAGGGGATGTTCTGGCTCAGGCCAACCATCTTCATGGTCATTGGGTCCATTTTGAAATCCAAAGATGTAGGCAGATTGGCCACGCCCAACATTAACATCGGATCATCCCAGGCGCCGGCGGGACCGACCTTTGCTTTCGCGGCCTGCTCCATGTAGCGCGCCGCTGCTACGCGGTCGTTGTTTTTAATTACATCTTGTATGACCTGGCTGAGCCGAAGACTGTCGGTTGTCTGGCTGTAGGCGCCGACGGCCGATAAGACGACAAGTAAAGCAACGAAGAAGGCGGTCCGCACAATTTGAAAGGAAGACCTCACGCTAAACTTGAGCCGGTTTTGTGAACTGTTTGGTGACGGTTTCTCAAATTTCTTTGTCATGGTAGATTCCAAATTTCTTCATTCTATAAATCAAAATGTGTCGCGGCACACGTAAATAAGCAGCAGCTTTTGTTCTATTCCAGCCGAATTTCTCCAGAGCTTCGATTATGAGTTGTATTTCATTCTCGTAGAGACTGACGTGCTCCGAGCGACCAGTTGCACGGTTGGCAGGTTCTTGTTTTTCAGTCATTCTAAAATCCGCAGGGAGATCAGCAAAGGTCAGTTCATCAGATTTTCTCAAAATAGTCATACGTTCCATGAGGTTCTCGAGTTCGCGAATGTTGCCAGGCCAGGAGTGTTCTTTAAGCACCGTCATCAAGTTGGCCGGCACGCTGATAGGTGTTCCCGGGGCGAATCGCTCAAGAAATGTCCTTACTAGAGGTGCGATGTCTTCCCGGCGTTCGCGGAGAGGCGGCACTTGCAGTGGAATCACGTTGAGCCGGTAAAAGAGGTCTTCGCGAAAACCACCCGAGGCCACACGATCACGAAGATTAACGTTGGTGGCGGCGAGCAGCCGTACGTCGATTTCAATTCTTCGTTCCGACCCGACCGGTTCAATAACCCTTTCTTGAATGGCGCGAAGTAATTTGGCCTGAAGCTCGATGCTTAGTTCGCTGATCTCGTCCAGAAATAATGTGCCGCCGTCGGCCAGCTCAAACTTCCCTTTTTTATCCTTGACGGCTCCCGTAAAGGCGCCTCTGACATGGCCAAAAAGTTCCGATTCCAGAAGTTCCCTGGGAATCGCGGCGCAGTTTACGGCGACAAACTCGCTTTCCTTGCGGTTGCTCTGGCGGTGCAGTGTCCGGGCCACCAGTTCCTTTCCGGTACCAGATTCTCCGGTGATCAGGATTGTGGCATCTGTGGGCGCCACCTTTTCAATCAGACTAAGCAGTTGCTTGAACGACGGCGATACTCCTACCATCTGTTTGGCCGGACCAACGCCGGACAGCTGCTCTTTCAAGAGTTTGTTTTCATTCTCGAGCTGCTTGAACTTCACGGCCTTTTCGATGGTCACGAAGAGTTGGTCATTGTCAAATGGCTTGGTGAGATAGTCAAATGCGCCAAGTTTGACAGCTTCGACGGCTTGAGGTATGGCGGCGTAGGCCGTCATAAGAATGACTTTGATATCCGGCTGAACTTTTCTTGCTTGCTTCAGAAGATCCAGTCCATTTAGCTTGGGCATCTTCATATCGGACAGGAGCAAATCGTATCGGCCATGGCGGAGGACCGAAAGCGCTTCCTCGCCATCAGCGGTCGCCGTCACATCATAGCCGCGCTGCCTCAGTTTGAACTGAATGACTTTTCGCAGCGCCGCGTCGTCATCGGCCAGAAGAATCTTCATTCCCATATTTGCTCATTTATCTCCGGCAGCGTGATAATGACCCGGGTTCCTTTGTGCGCTTCGCTGGTCATTTCTATCCGGCCGTCATGGGCCTCAACTATTGACTTTACGATGGACAGTCCTAATCCGGTGCCGCTCGTCTTAGTGGTATAGAAGGGGTCGAAGGCCTGACCGATTTCTAACGGAGTCATTCCTTTTCCCGAATCAGATATGGAAAGAACAACTTCTCTCGAGCTATTATGCTCTAAACCGATAGAAATGGAGTTGCCTGCTTGCGAAGCGTCGATAGCATTCAGGAGAAGATTCAGGAATGCCTGATGTAGTTTCTCCTGATCACCCAGGACATACACGCCGCGGTCGATCGAACTCTGGAGCTGCATGCCAACTTTAGTTACTTGCGGCTGGAGTTGCTTGAGACTGGTTTCCAACGAAGTCGATAAATCAAGCTTCTGTTTCCTGGTCTCTTTCGGTCGCGCGAATTCCAGGAATTCTGAAATGGTACTGTCAATCCGCTTGATCTCCCTGAAACCTATTTCACGAAACTCATCTTGATCTAACCTGGCTACTTTCTCATCGCCCAAAATCTCAAGTGCACCCTTAATGGACGCGAGGGGATTCTTAATCTCATGTGCAACGCCTGCGGCCATTTGGCCGACCAGCGAGAGGCGCTGGCTCCGTTCAAGGTGAAGCTGCGTCTTTTCGTGTTTTTGCCGGGCTCGCAATTCTCTATCAACGAGAGCGCCAATGAGGATACCAATCGCGTAGTAGAAGAAGATTTCTACAAGCTCAAGAGTAAGATCGCCTTCTTTTGAAATCGAACTAAATAAGTATGGGAGAAGCAGCATCGAAATGGCGGTCGCGCTGTAAACTCCACCCCGCAATCCAAACCAGGAAGCCGCAATGACAATTGGGATATAGCAAAACCGGCTATGAAGAACGTGCAGCCAGTGAATGTGACCAAACAACCAATCAGTCAGCCAGCCGTAGTGAATGGCTGTGGTCAGACTGGTAATCAGAACAAGAATGACGAGCTTTATTCGCTTGTCTTGCATGACTTCGGAGTATTTGGGCATCGGTGTCATTGGCTCTGCTTAAGTAATAATCGTGCCAAGAATGCTTGGAACGCTCCTCTGACATGGGGGAGTCCGTTCAAGATGCGGCTGTTCAGCAAGTTAGTCATTTAAAATCGAGGCCGTCCCTCAATGTTTTGTCGTCCCTGCCTTACTATTTATACATCAGTTATTGAAGAATATTCTTCACAATTCAACAATATTATCCAAGACCCCTCAAAGATTAAGGTCATGAGTTTCATAAGATACTGCAAGACAGACGCTTATATCAAACCAATGGGCTTGGCACGCACTTTGTTGGTGATATCAATTGAAGGAGAGTTTTTCAAGAATTCTTAAAAAGATTTGAAAGGAGAGAAATATGAGACGTAAACGTGTTGGCTCGTTTATTATTCTTATAGGAATCATATCAGTATCTGTTTTTGCTGGTGATTCAAAGAAAGCACCAATCGACAACCAGATCCCGACACTTGTCCCACAAATTCGATGTCCTGTAATGGGCGGGAAAATTGATTCCACTTACTACACTGATATTCAAGGTCAGCGAATCTATCATTGTTGTGATGGATGTTCGGCGAAATTGACTGCTGATCCGGACACTTACTTCAAAAAGGCCGCAGACAACAGTGTCCTATTCGAAAACATCCAAACTAAATGCCCGGTGAACGGGAAACCGATCGACAGATCCATTTACTTGGATTACCAGGGACGACGCGTTTACTTCGCCAGCGAAAAATGCACGGACAAGTTCCTGAAGGAGCCGGCCAAGTATCTGGACAAGCTCGACCAGCAGATGCACGAGCATGACAAGAAGCAACATGAAGAAAAACACGACTCGCACCGTGGCAGTAGCATGAACCACGGCGGCGGCTGTGGAATGTGATGAAAGGATGGACACAGCGCACGCGTACATTACTTTGTGAAGCAGAGTTTCAGAGCAGCCGAGTTGTCAGTTTTTCCTCCCTCTGGCGGTTTCAAGCAGACGTTCTGGAACAGCCTGCGCTGTGCCCTCTTGAAAATTTAACTTGAACGAAAGGGTAATGTTTGAACTTAGCATGCACTGCATTAAAACTTTCTTGAGCGTTAGATATTGAACAAGTAACTTGTTGCTGTACCGGTAGATGCCGAAGTGGTGAAACTGGTAAACGCGCCTCGTTCAGGGCGCATTCACAAAGAATCCTGAAGTGATGGATAATCAACCCATTTAGTTGCCGGGCTGAAACTCATTTCTAATTTTTCTTTGTATCAATTTGGATTACTTTGTACTGATTTTGGCGGTTTATAGACACTATTTGGACGCCTTGAATTTCATTTTTTGAATCCCCGAACAGATAAAAATCACTTGACAGATATTAAGCTTGAAGTTTTATTGACTAACAAGTTAGTTAAACTAAATGGTTGGTCAATATTGAGAGAGTCTCTCATGAATATAAAAACAAATGACTAAATCCCTGGTGCGTCACATCCCCGATAGCAAACAAAAAGAAAAAGGGACCAAACAAAAGATTCTGGATTCCGCTTTGGAGGAATTCTCCAAACATGGGCTGGCTGGGTCTCGAGTAGAACAAATTGCTGAACGTGCCGGCGTTAACAAGGCCATGTTATATTATCACTATTCTTCCAAAGAAAATTTATATCAGGAAGTAATCGAATCTATTTTTAGGGTAGCAACCGAAAGGCTTTCGGAAATTCTCATTACCCCTCAGAGTCTCGAAGAAATCTTCAAGGAAATGATTGAATTTTATACCGATCTATTCACCAGCCAGCCGGCATTTACTCCAATCTTGATTCGGGAGTTGGCCAATTCAGAAAGCAGCATGATTGAGAACATTGCTGAAATCATCTCTGTCTCCGGAGCGCCCGTACAAATCAAACGTCTGATTGCGGCAGGGGAGAAAAAGGGTCATTTACGCCCAATCAATATACGTCATGCGATAGTACTCTTTCTTTCACTGAATATAGGCTACTTTGTCTGTGCACCAATAATGGATCGTGTCTGGAATATTAAGAATCGTGATAAGTTCATTCGCGAACGTAAGAAAGAAGTGTTGGACATATTTTTGAATGGAATAAAGTCGAGATAGTGATGAAAAAAAGCTGTCATATTTCATTTGCTCTATTATTAATGTTGAGTTTCAACACAGCTGCTCGTGATTTAACAATGACAGAATCAATAAAACTCGCAATCGAACATTCGTATTCTCTGAGGGTTGCACAAGAACAAAGAAATGCCCTGGAAGAGTCATATAAAGCAGCCACAGCGCAGCGCTGGCCGACTCTTTCAGCAACCGTAACGGTCCTTTACAAAAGTGAAGTTACCGACTTTTCCATTGGGTTACCATCTGTGCAAAGGGAGTTTGGTACCAAAGAAAATTACCAGACCGATTTTAGAATATCGATACCTTTGTTTACGGGAAGCAAAATAACCGGAGGTATCGGGAGTGCTGATGCTTTGCGTAAACTGGCCGATGCAACTGAAAGACAGGCTCTGGAAACCACCGTGTACCAAGCACGTGTGGGACATTTAGACCTTATTAAAGCCGACCGCATCATTGGTGCTGCCGTAGCATCACATAAGAGAGCCACTATCACTTACAGGGATATCCTTGCGCGATTAGATGCAGGGGCAGCGGATTCTGTGGACCTCTTCGACGCACGATTGTTGGTGGCGAATGCAGATTTGACACTGATGCGAGCAAATACAAACCGGAAGGAAGCGGAAGTGCGCCTTGCCACTATTCTGGGAATACCCTTATCTGAATCTTTGACCATTCACGATACACTAACAAAACCGGATATAGTAGCGATCCAGAAGGCCGACATCAATGAAACAAAACCGGAGATATTGGCTGCTAATGCGCAAGTGAAACAAAGTAGTTCACAATTAACCGTAGCAAAATCGGAATTTTTCCCTACCGTATTGGCCCACGCTGGTTATTCTTACGGAAAACCTAATCTCGACCCATTCAATAAAACTTGGAATGACTATTTTACTATCGGCGCTACATTGTCCTGGTCATTCAATGTGGGCAACAGCGCCGGAAATAAGATCCGCCAGGCACAATACTTTTACAACTCATTCCGCATTCAAAGAGACGACATCAAGGAGCAGTTAAAACGAAATGCCGATATTAGTTGGGAAACCCTAAAGCTGGCATTTACTCGTTACGAGATTTCATCCGAGAGTTTTCAACTTGCGTCCAGGAATTATCGCCTTGCCGTGGAACAGCATAAATATGGTGTGCTGTCATCAAATCGTTTACTTGAAATCGAAACTTCACTTAGTGTGGCTGAAGCAGAGATGGCGACTGCTCTAGTCGATTACTACATCACGCTGTCAACTTACTACATCAATATTGGTTCGGAAGATCTATTTGAAGGGACAAAATAATATGCAAGGGAAATTTAATGTCCGAACGGTAACTACTGCATTGTTAATGATTGGATGTGGCAATGGTGATGAGAGAATTGGAGGTTCGGGTCTCATAGAGGCTGATGAAGTGGTAGTATCATCGGAGGGCCAAGGTCGAGTGGAGGCGCTCTATTTTGATGAAGGTGACATTGTAAATCAGGAAGATACGTTGCTGGTAATTGATCCCTCGCGGTTAGAACTCGAGTTCAAGGCCGCACAATCCGCGTATCATGTCAGTCAGCAGAAGCTCAACACTATAAAAATACAAATGGAGCAGGCCGTGCAAGCGGAACGATTTTCCGAATCCGAAAGGGATAGAATTTTGACTCTTGCAAAATCCGGAAGTGCCACACAAAAACAACTCGATCAGCTGGAATTTGAATTAGCCGAAGCGACTCTAACCAGACAAGCAGCCGATGCAAATGTAAAGACTGTTGAAGCTGAATTAAAAAAGTTGGAAGCAGACATTAACAAAATAAATAGAGAGATAAGTGACTGTTACCCGGTAGCTCCGATTACCGGAACCGTAATCGAAAAGTATATTGAATCCGGGGAACTGCTTGCGAAGGGCAGGCCAATCGTCAAAATCGCGGGGTTGGATACGGTATGGGTAAAAGTGTATCTGTCATCAGGAGATTTTGCGTCGATAAAAATCGGTGACGCAGCGAATATAGATACAGAATCCGGTGGGAAGAGCTACTGCGGAAAAGTCGTATGGACTTCTGAGGAAGCTGAGTTCACACCGAAAAACATACAGACCAAGTCCGCTCGGGCCAATCTGGTTTACGCAGTAAAAGTAAAAATTCCCAACAGCGATAACCGTCTCAAGATTGGTATGCCGGTCTATGTCACTCTCGATCAATAATTCGACAAAGTCATGATTACGGTTGATAATCTTTCGATTTCCTACGGAAATATAAAAGCTGTGCAGGACTTTTCATTTTTTGTTAAGGAGGGTGAGATCTATTCCTTGGTAGGACCGGACGGCGCCGGCAAGACATCTATCATGAGGGCATTGTGCAATCTTCTCAACCCGGAATCAGGTACTGTAACAATTAACGAACGAAGTGTCTTTGAAGATTTTGATTCAGTCAAGCCACTGATTGGGTATATGCCGCAGTCTTTCTCATTATATCCGGATCTATCGGTTGAAGAGAACCTCAAATTTTTTAGCGGCATATATGGTACTACCGGGCAAAGATATCGCGATAAACGAGATTATATGTACACCTTTTCTAATTTGGAGCCATTTGCAAGCCGTCGGGCCGGTGCTTTGTCAGGAGGAATGAAACAGAAGCTGGCACTTTCCTGTGCTCTAATTCACGATCCGAAATTATTGATACTCGACGAGCCAACTACCGGAGTTGACCCGGTTTCACGAAGGCAATTTTGGGAAATATTAGCGGAGCTAAGAGACCGGGGTGTGGCTATCATCGTATCCACGCCTTATATGGATGAAGTCGCACGGTGTGACCGCGGCTCATTTATATTCGAAGGGCGAAAACTGGCCGAGGGAACACCCCCGGAGCTGGCAGCCAAATTTGAGGGAGAAATATATTATTTAGGTGTTGAACCTAATTCAGAACTGATTGATGCAATAAATTCAATTCCCGGTATTAGTGGGCAGCGTTTTGGTGCAGGCATTCATATCTATTTGCGTAAAGGAGACAATCCTGAGAATTACCGGGATAAACTGAAGAGCGCCGGCATAGAAGTTGGTCAATTAGAAAAAACTGGTGCTGTTCTGGAAGATGCCTTCATACAATTGGTGCAAAAAAAACAATGAGCTCGGCAGTTGTCGAAATTGCAGATCTATCTCGTCATTTTGGTTCCTTCAAAGCAGTTGACCAAATTTCATTGACAGTGCAGTCAGGGGAAATATTTGGCTTTTTGGGGGCCAATGGCGCCGGTAAGACAACCACAATTAGAATGTTGTGCGGACTGCTCCCGCCTACTTCAGGTTCCGGCCGAGTAGCCGGCTTTGACATTTATACCGAATATGAAAAAATTAAAAAGAATATCGGATACATGTCGCAAAAATTCTCTTTGTACCG